>Ga0207757_100198_pt1 | contig 48239 bp, 47 predicted proteins | sample A23P3SouthBayCA_2_FD_187752 | JGI IMG/M metagenome (GOLD analysis project Ga0207757, IMG submission 187752) | Aerobic enrichment media microbial communities from Eden Landing Ponds, California, USA - A23 P3 (2) (SPAdes) | ecosystem: Environmental > Aquatic > Marine > Unclassified | place...
TCATCGGCGATTTTGGGGGCGTTGACCGCGTTCACCTGCCACTCCAGGGGCTCGAAGACGCCCTTGAGCGCACTCGCGGTGACGAACTCCACGTCCTCATCGGCGATGTCGCCCTCGTAGCGCACGCGCACCTCGGAGACGCGGCCGTCGAACATCTGGGCGGCGATCTTGCCCGCCGTCTCCGCGAGTTCGATGTACGGCTGGACGCGGGGGAACGCGCTCTCGTCGATGGAGGGCGCGTTCAGGGCGTTGGCGACGGGTTCGTCGTTGAACGCGGCGACGATCTGGTCCGCGATGCTCGTGGCGACGTGTTCCTGTGCAGCTTCGGTCGAGGCGCCGAGGTGGGGCGTGACGACGACATCCTCGACGGCGAGCAGGGGGTTGTCCGCGTCGATGGGTTCGTCCGCGAACACGTCGATCGCGGCGCCCGCGAGCGTGCCGTCCTCGACCGCCGCGGCGAGCGCCGTCTCGTCGACGACGCCCCCGCGCGCACAGTTGACGAGGTAGCCACCCGCCATCAGTTCGAGTTCGTCTTCGGCGATCATCCCCTCCGTCTCGGGCGTGAGCGGGGTGTGGACCGTCAGGAAATCGGCGTGTTCGAGACACGCCTCGAAGTCGACGAGTTCGGCGCCCAACTGCTCGGCCCGCTCCTCACTGATGTAGGGGTCGTACGCGACCAGTTCCATCCCCAACGAGCCGAGGCGTTTGGCCACCTCCTGGCCGACGCGCCCCAGGCCGACGACGCCGAGCGTCTTGCCGTTGAGTTCGGTGCCGAGGTAGTCGCCTTTCGCCCACTCGCCGGCCCGGAGGCGCACGTGGGCCTGCGGGATGGAGCGTGCGGTGGCGAAGGCCATGGCGACGGTGTGTTCCGCCGCCGCGCGGACGTTCCCCTCGGGCGCGTTGGCGACGATGACCCCGTGGTCGGTCGCGGCGTCGATGTCGATGTTGTCGACGCCGATGCCCGCACGGCCGACGATGACGAGGTCGGGCGCTGCCTCGAACACTGCGTCGGTCACGTCCGTCCCCGATCGCACCACGAGGGCGTTGGCGTCGGAGACAGCGTCGAGGAGGGCGTCCCCCTCGACGTCGTAGGCAGTCTCCACCTCGTAGCCCGCCTCGTGAAGGCGGTCGAGCCCCGCATCTGCGATCGGATCCGTGACGAGTACCTTCATATCTGAACCGACCCGAGGGCGGCTGTTAAGGGTTTCCAAACGCGTCTTCGCATTCTTCACGCCGCCTCGTCGGACGGTGTCGGGAGCCACACCTTGATGCGAGCGCCGTCCTCGGCCTGTATCCGGGTGCTGTCGTCGGTTGTCACCGCTGCCCGCGACGTTCCCAACGCCTCGCTGTCACCCGTCGTCGTGGCCGCCGGCCGACTGTCGGCCGACCCGTGTTCCGTCACCGTCACGCGCCCGTCGTACCGCTCGGCCAGCGACAGCACGAGATACCACTGGAACTCGAAGACGCCGTGTTCGGTGTCGATCGACTGTGGATCGACCGATTCGACCCGTGGCTCGCCGGCGTCGTCGTCGACGACGAGCGTCACGCCGCCCGCCTCGCGGACCGCGGCGAGTCGGACCGTCACCGGGCCGTCCTCGGCGCGGTCGACGGCCCGAAAGAGGAGCCCCTCGATCAGTACGTCGAGTGCGTCGTCGGCGATCACCGTCGTCGGATGGTCGTCGGGCAGGTCGACGACGAGGCGAACCTCGTCCCGGTCTGCGAGATGCGTTCGCGCCTCCTCGACGGCCGCCGCGAGGTCGACCGTCCAGCACGTCTCCGAACTGGTCACGAGCGCTCGTAGCTGCTGGACGTGCCGGGCGATCCGTCGCCCCGACTGGCCGATTGCGACGGCGTCCTCGTCGCCCGTCCGCTCGGCCAGCAGGTCCGCCCGCCCGACGACCACCTGCGCGGCGTTCAGCACGTAGTGTCTGAGCAGTTCGTTCAGGAAGTCGATTCGTTCCCGTTCCCGGCGGAGGGTGGTCTCCCGCTCCCGCCAGCGAGCGTTGCTCGTCCCCAGCCAGAGGCCGGCGATGGCGCCGACCGACGTGACGACCGGCGACAGCATCGCAAAGGAGACGCCGGCGTTGGCGACGCGGGCAAGCGTCACGATCCAGACCGCGACCACGACCATCCCCGCGACGACGGAGAGCGTCCACGCGGTGACGATGGCGGTGAAGGTCGGTGACTCCCGCTGCGCGTACGCCCACCCCGCGTACGTCACACCTGCGATCAGGAGGAGCGGAACGATCCCCTGCAGCACCCGCATCGTGGGTGTCGTGACGACGGTCAGTCGCGCCGTCGGCGCGATCGCCAGCGTGGCTGCTGTGAGCGTCAGCGACCACCGTTTCAGCCATCGAGGGGGCGTGAGCATCGTCTCTTGGGGACCGGCTGTCCTTAGCCCCATCGGGCACACGGATAAGCGTTGTCGCGGCGGGGGATTCAAATTCTCGGCCGGCGACGGACCGGTATGCGACTCGTCGCGTTCGACTTCGACGGCACGCTTTCGGACTCCGAGATGACGGTTCTCTTGGGCGAGCAGTGTGGCGTCGCCGACCGGATGGCAACGATCACGGAGCGAGCGATGAACGACGAAATCAGCTACGCCGAGAGTCTGCGCGAACGGGCGGCGCTGTTGGAGGGGCTCCCGCTCGACGACGCCGAGGACGCGTTCGGACAGGTGCGCCTCCGCGACGGCGCCGGCGACCTGCTCGCCCGCCTGAACGACGCGGGCCACCACACCGCCATTCTCACCGGCGGCTTCGAACGCGGCGTCGAACGCGCCCTCGACCGTGCGGGCGCGAGCGTCGACAGTATCGTCGCCAACCGACTCCCGGCAAGTGGCGGCCGACTCACCGGCGAGGTCGATGGACCGTTGATCGAGGGGACGAAAGACGAGGCGCTGGAGTCGCTGGCGGCCGACTGCGACGTTCCCCTGTCCCGGACCGTCGCCGTCGGCGACGGCGCGAACGATCTCCCGATGCTCGAAGTCGCCGGCCTCGCGGTCGGCTTTCTCCCGAAGCCTGCGGTGCGGCCGTCGTGTGATGTGGTGGTGGCGTCGATGGACCGCCTCGGGCGCGTCCTCGCGGAGCGCGGGCTACTGTAGGTCGATCCCGTTACGCTCTGCCACCGTCGACAGCACCGCCTCCGCCCGGCCGTCGTCGACGTCCTCGACCTGTCCGTCGACGACGACCACGTCGATATCCCACTCTCCCTCGTCGGGATCGGTCATCCGCACGTCGATCCAGTTCTCGCGGCTCTCTTCGGGTTCGGTGAACGTTTCGCCGGTCATACACGTCTATCGACGAGCGAGCCGATAACGGTAGTCTGTCCCGGGAGAGCGCGTCTCAGGGTCGTTCGCGGCCGCTCAGGTCGCGGCGTCGATGGCCTGATCCAGGTCGGCGACGATGTCCTCGACGTCCTCCAGCCCCACGGAGAGGCGGACCATGTCGGGCGTAACGCCGGCGGCGCGCTGTTCCTCCTCGGTCAACTGCTGGTGGGTGGTCGAGGCCGGGTGGATGACGAGCGTCTTCGCGTCGCCGACGTTGGCGAGCAGGGAGGCGAGTTCGACGTTGTTCACCGTCCCCTTCGCCGCCTCGTACCCCTCGCTGAGCCCGAAGGTGATCATGCCGCCGTAGCCGCCCTCCAGATACTCGCTCGCCATCTCGTGGGTTTCGTGGGAGTCGAGGCCGGGGTAGTTCACCCAGCTCACGTCCGGGTGGTCGTCCAGATACTCCGCGACGGCCATCGCGTTCTCGCAGTGGCGCTCCATCCGCATCGGGAACGACTCCAGTTTCTGCAGGGTGACCCACGCGTCGAACGGCGACTGCGTGTTCCCGAGGTCGCGCAGACCGCGGGCGATGGCCGCGTAGGTGAACCCCGCCGGCGCGAACGTCTCGTGGAAGTTGACGCCGTGGTAGGCGGGATTGTCCGTGCCGATTTCGGGGTAGTCGTCGGCGTACTCGCCCCAGTCGAAGGTGCCGCCGTCGACGAGGATACCCCCGACGGTCGACCCGGAGCCGTGGAGCCACTTGGTCGTCGAGTCCCACACCAGATCCGCGCCGTGTTCGAGCGGCCGGCACAGGTAGGGCGTGGCGAACGTGTTGTCGACGAACAGCGGGACGCCGTGGTCGTGAGCGATCTCGGCGATCCGCTCGATATCCGGCGTTACGAGCGCTGGGTTGCCGATGGTTTCGAGGTGGACGTACGCGGTGTCGTCGTCGATGGCCGCTTCGTAGGCGTCGTAGTCCAGCGTGTCGACGAACTTGGTTTCGATGCCTCGGCGCTCGACGGAGTGGGTGAAGTAGGTGTAGGTGCCGCCGTACAGCGCCGAGGCGGTGACGATGTTGTCGCCCGCCTCCGCGAGCAGGAAGGTGGCCAGATCCAGCGCGGCCATCCCCGATGCGGTGGCGGCAGCCCCGACGCCGCCCTCCAGCGAGGCGAGCCGTTCCTGGAGACTCCCGACGGTCGGGTTCATCAGCCGGGAGTAGATGTGGCCCTCCTTCTCGAGGGCGAACTGCCCGGCGGCGTCGTCGGCGTCGTCGAAGACGTACGAGGTGGTCTGGTAGATGGGCGGTGCGCGCGCGCCCGTCGAAGGGTCGGGCGACTGGCCGGCGTGCAGGCTTCGCGTGTGGAAACCGGGCTGATCGTCGTCTGCCATATCGGTCCTTGTACTGCCCCTGTCCTAAAACCGCCGGCTACCGACGCTCCGGTGGGAGTCGGCTCCGCACCGTTGGCGACGACCGCTACCCGCCGAACAGCGAGTTGTGAACGGGCGCGAAGTCGTCCGCCTCCTCTGTTCCGTCCTCTTCCTCGGCGGTGTCGTGGACCGCCCGCCCCGCCAACCCGTCCGCGAGGAAGTCCCGGAGCGGCGGTCCCACCTTCTCCGGTTCGACGAGGAAAGCGTCGTGACCGTGGTCCGACTCGACGACGTGGTGGGCGACCGGCACGTCCATCTCCCGACACGCCTCGGCCAGTGACTCCGATTGTGCGACCGTGAAGTGCCAGTCGCCGGTGAAAGACATGACCAGGGCCTCGCCCTCGAAGGCGGCGAGGGCGTCCGCGTCGCTCTCGTAGCCCTCGCTGAGGTCGTAGTCGTCCATCGCGCGGGTGAGATAGAGGTAGGAGTTGGGGTCGAACCGCTCGACGAACTTCTCGGCCTGGTAGTCGAGATACGACTCCACCTCCCGATAGGGGAAATAGCCCGCGGCGCGGTCCGCGGGGAAGGAGCGCACGGCGTCGCGGCCGGCCGCCCGGCGGCCGAACCGCTCCGCCATCGACGTCTTGGAGAGGTACATGATGTGCCCGATCTGACGGGCGAGCGCGAGGCCGTCCGTGGGCTTGTCGTCGCCGTAGTAGTCGCCGCCCTGCCAGTCGTCGTCGCTGGTGATAGCGCGGCGGGCAACGGCGTCGAGGGCGAGACACTGTGCGTCGAGGCGGGCGGCGGCCGCGACGGGGACGAGGCGTGCCACGTCGTCCGGATACTGTACCGCCCAGTCGAGGACGTTCATCCCGCCGGCGCTTCCGCCGACGACGGCGTGCAGGCGCCCGACGCCGAGTTCGTCCAGAAGCCGACGCTGGGCGCGGGTCCAGTCGCCGACGGTCACGGGCGGGAAGTCGGTCCCCCACGGCTCGCCAGTGTCGGGGTTTTCCGCCGGCGGCCCCGAGGTGCCGTAACACGACCCCGGGATGTTCGCGCAGACGACGTAGTACTCGGTGGTGTCGATGGCTTTCCCCGGGCCGACGATGTCGTTCCACCACGCGCGGGCCTGTCCGGACGTGCCCGCGATACCCTCGCTGGCGACGTTCTGGCTCCCCGTGAGCGCGTGACAGATCAGGACGGCGTTGCTCCCCTCGCCCTCCGCCTCGAAGTCGCCGTACGTCTCGTAGGCGACCTGCAGGTCGTCGATCGATTCCCCGCACTCGAAGGTAAACTCGCCCAGGTTTCGAGTGCCGCTCTCGACGGACGTCATTCGAGCCCTCGTTCGAGGTCAGCGATGATGTCGGCTTCGTCTTCCAGTCCGACGGAGAGGCGGACCATGTCGGGCGTGACGCCGGCCGCGCGCTGTTCGTCCTCGGTCAACTGCGAGTGCGTGGTGGAGGCGGGGTGGATGACGAGCGTCTTCGCGTCACCGATGTTGGCGAGGAAACTCGCCATCTCGACGGTTTCACACAGATTTTTCGCTGCCTCGTAGCCCGCCGCGAGGCCGAACGTGACCATCCCGCCGTAGCCGTCGAGGTATTTCGTCGCTTCCTCGTGGGTTTCGTGGGAATCGAGGCCAGGGTAGTTCACCCAGTCGACTGCCGGATGGTCGGCCAGATACGTCGCGACGGCCATCGCGTTCTCGCAGTGGCGATCCATCCGCAGGGGCAGCGTCTCCAGACCCTGCAGCGTGACCCACGCGTCGAACGGCGACTGCGCGCTGCCGAGGCTTCGGAGCGAGCGGTAGCGGACGGCGGCCGCGAGCGCTCGGTCCCCGAAGCGCTCAGTGAAGTCGAAGCCGTACGCTGGGTTCTCGCCGGCGAGTTCGGGGTAGTCGGCGTCGGGGTGGTCCCACGGGAAGGCACCGCCGTCGACGAGGACGCCGCCCAGCGTCGTCCCCGATCCGTGAATCCACTTGGTCGTCGACTCCCAGACGGCGTCCGCGCCGTGTTCGATCGGTCGGCAGAGGTAGGGCGTGGCGAACGTGTTGTCGACGACCAGGGGTACCGCGTGGTCGTGGGCGATGTCGGCTAGTCGTTCGAAATCGGGCGTCACCAGCGACGGGTTGGCGAGTGTCTCGACGTGGACGAACGCGGTGTCGTCGTCGACGGCGTCGGCGTAGGCGTCGTAATCGAGGGTGTCGACCGTCCGGAACTCGATCCCCCGACGCGATGCCATCTTCGAGAAATAGGTGCTCGTCCCGCCGTACATGTCCGCCGAGGCGACGACATTGTCGCCCGCTTCGGCGAGGATGCTCGTCCCGGCGTCGAGCGCCGCCATCCCGGCCGCGGTGACGACGGCGTCGACCCCCGCCGACAGCGACGCCAGCCGCCGTTCGAGGATCCGGTTCGTCGGATTGGAAAACCGGGCGTAGATGTTGTCCTCGACGTCGAGGCGGAACCGTTCGGCGGCGTCGTCGGCGTCGTCGAAGACGTACGAGGTGGTCTGGTAGATGGGTGGTGCGCGCGCACCCGTCGCCGGGTCGGGGTCCTGTCCGGCGTGGAGGCTTCGGGTGTGAAAGCCGTTAGTCATGTGTAGGCTGCATATTTCTGAAATAACTTATAACCAGTAGTTACGGATTCGGGACGGCCGTACGACGAATGACCGGCTGTCGACGCCGGCCCGGACTTCGAGATGGCCGTGGCCGAACTGTTTCTGACGGCGAAGAAAGCCTTCAACGAGGACTTTCGCACGTTTCTGCGGGCGACGACGGCGTTCTGATCGGGCGGAGGCGGCATCAAAAGGACCATGGCGTCTCGTCTCTCGCTAGCCCGTACCCAGTGGTTCCCATGACGACAAAACGCGAGTACACGGACGACTATCCCGACAAGACGCTCTACATCCCCGGTCCGACGGAGGTCCGCGAGGACGTCATCGAGGCCATGGCGCAGCCGATGTTCGGCCACCGGATGGACCGGATGACCGACCTCTACACGACCATCGTAGAGGACACGAAGGAGTTCCTCGGCACCGACAACGACGTGATCGTTCTCACCGCCTCCGGCACGGAGTTCTGGGAAGCGTCGACGCTCAACCTCGTCGACGACCGGATGCTGGTGCCGACCTGCGGGAGTTTCAGCGAGCGCCACGCCAACGTCGCCGAGCGGTTGGGCAAGACGGTCGACCGCCTCGAGTACGAGTGGGGGAAGGCGGTCAAACCCGAGGACGTACGCGAAGCCCTCGAAGCGAGCGACGCCGGCTACGACGTCGTCACCTGCGTCATGAACGAGAGTTCGACCGGCGTCCGCAACCCCATCGAGGAGATCGGCGACGTGGTCGCCGAGTATCCGGACACCTACTTCGTCGTCGACGCGGTGTCGGCGCTCGGCGGCGACTACGTCGACATCGACGACCACGGGATCGACGTGATCTTCGCGTCGACCCAGAAGGCCTTCGCCATGCCCCCCGGTCTCGCCGTCTGTGTCGTCAGCGAGGACGCCTATCAGCGCGAACTGGAGACGGACTCCGCGTCGTGGTACGGCGGCTTCCAGCGCTGTCTCGACTACTACGACCGGAAGGGCCAGACCCACTCGACACCCGCCATTCCCATCATGCTCGCCTACCGCCAGCAGATGAAACACATGCTGTCGGAGGGACACGAGGGACGCGACGAGCGTCACCGCGAGATGGCCGAGTACACCCGCGAGTGGGCCCGCGAGCACTTCGACATGTTTCCCGAGGAGGGGTACGAATCACGGACGGTGAGCTGTATCGAGAACACGCAGGACATCGACGTGGCCGCGACCATCGACGCGGTGTCCGAGCAGTACGATATGGTCTTCTCGAACGGCTACGGCGATATCGGTGAGCAGACGTTCCGCATCGGCCACATGGGCGAACACGACGTCGAGTCCATCCGGGCGCTGACCGACGCCATCGAGGACGTGGCGGACCTATAGGTCCGCCTCTTGGAACCACAGCAGCCCCAGGAGTGGGGGAACGAGAATCCACACCACCAGCATGAGCGTCGCGGACACCTGCATGTTCACGTCGCCCTGCGTGTAGAGCGCACCCTGCATGAACGCGTTCGAGACGGTCTTGAACGACCCGGTTGGGTTGATCAGCGTGAGCATCCGCAACACCTGCTGGCCCGACAGCGGGAGCCACGACGGTCCGCCGCCCGCCCCGAGGTAGAACTGGAGGGGGAAGCGGACGGCGCCCCACAGCGGAACGAACAGGAAGTAGATGCCGATCGCGCCGGCGATCGCCCGTCTGCTCGACGACGCGGCGGTCGAGAACCCGACCGCGATGCTGACGAAACAGACGGCGAGCACCGCGGTCAGCAGCGTGTACCCCACGTACGACACCACGTCGAAGTTCACCGCCGGCACGACGAGGAAGATCAGCGCCGGCAGGAGGAAGCCGACGGCGATGGGGGCGGCGATGGCGCCCGACCGGCCGAGTACCTTCCCGAACACCACGTCCGCCCGCGAGTGCGGGAGCGAGAGCAGGAGTTTCAGCGATCCCGACTCCCGCTCGCCGACGACGGCGTTGTACGCGACGATCAGGGCGATCAGGGGGACCAGCGTCGTCACGAGGGCGTCACGGACGAACAGCGAGTTGAGGATCTGGTTCGATCCGATCGTCTGTCCCGGCGACGGTCGAACCAGATACGCGGCGGCCGACACGAGGAGAACGAACAGCGCCGACAGGCCCGCCACCCACCGCGAGCGGATGGCGTCCTCGAAGTCCTTGCGCGCCACGGCGGTCCACGTCATGCCGACACCTCCCCTTCCGTGTAGGCGAGAAACAGGTCTTCGAGCGAGGTTTCCTCCGTCTGGAAGTCCTTGACGGCGACGCCCGACTCCTCCAGCGCCCCGATGACCGCCGTCTTGGCGTCGGCGTCGCAGGTGACGGTCACCGTGCCGCCGTCGGTCGTCGCGTTCGACACGCCGTCGAGGGCCCGGACCGCGTCGAGGTCCTCCTCGCTCGCGGCGTCGACGGTGATCACCAGCGTCTCGCCGCCCTCGACGGCGTCGCGCAGGCCCTCGATGCTGTCCTCCGCGACGAGTTCGCCCTCGCGCATGATGCCCACGCGATCACACACCGCTTCGACCTGCCCGAGGACGTGACTCGAGAAGAAGACGGTCGCACCGCGCTCCGCCTCTTCGCGGACGATGTCGCGCATCTCCCGGGCGCCGCCCGGGTCGAGACCCGAGGAGGGTTCGTCGAGGATCAACAGGTCCGGATCGCCGACCAGGGCCATGCCGAGGACGAGTCGCTGGCGCATCCCCTTCGAGTAGCCGCCGGCCTTCCGGTCCGCGGCGTCGGCGATACCCACCCGTTCCAGCATCGCATCCGGGTCGCCGTCGACCTCCTTCGAGCGCATCGCGAACTCGACGTGTTTACGGCCCGTGAGGCGGTGATACACGTCGTAGCCCTCGGGCAACACGCCGGTCCGGCGTCGCACCGCGACGCTCTCTTTCCCGGCGTCGAGGCCGAGTACCCGGACATCGCCCTCGGTCGGTCGGACGAAATCGAGCAACACGTTGATCGTCGTCGACTTCCCCGCACCGTTCGGTCCGAGGAACCCGAACACCTCGCCCTCGGGGACCGTAAGGTCGAGGTCGGAGACGGCCGTGACGTCACCAAAGCGCTTCGTCACGCCGTCGAGTTCGATTGCGGCCATGGGAACCCGTTGGTCCAGTCTCGGTTAAAGGGTTTAGGTGTCCGCTCGCCGCGAGGGGCGTCCCGTCACACCGTCTCGTCGGGGTCGTGTCGCTCCGCCATCCGTGTTGCCTCCGTCGCGTACCGGTCGCGCAGGTCGTCGTCTTCGACCGGTTCGAGCCCCGACGCGTCGGCGTCGACGGCCGCCGTGACGCCTCCCGATCGCTCGACAGCGATGGGTGCTCGTTCGATCCGACGCACCGACTCGCCGTCGGTCGTCGCGTACGTGAGCGAGATGAGTCCCTTGTCGTCGTAGGTGCGTTCGACCAACCACAGTCGCGTCTCGGCCATGTCCGGCCATCGCCGCGATGGCTGTTATACCCTCGCCTGCTTGTCCGCCCGGAGTTCGGCCACCCTCCGTTCGAGTTCGCCCACCGCTTCCTCCGCCTCGTCGGCCGCGGCGACGATCCGATCCGCCGCGTCGGCCGTCTCCTCCGACCGATCCCGGAGATTCTCGATCGTCGCGGTCAGTTCCTCGGCCGTCGCCGCCTGATCGTCCGCCGTCCGTGACACCTCCGCGACCCCGTCCGCGACCTGATCGATCGTCGCCGCAATCTCGTCGAACGTCTCCAGCACCGCGTCGATCCGCTCGCTCGCTTCGTCGATCCGCTCCACCGAGTGGGTCGCCGCGCCGACGGTCTCTTCGGTCTGGGTCTGGAGCGCCTGGATATCGTCGGTGATCGCTTCCGTGTGGTCGTGGGTCTGCTCGGCCAGCGACTTCACCTCCTCCGCGACGACCGCGAAGCCGTCCCCGTCCTCGCCCGCCCGCGCCGCCTCGATGTTGGCGTTCAGCGCCAGCAGGTTCGTCCGGTCGGCCACCTCCGAAATCACCTCGACCACGTCCTCGATGTCGTCCATCCGCTCGCCGAGGTCGGTTACGTCGTTGACGAGATCCTCACCCACGTCGACGACGCTCTCCGTCGCCGCGCGGGCGTCCTCGCTCGCGTCGAGTCCCTCCGAGGCCGCGGTCCGGGCCTCGCTAGCCGCCGTCTCGACTTCGTCCGTCGTCGCCGCGACTTCCTCGATGCTCGCGCTGAACGACTGCATCTCGTTGGCGCCCTCCGCGAGCAGGTCGTTCTGCTCTTCGACGTTCGACGCGATGGCGTCCGCCGCCGACGTGGTGCGATCGATGGCGCCCGCCAGCGACTGCGCCTCGTCGTCGACCTGCCCGGCCAGGCTCTCGAACTCCTCCGCCGTCCGGTTCAACTCCTCGACGACGACCGCGAGTCGATCGTCGATCTCGCGTCCGTCGGGGTCGAACGTCGCGCGGGCGTCGAGATGTCCCTCCGCGAGGCCGTGGAGCGTCCCCCGTACTTCGTCGACGAGATCCGCGACGGCCTCCTGGCGCCGTACCTCCGTCGTCCGGTCGTGGATCGCCTGGATGACCGCGACGAACTCGCCGTCCTCGTACAGCGGCATCGACGTGTGACGGAAGTGTCTGGTCTCTCCCCGGCGGTCGGTCATCGTCTCCTCGGTCGCGTACAGCGAGAGCGTCTCGTCTTCGAGTTCGATCCCCCCGTGCTTGTCGGCGCTCTCGGGCGCATCGAGTACCGTCTGGGCCAGCATCGCCGTCTCTCGGCCGTCCGGATAGAACACCGTACTCGGTCGCGTCGATCCGATCGCGGCGTCGTCGCCGTTGCCGGTCAACCGTTCGATGCTGTGGTTCCACGCTACGATCGTCCCCTCTCGGTCGAGGACAAACACCGGCATTCCCACGCCGTCGATGAGCACGTCGTCGTCGATGTTCAACTCCACCGCGGCCATGGCGTCCGACTCCTCGAACGTGACGGTATCGGCGCCGACACCGCCGTCCGTCTCGACGTTCGTCGGCGACCTATCACTCGCTCGCTCATCTTCGTGGGACTCGGAGCCATGATTCATATGCGACCGCTCGCTATCTCGACTCTTAACCGTTTCCGCCCATTCTCACAGATGAAAACGGCAGCGAGACGCGTCAGGCTCATTGGTGCGCGCCGGCTACGGAATCGGTGATGGACGCGACTGGGGTGCGAGAACGAGCGGCCGACCTGCCGCGCGATCCAGGTGTCTACCTCTTCTACGAGGACGAGACCGTCCGCTACGTCGGCAAGGCGGTCGACCTCCGGGCACGGGTGCGCTCTTACGCCGATCCACGGAGCGACCGCATCCGCCGGATGGTCGACCGCGCCGACCGGATCGACGTGGCCGTCACCGACACCGAGACGCAAGCGCTCTTGCTGGAGGCAAACCTCATCAAGCGCCACCAGCCGCGGTACAACGTCCGACTCAAGGACGACAAATCCTACCCCCTCGTCCAACTCACCGACCACGACGCCCCCCGGATCGAGATAACGCGGGACCCCGACGAGGGGGCGACCGTCTTCGGTCCCTTCACGGACAAGGGTCGCGTCGAGACGGCCGTGAAGGCGCTCCGGGAGACGTACGGGCTCCGGGGCTGTTCCGACCACAAGTATCGCGGCCGCGACCGGCCCTGTCTCGACTACGAGATGGGGCTGTGTAGCGCCCCCTGCACCGGCGAAATCGACGCCGAATCGTACGCCGAGGACGTTCGTTCGGCCGTCCGGTTCTTCGAGGGGGAGACGGGCGTACTGGCCGATCCGCTCCGCCGGGAGATGGAGGCGGCCGCACAGGGACAGTCTTTCGAGCGCGCCGCCAACCTCCGGGACCGACTCGAAACCGTGGAGTCGTTCCACGGCACCGGCGGCGACGCGGTGGCTGCCCCGTCCGACGAGCGGACGGTCGACGTGCTCGGTGCCGCCGTCGAGGGCGACCGGGCGACGGTCGCCCGTCTCCACAGCGAACGCGGACAACTCGTCGACCGTTCGCGCCACCGCCTCGACGCCCCCGACGGCGAGGACCGGGCCGGCGCCCTCCTCGACGCTTTCATCCCCCAGTACTACGCCGACCGCGTGTTACCCGACGCTATCCTGTGCTCCGAACGGCTGGGCGACGACGAGGTGATCGCGTGGCTAGAGACCGAAGGCGTCGCCGTTCGCGTCCCGGGGGCGGGCCGCGAGGCGAAACTGGTCGACCTCGCGCTGAAGAACGCTCGCCGCCGGACCGGTGACGACGACGCGGCCGCGCGGCTGGCCGACGCACTCGGTCTCGACACGCCTCCAGAACGCATCGAGGGCTTCGACGTGAGTCACGCCGGCGGGACGGCGGTCGTCGGAAGCAACGTCTGCTTCGTCGACGGGAACGCCGAGAAGGCCGACTACCGCCGGAAGAAGCTCACCGAGCGCAACGACGACTACGCGAACATGCACGAACTCCTGTACTGGCGCGCGACTCGTGCTGTCGACGGGACGGACGATCGCCCCGATCCGGACCTCCTCCTGATCGACGGCGGCGACGGCCAACTCGCCGCCGCCCGCGACGCCCTCGCAGAGGTCGGTTGGGACGTGCCCACGGTCGCGCTGGCGAAAGCCGAGGAGCGAATCGTGACGCTCGACGGCGTCCACGACTGGCCCGACGACGCCCCCCACCTCCATCTCTGCCAGCGGGTGCGTGACGAGGCCCACCGCTTCGCCGTCCAGTATCACGCCACCGTCCGTGACGAGGTGTCGACGGCACTCGACGACGTGCCGGGCGTCGGCTCCGAGACGCGCCGCCGACTCCTCCGGCGGTTCGGGAGCGTCGAGAACGTGCGCGGGGCATCGGTTGCGGATCTGCGGGACGTGGACGGCGTCGGCGAGAAGACGGCGGAAGCGCTGACGCGACGGTTGTGAACAGGTGGCGCCGTCCGCGCGTTCACGGGACGACTGGCCGCGGTGTCGGGTATAAACGTCAGGCGATCTCGTCGTACTGCTCGCGTAGTTTCTCGGCGGCGTCGTCCATCAACTCGGCCTCGTAGTCGTCGAGATCCCATTCTACCACCGCTTCGACACCGTTCGACCCGAGTTTGACGGGGACGCCGAAGGCGGTGTTCTCGTAGCCGTACTCGCCGTCGAGGACGACGCTCCCGGGGAGGACGGCGCCGGTGTCGCGGATCACGGCCTCGACCATGTGGGCGACGCCCGTCGCCGGGCCCCACTCCGTCGCGCCCTTGCGCTCGATGACGTCCATCGCGGATTCCTGCAGGTTGCCGAGGATCTCCTCGCGTTCGTCGGCCGAAAAGTCGGGGTCGCGGCCGTCGACCCGCACCTTCGAGAAGACCGGCACCTGCGCGTCGCCGTGTTCGCCGAGGATCGTCGCCTCGACGTTCTGCACCGGCGCGTCGAACCGCTGGGAGAGGACGTAGCGGAAGCGCGCGGAGTCGAGGCGACCGCCGAAGCCGATCACCGCGTGCCGGTCGCGGTCCCCCGTCTCGTAGAGGTGGCGATTCAGCAGGTCCACCGGGTTCGAGGTGGTGATCGACACGAAGTCGTCGTTGTACTCCGCGAGCGACGAGCCGATGTCCTCCATGATCGGCGCGTTGTCGCCCGCGAGGTCGATCCGGGTCTGTCCCGGCTTCCGGGGAATCCCCGCCGTGATGACCACCACGTCCGATCCTTCGGTCGCCTCGTAGCCGCCCTGTCGGACGACCGTGTTCGAGTCGTAGGCGACGCCGTGGTTCGCGTCCGCTGCTTGGCCCACCGCCTCCGCCTCCATGTCCGGAATGTCGACGAAGACGAGTTCGTCGGCGATGTCGCGGAGTGCTATGTTATACCCTGCCGCGGCCCCGACCGTACCGGCCGCACCGATGACGCTCACTTTCGTCATATCACGTATCGATGGCCAGGGAAACCGATTAAACGCTTCGGAACCGCCGGATTCGGCCCGCAGTCGGCGTACGACCGTTCGACTCCTGTCGAAAATGTCGGTGGGTTTTTCGACGTCGACCGTCTTCTCCGATCCATGAGCGGGTTCGACGAGGAAGCCGAACGCGAGCGACTGCGGGAGAAGTACGAACAGGATCAGGAGAAGCGCGCGGACACCCAGCGCATGAGCGAACTGCTCCTCAAGGGGGCGACGATGACCAACAGCCACTGCGACGCCTGTGGTGACCCCCTGTTCCGCCACGACGGACGGACGTTCTGCCCGACGTGCCAGGCGGCCGACGGGGACGCGGCCGCCGACGCCGACGCGACCGGCAACGGCGATGCCGACACCGAGGCGGCGCCCGCCGACGATGCCGACACCCCGAGCGCCGCCCACCGGGTTCCCGACCCCGGCACGGACGAGGCCAGCGGCGCCCCCGAACCCCGGACGCAGTCGCCTCGCCCCGCACCGTCAACGGCCGAGTCGGCCCCCCTGGACGACGCCCGGGCGTCGCTCTCTCGAACGCTCGTTCGCTACGCTCGCGCGGCCGAGGAGACCGACGACCCGCGGCGGGCCAAGGAACTGCTCGCCGCCGCACGGGAGGCGGCGGAGGCGTTGTCGGCCCTCGACCGGCGCTAGCGATACTCGCTTCCGACCACGTCGCGGATGCGGTCGGCGGTCACCTCGCCGACACCGTCCACCTCCAGTAGGTCCTCCTCGCGGGCCGTCATCACGGCCTCGACGCTCCCGAAGTGCTCGAGGAGCGACCGCGCGGTCACCGGGCCGATGTCCGCGATGGCGCCGACGACGTACTCCTGCTGTTCGGGCAGTGTCTTCGCGCTCTTCTCGCCGTGGACGCTGACGCTCCGGTCCTTGGTCGTCTGCTCCCGCCCCGCGAGGACGGCAAGCAGATCCGCCGTGTCGCCTTCGTCTTCCGTTCGCAGGACGCTCACCCCGAAATCGACCGTGAGCGACGCCAACGCCCCCCGGATGGCGTCCGGATGGACGTTGCGCTCCTCGTACAGTCCGTCCCCCTCGACGATCACCACCGGTTGGGCGTAGTGACGCGCGAGGTCACCCACCTGCTCGAACAGCGAGCGGTCGCCGCCGGTGAGGGTGTCGAGGAAGTCCGACACCGTCTTGCGCTCGACCGCGACGCGATCCGAGACGACGTAGTCGCCCACTGCCAGCGTCTCCAGCCGCGTCTCGATCCCCTCACGCGTCGAGAGATCGCGCGCGATGGCGGCGTCGAGTTCCCGCTGGTCGACGACGATTTCGACCGTCTCGTCGTTCTCGTCCGACCCCGCGGTGGCGACGACGGCGTCGTCGGTGACGTCGCCGTCCGTGTCGTCGGTGACGGCGTCGTCGGTCTTTCCGAACTCGGCAAGCCCCGGCTGCGCCGCCGCGCCGCCGTCGGCCTCGGCCGCCGCATCGGTGGTCCCAGCATCCGGCCCCGCGCCGTCGAACGAATCCAGCGCCGTCTGGGAGTCGTCCAGTTCCGCTTCCACCTCGTCGGCGACGCCTTTCAGTTCCTTCAACTCGTCCTCCATCTCCTGTTCGCGCCGTCGCGAGATCCAGAAGAAGGCCTCGTCGCGGGTGTCTTCGGCCATGAGGACGACGACCCGGCCCTCGTCCTGTCGGCCGGTCCGCCCCTTCCGCTGGATCGACCGAATCGCCGTGGGCACCGGCTCGTAAAAGAGGACGAGGTCGACCTCGGGCACGTCCAGTCCCTCCTCCGCGACGGAGGTGGAGACCAGAACCTCGAACTCCCCGTTCCGGAAGGCATCGAGGGTCTCGCCCTGCTCTTTCTGGCTCATGCCGTCCGATCCCTCCTTGTCGCCTTGCCCGACGAACCGCCGCACGTCGAAGCTCTCGCTCAGGAAGTCGGTCAGCGCCTCCGCGGTGTCGCGGGACTCGGTGAAGACGATGACGCGCTCGCCGCCGCCGATGCCGAGCGTCTGGGCCAGCAGGACCCGAGTCTGGCGGAATTTGGGATGGAGGTCGTCGAACGCGTCGGCCTTCCGCATCGCCTCCCTAACCTTGGGTTCGGAGACGAGGCGTTGACTCGCCTTCGACGCGCCGGAGGCGCGGGCGGCGTTGCGCTGACGCTCGAAGTAGCGGCGCAGGGATTCGACGGACTGCGTCTCCGCGAGTTCCACGGCCCGCCGGAGCTTCATCACCTCCGCGTGGATCGACATGCCCTCGTACCCCTCCGACTGGTCGGCGTCGATGAGGTCCTGTAACTGCCCGCGCATCGCGTTGAGGTCGCGCTGGGAGAGGTCCGGGCTCGTCTTGTTCGTGACGCCGAGGTCCTTCAGTTGCGCCAGCCGGTCGGTGATGACCTCGTTGATCGCGTCCCTGATCTCCAGTACCGGTTCGGGCAGGGTGACCCGCTCCCACTCCACCTCGGTGTCGTGGGTGTAGTCGGCGACGTCGGCGTCGTCTTCGGTCATCACCGCCACTTCGGAGAGCCCGAGATTCTCACAGACGGTGAGAATCGCCTCCTCGTCACCCCCGGGCGAGGCGCTCATCCCCGTCACGAGCGGCGAGTCGGCGTCGGCGTGGTAGCGCTCCGCGATGTAGACGTAGGCGTAGTCGCCGGTCGCGCGGTGGCACTCGTCGAAGGTGCAGTGGGTCACGTCGGCAAGCGAGATACGCCCGCCGATCAGGTCGTTCTCCACCACCTGCGGCGTCGCGATGACGATGCGGCTCTCTTCCCACAGGTCGGCCCGGTCGTCCGGGCGCACCTCGCCGGTAAAGACCGTGATCTCGTCGTCCGGGATCGAGAGTGCCTCGCGGTAGAAGTCGGCGTGTTGCTGGACCAGCGGCTTGGTCGGTGCGAGAAAGAGTGCCGTCCCACCCACCTCGTGGAGGCGGTCGGCGGTCACGAGCAGGCTCACCGTCGTCTTGCCCAGCCCGGTCGGCAGGCAGACGAGCGTGTGCGCCTCGCGGGCGTCGCTCGCGAGCTGGAGCTGGTAGCGACGCCGCTCGATGAAGTCGGGTGCGAGCAGTGGGTGGTCGACGTACGTTTCCTCGTCGGTAGCCGCCATCGGGCGTGCTTGGACGCCGGCGTGGTTAAGGGTTGGCGAACCGCGGTGAAAGTGAAGCCGTTGGAAGTCGGACTACACGATCTGTTCGCCGTCGTCGTCGTAGAGCCGGATAGCGTCGACGGGGCAGGTGCGCGCGGCGAACTCCGCGTCGAGTTCGGCTTCCTCGGGCACTTCGCGGACGAAGATGTCCGGGTCGGCCTCCTCGCTTCCCGCCAGGTCGGCCTTCCCGTCGTCGCGGTTCTCCTCGAACGCCGCCCACTCGTCGGTACACTGGAACATTCCGATGCAGGTGTCTCGGTCGAACTCGACGTGCATGGGTGGTGGTAGGCGGGATGGCGAGAAAGGTGTGGCGCTGCGGGCGTTCAGTTGGTGGTCGACTTCGAATCGCCGCCGTTCGACGGCGGCGGCTCGACGCCCTCGACGACCTCCGCCACCTCCGTCTCCTTCTCGGTGTCGACGTGCCACCGGTCGACGGCGTCTTCGTAGTCCGTGAGCCGGTCGCTCACTGCCGCCTTGAGGTCGTCGTCGTTGACGTTCACCTCGAAGATGAACTGGTCCTCGTCGCCGCCGCGCGCCGTCTTCTGGACGTTCGCGCTCACGAGTTCGTTGTCGAAGTAGTACGGGGCGAGCTGGGTCATCACCTTGCGGTAGACGGTGTCCTCGACGGCTCGGAGCGCCTTGCGGCCGGCCGAATCGGCGGCCCGGGCGACGTAGTTGATCGAGTCCTGCCAGCGCTCGACGGCCCCCTCGTTGTCACCTTCCTCGACGCGCTCGTAGGACTCGGAGAGCTTCTCGCCCGCCGTTCGCAGGTCCTCGTCGGGCTCTTTGCCCGCCTTCTCGCCCTCGCCCTCGGCGACGCTCGCCTGTTCGGCGGTCTTTTCGTTGACGTCCTCCCCGAGGCGTTCGTGGGATTTGGGGCGCCACTCGTCCCACTCCTCGAACGCCTCGCCCTCGGCGCCGGCGTCGCGGAGCGCCCGGGTGATTCGTTCGCCGTGTTCGACGATCTCGGCCCACGTTCCCCGGCATTTGAAGCCGGACACGCTCTCTTCCATCGCTTGTCAGCCTCACACGGTGTCGGCGTACAAAACGGTTCCGTGCTACCGGCCGTACGTGAGCCGGGTCGCATAGTCGTCGAGACGGCGCTTGAGGCGATCGAGCCACGCAGCCGGTGAAACGGTCTGCAACTCCCGCTCGTCGACCTCGATTCGGTCGCCGGCGAACGGGTCGCGCTCGCTCTCGCGCCCCTCGTCCGCGGAGTCGGACGCCACGCCGACCACCGAACTCATCGCGCACCGACCGCAGGCTTCGGTGTCTTTACCACCCATCGTACCTGCGCGTACGGCTACGATCCGATTAAAGCTTGTCGTGGGTTCGACCCCGTCGACCGTGGCGACGCGTTTTTTGTCCCGTCGGCACAGTGAACGGGTATGGGTTACCACGTCGTCGACACCGACGAAGTCGACCCCGACCCCGATCGCCCCTGTACCCGTCGGTCGCTGTCCGAACTCGGCGGCCTCTCCAACATGGCGATCAACCGCTACACCGCCGAACCGGGAGAGGAACTCCCGCTCGCCTACCACTACCACGAGGAGCAGGAGGAGGCGTTCTACGTCCTCTCCGGCACGCTCCACGTGAAGACGCCCGAGGGGACGCTGGAGGCGCCCCCCGACACTCTGCTCACGGTCGGCCCCGACAGTCCGCAGTTCGCGTTCAACCCCGAGGATGCGGACGAAACAGTCGACGTGATCGCTATCGGCGCGCCACCGGTCGACGGCGACGCCCACGCCTACGAGCCGTGAGCGACGAGGCCGTCCCCGACGGCGACCACGGCGTCGAGACGGGTGTCGACACCGAAGCGGGAACCGACTCGGACGCCGACGCCGTTCCCGAGGACGTCCCCGAATGGGACGACGAGTACGTCGACCGGGTGAGCGACCGTCTCATGTTCAACTACGACCTCGACCGCGACTACCGGGCCGACGGCGAGGCGTTCGACCTCTACGGCCGTCTCGAAATTCACACCCAGAAGAAGTTCTTCCACCCCGCGATCACCTACGGCCACCACGAATCGTACGAACACCTGTTCCTCCGCCGGGTCGACGGCGCCCGCGTGTCGGAACTCGAACGCCTCGTGGACCTCGCCCACGACCTCGCGGACCGCTGGATCGAGGCCAACGAAGAGCATTACGCCACCGAGTTCACGTTCGCCGTCGTCGCACCGAAAATCCCCGACGATGTGCGCGACTTCGTCGCCTCCTTCCGCGACCGTACCATGCTCAAGTACGGCTACAACGGCTACTACGACATCCACCTCGCGGTCGCCGCGCCCGACCGGGAGGCGGTCGTGACGAGCGATCGCGCCGACGTGGGCGACGCGCTCACGGTCTGGGAACCGATCGACGCTGCCCGGCCCGGCCCGCTCGAACGGCTCAAGCGCCGACTACTCGGCTGAGTGGTCGGCCACCCGTCGTGCACGGCCGCCCGGTACCGGGGCGTGGCGACTCGTGACGACTCGACGCGGCCGATCGGCGCCGCACTCGTCACCGTCGCACACGGCGGCGACTCCGTCACCGTCGCCGTCGTGGCTCCGCGTAGGCGTGACGCGCCGCTCGATCGGCTACTCGGGGCGGTGTGACACGAAAAAGAGGTAGAGCCGCGTTAGTCGTCCGTCTCCGCGGGTTCGCCGCCGTCGGCGACGGCTGCGCCCGTGCCGCGGGCCTCGCGGATGTTGTTGATACCCATGTAGGCCAGCGAGAGGGACAACCAGACCAACACCAGCGCGATGACGATCTGGACGCCCGCAGAGGCCATCTCGACGGCCGTCCCGCCGCCCGCCCAGTTGCCCAGGACGAATTTCTGATAGAAGTTCTGATACAGCGCGAGATACAGCAAGGCGATCGTGGTGATGACGAACATGAACGCCATCGGCGCGCCGGTCGAGATGAGCTGTTTCTGGTCGTCCCAGTTGGCGAGCCAGATGGTCGCGACTAGCAAGGCGAGAGCCGCGAGCGTCTGGTTCGCGCCGCCGAAGAGTGGCCAGAGGTCGGCCCACCGGCCGGAGGCGACGAGGACGTACGCCGGCGCCACCTGCAGGAAGGCGTTGACGTAGCGGTTGGCTGCGACTTCCTGCACCTGCGTCTCGGGCGTCCCGACGAGTTCCTCGACCATGTAGCGGCCGAGGCGAACCGCCGTGTCGGTGCTGGTGAGCAGGAAGCTCACGAGCACGAGCCCCATGAACGGCGCGGCGAGGCCCTCGGAGATCCCGAAGCCGACGTTGAGGATGAGCCCACCACCGGACGCGAAGTTGGGCAGGGCGAGCCCGATGCCCCCACCTGTCGGCACCTCGGCGTACACCGCGACGGTGACGATGGCGACGGTGGCCAGCAGGCCCTCCCCGAGCATGCCGCCGTAGCCGATGGTTCGGGCGTCGGTCTCCTTGTCCAACTGCTTGGCCGTCGTCCCCGAGGAGACCAGCGAGTGGAAGCCGCTGATCGTCCCACAGGCGATGGTGACGAAAAGCAGGGGGAACAACGGCAAGGTCGTTTCGACCAGTGCGCCGCCCCAGAAGCCGGCGTAGGCCGGCACGTCGATGACTAGCTGGGACGCGCCGCCGGTGAAGGTGCCCACGATCACGGCCAGCAGCGTCCCGCCGACGCCCGCGTACAGCAGGCTCGACGTGAGGAAGTCACGCGGCTGGAGCAGGACCCAGACCGGCAGGACGCTGGCGATGAAGCCGTAGACGAGGACTACCGGAATCCACGTCGCGATGTTGACGCTGCCCAGCACGGGCGGGAGCGGACTCCCCGACAGAAGGACGATGGTGCCCGCGGGGTAGTCACCCGGCACCAGCGCGAGGGGGTACTGGACGCCGACCCAGACGCCGGCGAAGACGGCCGCGATGAACGCGAGCGTCCCCGGCAGGAAGGGCAGATCCAACTGATACAGATACACCCCGAACACGAGCGCCAGGAGGATGTAGACCAGCGACGCGGTCGCGGCCTGCGGATACGCGTTGAACACCACCGCGATCACCAGTCCGAACACCGCCACGACGAGGATGATCGTCAGGAACGCGAACCACAGGATCATGTCCTTGCCGCGCTCGCCGACGTACTCGCCGATGATGTACCCGATCGACTTCCCCTCGTGGCGCATGCTGGAAGTGAGCGCCATGAAGTCGTGGACGGAGCCGAACAGTGGGTTGCCGATTGCGACCCACAGGAACGCTGGCACCCATCCCCAGACCACCGTCGCGGTGATGGGGCCGACGATCGGCGCCCCGCCCGCGATACTCGAATAGTGATGCCCCAGTAGAACCGGCTTCTTGGACGGTACGTACTCCTGTCCGTCCTGATACTTGTGTGCTGGTGTCTCCCGCTCGTCGTCGAGGTCGACGAACTGTGCCAGGTAGCGCGAGTATCCGAGATACGCGACCGTGAACGACACGAGCGTGAGTACCACCACCGTAACAGCCTGTACCATGTGTGTGACCCACTGTAGACCCACGAAAAATTATTACTTAAACGTTGGGCATATGCCCGTTCGCCGCGCACGGGCACCGACGCGCCCGTTTCGTGCCGTATGACGATCAGACACGGCGTTTATAAAATCATACTGATACTTCTAGTTCGTCGGCAACGTCGTCGAGAAGCGACCCCTTCACTTCCCTGACGCGGGTTTCGACTTCCGCGATCACCGGCGGGTCGAACGTCTCGTGGAGTTCCCGGAGGCGTTCGCGCTCGGTCGCCACCCGGTCCCGGAGGAAGCGGGCGCCGCGGCCGTTCTCGTCGTCGTCCGGTGACGGCGTCAGCTTGTTCACCGCTAGCCCCCGCACGGTCAGGCCATGGTCGGTGAGGCCGTCGATCGCTCGGCGCGTCTCGCGGATCGACAGTTCGTCCGGGTTGACGACGAGGAAGAAAGCCGCCTCGTCCTGTAGCGTCTCCGTTGCGAACTCGAACAGTTCCTTGCGCTCCTGCAGGCGGGCGATGATCGGATCACCGTCCATCATCCGCCGTGGTTCCTGGTTCCCGATGGCCGCTCGTTCGAACAGTTTGACGCTCTGCTGGCGTTTGTGGAGGAGACGCTCGACCCACCCCTGCAGGAACTCCGGGAGGCTCAACAGTCGCAGGGTTCCGCCCGTCGGCGAGGTGTCGAAGACGATCCGATCGTAGGGATCGGCGTTCCGCATCACGTCGATGAAACGGTCGAACAGCGCCGCTTCGTAGGCTCCCGGCGTCTGGTGTGCCATCTCGATCTGTCGGTCGATCTCGTTGACCATCGCCGGACTCACCTGATCGCCCATCGCCCGTTTGGTCTCCATCAGGTGCCGTTCGAGTTCGTCGTTGGGGTCGATCTCCATGACGCTGAGGCCGTCGACACCTTCCACCGCTCGGGGTTCGTCGTCGAACTCCTGATCGAACACGTCGGCGGTGCTGTGGGCTGGGTCGGTGGAGACGACCAGCGTCTCCAGCCCCGCCCGCGCGCACTTCTGCCCGTAGGCGCTCGACATGGTCGTCTTGCCCACGCCGCCCTTGCCGCCGAAGAAGACGAATCGATCCATCAGAAGTGGTACTGCTCGCCCTTGCGCTCCAGCAGCGACCCCCGGTTCCACATCCGGCGCTCCCACGCCTCGAACTCGTCTTCGAGGTACGGCAGGAGCTCCGCTGTGTAGTACGACACCGGACTCGGAATACCGAAGGCGTCGGGGAAACACGCGAGCATGAAGGTGTCCTCCCGGTCCTCGGCTTCCTGCTCGATTTTTTCGTAGGCCGGGTGGGTCACCATGCCGTGATACAGGCCCCGGAGCCACTCCGTGGCGACCCGCCGGAAGCGCTCGATCCGTTCCGCGAGGTCCATGCCCCCGTCTCTCCGCGGCGTGAAGAAAAGAGTATCGTCGGTCGTCCGGACCGCGCACACGTCCGCGGGGTTAAGACGCTCCCGGCGTTCATCTCCTCCTATGTCACCTGCTGCCATCCCCGTCACCATTCTGAGCGGGAGTCTCGGCGCTGGCAAGACGACGCTCCTCAACTACCTCCTTTCTACCGCTGGCGACCGCGACATCGCCGTCCTCGTCAACGACATGGGCGACATCAACGTCGACGCCGACCTGGTGAGCCAGAACACCGACCTCGCCGTCGACGGCGGCGTGACCGAACTCTCGAACGGCTGTATCTGCTGTGAACTGCAGGACGACCTCGAAACCGCCGTGGTGCGACTGGCGCGGGACCGCGACTTCGACCACCTCGTCGTCGAGGCGTCGGGTATCTCCGAACCTCGGCCCGTCGCTCGCCTGTTCACCACCGGATCGCAGGCCGCCGCGCGCTACGCGGTGGCGTCGGTCGTCGCCGTCGTCGACGCCCGCCAGTTCCACGACGCCTTCGGGGAGGCGGGGGTTGCGACGCGGCGCGGCACCGACGACGGGGACGGCGACCGCCCGCTCTCCGACCTCCTCGTCGAAGGGGTGGAGTTCGCGACCCTCGTCGTCCTGAACAAGACGGATCTGGTCACGTCCGCGGAACTCGACGAGGTCGAAGAGATGGTTCGGGCACTCCGCCCCGACGCCACGGTGGTGCGGACGGAACACAGTCAGGTCGATCCCGAGACGGTCCTGCAGGCGCGGTACGATCCCGCGACCGCCGAGGAGGCGGGGTGGAAGCGGGCGCTGGAGGCGGACGAGGAGGGTCACGCGCACGACGACCACGACGGACACGACCACGCCCACCCCGAAGCCGTCTACGGCGTCACCTCCTTCACCTACCGCCGTCGCCGACCCTTCCACCCCGAACGCTTCCGGGCGTTTCTCGCCGACCTGCCGCGGTCGGTCGTCCGGTCGAAGGGTTCCTGCTGGATCGCCACCGGTGCCGACTGCTCCTACACGATGGGACAGGCCGGTCCTTCGGTTCGCGTCGAGGCGGCCGGCCCTTGGATCGCCAGCCTCCCCGAGTTCGAACAGGACGCCTACCGGCGCAACCGCTCGAATCTGGATTGGGACGAGGAGTGGGGCGACCGCCGGACGGCACTCGTCTTCATCGGACGCGGGATGGACGAGGACGCCCTGACCGCCGCGCTCGACGGCTGTCTGCTCACCGACGACGAGATGGCGGCGTCGTGGGACGGCTTCGACAACGGCTTCCCGACGACGACCAGCGACGAACTGGTGGTGACCGAGCCCGCGGTAGAGAACTAGCAGGCACACCCGGTCGAGCCGGGTGACCGCTCGAACTCCATCTCCTCGCCACAGGCGGGACACGCCGGCGCGTCGTCGCCCGCGACGTCGGTGTCGAGAATCCGTTCGCTACAGTCGTGACACCAGTACGCCCCTTTTGACTCGCTCGTCCCGCCGCCGCGGTTCGTCGACGACGAGGACGCTTCGAGCGCGTCGGTGATCGTGCCCAACAGTCCCATGGCCGACTGTTCACGTGCCGACAGGTAAAGACTCGGTCGGTTGTCCGCACGCGGCGCACGGCCGCTCACGGCTCGTCGTCGGTCGCGGATTCGAGTTCCGCGACTCGGCGTTCGAGCGTCGCGAGGCGGTCGGAGCGGGCGGCCCACCGCGCGCCGACGGCCGCCCCGACGACGACGCCCCCGGCGATGCCGACGGGGCCGAAAACGCCACCGACCATCCCGCAGACGCCGGCGAAGACGATGGTCACGAAGTCACGCCAGTCCATACAGTGTCGTGGACGGGGATGGACTTCAGGTCGCCGCCTCCGCCAGCGCATCCAGCAGCCGGTTCAGTTCGCCCTGGCGCTTCCACGTCGCCAGCCGGTCGGTCAGCGCCGACGCGGGGAGGCCCAGACTCACCGCCGAGCGGGCGGTCACGCGCGCCCCCTCGTTCTCCGCTTCGACGGTCAGATCGGTCGTCATGGCGTCGAACGGGCCGGCCGACCCCGCCTGCGTGTAGTGGAGGCCGTTCGGCCGCTCCTCGAACCGGAGCGTGAGTTCCAGTCCTCGCGCTCCCGCGGTGACGAGCGTCCCGTCGTCCGTCTCGGTCACCTCTCGGACGGTGAAGCTCCCTTCGCTCTCGACGACCGTCGTGGGCGTCAGGACGCGCTCGACCGCCGTCGGCGTCGCCCGGACGAACCGTGAGACCTCGACCTCGCGCATCGTCCCCGCGTTCGGGTCACCGCACCAAAAGCGGGAGGGACAGGGCAACCAGTACCGCCGCGCCTACGATGGCGGCGTAGAACAGCCCTCTGATGCGCTGTTCGGCCGGCACCTCCCCGCGGAGTTCGGGACGAGCCGTGTGGACGAGGCGGTGGTAGGCCACGCTGACGGCGGCGGCGCAGGCGACCGTCGGCGCGCCGAACACCGCCGGCCCCTCCAGCCCGATGGCGAGGATGTAGATCGGGCCGAACGAGAAGCAGACGAGGACGGCCATCGCCGTCACGACGAGGAAGGGCACGGCGTCGACGGCGGTCCCGTCGCGGTTCCGGAGGGGCATGCGTAGCGTTACGGCTCGATGACAAAAACTGCCGCGACGAGGGCGGAAGCTTCAGGGCCGTTCGCCGACTCCCTCCGCGCATGCCGACGGTTCGTGCCGAGGTGGTCGGCGAGGGGGCGCGGGACCTCCGCCTCGACGCCGGCGCCACCTACGGCGACCTGCTCGCCGCCCTCGATTTCAGCCCGCACGAGGCGACCGTCCTCGTCGACGACGCGCCCGTGCCCGAGGACCGACGGGTCGACGCCGACCGGGTTCGCGTCCTTCGGCTGGTGAAGGGCGGGGCGGCCGAGATGACCGTCACCGTCCGCCGAGCCCACCCGGACGACCACCTTGACGTGATGCGGCTCGTCGACGGCGCGATGCTCTCGGCCGACGCCGAGCGGGTGCGCGACCGCATCGCCGACAGTGGCGTCCTCGTCGCTGCCGTCGACGACCGCCCGATCGGCGCCCTCGTCCGCGACGGCGACCGCGTGACCGCGGTGGCGGTTCGTCGTCGCTACCGTGATCGGGGCGTCGGCACCGCACTGGTGTCGGCCGCGCTGGAGAGCCGTGACCGCCTCGTCGCCGAGTTCGACCCCGACGTGCGGCCCTTCTACGAGTCGCTGGGCTTCGACATCGAGCCGGTCGACGACGAGCGGCTCCGCGGCCGTCTAGCGCCCTAACTGCCGCGAAACGGCACCACCGATCTCGTCCGCCCAGTAGAGGAGGGCGACGGTGACGAGGAAGACGGCCGTCGAGAGGTCCCACGACAGCCCCGTGAGCGTCGACCCGAACAGCGTGGTCGCGCCGATCAGGGGCAAGAGGATGGAGAACGTACAGCCGACACAGGAGACGAGGCCGAGGACACCCGAAAGCACCGCGCGCGTCGCGTCGAGCAGGCGGGCGTAGACGAGGTACGTCATCGCCACGTAGCCGACGAGTTTGAACGGGATGATCGAGAGGCGGACCCGCGGCGTGCCGTAGACGACGGTCGGTCCCCATCCGGGGATGTTCCAGTGGATCGAGGTGACAGTGCCGCCCGGAAGGGGGCTGGAGAGGCCGAGGAGGAGGATGCCGCCCGCCCACGAGAGCAGGAGGAGGTAGCCCCCGGCCATCGCGACGGCGATGGCTCGCTGACGGCCCTCGACGGCGGGGAGGTCGGTCCGGAGTATCGCCCACAGGCCGACGTTGATCCAGACGAACGGGTAGACGACGTACCGCGGTTCGAGGATGGTCACGTCCGTCACCGCGACGTACGCGGTGACGAGGACGAGTTCGGCGGCGACGAGCAGGCACCACCACCGGATGGCCGTCATCTCCGTGCGCAGGACGTGACGAACCCGCGCGAGCGGGCCGTACGCTTCGCTCACGCCGCCACCTCCCGTCGGTTCCAAACGCTGCGCATATCCGATACTCCGTGCGGAGGACTATGGACGCTTCGACTACAGATGCGTCCCGACCAGGTCGCGCCCGGCGTCGAGCAGTTCGTCGACGCGCTCGCGGCTCCCGGCCTCGGCGTACACTCGCATCTTCGGTTCGGTGCCGCTGGGGCGGACGAGGAGCCACGAACCGTCGGTCAGGAGGAGTTTGAAGCCGTCGAGGGTGACGACCGTTTCGACAGCCTCACCGGCCACTTCGTCGGGGATGGCGTCACCGAGGGCGTCGACGACCGCCGCCTTGCGGTCGTCCGGGCAGTCGACGCTCACCTTGTCGGCGACGATGTCGCCGTGCGTGTCGAGTAGGCGGTCGACGCGCTCGTCTAGGGGTTCGGCCGCCGCCGCGTCGGCCGCGATCAGCGCCATCAACACCCCGTCCTTCTCCGGGACGTGTCCGCGGACCGAGAAGCCGCCGGACTCCTCGCCGCCCATCAGCGCGTCCGCGTCGACCATCGCCTCGGCGACCCACTTGAATCCGACCGCCGTCTCGATCACCTCTTCGTCGTGGGCGGCCGCGATGCGGTCGATCAGGAACGTGGTGGAGACGGTTCGTACCGCTGGTCCCGAGTCGTCTTCGAGCAGTTCGTCGTAGATGGCGGCGAAAAACAGGTTCTCGTCGAGAAAGCCCCGATCCGGCGTCACGACGGCGAGGCGGTCGGCGTCGCCGTCGTTCGCGATGCCGAGGTCGGCGTCCTCGGCCTCGACGGCGTCGACGAGGCCGGCCAGGTGGTCGGGGCTGGGTTCCGGCGGCGTGCCGCCGAACGACGTGTCGCGCTCGCATCGGCGGCGGATCACCGTCGCGCCCGCGGATTCGAGGAGGGCGTCGGTGACACCCCGTCCGCTCCCGTGCATGGCGTCGTAGACGACGGTCAGCCCCTCGCAGTCGGGGTCGAGCAGGTTCCGGGCCTGCGCGGCGTGTGCGTCGACCAGATTCACGCGCTCGACTGAGCCGCGGGGGCCGTCCGTCCGCGGTTCCGCGAGTCGCGCCTCGATGGCGTCGGTCACCGCGGGGAGTGCGGGCGCCCCGTCCGAGGGGATGAACTTCACGCCGTTGTACTCGGGCGGGTTGTGCGAGGCGGTGACCATGAGTGCGCCGGCGAGGCCGCGGTCGACGACGGCCCACGCGACGACCGGTGTGGGACGGTCGCGCTCGGGCAGGAGGACGTCGAATCCATTGGCTGCGAGCACGTCCGCCAGCGATTCCGCGAACCCCTCGGAGGTCGCCCGGGCGTCGTAGCCGACGACGACCGGGGCGTCGTGGCCGGCGTCGGCGAGGTAGTCCGCCACGGCCTGTCCGACCATCCGCACCCGCTCGTCGGTGAAGGTGTCGAGACGGGCGCGCCACCCGTCGGTGCCGAAGGAGATGGCGTCCATACGCTCCCATCCCCCCCGGGCGAGAAAAAGGTGGGCGTCGCCCGACTGCACCGCCGTGGCGACGACCGAGGTGTACATACGTCCAGTTCTACGGTCTGGGCAAAATCGTGTTATACTGTGACACGGTAGCTTTCCATGGGGGAAGACGCATGTCACTCGTCGACACCCTGAAACAGGTGTTCAGCGCCGACGAACGCATGGTCTATCGGTGCGACGTGTGTGGGGAGACGTTCGACGTCGGGGCGGACATCGACGACCCGTCGTGTGACGCGTGTGGGTCGTCCGAGGTGCGCCAGATCAATCGCGTGTAGTGCCGCCGACGACCCGTTCTTTTTGCCGCCGTGACAGCGACTTGATCTCGTGTTCGCGGCTCATCGCCGCCGACCGCGTGTCGAACTCCTCGACGTGGACGAGTTCGACCGGCGTCCGTCCGCGGGTGTACTTTGCCCCCTCGCCGGCGTCGTGTTCCGTCACCCGGCGCTCCACGTCGGTCGTGTAGCCCGTGTAGTACGTATCGTCGGCACACTCCAGGACGTAGACGTAGTGCATCCGTCGGATGGACACGCCGTCCGCACCTATACATTCGGTCGTCGATCGACCGCCGAGGGTGCGGCGTACGTGGAAGGTGGCTTCGCGTGGTGGTCGAACGTCGCTGCAGTGGTTACGCGTTTGGGGTGCGTTGTCTCGACGCCTCCGCGATGCCGGCGTTCGCCGAACAGCTTGGACAGGCGAGGATTCGCCCACTCGGGTCAGCAAACACTCGCGCGAAGCGCTCCGAGACGTGGGACCCACAGTGATCGCAGCGTGCCATGATTACGCCGGCTACCACCGTGCCGGCGAGTGCGTGTTGGGCACACACACCTAAATGGGCATCGCGCGCGTGCGTACTTGTTGGACGAACGTCCAAAACCCGTTTCAGCTTATCCGTCGCGTGCGGCGCCGATTGCCCGGGCGATCAGGCCGGCTTGCGCGCCCGCAGTGAAGCCGTCGTCGATGTTGACCACCGAGAGGACGGTACACGACTGGAGCATGCTGGCGAGTGCCGACTCCCCGTCGCCGCCGTAGCCGTACCCCGTCGACACGGGAAGCCCGATCACGGGGGTGTCGATCAGGCCAGCGACGACCGTCGGGAGTGCTCCCTCGCGTCCCGCGGCGACGACCGCGATGTCGGCCGCCCGGAGGGTGTCGAGATGGTCGACGATCCGTCCGAGGTGGGCGACGCCCACGTCGTCGATTCGCTCGACTGTCGCGCCGACGGCGCGTGCGAGGACCGCCGCCTCGCCCGCCGCCGCGGCGTCGGACGTGCCCGCGGTGACGACGACCACCGTCGCGTCGAGTTCGGACGGGTCGAAGCCGGGGGCGTGGACCACCAGCGTCCGGGCGCGTTCGTCGTGGTCGACCGTCGCATCTGCTGGCAGGTCGTCGGTGACGGCCGCGACGTGGGCGTCGTCGGCACGCGTGACCAACACTCGTCCGGTCGTCTCCAGTGCCGCCATCGCCATCGACGCCACCTCCGCGGGCGTCTTGCCGTCCGCGAGCACTGCCTCGGGAATCCCGCGCCGGCGCTCACGCGCGGCGTCGAACCGACCGGCGTCGGTCGTCGCGTAGCCGACGAGGCGGGCCTCCGCCTCGGCGGGCGAGAGGTCGCCGCTCGCCACCGCGTCGAGAATGTCGCGCATATCCGCTATCCGGTCGTCAGACACTCGTAGGTGTCGGTTTAGCGCCCCAGTATTTATATAGCTGGAGCGAATCGCGCGAGAACGGCACCTGTGGCGGTACGTGCGGCCGATTTGGGAAATCTTATTAATAAGGGTCAGTATGTGTAGGTCGTATGGCAGACCTTATCGTCAAAGCCGCGGTCAAGGAAGCGCTCCAGGACAAGAACGTCGCTTCGGACTTCTACGATGCCCTCGACGAGGAAGTCGAGGAACTGCTCTCGGACGCCGCTCGGCGCGCCGAGCAGAACGACCGCAAGACCGTCCAGCCCCGCGACCTGTAAGCCGGTTTCACTGGTTCTTCGTTTATTTCGCCGGCCAGTGACGACGCCGACGCCCGTCGTCACTCGGGCGTCCGGACGGTCACACCGTCCGCCCGCCCCACGTGCACCTCGTCGGCGAGGTCGACGAACAGGCCGTGTTCGACGACGCCCGGAATCGTCGCGAGCCCCGTCGCCAGCGTTCCCGGATCGCTGATCGTGCCGAACTCGCAGTCGAGGACGAGATTACCGTTGTCGGTCACGACGGGTCCGTCCTTGCGCTCGGCCGCCCGAAGCGTCGGTGTCCCGCCGAGTTCACGGATCGCTCGGCGGACGGTTGTCCGGGCGTCCGGCAGCACCTCGACCGGAATCGACCGGTCGAGCACCGGTACCTCCTTCGAGGGGTCGACGACGACGACGAACCGTGCCGCTGCGGCGTCGACCACTTTCTCGCGGGCGTGGGCTGCGCCGCCGCCCTTGATCAGCGCGAGGTCGTCGCTCACCTGATCCGCGCCGTCGATCGCCACGTCGATGCGCTCGACCGCGTCCAGATCGGCCAGCGGGACGCCCGCCTCGCGAGCGAGATCGCGCGAGGCGTAAGAGGTGGCGACGCCGCGTACGTCGAGGCCGTCGTCGACTGCTCGCCCCAGCGAACGGATCGCGTGGGCCGCGGTGCTCCCCGTCCCCAGTCCGACCGTGTCGCCGTCGGTCACGCGGTCGGCAGCGTGTTCACCCGCGCGACGCTTCGCTGCGTCCGATCCCCCGGGTGTCTTCATGCCCGTACGCTCCACCGGCGGCGACAAAAGCGGCCCGGTCCTGCAAGCCTATCGTAGCAATTGAACGCCGTCGCCCAGCCGATCGTACGTAGTCCTTCGATCGGCCGTGCAAACAGCTTCAATAGTTGCCATAGCTATACGGTCCCCACGGCCGTCGGGCCGGATATGGTCCCCCTCACCGCGACCCACCTGTTCGTCCGCTGGCTGCATCTCCTCGCGATGGGCGTCGCCCTCGGCGGGAGCGTCCTCGCGTGGGGCGTGAGCCGTGTCGCCGACGCGGCGGATCCGGAGACGCGCCTCGCCGTCGCGCGGGCCTACGAAGTCACGTTCTGGGGAGCGCTCGGCGTCCTGGTCATGACCGGCGTCGGCAACCTTGGCGCGCTCGCGCCCGCTATCCCCCGTAACCGGTGGGGCGTGGCTTTCCTCGTCAAACTCGGCCTACTCCTCGTCGTGCTGATCGGGTCGGCGGTCCGCACGGCGACGGTCCGGGCTGCCAGCGACGCGGCCACTCCCGCGACGACGACGCTCCAACGGGGGTACGCGCTCACGACGCTCGCGCTGGCCGCAGTCGTCGCCCTCGCGGCGGTGATGGCGCATGGCTGAGGACGCTGCCGACGAGGCGTCAGAACCGAGCGAATCCGACCCGTTCCTCGCGTGGATGCTCGCGTCCTTCCACACCACGACGCTCCTCGTCGCCCCTCTGCTCGGTCTCTACGCCGTCGATGCGCTCGGCTCGCTCCTGCAAGGTGTCCACACGGCGACGGGGCTCGGCCTCTACCTCGCGCTCTGGGGGCTCACGTTCTGGACGAACCGTCGGTGGCTGGCCGGGACGCGACTCGACGGCTGGGGGGCGGTCGTCCCGGGCGCAACGTGGGGCGCCGTCACCGGTGTCGGCTTCCTGTTCGTGCTGGTGGCCGCCGTGGGGGTCATCGTCGGCGAACCGGTCCTCGTGGCAGCGCTCGCGCTCGTGGGAGCGCCCGTCGCCGCGCTCGTGGGAGTCGTCGTCGGCGCGGGGTTCGCGGTCCTCGATCTGCTGGTCGTCACGGCGGGGCGCCGACTCGGGACGGCCTGAGCGGCCGAAGCGTTTTGCCCGGGACGCCCCTCGTGACGCGCATGACACGCACGGCCGTCGTCGCCGGCGTCGGACCGGGTCTCGGTGCCGCCGTCGCCCGCCGGTTCGCCGCCGAAGGCTGTCGAGTGGCGCTGCTCCGCCGGACGTGGTCGAATCCGACCCGCCGACGCGACTCGATCCCGACGACGTCGCAGCCCAGTACTGGCACCTCGTGACGGCCGACCCCGCGACGATGCCGTTCGAGGTGCATCTCACGAACGGTCCCGGTGGCAGCACGGAGTTCGTCTAAACGCTCGTGAACGCAAACAGGCGGCCGTCGCTCGTGATGGTGTAGAGGTAGCCGTTGGCGGCCATCACGTCCACGATGGGGTCGTAGATCTCCTGTTGCCAGCGGGGCTCCCCCGACTTCGCGTCGACGGCGGCCAGCAGGATGCGCTGGTTCGTCGGATCGCTCCGACCGACGGCAAAGAGCACGTCGCCGACGAAGATCACGTCTCCACGGACGCCGAGGGGGAGCGACCAGCGTTCGGTTCCCGTCGCCACGTCGAGGCCGTAGAGCATCCGACGGGTGCCGTAGACGGCGACGCCATCCGCCACCGCGAGCGTCGCGGGCCGGATCGACGCGTCGGCGGTGGCGGTCCACAGCGTCTCCCCGTTCTCCGGGTCGAACCCTGCGACACCGTTGCCGAGGGTGGCGACGACGACATCGTCGGCGACGGCGATGCGACCCACCGGCCCGTCCAGTGGCACGTGCCACTGCATCCCCGAGATGGTGGGATCGACCGCGTACAGGTGGCCGATCTCGGTCGTGGGTTCGCCGTCGGGGTAGCCCGTGCCGATGTAGGCGACGCCGTCGCCGACGGCGGCGGCGCGGATCTTCCGGTCCTGGCGGTCGGTCCGGCGCACCTCGTTCGGCGTGAACGACCAGCAGAACTCACCCGTGCGGGCGTCGACAACGCGGTAGGCGTCCTCGCTGGGCATCACCAGACTCGTCCCGGCCGTCCCCAGTTCACCCACGAACCGTCCGGGCAGGTCGTAGGACCCCCGGAGTTGCCCGCTCGACCGTTCGATAGCGAGGACACGGGCGTCCCCGAGGGGACCGAAGGGGACGTACACCGTGCCTGCGGCGGCGACGGGCGGCCCGATGGGCATGGCGTCGATCTTGTATCGCCACTGGATCTCGCCGTTGCGCCGTGGGTCGTGACAGAGTACGGCCGATGTCGGCACACTCGGGTCGGAGTCGGGGTCTGCCGCCACCAGATAGACGAAGTTCTCGTCCGCGACGGGGAAGGTGACCTGGGCGTCGACCGCCGACATGGTCCAGCGTTCGTTGAGGGGGAAGCCGGTCGGACCGTTGGCCGCCGGTGCGGCGTTCGTCCCCGCTGGATCGCGGTGTATCATCGGCCACGTCCCGTCGGGGATCGGGTCCGCCTCCAGCGCGCAGGTACCCGCTCCCTGCTCGAACGATGCGTCGGCTTCGGCCGTCGCTCCGTCGCCGCCGGTTGCCGCCGCGCGCGCCGCCGTCTCCGTCGGCGTCGTCCGTGTGGTCGTCGGGGGTGGCGTACTCGTCGCCGTCGTGTCTCGCCCCGCGTCGGATTGCCCGCCACAGCCCGCGGTCACCCCTCCGGCGAGCACCGCGAGCCAGCCCCTGCGTGTGAACGTTTCACGCGGCATCTTCTATCACCACGCGGGATTCCGTGGCTAAATGTGTTCCGACGGGTGTGGCCCGGGAACTGTCCACGTCGTTACTCCGGGTTGTGGCGATAGAACAGTCTGCCATCGGCAAGTAATCGGGCCGTACGACCGACGCGGACACGCTCGACCGTCGTGTCGCCGGCACGCGTCGTCGTTTCGACGCCGATCGTGATGGTTCCCTTCGGGTGGCCGATGGCCACGTCCGGGCCGTCGGTCCCGCGGGCGAACTCAGCCGGGATCGTCCCGTCGAGTCGGGTCGCTGCGGCGAGACACATCGCGCCGGTCGTCGCGTAGGAGTGGTGGGGAGTCCCCGTCGTCACGATACGGGACGTGATGTCGATGTCGTCGTCGTCCACCCGTCCGTCCGAGACGGTCCCGAACGATTGCGGGCCGGACACCAGCGCGATCTGTGGGATCGCCGGCCGCTCGTCGACCGCATCGCGTCTATCGTCGACGAGGCCGAGTCGCTCGCACGCCACACCCCGTATCAGTTCGAGTCGGTCCAGCAGGTCCGAGTCGTCCAACTCGTCCGGGAGCTCCGTGCCGTCGAGCCCGAGGTCGCGTGCCCTGAGGAACACGTTGGGGTTTGCGACGTCGACGATGGAGACGGGGTAGTCCTCGCCGTCGACCGTCACCGTCTCGCGGCGTTCGCCGGTCGGCAGTAGCCGGCCGGTGACGGAGCCACTCGGGTCCCGGAAGTACGAATCGATCCGGGCACCGGTTCCCGGGATCCCGTCGACGTGGTATTCGCCGTAGACCGCCGGTTCTCCGTCGGTGATCGGAACGACCTGATCGACGTACGTGTCCGTGTTCGTGTTGTAGAGGCGCAGTTCCGTCTTCGGACTCTCGGCGCCGACGAGACCCGATAGCAGCGCGAAGACGCCGACACCGCTCGTCAGATTCCCGCAGTTGCCCGACCAGTCGACGGTCGCGTTCTCGACCCCGACTTGACCGAACGTGTACTCGATATCGGCGTCCGGACGGTCGGACTCGTCGACGATCATCACCTTGCTCGTATGCGAGTTTCCCCCGCCGATGCCGTCGATCTGTAGCGGGTCGGGCGTTCCGAACAGTTCGACGAGGATCTCGTCTCGCCGCTCGCCGGCCGTCGGCAACCGGTCGGGTGTCACGTACAGCCCACGGCTCGTTCCGCCGCGGATCAGGGTGCCCCGAACGTATCCCTGACCCGATTGATCGACCATGCTGGTGGGTTCGTGCGCCCCCAGCGTAGGTGTTGTGCCGGCTCGGTGCTCCCATTCCGGATCGTCGCTCCGGCCGCTCCCGCCGCTCGTGAGGTCAGCCGGAATCCGCCGTGAACTGCCCTTCGAGGTCGTCGACGGCCGGTTTTCCGAGCAGGTCCGTGTAGTACTCCCAGTCGACGACGGCGTCCGGCGCCTCGTGTTCCTCGCGCGTCTCGACGGCCGTCGCGAGTTCCTCGAGCCCGCGCTTCATCCCCGCAGTCGCCGCAGCAGTGATGAGTCGCGGATAGATGACGACCTCGACCCCGATTTCTTCGAGACGGGCGGCCGGGATCAGCGGCGTCGTCGGACGGCTGCGAACGCCGAACCCCATGTTGACCGACAGCGGGGCGTCGACGCCGGCCGCGACGCGACGGATGTCCGCCTCCGAGCGGAGCGCGTCCGCGAAGACGACGTCGGCGCCGGCGTCGGCGAACGCGTTCAACCGTCTGATCGCCTCGTCGAGTCCGTCCGGCTCGGTCGCGTCGGTCCGCGCTTTCAAGAGCATCTTCGGCGCGTACTCGTCGCGTGCGTCGGCCGCCGCTTCGATCTTCGTGACGGCCTCGTCGAACGGAACGACGGCCTTCCCCGCCATGTGGCCACACCGCTTCGGCCACTCTTGATCCTCGATCATGACGGCCGCTGCGCCCGCGTTCGCCAGCTTCCGGACCGTGCGATGGACGTTCACCGCGTTTCCGTAGCCGGTGTCGGCGTCGACCCAGATCGGGATATCGACCGCGTCCGCGATCTCCCGCGACTGGTCGGCAACGTCCGGCAACGTGAGGAAGCCGACGTCCGGTTGTGCGAGGCGGCTGTTGGAGACACCGGCGCCGGAGAGGAACCCGGTCTCGAAGCCCTGTTGCTCGACGAGCCGTGCGCTGATACCGTCGTAAACCCCCGGAACGACCGTGATCTCCGGTTCGGCGATTATCTCCGCCAACCGCTGACGTCCGTACATACGCGGCAGATGTCGTCCGAGGGATATAGTACCACTCCGGCGGGGGGCCACGTCAGGACGAGTCGAACAGCCAGAGGAACAGGGAGAGACCGGTTGCGACGAGCAACGCCGCCGTGAGGATCCCGAACGCCGGCCGTAGCCCGGCCGTCTCGGAGAGTACGCCGACGAGGGCGGGGGAGGCTGCCCCGGCGACCATCTGTATCGTTCGTACTGCGCCGAGGCTCCCACCGGCGACGGACGTGGGGATGACCGACATCAGGTACGCGCCCCGAACCGGGCGGTAGCCGTGCGCGCCGATCCCGAGACAGACGACAGCCCCACCCAACACGAGGGGGCCGGCGACGTCGGACAGGAGGAGTATCGACCCCAGTCCCACCGTCGCGAGCCCCACCGTGAGTGCGACGAGGGGGAGTGTCCCCGTCCGGTCGCTGATCTCGCCGGTGAGTAACTGGACGATGCTCACCGCGAACAGCACGCTGAACAGCAGACTCGCCGTGGTCGAGCCGAGTCCGACCACCCGCGTAAAATACAGCGGAAGGAAGGCGAGCGTGGCGTTGTAGGCAAAGGAAAAGAGGGTCGTGACCAGGACGAACACGGAGAACCGCCACTCCCGGAACAGCGCCCCGTACTCGCGGATCGGGACGGCCGTCTCGCCGTCCGTCTCGTCCGTCTCGCCGTCCGGGAGCCGCTGGGGAACCCGGTCGACGAAGGCGACGGTGACGACGACTCCGACGACGCCGGCGACGAGGAAGGTCGTCCGCCAACTGGCACCGACCAGTCCGGGCAAGTTCGCAAACAGGACCACCGTCGCGGGCGCCGCGGCGCCGCCGAACGTCCCGATGGTGTCGAACACGCCGAGCGCGCGACCGGTCCGCTCCGGATACGTTCGCGAGAGCACCCGGATGCCGACGGTCTTGACCGGCCCGGTGCCGGCACCGATGGTCAGCATGGCGCCGACGAGGATGACCAGCGGACTGTCGACGGCCAGCGCGAGCGCCCCCGCGGCCGCGAGCGACGCCCCCGCACCGATGACGGTCACGGAACTGAACCTATCCGCGAGGAGGCCCGACGGGAACTGCATGGCCGCGTAGACCAGGAGGAGTCCGCTGAACGCCGTCCCCAGGACCGCCGCCGAGACATCGTACACGCTTGCGAGCCGTTCGAACAGCGGCGGGAACGCGAAGCGGACGAACTTGGTCAGAAACCACAGGGCGGAGGTGAGCACGATCGCGTCGAAGTGGCCGATCCGACCGGCTAGCGACCGACGTTCCTCCATCATCACGGGTGCGCTCGGCCGTCAGATCCGGTCGTTGGCGTGGCTCCGCGCCGTCGCCGTGCGACGGGTGGCCCGTTCGACTGGGTGTCCGGGTGTGGACGAGACGATCGGCGTCCCGTCATGTCGATTCCCAGTGCGATCCGAGGGTTCATAACATTCAGCATGTTAGATCGTCGCAGAATGGATCGAGGTGAACGCAGGCTTCCGTTGCTGGCGGATGGTCCCGCCCGTACGGGCGTGACCGTCTCTTGCGGACCGCCCGACAGCGTCCGGAGATGACGCTCCTCGACGTCGAGGACCTCGTGGTGCGGTACGACACGCGGGAGGGACCGCTCCACAGCGTGAACGGCGTCTCGTTCGGCATCGAGGACGGCGTCAACTACGCGCTCTCCGGCGAGTCGGCCTCGGGAAAGTCGACGACAGCGAAGGCGATTCTGGGACTGCTGCCGGACCACGCGGCGGTCGAATCGGGCGTGATCGAATTCGAGGGACGGGATCTACGCTCGCTGACGCCGTCGGAGCGACAGGACCTGCTCTGGGAGGAAATCGCGTTCATCCCACAGACGGCCATCGACGCGCTCGACCCGGTCATGACGGTCGGCGCACAGATCGAGCAGGCGATCCAGACACACCGGGAACTCTCCGAGCGCAACGCCGGTCGGCGGGCCCGTGAACTGTTCGGGACGGTCGGGCTCGATCCCGACCGTGTCGACGACTACCCGCATCAGTTCTCGGGCGGGATGCGCCAGCGCGTCGTCATCGCGATGGCGCTCGCACTCGAGCCGAAACTCATCATCGCGGACGAGCCGACGACCGGCCTCGACGTGATCGTCCAGGACAAGATCATCGACAACATCCTTCAGATCCAGGAGGAGACCGATAGCTCGCTGCTGTTGATCACCCACGACCTGAGCGTCATCGCCGAGACCTGCGACGAGATGTCGGTGATGTACGGCGGGAAGGTAATGGAGCAAGGGCGAGTCGAGAATCTCCTGCTCAATCCCACGAACCCGTACACGATAGGGCTGAAAAACGCGTTCGGGGCGCTCGAAGACGACGACGGCGATCTCGTCTCGATTCCGGGGGAACCGCCGAGTCTCGACTCGGAGCCGACGGCCTGCGTCTTCGAACCCCGGTGCCCGTTCGCGGGCGAGGACTGTGCGACGACCGAGCCGGAGTTGGAGACGCTCCCGTATCGAAACCAGCGGGTCGCGTGTCACAACGCGGATCGAGCGGCACGAATGCGCCGCGACGCCGAGGATCCATCCACGTGGGGTGGGCGTACGGGCGGGTCCCGATCCGAAGACAGCGAGGTCCTACTCGAAGTCGACGACCTGTGCAAGTGGTACGAGCGATCGGGGTCGCTGCTGGAGTGGCTCCCCTTCGGCGGGGTGTCGCCCACCGTAACCGGATTCTCGAACAGCATTCGCCGGTGGTACGAACAGCGCGGCGAGGTCCTCACCGAGATGCTCAACGACGACGGGTCGCACGTCCGCGCCGTCGACGGCGTCTCGCTGTCGGTCGCCCGCGGGGAGATCCACGGCGTCGTCGGCGAGTCAGGCTGCGGGAAGACGACGCTGGGTCAGACGCTCGCGCTTCTGGAGGACCCGACCGACGGCGGATTTCGGCTCGACGGTCGTTCGTACGAACACTACCGCGAGGGGAACCTCCAATCCTTCCGGCAGAAGCTACAGATCATCTTCCAGAACCCGTACGACTCGCTGAACCCGCGGCTGACGGTCGAACAGTTGGTCAAGGAGCCGCTGACGATCCACGGATACCGCACCGACGAGAAAGCCGAGGCCGTCCGGGAGACGCTCGAACAGGTCGGGATGGCGCCCGCCGAGCATTATCTGGAGAAGTATCCGAACGAGCTCTCGGGCGGTCAGCGCCAGCGCGTCGCCATCGCCCGCGCGCTCGTCATCGACCCGGACTTCCTCATCTGTGACGAGCCGGCGTCGATGCTCGACATCTCGCTCCAAGCGGAGGTGCTCAACCTGCTTCGGACGCTGGCGAACACCCGGGGAATCGGCGTTCTGTACATCTCTCACGACATCGCGAGCCTCACGCGCATCGCCGACAGACTGTCTATCATGTATCTCGGACGGTTCGTCGAGCGGGGGCGCACCGACCGCGTCGTGAACCACCCGCAACATCCCTACACCGAGGCGTTACTCTCGGCGGTCCCCGAAACGGACCCGCGAGGGAGCCGCGAGCGCGTCACGCTCGACGGGAAGCCGGCCGACGCGGAGGGGTCGTTCCCGGGATGCCGGTTCGCCCCCCGCTGTCCGAAAGCGGCCGCTGAGTGCTTAGAGAACGACCCCGACCTCGACGTGTGGACGGCACGGGATCACTCGGCTGCGTGTTTCCGACCGGCGGAGCGCCCGGAATCCGACGAGCCAGCACGGGTCGGTGAATCGGCAGACGACGACTAGCGAGTATCGGCAGTCCTCACGGATTCTCACCGGACCGTCTCGGCGAACCCTTCTCGATGGGTACGATATCCCCCGCTACTGCGAGATAGCCGCCGCTTCCCCGAGGATACACGGCCACTCGTGACCGACCACTGAACTTTTCGACCGACGGTCCGTTTCAGTCGCATGGTTCAGCGCTCGCTGCTGTACTCCCCCGGTGACGATCGCAGTATGCTGGAAAACGCCGTCGAGACGGCCGCCGATACGGTCATCTTCGACCTCGAAGACGCGGTTGCACCCGCTTCGAAGGAGGAGGCGCGACGGACCGTGCAGTCGACACTCGACGCTCTCGACGACCCGGTCCCGAACATCGCCGTCCGCGTCAACCCGTACGACCTGTCCGGGCGAGCGGACGTCGACGCGGTCGTCGACGACGTGGCGACGGCTCCGGATAGCATCCTCCTGCCGAAGGTGGACGACGTCGACCCGGTCGAGGCCCTCTACGACCACCTCGCGGATCTCGGGGCGTCGGACGTCGGTATCGTCCCGTTGATCGAAACGGCTGCGGGCATCCTCTCGGCCGACGACATTGCGGCCGCATCGGGCGTCACAGCCGTCGCGTACGGCGATCAGGATTTCACCGCCGACATCGGCGCGACCGTGACCGACGACAAGACCGAGTCGCTGTACGCTCGCCAGCGGACGGTCGTCGCCGCGGCCGCGGCCGGTGTCGATGCACTCGACACCGTCCACACCGACATCGAGGACGTAGCGGGGCTCCGCGAACAGACCGAGTTCGCCGTCGAACTCGGGTTCGACGGGAAACTCGCGATCCACCCGGACCAGATTCCAGTCATCAACGAGGCGTTCACGCCGGCGAGCGACGAGATCGAGTGGGCCGAGACGGTGCTCGACGGACAGGCACGGGCGAGCGAGGCGGACGCCGGGGTGTTCACCGTCGACGGCCAGATGATCGACCCACCGCTGGTCGAACGCGCCCGAACGATCGTCCGACGGGCGGAGGCCGCTGGGATCCGATAGGCGCGTCGGAACCTGCCGTTCAGCGCCCTATTCGACCGAAATAATGGACGAGTACTATGACGCCGCTTCGGAGACAGGTACAGGCCCGTCTACGGAGTAGCGGTTCGCATGGGGCCCCGACCCATCGCTATCGAGCGCCGATCCTCCGATCCCGGAACTCGGCCGGCTGTTCGACCCGGACTCGGTCGCCGTCGTCGCGCCAGTTCGGACTCGTTCTCCTCGGGGAACCTCGTGGCCACCCTCGACCTCACCGGCCGACGCACGGCGCGCGGTCGAGAGGACCGCGCTCGCGGATCTGCTGACCGACCGCCGTGACGGTGACGCGCTCTCCATCGAGGACCTCGTCTCCCTCCTGGTGAACGTCGGTGACCTGGCCACGTCGGTGGACGCCGTCGCCGAACTCGATCTCAACCCGGTCGTGATCGCGGAGGACGGGTCGGTGGTGGTCGACGTTCTCGCCCGAACGCGCGACTGACTGCTACCGTCGTCTCGTCCGTGGGTCGGTCCCATCGCCGTCGGAATCCGCTTCCGACCCATCGGGGCGGGGACGAGCGGCGAAGACGCCGCCGGCTACAGGGTCATCTCGTCGCCGAACGCTCTCTGCCCGTCGTCCACCTGTGTGGCAGCGTAGCGTTCCAAGAGTTCGGTCTCGACGTCCTCGACCGGGAAGTAGCAGGCCGCCTCGTGGTCGTCGGCGGCGAACGCGGACCGATTCGGCTCCTCGCCGCGACACTCCTCGGTCGCCTTCGGACAGCGGGGTGCGAAGTTGCAGCCGTTCGGCAAGTCGACCGGATTCGGCGGCTCGCCGGGCAACAGCACCCGCTGACGGTCGATATCGGGGTCGGTCCGGGGTGACGCGGCCAGGAGCGACGCCGTATACGGGTGTTTGGGCGATCGGACGACGTCCTCGGTGTTCCCGAGTTCGGCGATCCGACCGAGATACATCACCGCGAGGCGGTCGGCGATCTGCGTGAGGCTCGCGAGGTCGTGTGAGATGTAGATGATGCCGATGTCACGCTCGTCGGCCATCTCCCGTAGGATGTTGAGGATGTTGGCCTTCAGCGAGACGTCGAGCATCGACGCCGGCTCGTCGCAGATGAGCAGCCGCGGTTCGAGAACCAGCGCCTGCGCGATGGCGACGCGCTGGCGCTCCCCGCCCGAGAGCTGGGCCGGCAGCTTGTCGAGGTACTTCTCGACCGGTTCGAGGCCGACGTCGGCGATGGTCTGTCTGACCCGTCTGTCGATGGTCTCGGCGTCGAACCCCTGGATCTTCAACGGTTCGGAGACGGCTGCACGAACCCGCTGACGTGGGTTGAGCGAGTCGAACGGATCCTGGAAGATGAACTGCACCCGGGAGCGGAACTCCCTGGTACTTTCGCCGAGCAACTCGTCGACCGACGTGCCGTCGACGAATATATCGCCGCCGGTCCGGTCCTGGAGCGCGGCGATCACCTCCGCGAGGGTCGACTTCCCGCACCCCGACTCGCCGGCGACGCCGACGATTTCGTTCTCGTGAACCGTGAGATTCACGTCGTTTACCGCCTTGACGTAGTCGGGGTCGCTCCCTCGCAGGTCGTCGAGGAGCCCCTGTGGCTGCTCGAACCACTTCTCGAGGCCGTTGGTTTCGAGGATGACATCGCCGGTTTCGTCTCCCCTCGCGCTCTCGTCCCGGGGTTCTATGCCCCACGTCGTGGGGGTAGCGGCTTCCTCCCGCATCTCGTCGGCCCGGTCCGTGTAGTGGCAGGCCGATAGCTGTCCGTCGGTCTCGACCAGCGGCGGATGGCTCCGTTCGCATTCCTCGGTCGCGAACGGGCACCGGTTCCGAAACACACAGCCAGTCGGCTCGCCGGTGAGGTCCGGAAGTGATCCGGGGATCGAGATAGCCTGCTCGTCGAATTCGTCGACCTCCGGGAAGGCGTTTTTCAGGCCCATCGAGTAGGGGTTCGTCGGCGCCCTGAACACCTGGTCGGTGTTGCCTTGTTCCATCACCTTCCCACCGTACAGGACCGACACCTCGTCGCACGTCTCGGCGACGACCCCCACGTCGTGGGTGATGAGCAGGAGCGAACTCCCCGTCTCCTCTTGGATCTGGATCAACTTGTCGATGATCTTGTCCTGGACGATCACGTCGAGGCCGGTCGTCGGCTCGTCCGCGATGATGAGGTCGGGATCGAGTGCAAGCGCCATCGCAATGGTGACGCGCTGGCGCATCCCGCCCGAGAACTGATGCGGGTAGTCGTTCGTTCGTGCCGGATCGAGCCCGACCATCTCGAACACCTCGGCGACGCGTTCGTTCGCGGTCGCCTTCGAGACGTTCCTGTGTTTGCGGATGGCCTGCCGGATCTGTGCGCCGACGCTCATCACGGGATCGAGCGAGTCCATGGCGCTCTGTGGGATGTACGATATTTCCTCCCAGCGGACCGACCGCCAATCCCGTTCCGAGAGGTCGATCAACTCCCGGCCGTCGAACCGGATGCTCCCCGAGCGGATCTCGCCGTTGTCGTCGAGCAGTCCGAGGACAGCCTTGGCGACGGTCGACTTGCCGGAGCCGGACTCGCCGACGAGTCCGTAGTTGTCCCCCTCGTCGATCGAGAAGGAGACGTTGTTGACGGCGTGTATGTCTCTGTCCGGCATCCGATACGTGATCTTCACGTCGTCGACTTCGAGTAGACTCATTTTTGCTCCGTTTGTAGGTCGGGATTGACTATCTCCTCGAACGCCCGTCCCACCAGGAAGACGGACGTGGTGACGGCGCCGATACCGATTGCAGGTGGGAGTACCCACCACCACGCGACGCGGATGGCGCCCGAGCGGAACACCTGCTGGAGCATCCGCCCCCACGAGGTGGTCGTCGGATCGCCGAAGCCGAGAAACGCCAGCGATGCCCCGGCGACGATCGACCAACCGACGGCGTAGGCGGTGTAGAGGAAGCCGATTCCCAGTACGTTCGGGGCCACGTGCAGGAACATCGTTCGCATGTGACCGGCACCCCTCGCTCGGGCGGACTTGACGAACGTCCGCTCCTTGACGGTCATCACCTCGGACCGGATAACCCGTGCGGGCATCTTCCAGAGGAAGACCACCAAGACCGAGGTGATCAGCCAGACACTCGGGGTCACGAACGAGAGGATCACGAGCGCCATCGGCAGGAACGGGAGCGCGAACGTCAGGTCGGTTAGCCGCATCAGGAGTTCGTCGACGCGGCCGCCGAAGTAGCCGCTCGTGAGGCCGACGAGGAACCCAAGCACGCCGGTTCCGACGCCGCCGAACAGGCCGACGATGAGCGTCGGCCGTGCGCCGGCGAGGAACTGGCTCAGGACGTCCTTCCCGAACGATGTCGTCCCCAATATGGCCTTCCCGCCGGGTTCCTGGAGCCGCATCATCGACCCGCCCTGTCGGAGCGTGTCCTCGATGGGGTGGTACGGGGCGATGTACGGCCCGAAGAGGCCGAGGAACACGAACGCGACGAGGGCCACGAAGCCGACTTTTGCCGCGTTGTCCTTGAGGACGTAGCTGAGCGTGCGTTTCGCCCGTCCGAACTCCGAGCGAAGTCGGTCCTTCGCGGTGTCGGTGTCGAGTGTGGACCCCGCCATCAGACATCACCTGCCTCGACGGTCGGGTCCAGTTTCGCGTACGCCACGTCGGCAGTGAGGTTCATCACGATGACCGCAAGCGCCATGATGAACACGGCCGCCTGTACCGTCGGGTAGTCCTGGTTGAGGATCGCTTGGACCAGCGCGCGACCGATGCCCGGCCACGCGAAGACGACTTCCAGCGTGATGACTCCCTGGAAGAGCATCCCCGTCCGGAGTGCGAAGTACGTCACCAGCGGCAGCAACGAATTCCGCCCGGCGCGACCGAGTTGCTCCATGTCCGACAGGCCCTTCGCACGGTGGAGCATGAGGAACTCCGAGCCCTTTCGCTCGACGACGGAGTTGCGGGCGAGCATCAAGAAATCGCCGCTGTAGAACAACACCGTCGCCGTGAACGGGAGGATGTAGTGTTTCAGGAAGTCGACGGAGAGATACGTCTCCAGGTAGCCGTCCGGGTTCGCCAGTGGGCTGCGCATCCCGAAGGCCGGCAGCCAGCCCAGTCCGTACGCGAAGATGATGAGCAGGAAGATCCCGGTCACGAAGATCGGGACCGCACGGAAAACCGTGGTCACGACGATGCTCGACTGCTCGAACCACGATCCGCGGTTCCACCCCGCGTACATACCGGCGACCGAACTGACGATCGCCGTCACGACGAGTGCAGGCAACAGCAGGACCATGGTGTTCATCATCGCGGGAACGATGATCTCCCCGACCGGTCGCTGCTGGGTGAGCGAGATCCCGAACTGGAACGTGAACAGGTTCTGAATGTATTTCAGGTACTGGACGTAGATCGGTTCGTCCAGCCCGTACATCGCGCGAACCCTTGCCACTTGCTCCGCCGTGAGCGATCCGGACGCGACGAGGCCGCTGAATGGATCGGAGGGTAACAGTCGCAGGGTTACGAAGATGACACTGACGGCTATCAGCGTCAGTACCGCCGCGATCGCGGTTCGCTTTAACAGGAAGCGTCGAAAGCTCATTTGGAATCGTGGTAACCGTCTTACGAGAAGTCCGACTGGTCGAGCTCCGAGCGGGTGGCGTGCCCGTTTTCGACGCGCTCCGCGAACGCGTCCCAGGCGTCGCCCTCGGGCCAGACCAGCATGTCGTTACTGTCGAAGGTGTACCCTCCCTGACGGAGCAGCTGCCGGGCTTGCTCGACGTTGTACTCGTACGGCTCCGTTTCGCCGTGGAACGGCGTCAGCAGCGGGGTGATCAGGTTCTGTCCCTGAATCGCCTCACCGCGCCCGCCGAGCGTGTTCTCGACGAATCCTTCCTTGTCGAAGGCGTGGCTCAGCGCGACGCGGAACGTCTTGTCCCGGAACAGCGGGACGAGGTGGCTGAGGTGGACGTCCGTGGGGACGTAGTTCCGTGCGGTCTGTTTTTCGACGCCGCTCGCATTGGCCGCGCGGTTGGCCTGCTCGTTCGAGACGGTCGTCCCGATGGCGTCGATGTCGCCGGACTGCATGGCGCCGATGAGCGTCGAGACGTTCCCGACGTTGACGTGGACCATCTCGTCGATGCCATCGCCGGGGACGAAGTAGTCGCCGAGGAGTTCCTCGCGGACGTCGTCGTCCCACATCCAGTTGTTCTCGTGTTTCTCGAGCCTGAGCTCGGAGCCCTGTTCCCAGTTGACAAAGGAGAACGGCCCGGTTCCGACCGGGTTGTCGGGGTTGTACTGGGCCGGACTGTCGACGTCCTCCCAGCGGTGTCTCGGCATGATGGCGCTGCGAACGACCCGCTGCGTGAGGAACGCTGCGTCGGGCTCGGTGAGATTGAACCTGACGCGCCCGCCGCCGCTCTCGGACACGATCTCGACGCTGTCGATCGTCCGGACGAACGCCCCCTGCTGGGGTGCGTTGTTCTCCTTGTACATCTCGACGCTGAACTTGACGTCGTCCGGGCCGAACGACTCCCCGTCGTGCCACTCGACGCCCTCACGGAGGTCCATCTCGACGGTCGTGTCGTCGACGACGTCGGCGTTCGTCGCCAGTGCCGGGACGATTTCGAGCTCCGGTGAGGCGTCGAACAGCCCGTCGTAAACGTTGAGGAGGCGCTTCTCCTCCTGGCCACCGCTGGAGAACGGGAGGTTCGTCCCCTGCATCCCCGAGGTGACGCCTTTGACCCAGGTCGTCGAGTCGCCCTGTGGCTGGAGGTTCACCTGTGTCCAGATGAACGAGTCCCTGGTCGTCCCGTTGCCCGGCGTCGGGACGTACCCTTCCCAGTTCTCGGTGTTCGCTACCGTGATGACTTCCGGGAAGTTCGCCGCGATGAGGTAGGCGTCTTGACTGAGTTTGCGCTGGATCTCCTGGCAGATCTCGGCCCGCGCTTCCACGTCGCCGATCGTCTGGGCCTGTTCTTCGAGGAGCGCCGTGATCTCGTCGTTCTTGTAGTTGTAGTAGTTCCCGCCCGTCTCCGGGTGCGCACGCATGAGGAACGGGTTCGGGTCCAGCCCACGCTGGGGGTCCGGCCCGTGGAGGTTCATCGTCACCGGCACCGGGTGCCCGATGTCGGCTCGCCAGAACTCGCCATATCGGGTGCTCGGCTGGACGGTGATCAGGTTCACCGGAACGCCGATGTCGTTGAACGACTGCTGGACCTGCAACGCGAACTCGCGCATCCACGGGGTCTCCGGCTGCGCGAAGTGGGTGTCGACTTCGGGAACCGACTGTCCCTCGACGGCAGTGTACTCGAACTGGATCGCCTCGTCGTTGACGTCGACGCCTTTGGTCTCGACCGGCCACTCGTCCCAGAACCGCGTCTCGATGGATTCCCCGCCACCCCCGCCACCGCCGCCGTCGCCGCCGTCGCCA
>Ga0207757_100201_pt1 | contig 47692 bp, 43 predicted proteins | sample A23P3SouthBayCA_2_FD_187752 | JGI IMG/M metagenome (GOLD analysis project Ga0207757, IMG submission 187752) | Aerobic enrichment media microbial communities from Eden Landing Ponds, California, USA - A23 P3 (2) (SPAdes) | ecosystem: Environmental > Aquatic > Marine > Unclassified | place...
CCGCCGCCAGCAACGCGGCCAGTATCATGTCGCCGGAGGCGCCCATGCCCCCATCGAACGCGAGCGTCTGCATACTCGGACTCGGACGGCGCGGCGCGAAAAGCGTGTGGCTCCGGAGCGGTCGCCGGGCTACCACTCGGACGGGTCGGCGAACTCACCGTGTTCGAACGACCAGTCGTAGTCCCGGAACCGCAGGCTCGGGTCGGCCGTCCTCGGGAACACGTCGTGCTCGCGGAGGAACTCCTTCGCCCCGCCCGGCCCGCCGAAGTCGCCGATGAACCAGAGCAGCAGCCGAGGCGCCCGCACCACATCGGCGTCGGGCTCGTAGACGGCCTCCTGCTCCAGATACGAGCCCGTGGCGGCCGTCAGTTCGTCGTCGATGCCCTCGCGCGAGTAGGCCGCGATGGGCGGGCAGGCCGCGGCGCCGCAATTGAGCGCGAAGTGGATGCGCGGGTCGGGCTCACGCACGCCGAACCGCTCGACGAACGCCGAGGGCCACGGGTTCCGGACGTAGCCCAGCCCCCACTTCGGCCGCGCGCCGCGCAGCAGGCCGTGTTCCACGTCGTCCAGCGACAGGGCCCGCCCCGCGACGGTCACGATGTCGGCACCGAAGAAACTCGACTTGTCGTCGAACACCTCGGGCGCAGCAGCGAGCAGGTCGCGGGCGGCGGCGTTGTAGACGTTCACCCAGAACGCGAGGCGGGCGTCGTCGCTGTCGAGCCCCGCCGCGAGCGTCTCCCGGTCGAGGTCACGGAGCCGCGAGGTGACCGCGTGCGTGGACTCGCCGGTCCGCACCCGTCGGAGGAACTCGTGGGAGAGCGCGACCGGGTCGGCCGCCGTCGCGTCGGGCGGGGTCGTCGTCACGGAGTGGGCGTTCGCCCGCCCGTAGTAAGACGTTCGGCCAGGCGGGCGACATCCTCGCACGACCGGCCGACCCCGCGACCGACGCACACGACCGGCAGGCTTGTGTCGGCGGCCCGCACACGCCCGAGCATGAGCGGTGCCTCGGCCACCGACCGCGCCCGCCGGGCCTACGACCGGTGGTTCCCGGCGGACGACCTGCCCGAGCAGCGCGACCTCCCGCGGTTCGTCGCCCCCCTCCCCGACTGGCTGGAGGACCTCGGCCTGCGGCTGGTGTGGCTGGTCGTCCTCGTCAACCTCGCCGGCACCGCCTTCGGCTTCTGGTTCTACGGTTTCCAGTTCACCATCACCGAGCCCGTGATGTGGCCGTTCGTGCCGGACTCGCCGATGGCGACGCTGTTCATCGCCCTCTCGCTGGCGTCGTGGAAGCTGGGCTACGCCGACCGGGTACCGTGGCTCCACGCGCTGGCCTTCTTCGGCTGCATCAAGCTCGGCGCGTGGACGCCGGTCGTTCTCACCGTCTTCCCGGTCGAGTACCCCGGCGGCTCGCTGGCCGCACTCGGGACACTCGGCTTCCTCTGGGAGTACGGCCTGTACGGGTTCCTCGTGGTCAGCCACCTCGCGATGGTGGTCGAGGCGTTCCTCGTCCACCGGTACGCCACCTTCTCGGCGGGCGCGGTGGCCGTCGCAGCCGCGTGGTACACGCTGAACGACGTGCTGGACTACCTCGTCCCCGTCGTCGGCGAGCCCCACCACACCGTACTGAACGCCGAGCCGTTCCTCGGGAACGGGTTCGACCACTCGGTGCCGGCCCACGACATCGCGGCCGCCGTCGCCATCGCGCTGACCGTGACCTGTGTCTTCCTCGCGCTCTCGACGCGGGCGGCGAAGTTGCGGGCGGAGCTGGCGGACTGACTCCCGACGGATGCCGCCCCGCTACCAGTCGAATCGCTCGGAGTCGTCGGCGTGGCTCCGGACCCACAGCTCACCGATGCGCGATAATCTCGTCCGGTAGGATTTCCCGTGTGACTCCTGCTCGACGTACCCCTTCCCGCCCGGTCCCAGCCGGTCGACGTTGTAGATGACCTTCGAGCGGAAGGCGTCGGTGTACTCCTCGCCGAGTTCGCGTGCGAGCGTCTGGGCCAGTTCCGACACCGACTCGAACTCGCCGTGCTCGCCCAGCGTGAACAGGATGAGCTCCTCGAACGGCTTCACGTTCGAGAACGACGCGACCGGCAGCTCGACGATGTGGGCATCCCCGATGCGTTTCGCGCCGATGGTCGTCCCACGCTCATCGAACTCGCCGAGCAGGTCGCGGGCGCTCTCCAGGCGCTCGCGCATCCGCTCGTCGGCCACGTCGTCGACGGCCCCGTCGTCCAGCAGGTCCTCCAGCAGGTCCGCCTGCGTCCGGAGCTCCTCCGCGAGCTCCGTCTCCAGGTACTTCTCGGGGACCGTGTAGTAGGTATGGATGCGGTTGCGGTCGCCCTCGCGCTCGACCATGATGGAGTGGGCGGCCGTCGCGAACGCGAACGACACTGTCCGGGGCATCGAGGAGACGTTGACCCACACCTCGGCGTCGCCCCGGTCGAGTTCGGCCTCGATGAGCGCGTACGCCGTCTCGAACGCCGCATCGTAGTCGTAGACGTCCTCGACGACGAACCGCTCCGTACTCGCCCCGAGCAGGTTCTGGAAGTCCTGCTCCAGCTTGGTCGCGAGCTTCCGCGAGTACTCCACGTTGGCCTCGCTCCCCACCGCCCCCTCCAGCAGGACGACCCGGTCGACATCGAGTTGATCGCGCACGAGCGGCGCGATGAGCCGGTCGTAGTCGAACCCGACCGGCACGATGTGCGTCTGCATGGGCGATTCTTCGCCGGACCGGGTGAAAAGCCGTCGGGTGTCGAGAGGGCGCCGGCTCGACCGATGTCTGACGAACGTACTCGTACCTCCAGCCACATGGCGGGCGTATGCAGGACGCACCCGGCGTCAACTGTGGCTGTGGCGACGAGTCGACCCGCCGCGAACGGGCCAGCGTGTGCACGGACTGCGGGAGCCACAAGGAGTGGGTTTCGCACGGCCCGAGCGCCGTCGTGTTCGAGTGCCCCGACTGCGGCTGACGGGGAGGCAGACTCGCCGACTCAGTAGACGCGGGTCCCGTCGGGCACCTCCCGCTCCGGCTGCAGGTGGACCACGTCGCCGTCCCCGTCGTCGACGCCGACCACGAGACACTGCGATTCGAACCCCGCGATGGTGACGGCCCCGAGGTTGACGACGGCGACGACCTGTTGACCCTCCAGTTCGGCCGTCGTGTAGTTGTCCGTCAGGCCGGCCGCCGACTGGCGGACCTCGGAGCCGAAGTCGACCTCCAGTTTGTACACGTCCTTGCGCGCTTCCGGGAACTCCGCGACCGAACGGACGGTGCCGATGCGCATCTCCACGTCCTCCAGGAACCTCTCCGGGTCGATATCCGCTTCCTCGATGCCCATGCCCGCGGCGTCGCGGAGTCGGCACAAGAGCGTTCGGGCGACGGCAGGGGAGCCTGGCCTCGGACCCACGAGCCGTGATTCTCGCGGCGAGGACATCGTGCCGACCCTTTTAAGCGTTCGGTGCATGACGAACAGTTGCACATGGGGCCACTCATGGGCGCATCACCATCCAGCGGTTCATCAGCACGCGGTTCACCAACACGCGGTTCGCCGAGACGCGGTTCACCAACCAGCCCCACATCGGGGCAGTTCGCACATGCCGGATACAGCCAAGTACCTCATCCACGCACGCATCAGCGCCGACGGAGTGGTCGAACGGAACGACGTCGTCGGGGCGGTCTTCGGCCAGACCGAGGGCCTCCTGGGCGACGACCTCGACCTCCGGGACCTCCAGGAGTCCTCGAAGGTCGGCCGCATCGACGTCGAGATCGACTCCGAGGGCGGTCAGTCGTTCGGCCACCTGACCATCGCCACCAGCCTCGACAAGGTCGAGACGGCCATCCTCGCCGCGGGGCTGGAGACCATCGACCGGGTCGGGCCCTGCCGGGCCGACCTCGAGGTCACCAGCATCGAGGACGTCCGGGCTGCCAAACGCCGCGAGGTCGTCGACCGGGCGAAGGAGCTGCTGGGCGAGGCGTTCGAGGGCGCGATGATGTCCTCGGAGGAACTCGTCGAGGAGGTCCGCCGCTCCATCCGGGTCGAGGACATGGCCGAGTACGAGGGCTACCCGGCCGGCCCCAACGTCGGCGATAGCGACGCCGTCATCGTCGTCGAGGGGCGCGCGGACGTGACCCAGCTGCTGAGCTACGGCATCAAGAACGCCGTCGCCGTCGAGGGGACGAACGTCCCCGAGAAGGTGGCCGACCTGACCCGGCACCGGACCGTCACGGCCTTCCTCGACGGCGACCGCGGTGGGGACCTCATCCTGAAGGAACTGGTCCAGGTCGGCGAGGTCGACTACGTCGCGTTCGCCCCCGAGGGCCAGTCCGTCGAGGACCTCTCGCGCCACGAGGTGATGGCCGCACTCCGGGACAAGGTCCCCTACGAGACCATCGCCGACCGCGCGGACGGGGCGGCCCACGAGGTCGCCGCCACGGACGGGTCGAGCCGGCCCGCCCCCGGCAGCGACGACGCGGCCGGCACGACGCCCGCCCCGGACACGCCGCCGACAGCCCCGTCCCCGCCGGACGAGTCGGTTCCGGAGGCACCGGCGGATCTCGAAACGGGGCCACCCGCGAACGAGCGGGCGACCACCGAGGTCGGCCAGTCACCCGCCGCCGGCCCGGACACGGACGAGGCGAGTGACGCCGGTTCGGCGGCCAGCGAAGGAGTGGCCGGCGAGGAAGCTGCCGACGCCGAAGCGGCGACCGACACCGAAGACGCGACCGACGACGACACCGAGGCCGAGGTAGAGAGCGACACCGACGAACCGGAGACGCTCCGGGGGCACGTCCGGGCCACCGTCGGTACCGGCGAGGTCCGGCTGCTCGACCGGGATTTCGGAGCGGTCGCGGTCGCGCCCGTCGACGAGGCGTTCGACCGCGTGGAGGACGCCGACCCGGTTCCGACCGCCGTCGTTCTCGACGGCGAACTGAGCCAGCGCCTCCTCGACGTGTGCGCACAGCGGGGTGTCGACCAGGTGGTCGCGTCCACACTCGGCGACCTCGTCAAGCGGCCGACCGGCGTCCGCGTCCGCACCATCGACGACCTACTCGAGGTCGCGGACCAGTAACACGCCGTCGGCCGGGGCGGAGCCGTCGGCGTCCTCGTCCCCGTAGTACCCCGGCAGTTCCTCGACCGCACGGAAGCCCAGCGACGCGTAGAACGACCGCGCGGCCTCGTTGTCGGCCCGGGTGGTGAGCCGCAGTCGCTCGCGGTCCGGGTGACGGGCGGCCACCGCGGCCAGCAGCCGGCCGCCGTGCCCCCGGCGCCGATGGCCCGGGGCCACGGCCAGCTCCGCGACGTACACCGACGCCTCGTCGGCCGTGAACAGCGCGTAACCGACCGGGTCCGGGGCGGCGACGACGCCGGACGCGACCGGGCCGTCGACCGCGACCAGCGCGAGTCCCGCGCGGACGGCGTTCTGCAATAGCGTCCGCTGTGGGTCGGGGAACGCCGCTGCCTGGATGGTCAGCAGCCGCGTGCGGTCCTCGTCCCGGGCGGCGCGAACCGTCGGGGCCGCCGCCGGCACGTGCGCGTCGGGGTCGTCGCTCATACCAGTCCCAGCGCGAGTGCCGCGCTGACGATGGCGCCGGCGAGCGTGGCGAGCAGGTTGACGCCCTGGTTGCCCAGCACCGGCCCCTCCAGCGTGGCCCCGAGCAGGCTGTCGGCGAGCGTGCCGACGAACCCACCCACGACGACGATGCCGGTCGCAACCGGACCCAGCTCGAAGAAGACCGCGGCGATGCCCGCGATGATGCCGGCCCCGGCGAGCCCCGCGACCTGGCCCTGCCAGGTGACCGCGCCGTCGGTGCCGGGCTCGACGCGTTCGAACGTGGTGACCAGCCGCGGCTCGTCGAAGAGCCCGCCGATCTCGCTGGAGAGCGTGTCGGCCATCGCGGTGGCGACGCTGCCCGCGAACGCGTACCGGAACAGTTCGGGCGGCATCCCCACCCGCGCGGAGGCCGCGAACAGGACCACGGCGACCAGCGCGACCGCCGAGTTGGCGAGGACGTTCCCGCCGCCGCGGGCGCCCTCGTTGTCCTCGGCGATGCCGCGTGCGGCCTTCTCCTCGTAACGGAACTTCGAGGAGAGGCCACCGAGCCCGAAGAACGTTATCAGGAGCGCGAACCAACCGTAGCCGCCGAGGACGATGGCCAGCAGCGCCAGCAGCACGCCCGTCAGCATCCCGGTGAGCGAGGCGGTTCCGAGCGCGAACGCGACGTAGCCCAGCAGCGCCGAGACGCCGATACCGACGCCGACGCGTACGGTGGGCGCGGCGATGCCGAGTTCGAGGAAGCCCCACAGCAGCAGCGCCACGGAGACGAGGACGAGCGGGTCGTCACGCTCGAACAGCGCGGCCCGCAGGAGCGCCGCCGCGAGCGCGGCGACCGCCGCGAGGAAGGCGACGAGCGGGAGCGCGAGCCGGCCGCCGGCGATCTCGCCCACGGCGAGGAAGGCCGCCACCGCAGCCACCAGCCCGCCGAGCGTGAACCCCGTCGTCACGGCGAACTGGTCGGTCGTCCGGAGCCGGACGAGTTCGGCGGCCACGTTCCCGACGACCAGGGTGGCCACGCTGCCGACGAACGCCGTCGGCGGGAGGCCGAACTGTCGGAGGGGGACCAGCAGCGCGAGGCCCGCGCAGGCGAAGGCGAAGGCCGCGAGGCCGAACAGCCGGCCCTCCTCGTAGTCGCCGGGGCGCGCCAGCAGGTCGAACAGCGGCCCCTCGTCGACGACGTACAGCGCGGCCAGGCCGACTGCGACGAAGGGGAGTGCCGCAGCACCGGCGGTGGTCAGGGGGTCGAGCCCCCGTCCGGCGAGTACCGGCACCACCAGCGCCAGCGAGCCGACGAAGGCATACGCCCCCGCCCGCCGCACGTTCCCCGTCACGACCCGCCCGTTCCCGCGACGCGCACTTAACGCTCCCGAAGGGGGTGGTGCGACGCACCAGCTTCCGAAAGGGGTGCGACGGACCACCTTACAACAGGCTGGTCCTCCCGACCAGCTGCCGAAGCGGTTGCCCATCGACCGGCGGCTGACGGACCCCGACAGCCCGCTATTCCGCGACGAACGTGACGCCGGTGATATCGAACCGGGCGCCGCCGTCTGTGCCCTCGGTGGCGCGGATCGCCCAGCCGTGGGCGTCGGCCACCTGCTTGACGATGGTGAGGCCGAAGCCGGTCCCCTCCTCACCGGTGGAGTAGCCGGCGGCGAACACGTCGTCGCGCGCCGCCGCCGGGATACCGGGACCGTCGTCCTCGATATAGAAGCCGTCGTCCAGCGTACCGACGGTGACGGTCACGTCGTCACCGCCGTGTTCGAGCGCGTTCCGCAGCAGGTTCTCTATGAGCTGCCGGAGGCGGTCGCGGTCGGCTTCGATGGTGACTCCGGCGGGGTTCTCGTCGGCGAAGCGAAGCTCGGCCTGGTCCGCCTCGTCCGCAACCAGCTCCCACGCGGCGTCGACGACGCCCTGGACCGCGACCGCGTCCATCGACCCGACCTCCCGCCCCTTGCGGGCCAACCAGAGCACGTCCTCGATGATGCGCCCCATCCGGTCGACCGCGGTGTCGATGGCGTCCAGATGCTCGCTGTCGCACTCCGCCCGTGCCATCTCCAGCCGGCCCTCGACGACGTTCAGGGGGGTCCGGAGGTCGTGGCTGACGACGCCGGCGAACTCGTCGAGCCGGTCGCGTTCCCGCTGGACGGCCTGCTCGCGCTCGACCCGCTCGGTGATATCGCGGCTGTTCGTCACGATGCCCTCGATGGCGTCGTGGTCGAGCTGGTTCGTGCCGTGGACCTCGAGCCAGCGCCACTCGTCGTCGGCCGCCCGGAACCGACACTCGACGGTGACCGTGGAGTCGGGGTCGGAGACGAGATCGGTGAACGCCGCACGCATCTGTGGCACGTCGTCGGGATGGATGAGGTCGAACCCATCCTGGCCGACCAGCTCCGACTGCTCGTAGCCCAGGACCCGTTCGACGGCGGGGCTCTGGTACTCTATCACCCCCGACCCGTCGAGCACGGTGATGATATCGGTCGACTCCTTGAGGTACGCGCCGTACTGCTCCAGTTCGCGCTCCCGCTGTTTCCGCTCGGTGACATCACGGTCCGAGATGAGGAGGGAGACGACATCCCCGTCGTCGTTCGTGACCGGTCTGAACACGCCCTCTATCGTGTAGGGCTCGCCGTCGGGCCGCAGGAGGTCGGCCTCGAACTCGACGTACTCGCCCCGCAGCGCGCGGTCGATCCAGTCCCGGACGTCCCCCTGGACGGACGCCGAATGGGCGAACCACGGCGTCTCCCAGAACGGCGTGCCCACGAGCTCGTCCGTCGTGACATCGACGTACTCCATCGCGGTCCGGTTGATGTCGAGCACGGTCCCGTCCGTGTCGAGCAGCCCGACGAGGATGTTCGGGTCGTCGAAGACCGCCTGATAGCGGCGTTCGGTCCGGCTGAGCTCGCGCTCGCGCTCCTTGCGGTCGGTGATGTCCTGCTGGAACCCGACGTAGTTCACGACCGTCCCGTTCTCGTCACGCACGGGGGCGATGGAGACGCGGTTCCAGAACTCGGTCCCGTCCTTCCGGTAGTTCCGGAGTTCGACCGTCACGCGGCGTTCCTCGCCGATCGCCTCCCGCATCGCGGCGACCGGCTCGGGGTCGGTGTACTCCCCCTGGAGGAGCCGACAGTTCCGCCCGCGGACGTCCGCCTCGGAGTACCCCGTCAGTTCCTCGAACCGGTCGTTCGCGTAGATGATCGGGTTGTCCTCCCGCGTTGGGTCCGAGATGGTGATGCCGACCGGCGCCTCGTCCATCGCCCGCTCGTTCCGGTGGAGCTCCTCCTGGCGCTCCTTGCTGTCGGTGATATCGCGGGCGACGCCGACGACCCCCTCGACGGCGCCGTCGACCAGCAGCGGGGTCAGCTGGTACTCCAGCACGGCGTAGCCGTGTCCGGGGAACTCCGCCTCGACCTCGCCGGAGAGCTGCTCGCGCCGCCCGTCGAGGAGCGCCCGATACGGGTCCTCGTCGCCCCGCTCCCGGATCGATGGGATGAGGTTGCTCGTCTCCCCTTCGAGCGCCTCCCGTGTCGTGTCGTACCAGTCCGCCAGGTACTCGTTCACCACCACGAACCGGCCGTCCGCGTCGTAGATGCAGGCGGCCTCCTGCATCGAGTTGATCATGTGCTCGTACCGGCGCAGGTCACGGTTCCGCTCGGCGAGCGCCCGCCGTGACCGGTACGACTCGACGGCGTTGGTGATCCGGTTGGCGAGGACGGTGTACTGGTCGATGCCGCTCCCCTTCTGGAGGTAGTCGGTGACGCCCGCCGAGATGGCCGCGGACGCGACCTCCTCGCTCCCCTTCCCGGTGTAGAGGATGAACGGGAGGTCGGGGAACTCCCCCCGGACCGCCTCGAGGAACGCGATGCCGTTCCGGCCGGGCATATCGTAGTCCGAGACGATGCACTCGATGTCGTGGGCGGCCAGCACGTCCAGCCCCTCGTCGGCACTCGTCGCGGTCCGGACCGTGAGCCGGTCGTCCTCGCGTTCGAGATACGTCGCGACCAGATCGGCCAGGTCCGGCTCGTCGTCGACGTGGAGGACGTGAACCGTATCATCGATGGCGCTCATTCGAATCCTCGGAAACTGGTCGGTATCAGCGGCGCTGACGGATAAGTGATGGCCCATAGTCGGGGGACGGACGGCCGATGCCCCACATCCGGTGCATCCCACGCCCGGCGCACCCCACGTCCGGCGCCCGTCCCCTGCGCCAGGGTGTGAGCCGCCCGACCGTATCACTCCGACCCGGAAGCACACGGTTTACGGCCGGCGGTGGCTACCCCCGGGTGTGGGCATCTACGACCGGTATCTCGAGGCGCGGGTCAGGATGAGCGACGCCGACCGGCCCGCTCACGTCGCGCTGGTCATCACCGAGCGGGACCTGCTGGAGCCGGGGGCCTACGGGACGCTCGCGGACTTCTTCGGCTGGGCGTTCGACCTCGGCGCCGAACGCGTCACCGTCTACGTGAGCGTCATCGACGAGGACGCCGTCCCGACGCTACGTCGGGCGTTCGACGAGGTCGAGGCCCCTCGCGAGGTCGCGGTCCGAGGCCCGGGCGACGAGGAGCGGGCCGACGCGCCCATCCGCGTCTCGATGGGGCTGGGCGGCCGAGACGAGTTCGCCGCCGCCGTCCGGGGCGTCGCCGAGGAGGTGCAGGCCGGCGACCTCGACCCCGAGGACATCACCGAGGCCGACATCGAGGACCGACTCGTCTTCCCCGAACCGCCGGATGTCGTCCTGAAGACCGGCGCCGAGCGCCTCTCCGATTTCATGATCTGGCAGTCCGTCTACTCGGAACTCTACTTCACGGACGTCAACTGGCGGGACTTCCGCTACCGCGACTACCTCCGGGCAGTCCGGGATTTCCAGGAGCGCCAGCGGCGGTTCGGCCGGTAGGTGGGGTAGTAGCTGCATCCGGGAACTCTGAAGTCGTCCCAGGGAGAGCCGGTCAGCAATGGACCCAGTAACCACGGCCACCTCACTCCTCACCGCGACGACGCTGGTCTTCGCCGGATCCTCGTTCCTCATCGGGGAATTGGAGGAGCGTGTAGAGCAGTCCATCGAGGAAAGCGACGACCACAGCGAAGCCATCTACTTGGCGACGGCCGCGGGGTTCGGGTTCACGATACTGACTGCACTGTTCTGTGTGGCCGCCATTGTCGGGAATTTCTCATTCGGATTCGACCTCCTCCCAGTGGACCGCAACGGACTGGTGAAGCTCGCGTCCTATTCCCTCCTGGGTGCCATCACGGCGCCCTCCTGTGCGGCGGTAATCGCCAGTTGGACGCTGTTCAACGTACACCGGTAGCGACAGGCGAAGCCGTTTACCCGACGGCCTCCCTCGACGGCCCCATGACCGAGTTCGACCCCGAGAAGTTCGAGGCCAAGTACGTCCACTACTTCGAGGAACTGGAGTCGGCGTACACGGCCGCCTATCAGGAGCTACACGGGGAGGTCGACTCCGGCATCCTGCGCCCTATCGACCGCCGGGTCCTCTCCGGGAGCGAGCCGTTCTACGAGGGCGACGGCGAGTTCCGCGTCGAACTCCCCGACGACCCGTACGAGCGGGCGGGGCAACCGGGCGACCGGGAGCAGTTCGAGGCCGTGCTCGACGACCTGGTCGCCGGTATCGAGCGCGAACTGCGCACGGAGTTCGGGTTCACGGACGCGGCGGAGGAGTGACCCCGGCAGGATATAACTCGATTATACCACCAGATTTTAGCCAGCGTGAACCGGACGGTCGGGCATGCAGGCACCCGATTCGAGCCAGCGAGGTGAGCGGTCGTGGTGAGCAGCACGGTCGCGCTGGGCGCGACCGTCGTCACGCTGGCCGTCTTCGCGGCCATCGGCATCCGGTACAGCCGCGGCGACGGGAGCGTCGAGTCGTTCATCAGCGCGCGCGGCAGCGTCGGCGGCTACCGGATGGGCGCGACCGTCCTCGCGTCGAGCATGGGCGCGTGGATACTGTTCTCGCCGGCCGAGGCCGGGGCCGCGTTCGGCGGCATCACGGCCGTCGCGGGCTACGCGCTCGGGAGCGCGCTCGCGCTGCTGGCGTACGTGAAGCTGGGGCCACGCATCCGCGAACTGATTCCGGAGGGCCACTCGCTGACCGAGTACGCCTACGTCCGGTACGGGCCGGTCGCCTACGCGTACGTGCTCGTCGTGAGCGTCGCCTACATGTTCGTCTTCCTCGCGGCCGAGTTCACCGGCATCGCGGGGGCGCTCTCGCTGGTCGCTGGCGTCCCGGCCTGGCAGACCGCCGCGCTCATCGGCGGGTTCGTCCTGCTGTACACGGGCTACGGCGGCCTCCGGGCCAGCATTGTCACCGACACGGTGCAGACGGCGGTCCTGCTCCCGCTCATCGCCGTCGGCTTCGTGGGTGCCGTCTTCGCGCTCGGCGGGCCCGCCGAACTCGTCCGCGAGACGGCCGCCTCGAACCCGGACCTCCTCGACCTCGGCTTCCTCCCCGGGCTCCAGTTCGGCGTCTACGTCGTGGTCGCCGTCGTGGGCGCGGAACTGGTCAACCAGGCGTGGTGGCAGCGGGTCTACGCCGCCGCGGACGACACCTCGCTCCGGCGCGGCTTCGGCCTCGGCGCGGCGCTCGTGATTCCGATGGTGCTGTTCGCGGGGCTGTTCGGCGTCTTCGCGGCCGGGACGGGCGCGCTGGCGGAGGGCGAGGCCTCCATCGCCTTCTTCGTCCTGCTCCAGCAGTCGTTCCCCGACTGGGTCGTGCTGGTCGTCGTGCTGGTCGCCGTGCTGCTGGTGACGAGTTCGGCCGATACGCTGTTCAACGCCATCGCGAGTCTCGTCACGTCGGACCTGCCGCGGCTGCTGGACGACCCCTCGGGCGACCGGCTCACGGCGGCCGCCCGCGGGCTGACCGCGGTCGTCGCGCTCGCTGCGACGGTCATCGGCGCACAGGAGTACAGCGTGCTGGCCATCTTCCTCACGGCGGACCTGCTGGCGGCGGCGACGTTCGGCCCGCTGCTGGCCGGGCTCTACACCCCGCGGCTGTCCGGCGGAGGCTTGCTCGTCTCCAGCGTGGCGGGCCTCCTCGTCGGCCTCCTGTTCTTCCCCACCGCCCGCGGCGTCCTCGCGGGGCTCCCGGGCGCGAGCGCGCTCCCCGAAGCGTCGTTCCTCTACAGCTTCCTCGGGGCGGCCGTCGTCTCGCTGGGACTGGCGGCGCTCGCGACGCGGATCGCGCCCGCTGACTACGACCTCGACCGGCTGTCGCGGGAGATTCGGACACTGGACGGTGACAGCGGGACGACTGACCCTATCCCGGCGGACGACTAACAGGGAGATGCCGAATTAGGGGTATCCAAGCCTCAACATAGAATCTGACTAATGAAGAAAAATGAGAGATATTATCCAACAAAACGCAAATAGAACAAACTTTTACCACATAAACAAGTGACATCGCATTTGGGGACCCGCAGTATCTACAACTTCCACTATGCAATCCAGAGGTATATGTCCAATTCTCTGCAAGTAGGACTCATGCCAAAAAGTGGGGAAGATGGCGAATCTAATGGGCAACAAGGACCCCGAGAGGGATTTCCTCCCGGAGTAAAGAGAATGATCAAGCGCCGGGAAAACGTTCGAATCGGCCCCTATCCAGGGGCCGGACCATCGGGGGCAAAACTCGTTTCATATCAAGAACTGCCAGATGATACAGAATCTCTGAAGCATATGTATCTAGAATTGCAACGAACCCTGCAAGATTTAGAGGCAAAAAGCGTACAGGAAAAGCAAGAACTTCGATTTGGAGGAGAAACAGATTTAGATGATTTATTAAGCCGGTTCTGGAATCGAGGTTGGGAATTGGTTTCAGTTGTAAGCGTTCTCGCGATTACTGTATCATTACTCTCTGGGGGTCGCCTCTCACAAACCCAACAGCTGATTGCTGTGATAATTTTTACTTCACTCTGGGAGCGTTATCTTAGAGAGCCAGTCCATTCAATTGGAAAACACATAGACAGAGAATATATACCATAAATATCGTGATTTTTTATATATTCCGATGTTTTTGTTAAGCAATTTTCCAGTTAGAAATGGTATAATAGTACCTGTTGCCTTGATGGACGAATCTACTTCAGTTCCACAGGATTCTCAGTCGGCACCACGTCGACCCGCACCTCGTCCCCGATGGCGTGGTCGTGGCCGCGAGCGACCACCTTCGCGCCCAGTTCCTCGCGGCCGACGAACAGCGATAGGCCCGTGACCGGTTCGCCGTCGAGCCGGACGGCCACGTCGGCCCAGCGGATGTCCCGGTCACGGGCGACGCCGACGCGCTGGCCGAGCAGGGTGACGGGGTCGTCCGGGCCGCCGGCTGCGGGCGCGTTCGACCCGAAACGACCCCCGCCGGTGTAGTGACGGAGCCCCCCATCCAGCGGGCGCCCCTCGTCGCTCGCGAGCGCCGCCCAGCCGTCACCCGGGTGCGCGGGACGGTCCAGCCGGACGTACGTCTCACCGGCCTCGACGACGGTGCCGTGCCCGTTCCACGTGACCGGCTCGATACCGACCCCATCGGCGAGCGCGAGCCGGGGGGAGCCACGCGCACGCAGGAGGTCCGCACCGCGATGCCGGAGTTCGAGGTGGACGTGGTTGGCGACCCACGGCGCGAAGAACCCGGAACGGACGAGCCGTCCGAGCGGCTCCCCCGGCTCGACGCGGTCGCCCGGGGCGACGGCCGGGTCGACGTGGAGGATGCGGGCGACCCACTCCTCGTCGTACTCGTTCCCGTCGAGTGAGAGTCCGGGCGTCGCCTCGCCGTCGACCGCCACCAGCAGGACCGTGTCGGTGGCCTCGGCGTACGCCTGCTCGGGGACGCGGCGCTCCTGGATGTCGAGGACCGTTCCCGCGACCGGCGAGGGCGCCAGGTCGTCGTCACGGTCGGGGTACAGGTCGACCGCACAGCCGCGGTCGTGCGCCGGGTACGGGGAGTTGTACAGCGAGAACCGCGGGTAGCGAGAGAGGATGGCGTCCCCCAGTGTGGGCATGGCCGCCGTTGGGGCGGCGGGCGTTTAGCGGCGTCGGGTCAGGCCTCGTCCGGCGACGCCGACACGTCGAACGCCGCGGGGTCGGCGTCCGCGACCGCGGGGAGCCGCCGCAGCCGCGGGCGCACGAGGACGTACAGCCCCGTGAACCCGAACCCGAACGCGGCCAGCCCCATCGTCGTCGTGGTGCCCAGTAGCTCCCCGACGAGGCCACCGACGAGCGAGCCGAGCGGCAGGGTCGCGCCCGAGGCGGTCCCCTTGATGGAGGAGACGCGCCCGAGGCGGTCGGCCGGGAATACCGTCTGGTTCAGCGTCGCGGTGAGCACGCCGCTGGTGCCCGCAGGCACCCACGCGAGCCCGAACAGGACGACCGTGAGCCACGCCGACGGCGCGTAGGCCGCGGCGAGCCAGCAGCAGGCGCCCAGCGAGTGGCCGACGAGCAGCAGCCGGCCGTACGCGACCCGTTCGAGGTACGGTGCGACGAGGGAGCCGACCAGTCGGCCGACCCCAAGGGCGCCGAGCAACAGGCCGTAGACCGCGGGACCGCCGAGTCCGTCGCCGAACGCGGGCAGGACCGCGAGCGTCACGCCGGTCGCCAGGTTGGCCACCGCCGTCAGGAGCACCAGCTCGACGAAGACGGTCCCCCGGAGGGCGTCGACCCCCTCCCGCAGGTCGGCGACGTACGAGCCGAGCATCGACCCGTCGGCCTCCGTCGACTCCGCGTGCTGCCCGGAGGGTCCGTCACCGGCGCCGACGGTCGGGATGGCGATTCCGGCGAACAGCAGGCCGGCGACGGCGAACGTCACCGAATCGAGCAGGAACAGCGTCGTCGCGCCGAAGACGGCGATGAAGGCGCCGCCGAGCGCGTCGAACACCATGTCCAGCCCGAGCGTGACGGTCGCGAGCGCGGAGTTGGCCCGCGAGAGCCGCGTGTCGTCCACGATGCGAGGAACGAGCGTCGCCTGCATCGGCGCCATCGGCAGCGTCGCGAGCGTCAGCACCGGGACGACCGCGAGCAGGAGCGGGACGCTCAACTGCCCGGTCACCGCGGCGACCGGGAGCACGAGCACGACGACCCCCTGCACCACCTGCGACCCCACGAGGACGGGCCGGAGGGGGAGCCGGTCCACGACCGGCCCGGCGAGCGCCTGCAGCAGCCACGGGAGCAACAGCAACGCGCTCGCGACGCCGGTGAGCGCGGTCGAGCCGCTGAGCTCGAAGACGAGCCAGAGGACGGCGACGGAGTAGAGGCTGTCCCCCGCGTTCGTCACGAACTGGCCGGCGAAGAACCGCCGGAAGTCGCGGTTCCGCCACAGCGACGGTGCTTGCCCGTCTGTGCCGGCCGCGTCGGCGGTGTCGACCGGCTCGGCCGTATCAGCGGGCTCGGCCGTGTCGGCCGTGGTCATCGACAACCACCTCCGTCGGTCGGTACCGGTGGGTCGAGCGGCCCGGACGACGGCGGGCGATGCCGCTGTTCGGTCGGCGGTACGTGGTCGGCCGGCGATACGTGTTCAGACGGCGAGTCGTGGTCGGTCGGGGCCTGGCGGTGTGCCAGCGACCCGTCGGAGATCGACATATGCGTGTGTGTTCGATCGACGAACTGCGGCTACAGGACGTAGCGAGGCGAACCCGGGTGCTGCAGCTATCGGGCCCGCCGCGCGGCCGGCGGCGAGAGGGGATCGAACACCGGACGACACGCGAACCGGTGGGTCATAGAACGCTTCACGCGGACGCAGAGCCGCATCCGGTATATCTCTGGTGTCGCCGTGTGATGGAGTCACGGACCACGAGCGGGGCGGCCCGGGCCGGAGACGTGTCTACACCAGTCCGATCTCGCTCGCGACCTCGCGGTACGTCTCGTAGAAGGCGGCGGGTTCGGCCAGTGCGCCGGCGGCGACGCCGAAGACGTTCACGGTGGCCTCGCCGTCGGGCCCTTCCAGTGCGACCGACCAGTTCAGCCGACCCTGCTGCCACTCGCCGTCGTGGCTCCGAACCAGCGTCTCGCCGAAGTAGCTCCCGAACTGGACGGCCACGCCCGACAGGGCCTCGGGGTCGCTGTCGGCGGCGTCGGCCGCATCTTCGGGCCCGTAGTACGTGTCGACCAGCGAGTCGAGGTGGCGGAGCGATTGGGGCGTGAAGTCGAGCGGGTAGTCGTCCCAGTAGTCGGCGCACTGCTCGGCGGCGACGCGGAACGACTCGGGCGGGTCGGGGGCGGCGTCCGCTGACACGAATCGACGTGCGTGCGCGAGCGCCGAAGCCCTTGCGCTCGCCTACTCGAACAACGACCCCTCGGTGACCGGGATGTCGGTCGGGCCGTCGTCGGGCCCGCCGGTCGCATCGGCCGCGTCGGTCGGCCGGGCCGCGTCGTCGACGACCTCGCCACCGTCCGGGACGATCGTCGGTTTCGCCTGCTGCCTGGCGCTGTCGAGCAGACTGCCGCCGACGTAGCCCAGCGCGGCCCCGAGCCCGGCGTTGAACCCAGTCGCGAAGGGGCCGCCGTGTTTCGAACCGACCTTGGTCCCGAGGTACGCGCCGGTCTGTGCGCCGTAGCGGGCGCCGCGGTCGCTGCGCTTGCACGGGCAGAGCTTCATACCAGACCTTGGGACGGGACGGGTTTCAATCCGTCCCCGAGCAGCGGGCAGAATCAGCCGATGGCGCGGCGACCGCTCGAGCTCAGTGCTCGTCCATCAGCTCGATGTCGGCGACGAGCTGGTCGGGCGCGCGACCCTTCCGGATGCCATCCAGCATCGTGAACGCCTGGTCGGGCGCGAGGAAGTGCCGGCAGACGACCTGCCCCATATCGGTCGGCTCGAGACCGCTGATGAAGTCGTACTCCAGCAGCTTCCCGAGGGCGTGCTTCGTCGGCACCTCGCCGACCATGCGGGCGTTGAGCCGCTTCGCCTGGTCGCCGCCCACGACGAGGTTGGCCAGCGTCTCCTCGACGGCGGCGCCCTCGTCGTAGGTCGTCACGACCGGCTCCATCTCCCCCTTGAGCAGTTTGAACGCCACCTCGTCCTCGGTCATCTCCATCGAGTTGTGGTAGGAGCCGTCCGGCTCGACGAGGAGGTAGACGGTCCCCTTGTCGTGGTAGTCCGGCCGGCCTGCGCGCCCGAGCATCTGCGAGAACTCCTGCACGGAGAGCCACTCGATGCCCATCGCCAGCGAGTCGAAGATGACCTGCGAGGCGGGGAAGTCGACCCCGGCTGCGAGCGCGGCCGTCGTGACGACCGCGGCGAGGTCCTGGTCGCCGAACTGCCGTTCGACCTTCTTGCGGCGCTTGTAATCGAGCCCGGCGTGGTACGGCGCCGAATCGTACTGCAACCGCCGCGAGACCTCGTGGCACCGCCGCCGCGAGTTGGTGAAGATGATGGTCTGTCCGCGATACCCCTTGCTCGATTTCGTGTCGAACGCGCGCTTGACCAGCCGGTCCTCGATGTCGACCTTCTCCTGGTCGTCGGCGAAGGTGACGTGGCGCTCGATGGGGACCGGCCGCTCCTCGAACTCGATGAGCGTCGCCTGCAGCGACTTCGCCAGCGATTCGGGGTTGCCGACCGTCGCCGAGAGGTAGACCCACTGCGTGTCCTGGTTCCGCGTCTCCGTGTAGTACTTCAGCCGCGAGATGAGGCCGTCCAGCCGGTGGCCGCGCTCCTCCTCGCCGAGCGTGTGGACCTCGTCGATGACCACGGTCCCGATCTCGCCGAGGTTCCGGCCCGTCCGGAGCGCGTGGTCGATACCCTCGTAGGTGCCGACGATGACATCGGCCCCGGGGTCGAAGCGTTCCCCGTCGTCGTTGACGCGGGAGGCCCCGACCCGGAGGGTCACGTCGACCACGTCGCCGTACTCGTCCTGGAAATCGTCGTACTTCTGGTTCGCCAGCGCCACGAGGGGCACGAGGAACAGCATCTTCCCCTTCCCGTTGAGCGCGCGGTCGATGCCGGCCATCTCGCCGACGAGGGTCTTCCCGGTCGCCGTGGCGCTCACGACGAGCTGGTCCTGTCCCTCGGTGGCGCCGTTGGCGACCGCGAGCGACTGCACCGGGAGCAGCGAGTCGAACCGGTTCTCCAGCTTCGACTGCATCCCGGGATGGAGCCCGAGCGAGTCCACCGGGATGGGGTCGACCTCGTCGACGGTCGCCGATATCTCGTCGAACTTCGTCAGGTCCGGGTCCAGATTGCCCGAGAGGAGGTTCCGGATGCGTTCGAGGTCGCCCACGTCGAGGAGCAGTTCCTCCAGCCGGTCGCGGGCACCCGACCGGAGCCCACGGTACTCGGCCTCGCGCTCTAGCTCCCGCATCGCACAGTCCGGACAGATGTACTCGTTGTCCGTCTCGATCTGCCGCTCGCTCGTGAGCGGGGAGTACCGGCCCGCGCTCGCGCACTTCCGGCAGGTCCGTACCGCCTTGGTCTTGTCGTCGAGTTGATAGCCGGCGAACAGCTCGCGCAGCCGCTCGCGCGCTTCGGGTGCGGTCTGCTCGGAGATGCGGATGCGCGTCGCTCGCCGGGCGATATCGACGAACTGGTCCGGCGAGCGGGGCTCCTCGTCGTCCCCGCGGAGGACTCGGAACCGGCCCGGCCGGGCGCCCGCGCTGGTCTCCTTCAGCTGGAGCCGCCCGCGGAAGACGCGCTCGCCGTCACGGATGGCGGCGACCGTGAAGTCGTCCTCGTCCCGCTGGTGGAGGAAGAGCGTATCCACCGACGCGACCTGCTGTGACACGGCTATCGGTAGGGGAAGGGGGGATTTCAGCGTTCGGAGTCCGCACGGCGTGTGAGCTTCTGACAGTGCGGTTCTGAACGCCGCTACCGACGGAACCCTGTCGAACGCCCCCGGTCGCTTTCAGTCCCACCCGTGTCGGCTGCTCGGCCGGGCGTCGTCGCCTCGAAACGACGGTGTGTGCATCACTCGTCGACGAGGGCGATGCTGTCGTCGCCGGTCGGGACCGCGCAGATGAACGCCCCCTCCGCGTCACCCTCGTTGCGGTACCAGTGAACCGTCCCGGCGGGGATGAGCAGGGAATCGCCCGCGCTGACGACGTGTTCCTCCTCCCCGATACCGACGACGTACTCGCCTTCGAGGACGTACTGCTCGTGTTCGATATCGTTGGTGTGCTTCGGAACCTCGGCACCCGGGTCGAGGACGAATCGCCGGATGGCCAGATTCGGCGCGCCGTCGTCCTCGCCGACCAGGACGCCCTTGTGCATCCCCTCGGCGGCACTCACGGACTCGTACTCGACCTCGCCGGCGCGTCGGACCAGTGGCCGCGGGCCGGAATCGACGTCACTCATACGAACCCCTCTACCCGCCATCCGCATTAGCCCTTCCACGCCACAGAATATCCCACTCTAGCCAAGGAAAGAGATTCTTCGAATCAATCGTCCAGGTATTTCTACTACCACCGTATATTTATCCCCATTACGACCTTACTTATGGTGGAGATACGTTGCCGAGTGTATGGCAGCGAACAGCGCGGACTCCGAGCGGATGGCGCCCGCTCCCGACGACCAGCCGGTGGCGGACGCCTCGCCGGCCCTGTCCGAGAGTGTGACGGTGACGCTGTGGCTTCGCGGGTCCGCACCGAGCGTGGCGCGGGAGCGCCAGGACCGGATCGAGGCCCGCGTCGCCGCGTTCGCGGAGGCGGGCGTGAGGACCGAGGTTCGGGAGTGGCCCGACACCGTGACCGACCCGTCGACGGACCGCCAGCGGGCCGCGGTCGAGGCGTTCGACCGCTACCGGGCCGTCGCGGGGATGCAGGGCGTTCGACTGGATCCGTTCTTCGAGTGCCGGACGAACCCGGACGGGAGCCGGACCATCCGCTTCCCGGTCGCGTGTCTCGCGCTCGAACGCGACGACGACCTCACCGGCCTCTACCCCTGCTACGTCGACGGCGGCCACGCCGCCATCGAGGACGGACTGTCGGCCATCGAGGACGGGGGCGCGGAGAACCTCCGCTGAGGGCCGCCCGGGCCGCGCTGACCCATCGCTCCGATAATCTTGCCGGGCACGACGGACTGAAACCCAGCAACTGGGAGCCGTCGAACCACTACTTGATGGGGGACCGCCTTCTCTCGACCATGACCGCGAGTCCACTGACCGCAGGGCTGGCGCCCGAGGCCGAGTCCGAGACCCCGCCGCTCCCGGAGGGCGTGACGGTGACCCTCTGGGTCCGCGCGACCACGCCGGAGGCGGACGAGGAGGCAGACGAACAGCAGACACGCCTCCGCGAACGCGTGACGGCCCTCGCCGAGGCGGGCGTCGAGACGACCGTCCACGAGTGCCCCGACCACGTCACCGACCCCGGGACCATGGTCGAGACGGCCGCGCTACAGGCGTTCGACCACTACCGGGCCGTCGCGGGCCGCCTCGGAGTGCGGCTCGACCCGTTCTTCCGCTGCTGGACGAACCCCGACGGGAGCCGCACCGTCGTGTACCCGCCGGCCTGCCTCGCCATCGAACGGGAGGGGACCCTGACGGGGCTCTACCCCTGCGAGATCGACGGCGAGCGGTTCACCGTCGAGGACGCGCTCGACGCCATCGAGACGGGCGAGGTCGAGAACCTCCGCTGAGGGCCGGCAGGGCGGGCAACGGCCGTGGACCTGCGGAGCGATTCCCCCGGCCGCCGTTCGGAAACCCATTTACCGACGCTCGCCGCAACGGACGGTATGTACCTGGCATTCCGCGAGTCCGTCCGCGACGCCGTCGCGGACGCGCTCGACGCCGCGGGCTACCCGACCGACGACCTCGGGGTGGAGGACCCCCCGGACGGGGTGGACGCGACGCTGGCCTCCAGCGTCGCCTTCCGGCTGGCGAGCGAGGCACAGGCCCCGCCGCCGCAGGTCGCCACCGAACTCGCCGAAACCATCGACGCCGCAGACTACGAGTACGTCGCGGCAGTCCGCGCGCAGGGCCCGTACCTCAACTTCTTCACCGACGACGCCTACCTCGCCGACACCCTGCAGGGCGCCACGGCGCCGGACTGGGGCCACCTCCCCGACCGTGACACATCGGTCGTGGTCGAGCACACCTCCGCCAATCCGACGGGGCCGGTCCACGTCGGCCGCGCGCGCAACCCCATCATCGGCGACGCCGTCGCGAACGTGCTGGACGCGGCCGGCTACGACGTCGACCGGCACTACTACGTCAACGACGCCGGCCGACAGATGGCCGTCTTCACGTGGGCCTACGAGACGTTCGACGAGGACGACCTCCCGGAACCGGAGCGGCCTCGTGCGGAGTACGAGATGGTCCGCTACTACCGGAAGGGGAACGACTTCCTCGAGAACGCCGACCCCGCCGAAGTCGACGAGGCCGAGGCCGAGATCGAGGCCATCCTGCAGGGCCTCGAGGCGGGTGACGAGGAGGTCTACGAGCGCGTGAGCGAGGTCGTCGACACCGTTCTCGGCGGGATGCAGCAGTGCCTCGCCCGCCTCCCCGCCGAGTTCGACGAGTTCGTCAAGGAGACGCGGTTCATGCGCAACGGCGACACGGACGACGTGGTCGAGCGCCTGCAGGACCTGGACTGTGCGGTCTACGAGGAGGAGGCCTGGCAACTGGACCTCCCGGAGTTCGAGAAGAACCTCGTCTTCCTCCGGTCGGACGGCACCTCGCTGTACACGACGCGTGACCTCGCCCACCACGAGTGGAAGTTCTCTCACTACGACCGCGCCGTCACCGTCCTCGGCGAGGACCACAAGCTCCAGGCCGGCCAGCTCCGCGCCGCGCTCGACCTGCTCGGCAACGACACCGACCAGCTCCGCAACGTCATCTACTCCTACGTCGACCTGCCCGAGGGCGGGATGAGCACGCGCAAGGGGACCGGCGTGGACCTCGACGACCTGCTCGACGAGTCCATCGCGCGGGCCCGCGAGGAGGTCGAGTCCCGGCTGGAGGGCCGGCTGCGCGACGACGACCTCGATGCCGAGGACGTCGAGCGCATCGCCCGGCAGGTCGGCATCGGCGCCGTCCGCTACGACATCGTCAGCAAGCAGCCCACGAAGGGCATCACCTTCGAGTGGGACCGCGCGCTCGACTTCGAGGCCCAGTCCGCGCCGTACGTCCAGTACGTCCACGCGCGCTGCTGTGGCATCCTCGAGGAGGCAGGGCTCACCATCGAGGACACCGCAGTCGGCGACGTGGACGCGAGCGTCCTCGACACGCCCGAAGAGCGCGACCTGCTCCACACCATCGCCCGACTCGAGGGCGTCGTCGACCGCGCGGCCGCCGACCTCGAACCCCACCGCGTCGCCACCTACACCCGCGAGTTCGCGGAGACGTTCAACGCCTTCTACCGGGAGTGCCCGGTGCTGAACGCCGAGGACGAAGCGGTCCGCGAAGCCCGGCTCGCGCTCGTGGCCGCCTCCCGGCACACGGTCGCCAACGCCCTCGCGATGCTGGGGGTCGCGGCGCCGGAATCGATGTAGGCGTGGGAGGGACGGCCGCGCTCAGGCTCCGGGCGGCTGGCGGTCGCCGGCCTCGGTCTCGGGCCGCTCCTCGCGGTCCAGCGGGTCCTCGATGTCACCCGTGACCGATTCGAGCAGGTCCGTCACCGTCACCATCCCGACCACCTCGCCGTCCTCGACGACGAACGCGAGCTCCTGCCCCTCCAGCTGGAACTGGTCGATAGCGTCGCTGACGTCGGTGTCCGGCGAGAGCGTCATCGGGGGAGCCGCCAGTCCCTCGAAGTCGACCTCGCCGGCAGCCAGTTCGTCGCGGTGCCGTGCCAGCACCGGGAAGTAGATGATACCGCGGTAGTCGGTCAGGTCCTCGCCCACCAGCGGGTAGCGGGTATGTGGACGCTCGGCCATCCGGTCGAGGTTCTCCTCGGCGGAGTCGGCCGTCGACAGGGCGATGATCTCCTCGGGCGGAACCATCAGCTCGCGGACGGGCTGCTCGCCGATGCGGAGCGCGTTCAGCACCTCCTCCCGGCGCTCGTCGGCGAGGTCACCCTCCCGGAGGACGCTTCCCAGCCGGTTGCGCAGGTCCGCCCGGGACTCGATGACATCCTCCTCGGTCTCCAGCCAGGCGCCGGTCATCTCCACGCCGAACAGCTTCAGCGTCCCCTTCGCGACGCCGTCGCCGAGCGCGATGATCGGCGAGATGAGCTTGTGGAAGTAGTACAGCGGTGCGGCGCCGTACCGGCAGACGAACCGCGAGCGCTCCACGCCCAGGTAGGTCGGGGTCTGCTCCCCGTGGGTCAGGTGGACGAGGTTGATGATGAGGAAGGCGATGATGGCGCCGGAGCCGATGGCGGCGAGGCGGGTCCCCCTGAACAGCGGCTCGAACAGCGCCGCCAGCGCCGGTTCGGCGACGATACCGACCGCGATGCTGGAGGCCGTGATGCCGACCTGACAGGTCGTCAGGTAGAGCTCCAGGTCGTCGGTCATCTCCCAGGCACGCTGGAGCGACGGCCGGTCGCCGACGAACTCCTCCTCGGTGAACTGCCGGGCACGGGTGAGGGCGAACTCGATGGCCACGAAGAACCCGTTGGCCAGGATGAGCAGCGTCCCGGCGACCAGGCGGAGCGTGATTTCGAGCGGGGTCATCGTCCGGCGTGTGTTCGGCCAGTGGGAAAATCCCGGTGGAACCGTCCGCCTGGGTCTTCCCGGGGTCCAACCGTCGAGCGCGCCGCCGGGGGCCGAGCCGGACGGCCGTCCCGACACGCTTTCGTCCCCGCCCACACGACACCACGCTATGCCCCCCATCCACGACAGTCAGCGGGTGGCCGTGCTCGCGGACTCGCAGAACCTCTACCACACGGCCCACAGCCTCTACTCCCGGAACATCGACTACACCGCGCTCCTCGACGGCGCCAGGCTGGACCGCGAACTCGTGCGCGCCATCGCGTACGTCATCCGTGCAGACTCGCCGGCAGAGGAGGACTTCTTCGACGCCCTTCGGGACATCGGCTTCGAGACGAAGATCAAGGAGATCAAGACCTTCGGCGACGGCTCGAAGAAGGCCGACTGGGACGTGGGCATCGTGCTCGACGCCATCACGCTGGCCGAGCACGTCGACGCCATCGTCCTCGCCTCCGGCGACGGGGACTTCTCCCGGCTCTGCTCGCACGTCCGCCACCAGGGGACCCGCGTCGAGGTGATGAGCTTCGGCGAGTCCACCGCCGACGAGCTCATCGAGGCCGCCGACTCGTTCGTCGACATGAGCGAGAACGAGGAGAGATATCTACTATAGTCGATATTTCAACACTGTTCCAAACTTTCCTCTATAATTCCGACCGTTCGAGGCGAACTAGACGCTCGCGTCCTCTTCGGACAGCCCCAGCAGCAGCGTCCCGGCGACGACGCCGACCGCGGCGGCAGCCGCCGCAGCCGGCGGAATCGGGCCGTTCTGCAGCCCGTAGCCGACCACGACGACGCTGCTGACCGCCAGCAGGACCACTCCGAGCGCGACCTTCCGCCAGTCCGAGGCCATACCGGGCGGAGGAGTCTCGGGAAGATAAGTCCCGCTTTCGCGACCGGGCGCGCCACCGTAGCCGACGACGTGCGGAGCGAGGTGTCGAAAGGCGTTTGCCCGGCGGCCCCGCCCGTCGGGGTATGAGCGAGGACGCCGACGACCCCGCCCGACGCCCCGGCCACGTCGGCACCGACGGCCCAATCACCGACGAGGAACTCCACCGCCTCCGGCGCGTGGCGGCCTACCAGTTCGGCGCCGGCGCCGAGGACCTCTTCCGGGGTGGCGAGGGCGTCCAGCGCACGAGTTCGGACCGACCGCGGCAGGTCGCCACCGCCGCGGAGAGCCGGCGGCTCGTCTCCTTCGGCACGGACGGCCGATTCACGCTGGGCGTGGCGGGCGGCCGGCGGCTCCAGGACCTCGACGCGCCCGCGAACCGCGTGGCCGTCAACAGCGAGTCCGTCCCGTTCGTGAGCGACGGGAAGAACGCCTTCGCGAAGTTCGTCGTCGGCGTCGGGCCCGATGTCCGCCCGGGCGACGAGGTGCTGGTCGTCCACGGCGGGCCGACGGTCGGCACAGGGGTCGACCTCGACGCGCCGGACGCGCCCGGCGAGGCCGGCGTCGACGCCGCGGAGCGTCTGCTCGCCGTCGGCCGCGCGGAGCTCCCTGCCGTGGGGATGGCCGACTTCGAGACGGGGATGGCCGTGAAGGTCCGGGAGGGGACGGAGCCGTAACTCGGAACCCATTTACCCGCGACTCCCTCACGCCCGGATATGTCGACCTCGGACTCGGACCCCGGCGTGCCCGAGAACACGGACATCAGTGCGACGTGGATTGTCATCTTCCTGCTGCTCGTGCTCGGCCTGGGCGCCGCCGCCATCCTCTTCACCGGTGGCACGCTCATCGCCGAAGGGCAGATCCTCGTCCCGGGCGGCTTCTGAACGACGACCGCGGCGACCGCCCTCCTGCCCACACGTCTCGCCGTATCATCCGCGTAGCGCCTCGACCGGCCGTTCGCGGGCCGCACGCCAGGCCGGGTACGCTCCGGCGACGAGACTCGTCAGGATGCCGAAGCCGACCGCCGCGACCAGGTATCCGGCCGACTCGGCGGTGAAGGCGAAGGGGTCTCCGAGGAAGATGGCGTTCGCGGCCAGTACGACGAGCAGCGAGAGGCCGAGCCCGAGGACGGCGCCGATGCCCCCCAGCATCGCCGCCTCCACCAGCAGGATGCGGACGACATCGCGCTGCGTGTAGCCGACCGCCCGGAGGACGCCGATCTCCTCGCGCCGCTTGAGCACCGCCATCAGCATCGTGTTCATGATGGCGACGCCCGCGACCAGCAGCGAGAGCGACCCCAGTCCGGCGAGGAAGACGTTGATACCGTCGATGATGGTCCTGAGCAGGCGGAGGAGCGAGGTGAGCTCGAACACGAGCAGTAGCTCCTTCCGGTCGTTGAACCGTTCCCGAAGCGCCGTCGCGGCGGCCTCGGCCTCGTCGGCCGACCCGGTTGTGACCCGGACCTGGCTGTACCGACGGTTCTCGGCCTGCTCGATGGGGAGATACACGCCGGTCGAGCCGAAGCCCTGGGTCTCGGTCAGCACGGCGCTGACGCGGTAGGTCCGTTCCCGCTCGACGGTCGTCCCACCGGTCCGCTCCTGGCTGACGAGCGTGATGCGGTCGTCCGGCGAGAGGCCGCGCTCGGCCGCGAATCCGGCGGAGACGACCGCACTCCGGCGCCAGTTCTCCGGAATCGCCCCCCGCTCGACGGTGTACAGCGGCCGCACGTCCTCGATGAACGTGACCGACACCGGCGCCCGGCGCCCGGCCCGGCCGACCACCTCCCGCGAGGCGCTCTGCGTGGCGACCACCCCCGCCGGCCCGACCGTCTCCTCGATGGCGAGCAGGTCCTCGCGGTCGAAGTAGCGCTCGGGCTTGTCGAAGCCGGGCGCGACGAAGACGTTGGTAGCACCCTGCTCCTGGATGGAGTTGAGCTGGCTCTGCTTGAACGCCGCCCCGCCCGCGCCGATGGTGCCGATGGCGACGACGCCGATGAGGATGGCCGCGGCGGCCAGCGCCGACCGTGCCTTCGCCCGCGAGACGTTCCGCCGGGCGATGACGACCGACGGGAACCGGCCGGTGAGGCGGTAGAGCCAGCTCACGCGAACACACCCCCTGGAGTAGCCGGGTGGGCGCCCCCGGCCATCACCCGAGCACCTCCACGGGCGGCCGGTTGGCCGCCTTCCACGCGGGGTAGATACCCGCGACGAGCGCGGTGACGATGCCGAAGCCGACCCCGAGGCCGACGTACCGCAGGCCGGCGTCGGTGAACGCCAGCGGGTCGCCGACGAGCACCTGGTTGACCACCGCACCGATACCGAGCGCGACGGGAGCGCCGATGGCGGCTCCCACGATGCCGAGGATGGTCGCCTCGGCGACGAGCAGGCTGATGACCGCGCGTTTCGGGTAGCCCACCGCCCGGAAGACGCCGATCTCCCCCTCGCGCTCGATGGCCGACATCAGCATCGTGTTGGCGATGGTGACCGCCGCGACGAGCAGGGAGATGGCGCCGATGCCGATGAGGAACTGGTTGACGGTGGCGAAGAACTGCTCGAACTGCTGGCGCTGGTCCTGGACCGTGCTGACATCGACCGTGCGGCGACGGTCGTTGAACTCGGACTCGATGCCGGCGGCCGCGTCGTCGACCGACCGGACCTGGGGGTCGACCCGGACGATGGCGCGCCCGTACTCGCCGTCGTCGAACTGCGCCAGCGGGACGAACACCGTCTGGTCGGCGCTCAGCGGGTCGGCGAACCCCTGTGGCTCGAGGACGGCCGCGACCCGGAACGAGCGCTCGAACTCGCCGTTCACGAGGACCGCCATCCGGTCGCCCGGCTGGATGTCGTTGTCGTTGGCGACCCGGCTCCCGACGATGATGCTCCGCCGCCAGTTGGCCGGAATCGTGCCGGCCCGCGCGTCGTAGAACGCCCCCGGGTCCCCCAGTCCCCGCACCTGGACCGTCAGTAGCGGGTCCCCCTCGGGGGACCGGACGAACGACCCCGCCGGCTCCACGACGGGGAGGACGGTCGCACCGCCGCTGGCGCGCCGCATCCGGCCGATCTCCGCGTCGGTGAACGTCGTGTCGGGCTCACCGCCCTCCTCGGGGTAGAACACCGGGTCGACGGTCGCGGTCCCGCCGAACCCCTCGTAGGCCTCCAGCTGGTCCTGCTTGAACGCCTCGCCGCCGGTGCCGATGGCGCCGATGGCGACCACCCCGATGACGATGGCGACCACCGCCAGCACCGTCCGCGCCGTGGCCCGCGAGAGGTTCCGACGGGCCAGCACCAGCGTCGGGAACTGGACGGCGAGCCGGCGGAGCGGCTTCACGCCCCACCACCCGGGTCGGTCGCCATGGGCTCGTCGTCGCGGACCTCACCGTCGACGAGGTTCACCACCCGGTCGGCCGCCGCCGCGACGTAGTCGTCGTGGGTCACGGTGACGACGGCGACGTCCTCCTCGGCCCGGAGCTCGTCGAACAGGTCGAGGATGCTGTCGCCGGTCGCCCGGTCGAGGTTGCCGGTGGGTTCGTCGGCCAGCAGGATGGCAGGGTCGTTGATGAGCGCGCGGGCGACAGCGACGCGCTGTTTCTGCCCGCCCGACAGCTCGTCGGGATAGTGGTCCAGCCGCTCGCCGAGCCCGACCCGCTCCAGCAGCGTCCGCGCCCGCTCACGGGTCCGTTTCGGCGTTCGGTCGAGCATCCGGGGCATCTCCACGTTCTCCAGCGCGGTCAGCGTCGGGATGAGGTAGAACTGCTGGAAGACGAAGCCGATGGTCCGTTTGCGCTCGCGGGTCGCCCGGGCGTCGGAGAACGTCGCCACGTCCTCGTCGCGGAGTCGGACCGTGCCGCTGGTCGGCACGTCGAGCAGCCCGAGCAGGTTCAACAGCGTGGACTTCCCGCTACCGGAGGGCCCGACGACCGCGACGAAGTCCGCGGGCCCGATGCCGAAGTCGATGCCCTTCAGCGCCCGGACGACGGTGTCACCGGTCTCGTACTCCTTGACGACATCCTCGCCCCGGATGATGGCGTTCTCGGGGATGTACGAGCCCGACTGCGGGTCCGAGCGCGGGTCCGAGCGTGGGTCGGCAGAGCGGCCGTCGCCGGCGTCACGTTCCACGGCGGTCACCCCCGCCGCCAGCGGTAGACGGCCACGGCGGCCCCCACCACCACGAGGACGACGACGATGGGCACCAGCGGGAGCCCGCCGCCACCGCCGCCGCGGCTCGGCTCGGGAGCGGCCTGCTGGACGGGCACGTCGGTGGTGAACGACCGCTCGACACCGTCGACGACGTAGCTCACCCGGACGGGGGCCGTCGAGACGTTGCCGTCGACCGCCGTCGACAGGGTGAACGAGGCGAAGTCGCTGGCGTCGACGCCGCCAACGAAGTAGTCGGCGGCGGTGACCTGCTCGCCGTCGACCGACACGACGACCGCCTCCACGTCGCTGGACCCGACGTTGCTGGCGGTCGCCGAGATCTCCAGGCCGGCGCCGGTCTCGACCGCCTCGACGCCCGTCAGCGTTATCTCGCCGGGGTTGGCGGGGGCGCCGAACGACGCCTCGAACTGGCGGGTGATGCGCCGGCGGATGCCGTCGTCGGTGTAGACGAGCGTCACGTTCACCGGGTAGCTGCCGCGCTCGGCGACGCTGGCCGGGTAGCTGAACGTCGCGCTCCCCCCGGCCTCCAGCGTCGAGCGGACCCGCTCGGTCACCTCGAACTCGGCCTCGGGCGAGTCGGCCACGACCCGTACCTGCCGGATCTCGTTCTCCAGCCCGTTGGCGACGGTGACGTTCACCGGCCGTGTCGCGCCGGGGACGGCGTCCGCGACGGTCACCTCGACCTGCGGCCGCTCGACCGGTGCGCCACCCCGCCCGAGGTCGACCGTGGTCGTCTCGCGGACGGTGCGGCGCTCGCCACCGGGAGTCGTGTACCGGAGCGTCAGCGAGACCGTGCTCCGGGCCTGATCGGGGAAGGTCGTATCGTAGGTGAACGTCCGCTCGGCGCCCGCCCCGAGGTCGGCGGCGAACCGGCGGGGGCTCTCGACGCGGACGTTCGAGCCGTTCGCCACCACCTCGACATCGCCGAGCGAGGCCTGCCGCCCGTTCGCGACGGTGACGGCGACCGGCGTCTCGCCGCCGACGCTCGCGTTCCGGACCGCGACATCGAGGCCGACACCCGTCCCCACGTCGACGGTCGCGCTGTCGCGGAGCGTCCGCGTCTCCCCGGTGCTGGTCGTGTACCGGAGCGTCGCGTCGACGGTCCGGTCGCCGACCTCGGTGAACGTCGCCGCGTAGGTGAACGTCCGGTCCGCGCCGGGTGCGAGCGTCGCGTCGAGTCGCCGCGGGTCGTCGACCTCGAGGGCCGTTCCGTCGACGGTCAACTCGAGGTCACGGAACTCCGACCGGTCGCCGTTCGAGACGTTGACCGCGAGCGGCGCCTCGTCGCCGACCGTCGCCCCGGACCCGACCACGTTCATCCGGAGGCCGCCCTCGCTGACGCTGACCGTGACGGGGTACTGGAGCCGGACCCGATCGCCGTCGTCGGACTCGCCGCGGACGTAGACGCGCAGGTCCTTCACGCCCGGTTCGGAGAACGACACCGACAGCGGGACCGTCAGCGACCCGCCCGGCGTCACCGTGCCGAAGTCCTCCGCCCGGGCGTACTCCCGGATGTCGTCACCACCCGCGCGACGGATGTAGATGTCGTTCACCTCGACGCTGTCGGGGCTGCTCTCGGCGACACGGACGGTCGTCCGTATCTCCGTTCGCTGGCCGGGCGTCGGCTGTTCGGGCGTGACGGTGACGTTCGGGATCGAGACGTGGGGGTCGCCATCGGACTGGGCGGTCGCGGCTCCCACCGCGACCGACCCTGCGAGCGCTGCCAGCAGGACCGACAGCGAGAACGCGGCCACGAGCAGTATCCGCGACCGACCGCGCTGCAGGGCGCCGGCAGTCCAGCGGCTCATCGACCCACCCCGTGGAGGAGGCGTTCGGGGACCATGTCAGTACGTCTCGACCTATATGGGTGTTCTACTTAGTGATTGGCCAGCGCGGCGACGCCGGGAGCGTGTCGACACCGGAGCCCTAGAGCTAAGCCCCGACCGCCCGCACGCGGTGGCGTGACAGACACGTTCCAGTCGGCCGCGGCCATCGCCCGCGAGGTCCGTGCGGGCGACCGGTCTGCCGTCGACACCGTCGAGCCGTTCCTCGAGCGTATCGCCGACCGCGGGGACCCCACCAACGCCCTCGTGACGGTTCTCGACGAGCGTGCCCGCGAGCAGGCCGCTGCCGTCGACGAGCAGGTCGCCGACGGCGAGGACCCCGGCCCGCTGGCGGGCGTCCCGCTCGCCGTGAAGGACCTCACCGAGACCATCGAGGGCGTCCCCAACACGCACGGGCTGAAACCGCTCGCGGACAACGTCGCCGACCACACCACCGTGACCGTCCGGCGGCTGGAGGCCGCGGGTGCGGTCGTCGTCGGGACGACGAACACGCCGGAACTCGGCCACACGCCGCTCACCTACAACGAGCTACAGGGCCCGACCGCGACGCCGTTCGATCTCGAACGGAACGCCGGGGGCTCTTCGGGCGGCTCGGCGGCCGCACTCGCCGACGGCCTCACCGTCCTCGCGACCGGGAGCGACGTGGGCGGCTCGCTCCGCAATCCGGCCTCCTGCTGTGGCGTCGTCTCCGTCAAACCCTCGTACGGGCTGGTCCCGAAGGAGACCCGCCCGGACGGGTTCAACTCGCACTCCCCGTTCGCCGTGCTGGGGCCGATGGCCCGCAGCGTCGAGGACGTGGGCCTGATGCTGGACGTGCTCGCCGGCCAGGACGACATCGACCCGTTCTCCGTGCCCGCCGAGGGCGACTACGCTGCCGCCGCGGCGGGCGGCGTCCCGGCCGAGGAGTTCGACGTGGGCTACTCGCCGGACCTCGACCGGTTCGCCGTGGAGCAGTCGGTGCGCGACGCGTGCCGCGAGGCCGTGGACGCGCTCGCGGACGCGGGCGCCGCGGTCGAGGACACCGCGGTCGGCGGCCCGCCGAAGGGCGACATGACGTTCGACTACGGCAAGCAGGCCACCGCCTTCTTCGCCACCATCGTCGACCGCCTGGAGGACGAGCACCCCGACCTCGACATCGAGGGCGACCACGCGGGCGAGGTCTCGCCCACGCTGCTCAACACGCTCGGGATGGGCCGGGGCCACGGCGCCGACGACTATCTGGACGCCAACGTCGGCCGGACGGCGTTCTACGACGCCGTCGAGGACGCCCTGGATGGCCGGGACGCCCTCGCCGTGCCCGTGCTGGCGACGCCGCCGCTGCCGCTGGAGGGGGAGTTCCCCAACGAGATCGACGGTGAGAACGTCGCCGGCCTGCCGATGGACTGGATGCTCTCCTGGCCGTTCAACATGAGCGGCCACCCCGTCGTGACGGTGCCCGCCGGGCTCACGGACGACGGGCTCCCCGTGGGCCTGCAGCTGGTGGGCCACCGCTACGACGAGGAGCGCCTGCTGTCGCTGGCGGCCGCGTACGAGGCCGCGAACCCCTGGAGCTACCCGGACGCCTGAGCCGGGAGGAGACGAGACCGCTCGCTCAATCTCGACCGACGACACCCGTCACCGTCGCGGCCTCGCGCGCGGCGCGCTCGTCGACACCGTCGCCGAGGATGGTGTAGCGGTCGCGGATGGTGTGGGCGGTGGTCACCGCCTCGAGGAAGTCCTCGTCGCTGATGCCGAGTTCGGCGGCGTCCGTGGGCGCGCCGAGGTTCTCCAGCGCGCTCCGGGCGTTCCGCCACTCCCCGTCCTCGCCGGAGTGGAGGTACTCCGTGACGAGCGAGGCGACCCCGACCTGATGACCGTGGAGCGCCGCGTCCGGGGCGATGCGGTCGAGCTGGTGGGAGATGAGGTGCTCGGCGCCCGACGCCGGCCGCGAGGAGCCCGCGATGGACATCGCCACGCCCGAGGAGACGAGCGCCTTCACCACGATCCACGCGCTCTCCTCCAACCCGCGCTTGATGGAGTCGGCCGCGCCCACCAGCATCTCGGCGGTCATCTGGCTCAGCGCGCCGGCGTACTCGCTGTACTCGACGTTCTTCAGCCGGTGGGCCAGCTGCCAGTCCTTGACCGCGGTGTAGTTCGAGATGATGTCGGCACAGCCCGCCGTCGTCAGGCGCCACGGCGCCGCCGCGAGGAGTTCGGTGTCGGCGATGACCGCGAGCGGCGGGTCCGCGGCGACGGAGTGGCGCGTGTCGCCCTCGGGAACCGACCCACGCCCGGAGACGATACCGTCGTGGCTGGCCGCCGTCGGAACCGACACCAGCGCGAGGTCCAGCTCGTCCGCGGCCATCTTCGCGATGTCGATGGGTTTGCCGCCGCCGATGCCGATGAGGAAGTCCGCGTCGGCCTCGCGGGCGGCCGCCATGACCTGCTCCACGGCGCCGAAGGAAGCCTCCTCGACGATGGTGGTCTCGGGCGTGGTGCCACGGTCCGCGAACTGCTCGGCGACCCGGTCGCCCGCGAGTTCCGCCGGCGTCGGCGAGGTCACGAGGAGGGGCGTCCCGCTCAGGTAGAGGTCGTCGACCGCCTCGCCAACCTGGTCGAGGACGCCGTGCCCCACCACCACGTTCCGGGGCAGGCGTATCCACGTCGACTTGTCGAACATACCGGGAGTGGTGGGCCGGCCGGCGTAAACGTTCGGCACCGGAACGGCTAGACGGGGACGATGCTCCATTTGTCACTAAATCCTCGCACAAATATAAAAAGTAAACTATTAACAGAATTTGGCAGACTTTTCCGACTTATCTCGGCATTAACGATGGCGACGGGGACGCCTACGAAGCCCTCGCGCGCTCGCCCTTCCAGTCCACCAGGACATAGAACGTAGCACGGAGCGGCGGCCCTGCCCTTCCCCAGGTCGCGCGGGCCTCGCGCGCACGGCGCTACGCGCCGTTTGCCGGGGCGGCGAAGCCGCCCCGCTGCTCGGCCACGCGCTCCCGGCCAGATATCGGCTGCATCCGCGAGCGGAGCGAGCGGTTCACCGGCCGAAGCGCCCGCAGGGCGCGGAGGCCGGCCTTTTTTCTGAATGTTTTTTGCGACGAGTGGATTGTCGGCTGCGCCGACAATCTATTAGCTGGCGGCGTAGCCGCCAGCTGGTACCCGCAGCGCGCCGGCTTCGCCGGCGCGCAAGCGGTACCCGAGTCGGAAAAAAGCTCTCAGTCGTCGGCGGGCAGCGACTCGCCCGCGCCGTCCGTCGGCGCGGGACTGGACCCCATGTCGTCCTCCTCGGCGTAGGGGTACCAGGTCATCTTCGTGTTGTGCATGTAGGGGTCCTCGTAGGAGGTCTCCTCGGGCTCGCCCATCTCCTGCAGCTCCTCCTCGGAGTGTGCGGCGATGAAGTCGCGGAAGGACTGCCCCTCCTCGCGGCGCTCCTCGTAGTCGGCGAGGAGGTTCTGGATGTAGCCGGGCACCTCGTCGGCGGCGACGCGCATCTCCACCCAGTCGGCGAAGTGCGGGTCCTCGCCCAGTCCGCCGCCGAGGCCGATGTCGAACGCCTCGACCGGCTCGCCGTCCTTGCGCGTCTTCATGCCGCGCAGGGAGATGTCCGCGATCTGGGGCTGGGCACACGAGGCCGTACAGCCCGAGAGGTGGACGTGGAAGTCCTCGACGCCCTCGGGCACGTCGACGTTGCTGCGCATCCAGCGCGCGTACCGGACCATCCGGTTCTTCGTCTCCGTGATGGAGAGCGAGCAGAACTCCGTCCCCGTGCAGGCCAGCGAGCCCCGCATGAACGGGTGCGGGTCGGGCGAGTAGTCCTCCAGCAGCGGCTCGTCGAGGAACGCCTCGAGTTCCGAGTCCGGAACGTCCGTGACGATGATGTTCTGTCGCTGGGTCAGGCGGACCTCGCCGGAGCCGTACTCCTCGGCCAGGTCGGCCAGTTCCAGCACGTCGTCGACGCCCATCCGGCCGGTGAGGACCGAGAGGCCGACGTAGTTCTTCCCGTCGGGCTGGTCGTAGACGCCGACGTGGTCGCCGTGCTCGCCGTCGCCGGCGTTGTACGTGTACTCCTCGCGGAGGTCCTCGCCCGCCGTGGGCAGCTCGTAGTCGATGTACTCGTCCTGCAGCACCTGCCGGAACTTCTCGGGCCCCCACTCGTCCATGAGGAACTTGATGCGGGCGTTGAAGCGGTCCTCGCGGTCGCCGTGGTCGCGGAACAGCGCGGAGATGCCGGCCGAAACCTTCGGGGCGTCCTCCGCCGTGCAGAACACGTCGATGGAGCGCGCGAAGCGGGGCTCCTTGCGGGAGAGGCCGCCGCCGACGCGGACGTTGAAGCCCGTGACCTCCTCACCATCGACCTCCTTCACCGCGGGCTCGAACGCGAGGTCGTTGATGTCGCCCTGGCCACAGCCCTCGTCACAGCCCGTGACGGAGACCTTCCACTTCCGGGGCATGTTCGAGTACGCATCGTTGCCCTTGAACTCGTCGTGGAGCTGGCGCGCGACGGGCCACGCATCGACGTGCTCGTGCTCGTCCTTCCCGGCGACCGGACAGCCGACGATGTTCCGCCAGGAGTCCCCGCAGGCCTGGATGGTCGAGAGGCCGTTGGCCTCGAGCTTCTCGAAGATCTCCGGGATGTCCTCCAGCTTGATCCAGTGGAGCTGGATGCTCTGGCGGGTAGTCCAGTCGGCGTAGGCGCCGCCGAACTCCGGGTTGTCGACGGGACCGCGGGCGTACTCGTCGGTGATCTCCCCGACGACACGCAGCTGACCCGGCTCCAGCACCCCGTTCGGGGTGCCGATACGCATCATGAAGTAGCTCTCCTGGCCCTTCCGCTGGTGGTACAGCCCCCACCATTTGAAGCGCTCGAACCAGGCGTCCTGCTCGTCCTCTGGGATCGCGTCCCAGCCCTTCTCGGCGAACTCGAAGAGGTGATCACGGATCTCGTTCCCGTAGATCTCGTCTTTCCACCCTTCGACCTTGCTCGGCATATCCACGACCAGCACGCGCCCACGTATAGGCACGCCTCTCTCGCCAAGCGTCCCCGGTGCTTCCGGGTACCAGAATATGTTGCCGGTAGTTCGTGGCAGGTCTCGCCGGGTTCACGGGGCCGTCCGGAGGTGGGTTCACGCGCCCTGGAGGTGGAATCACGCACCCCGGGCGTAGCCGGGGGACGGCCACGAGGGAGGAGTCACTCGTCGGGCGGGGACGCGAGGCGGGTCCGGCGGCGGGGTACGTGAACACTCTCCGCGTCGACGCCCCGGAAGATGCCGGTGTCCGGGTCGACCCGGCCGACGACCAACCAGTCGGTGACCCCGCTCTCGCCGCAGGCGATGCACTGACCGGCGATACGGGCCGTCACGTTCGGCGGGTCGACGCCGACCTCCACGAACCCCTCGGCGAGGAAGTCGGCCAGTTCGCACCCACAGAAGTCGTGGCGCGCGAGCCACCACAGGTCGCTCACGTTCACCTCGCGGGAGTCGTTGACGCTGATCCACGCCCCGTCGTCGAGCTGGTGGATACTGGTGACCACACGGGCAAGAACGCGCCGGCGCAGGTAACCGTGTCGTCCCTCGCGAGGCTCGCCGGGCGTCGTTCGACGTGGTGACGAATCGTGACCGCGGAAACCACCCGACTGCACCCGGATTCAACGGAACAGTCCCGTCGCCACTACCGGCAACAGAATCCGGTAGTGGGGAGTGGGGGACAGGCTTGTCCGGGCGCACGGCCTTATACCGTGAGCCGGCATACGGGGGAGTGATGACCGATCGCCAACCAAGCGATGTCGCACCGGCGGCGGATGTCGCGCCGGAGCTCGTCGAATCGGAGGGCAGTGATGAGTGAGGAGGCCGCCACCGTCGAGGAGGAAGAGGAGGTCGACACGAGCCACCTGGACGATGTCGAGGACGGCTGTGGCTGTGCGGAGGTCTGGGAGCACCTCTCGGAGAGCCGCGACGGCGCGGCCGAAGCCGACGACTGAACCGTTCGATATCCCTTCTCGCGGCCGATACACGCGGGCGGGAGGTTTTTGCCCCGGTTCCACCTACGGGACTCCAATGACAGGACGGGGACGCGACGACGAAGGGCCATCGGCCGACCGGGAGTCACCGGTGGGCCAGCCGGTCATCCGGGGCGAGCCGGAGGTGGCCGGCGACGAGGCGGTCGGCTTCGACCCCTCGGACCCCGAGAGCCTCGAGCTCGCGGCAGACGTGGTCCGGCGGTTCTCGCAGAACACCGCCGGCGCCGACGACAACGTCTTCATGCTCCGGGGCGCCGCGGCCTGCGCGGCGCTCGTCCGCGGCGAGGGCTCGTACAAGGCTGCCGCCGAACGTGCCGGCGGCGAGGCCACGGTCGCGTTCATCCGCAAGTGGGCACGGGTCCACGACCTCCCGCGCTCGGTCCGGCGCTACGTCGCGCTCGGGCGCATCGCCCCGACGGCCGCGAAGCACATCGCCCGCGTCTCCGGCGAGGCCCGCTTCCTGCTCGCCTGGGCCACCCTCGACCACGGCCTCACGGTGCGCGAGGTCCGGGCCGCCGCCTCGCGGGTGAACGAGGGGATGAGCGTCGAGGCGGCGCTCGCCGAGGTGGGCGTCGAACTCGGACAGCTGACCGTCTCGCTGGAGCCCGATGTCTACCGCGAGCTCCGCCGGCGCGCCGCGCTGGACGACGTGGAACCCTCGGAGGTCGTCGAGGCCGCACTCGTCGACTACTTCGAGCGGCTGTAGCCGTGTCGAGTAACTTCGACCGCATCTGACGCGCGCCCTGACCGAAACCGTTACCCCGGACTCGAACACAACTACGGGCGAGGGCCGATAGCTCAGCCCGGCAGAGCGTCTGGCTTTTAACGTGGCGCCCCGGTCTCCCCGGGACCCTGCGGGAGAGACCAGACGGTCGGGGGTTCAAATCCCTCTCGGCCCGTGCCGGAGTTCTCGGACGAAGTGAACACGAGCAGCAGTGGCGACGACCGTCGGTCCGGCCGCTCTTCGGCCGTGGAGTGCGAGAGAGAAACGAGTCGCGGAGCGACCGGTTCGGGGTTCAGCCGCGGGTCGGCAGGTAGGCCAGCGCGACGATCATCAGCGCGCCGAAGCCGGAGAGGATGGAGATGCCCCAGAGGCCGTTCACCCGCTCGTGGTAGTAGTCCTGTTGTTCGACCTGGTCCTGATAGCTCCCGATATCGGAGGAGATGACGACCGTGCTGGGGTTGGCGAAGTGGACGACATGGGTCTGCCCGGCGAGCGTGACGTTGGCGCCCTCGGTCAGTTCCTGGCTCGTGGTCCGGGGCCCGGTCCACTCGATGAGGACACGGTCGCTGGAGATGTTCGCGACGGTCGTCTCGTTGGCCGGGACCGAGAGGTCCTCGGCCGCACGGTAGGTGAGCGTGTCACCCTCGGTGAACGTCGTCCTCGCGGGTTCGGGGAGGTACGCGTCGAGCGGCTGGGTGGTACCGTTGCGGTAGCGGACGAACTGTCCGTCGTCGCCGCTGTACACCTGATTCTCGACATCCGGGTCGCCCCGGAGCCGCTCGGTCACGTTGAACCGCTGGACCGCGTGGAACTCGCTCACGTCGGTCCCGTTCGGGATGACGACCTCGTAGTTGTCACCCCAGACCAGCGTGGCCGAGGTGTTGCCGACCTCGGTGACCGTGGCGGTGGCGTTCTCGTACGGTAGGGTGTCGCCGACGGCGAACGAGGCCGTGGTGTTGCCGGTAGCGTTCACCAGCGAAAGCTCACCGCCGGAGACGTTGGCGGTCTGCTGGGTGCCGTTGTACTGGACGGAATCGCCGTCCTGGATGGTGGCCGAGAACGCACCCTGTTTGCCCGTCCACGAGGAGTTGGTCGGGGAGAGTGCCGTCCCGTTCGACAGCTCGGCGCTGTAGACGAACGAGTCGTTCGTGGTCGAGAGCTGGCCGACCAGCGTCGTGCCACCCCCGCCGCCGTGGCCGCCACCGCCGCTGCTCTGCTCGGAGATGTTCGAGACGGTGTACGTCTGTCCGTCGACCGTCATGGAATCGCCCACTGCGAGTCCCTCGCTGTCGAGGTCGATGGTAGGCTGCTGTGCCACCGCGATGACCGAATAGGCACTCGCCCCCATGACGACGAAGAAGACGAGGTATATCGCCGCGACTCGTCGTTGCATATGTGGGCGGTTGCCGCGGCCGCAAATAGGCGTTGTCTTTCACGGGCGCCCGTGGTGTACGCCCCCGGCCGCCCGCGAGCGCCGTGCTGTCGACCGCTCAGTCGCGCCGGAACGCGAGCAGCGCCGCCGCCAGCACGCCGACGAGCGCGGCCACCAGGCCGAAGCCCGGCCCCGCACCGACCGTCGGCGTCGCCGGAGCCTGTCCGGCGCCGCCGGGGGCGGCCGCCTGGGTCGCCGTGGCCGTCGACCCGCCGCCGGTCGCGTCGCCACCACCACCGCCGTTCCCGTCGTCGTTCGCCGCCGTCGCGGTGGCTTCTGCCGTCGCCGTCGCCGTCGCTTCGGCCGTCGCGGTCGCCTCGGGCGCCGCCGTCGCGGTGTCGGTGGCTTCTGCCGTCGCCGTCGCTTCGGGGGCTGCCGTCGCGGTGGCTTCAGCCGTTGCCGTCGCCGTGGCCTCGGCCGTCGCCGTTGCGGTCGCCGTCGGCTCGGGCGTCGACTCGTCGCCACCGTCCTCGCTCGGCGGCGGGCCGAGCTGCTCGCGGGCCTCCTCCTCGCTCCCGCACTCGCAGACGTAGAAGTAGTGCGAGTCCAGCGTCACCTCGAACTGGTTGTCGTTGTAGCCGGTCCCGTTGAGGAAGCCGTTGATCTGGTACCAGCCCGGCTCACTGGGCATCGTGTAACACTCGTTCTGGACGGCGACGACCTCGTCGACGTCGTTGATGGCAATCGGGTCGCCGGCGAGGTCATCCTCACCGAAGAACTCGATGACGATCTCGTGCTCGTTGAACTGTGAGTTCTTCCGGGCGGCCAGCAACGACTCGTCCGTCTCCGTTCCACTGTCGTCGTTCCCGCGGTCCACGCCGAACGCCGCAGTGTTCTCGGTCGAGCACTCCGAGAAGTCGATATCCTCGTTCCCGATGATGAGGAAGTCGGTCACCTCGTACCCCTTCGGGGAGGGCGTTCCGTCGAACGTTCCCTCCAGGCCGGCGAGGTGCTGGATACTCGCGTTCGCCCGGTTCTGGTCACCGGGGTAGTGGTCGACCTCCTCCGGGAGGAACACCTCGTAGTTCCCGGTCGCGCCGTGGTTCGTTCCGGCACCACCGGTGCCGGCAGCACCCACGCCACCCACCACCACGAGAGCGCCTAACATGATAACTGCAACCGTTAACGCGCCGCTGAATTGGTTTCTGGCCGCCATTCGGATTCTTATCCCAGGAAACGGATGGAGCTATAAAACCCTTCGTTCCCACACAGGGACAAAAACCGACCGTCTCATGGCGGCTGGACGCCCCAGAACGAGCCGTTCAGTCGCGCCGGAACGCGAGCAGCGCCGCCGCCAGCACGCCACCCAGCGCGGCCGCCAGTCCGAATCCCGGGCCGGCCCCGGCGGTCGGCGTCCCCGGAGCGGAACCCGGCTGGTCGTTCTGCTGCTGCGCACCGCCCGAGCCGCCGGGGTCGGTGTCGACGTTCGCCCCCGCCGTCGCCGTCACCGTCACCGTCTGCCCGGCCGCACCACCGCCGGCGCCGCCGCCTGCACCTGCACCGCCACCACCGCCACCGCCGCCGGATGCCTCGGTGGCTGTCGTGGTTGCGGTCGGGGCCTGGGTCGCCGTGGCCGTCGCCGTCGCGGTTACGGTCGGGGTCGCCGTCGCGGTCGCGGTCGACTCGCTACCGCCACCGCCGCCGGATGCCTCGGTCGTCGTCGCGGTTGCGGTCGGGGTCGCCGTGGCCGTCGACTCGCCACCGCTACCGCCGTCGCCACCGCTGCCCCCGTCGTCGGACGGCGGCGGCCCGAGCTGCTCGCGGGCCTCCTGCTCGCTCTGACAGTCACAGATGTAGAAGTAGTGCGAACGGATGGTGCCCTGGTCCTTGCTGTCGATGTAGTTCCCGTTGTAGCCGGTGCCGTTGATGCGCGAGTTGATCTGGTACCAGCCCGGCTCGCTGGGCATCTCGTAGCAGTCCTGCTGGACCGCGACGATCTGGTCGATGGCATTGTACCGGACGGGCGACCCGGCGATGGAGTCCGGACCGAAGAAGTTCACGAAGATGGCGTGCTCCTTGAACGCCGAGTTCTGTCGGTGCTGCAGGAGTCCCTCGTCGGTCTTCGTGCCGGTGTTGTTGTTGCCGTAGTCGAGGCCGAACGCGGCCGTGTTCTCGGTGGTACAGCCGCCGAACACGATATCCTGGTTGCTGATGGTCAGCGTGTCCATCCGCTTGAGCCCCTCCGGCGAGGAGGTGGCCTCGAAGGAGTCGCCGGCCGCAGCGAGATGCCAGATGCTCGCCGCGCCACCCTGGGTGCCTGGGTAGTGGTCCGCCTGGTTCGGCAGGGCGACCGTGTAGTTCGACCCGATACCGTTGTCGTGGCCGGTCGAGGCCGCGCCACCGGCGGCGGCCCCACCGCCGACCGCCACCATCGCGAGCGCCACCGCCGCGACGACGACGAGCGTCGAGGTTCGCATAACCAGACCGAACTGTTTGAAGCTGAAAAGTTCTACGGCTTACCACCGAACAGCGGCCATGTTACAGCAGTTCATGCAAAAATACCAGAATACGATTGAATATATGGTATAAAGCTGCCAGCATGAACGGCTTTCGAGTAATGTGGGGCGGTCCTCGCGGGCGCGCCACTACCGGTGATCAGGGGGAACAGGAAGGCGGAACGCCGCCGGGGCTCAGTCGCGCCGGAGCGCGAGCAGTGCCGCCGCCAGCACGCCACCCAGCGCCGCCACGAGCCCGAAGCCCGGGCCGGCACCGGCCGTCGGCGTCACCGGACCGGCACCCTGCTGGTTCTGCTGGACCTGCTGGCCGCCGCCCGAACCACCGGTGTTGGCACCGCCGTTCGCCCCCGCCGTCGCCGTCACCGTCGCCGTCTGCCCGGCCGCGCCGCCGCCGGCGCCGCCACCGCTACCACCGCCACCGCCGGCGCCGCCACCACCGCCGCCACCGCTACCACCACCGGCCGCCTCAGTCGCTGTCGGCTCCGGCGTCGCGGTCGCGGTGGCCGTCGCCGTCGCGGTGGCCGTCGCCGTCGCGGTGGCCGTCGCCGTCGACTCGCTACCGCCGCCACCGGCCGCCTCGGTCGCTGTCGGCTCCGGCGTCGCGGTCGCCGTCGACTCGCTACCGCCGCCGCCGCTCTCGTACGGGTTCTCCTGGCCCGGCGGCGCGCCAAGCTGGTTGTACGCCTCCTTCTCCGACTGGCACTCACAGATGTAGTAGTAGTGCGAGACCAGGTTCACCTCGACCTCGTTACCGCTGTAGGAGGTCCCGTTCGCGTAGCCCTGGATCTGGTACCACCCGGGCTCGGTGGGCATCCCGTAGCACGGGCCGCCACCGGACTGATACCCCTGGTGGGCGACGATCTGGTCGTCCGAGTACAGCTCGGCGTTGCCGTCGCCGTCCTCCTTGCCGGTCTCGGCGCCGCCCTTGTCGCTCGGACTGGGTGAGGCCAGTTCGTCACCCTCGTACAGGTAGATGTCGATGGAGTGGTCGTTGAACGAGTTCTTCTCCAGATACCGGAGGAGGTCGACGTCGACCTTCGTCCCCGGGTCGTCGCTGTTGCGGTCGATACCGAACGCCGCCGTGTTCGAGGTCGAACACTGCGAGAAGTCCACGTCCGGGTTGCCGATTCGGATGTACTTCAGATGCTCGACCCCCCTGGAGGCACCCGCGTTCTCGAACAGTTCCTCCGTCCCGGCCGCGTAGTGGTTGATGCTCGCGTTGTTGGGCCCGCCGGGATTCTTCGACCGCGGATAGTGGTCCGTCGCGAACGGCAGGTTCACCGTGTAGTTCCCGTTCTCCGCGCCGTGGCCCACACCGCCGGACGCCGCGGAGGGAGCGGCACCGGCACCGCCGGATACCCCCGCTACCACCGCGAGGATCGCTACTGCACCGAGGATGACCGCCGTGCGCTGTCGTGTCATGTACCCTGTATCTCCTACTGTGCCCCCCTAACCCCGTTGCAGGGATTGAACGGCCATTTATATATTTCGCTTGTACTGAACGGGTGTTTCATATATCGGGGCGACAGGCAGCGAGGAGGAGCCGTCAGCGAGCCGTCCGTCGGCTCGTCGTTCAGTCGCGCCGGAACGCGAGCAGTGCCGCCGCCAGCACGCCACCCAGCGCCGCCACGAGGCCGAAACCCGGACCGGACCCAGCGGTCGGTGTCGTGACCCCTGCAGCCTGCTGTTGTCGGGCCTGCCCGCCGCTGGACTGCCCACCAGCACCGCCGGCCTGCTGGGCCTGCTGCCCGCCGGACTGACCGCCGGCACCGCCGGCACCGCCGCCACCACCGCCGGCTGCCGTGTTCGTGGCCGTGACCGTCGAGGCCGCTCCGCCCGACGACTCCGCCGTGGCCGTCGACCCGCCGTCCCCATCGGCTGGTTCGGGCGTCGGGGTCGCCGTGGCCGTCGCCGTCGGGGGCGCCGTCGCTGTCGCCGTGGCCGTCGCGTCGCTGGACTCGCTTACGCCGCCGGACGACTCGGGCGTCGGGGTCGCCGTGGCCGTCGCCTCCGGGGACGGGCCGTCGCTGCTCCCGCTCCCGTCAGCGTAGGGGTTCTCCTGGCCCGGCGGCGCGCCGAGCTGGTCGTACGCCTCCTTCTCCGACTGGCACTCGCAGATGTAGAAGTAATGCGAGGGGAGGGTCAGTTCGACGTAGTTCCCGTTGAACGCGGTCCCGTTGAGGAACCCGGTCATCTGGTACCAGCCGGGCTCGGTGGGCATCCCATAGCAGGGCCCACCGCCGGCCTTGTACCCCTGGTGCGAGACGATCTCGTCGTCCGGGTACACCTCGGCGTTCCCGTCACCGTCCTCGCGACCCTGGCCCTTCTCGCCCGGGTTCTCGCCGGGGCCACCCTTGTCGCTCGGGCTCGGCGAGGCCAGTTCGTCGCCCTCGTAGAGGTTGACGACGATGCTGTGCTTCTTGAACCGCGAGTTCTCACGGTACTGGAGCAGTCCGACATCGGTGACCGTTCCGCCGTCGTCGTTGTCCCGGTCGATACCGAACGCCCCCGTATTCGAGGTCTCACACTGCGAGAAGTCGGTATCCTGGTTCGAGACGATGATGAATTCGGCCTGCTCGATACCCTTCTTCCCGCCGGCCGCCTCCAGCTGCTCCGGGGTCGACGCCGAGAGGTGGTTGATACTCGCGTTGTACGGCCCGCCCGGGTTCTCGTCCCGCGGGTAGTGGTCCGTCGCGAACGGCAGGTCGACCGTGTAGTTCCCGTTCTCCACACCGTGGTCGGTGTCCACGGTTTCCCCCGAGGGCGCCGCGCCGACGGCGCCGGACAGCACCGCGACCGCCCCGATGACAGCGACTGCCGCGAGGACGACCGCCGTCCGTTGCTGGATCATATGCCCCGTTCCAGAGATAATACCAGCATAGCCCTGCTGCGGGTATTACAGGGTGATTTATAATGGATGAAGTGAATGAATGGACAGTCTACAGCGACGAGAACACGCGTTCCAGTCCCCGAAACCCGAGAAGACGAGAGAAGAGTCGACACCCGACTGACTCGGCATTCAAGTACCGGTGGAAATCGAGGATGGCCGTGCTAGTCGCGCCGGAACGCGAGCAGTGCCGCCGCCAGCACGCCGCCCAGCGCCGCCGCGAGACCGAAGCCCGGACCGGACCCAGCCGTCGGCGTCATCGGGCCGGCTCCCCGCTGGTTCTGCTGGGCCTGCTGGCCTCCATCTGAGCTGCCGCTCACGGTGGCCGAGGCCGTCGCGGTCCCACCGCCCGTACCGCCGCCACCGCTCGCACCGCCGCCGTCGGAATCGGCGCCGGCACTCGCGCCGCCACCGCCGGAGTCACCACCGGCCGACCCGCCAGCGCTCGCACCACCGCCGGAGTCGTCCGGGGTCGGCGTGGCCGTCGGTGTCGGCGTGGGGTCGGGCGTGGCTGTCGGTGTCGGCGTGGGGTCGGGCGTGGTCGTCGGCGTCGACGCACCCGCGGAGCCACCCGAGTCGGGCGTCGCGGTCGCCGTCGCTGTCGAACCGGAGCCGGAGCCGCCCTCGCTCCCGTCCGCGTAGGGGTTCTCCTGGCCCGGCGGCGCGCCGAGCTGGTCGTATGCTTCCTCCTCCGACTGGCACTCGCAGATGTAGAAGTAGTGTGACGGGATGGTCACGTCGGCGTAGTTGTCGCTGAACCCGGTCCCGTTGATGAACCCGGTGATCTGGTACCAGCCCGGCTCGCTGGGCATCCCGTAGCAGGGGCCACCCCCGGACTTGTATCCCTGGTGTGCGACGATCTCGTCGTCCGGGTACACCTCGGGGTCCTTGTCACCGTCCTCGCGGCCGGCCTCCTTGCCGCCCTTGTCCTCCCGGCTCTTCGCGCCGAGGTCGTCGTCGTTGTAGAACTCGACGACGATGCTGTGGTCGCGGAACTCGGAGTTCTTCCGGTAGGCCAGCAGTCCGACGTCGGTCTTCGTCCCGGAGTCATCGTTGTCCCGGTCGATACCGAACGCCGCCGTGTTCGACGTGGAACACTGCGAGAAGTCGATATCCTGGTTCGAGATGATGATGAAGTCAACCTCCTCGAGTCCCTCCGGGACGTCCTTCTTCTCGAACAGCTCCGGGGTCGCTGCGGCGAAGTGGTTGATGCTGGCGTTGTGGGTGCCGCCGGGGTTCTTATCCCGTGGGTAGTGGTCCGTCGCGAACGGGAGGTTCACCGTGTAGTTCCCGTTCTCCACGCCGTGGCTGCTGTCGGCGGTCGGGGAGGCCCACACCCCACCAGTCAGGGCGCTGACGGCGAGTAGCACGGCGATCGCTCCGACGAGAGCAACGGTTGCATTTCGTGTCATGTACTCGTCAGGGTAGACGCGATTCACCTAATCGCTCTGCTGGGAGTACGCGGTTATTTATATTATGCCCCATCAGAGGAAGGTATATTCTTAACCCTACTTCGAATCGGGGGTAGAGGACGCTTACTGAATATTCTGTCAACAGATGGAGTAGAGCCGCGTATCGACGGAATGTTCAGTCGGCCCGAGACCGGGAGACCCCCCGACAGCTGGCGGATACGGCGCTATGGGTCGGAGTTCGGTAATCAGGGAGGATTTATGTGCTCTCATTACCCACGGCTGGTCACCCGCATGGACAGCGGACAGTTCGCGAGTATCGACCGATGGGCGGGCGGACGGAAGCCCGAACCGTCGAATCGCATGGAACCGGATGGAGTGGCAACAGGCCACACACACCTATTAAACGGCCGGAGTTGCCCAGCGAAACGGCTTAACGGAAACAGTAAACAATGACAGACAGCATGGCAGAGGAAACAGGAGATACGGGAGACGGGAGCGGCCGTCGCTCGTTCCTCAAATACGCGGGGGCCGGTGGGGCCGCCGCGTTGGCAGCGGGTTGTAAGACACGAGAGAATCCAGGCGCCAGCGGCGGCTTCGAGAACACCGTCACCGGCAACGGTACCGGCAGCGGGACCGCACCGCCACAGCCCCTCGCTGGCAACAGCATCAACATCGGCTGCCTGGCCCCACAGCCCGAGAGCTTCCCCGTCGGGCAATCGATGTGGAACTCGATGCAGCTGGCGGTCGACGACATCAACAAGAACGGCGTGCCCGGCATCGGCGGCCGCGGGATCCTCGGCGCGAAGCTGAATGCCGTCTCGGGCAACACCGAGGCCTCGCCCGGGACCGGGCTGAACGAGTTCAACCGCCTCGTCCAGGCCGAAGGCTGCAAGACCACCTTCGGCACCTTCCTCACGCAGGTCACGCTCCAGTGCTTCAACGCGATGAAGGCGACCCAGACGGTCCACATCACGACCGCGGCCGCGGGGCCGAAGCCGGGTCGCATCGTCCACGAGCGCTACGACGAGTTCAAGTGGCACTTCCGCGCGGGCCCCATCAACTCCTTCGACCTCGCACGCGCGGAACTCGAATTCCTCAACCTCTACGCGGACAAACTCGGCTGGAAGACCGCCGCGGTCCTCATCGAGAACATCGCTCCGTTCGACCCCTTCGCGGAACTGCTCGAGCCGAACATCGGCGAGTTCTTCGACGACGTGCCGGTGTTCAAGCGTTCCTCCTCGGGGACGACCAACTGGACGCCCCTGTTCGACGAGGTCGAGTCCTCCGGTGCCGACGTGAACCTCATCGCACAGGCGCTGACGGGCACCGCGGCGGTCAAGCAGTGGGCCAACCAGAACCGTTCGTTCGAGATGGGCGGCATCAGCCTGCCCGCGCAGATCTACGAGTTCTGGGAGGAGGTCTCGGGCGCGTGCCAGTACATCTTCACGATGAACGCCGTCACGCCCCAGACCACCAACACGCCGCGCACCCAGGACTTCATGAAGCGGTACCGGAAGACGTACGACACCTACCCCGTCTACTCCGGCCCCATCACCTTCGACGCGGTCAAGGCCTACGCCGTCGCGATGGCCCGCTACGTCCTCGACAACGATCTCGACCGCATCCCCACCAACGAGGAGATGGTCGAGGCCCTCGAGACGTACAAGTTCGACCAGGGGACCATCCTGCCGGAGATCAAGTTCACGCCGCCGGAGGCCGACTACGCCCACGAGCCGGCCTGGACCTCGATGAAGGAGAC
>Ga0207757_100204_pt1 | contig 46594 bp, 49 predicted proteins | sample A23P3SouthBayCA_2_FD_187752 | JGI IMG/M metagenome (GOLD analysis project Ga0207757, IMG submission 187752) | Aerobic enrichment media microbial communities from Eden Landing Ponds, California, USA - A23 P3 (2) (SPAdes) | ecosystem: Environmental > Aquatic > Marine > Unclassified | place...
CCGGTCACGTCTTTCACCTCGTAGAAGCCGGCGTCGAACGCCGACCACTCCAGTTCCTCGGCGTTGCGGGTGACGACGCCGTACATACCCGTCGGTAGGGGCGGTGATGCCTAAGAATGACGGTTGGAGGGTCCGACTACTCCTCGAGGTCGACTTCGACGGGTTCCTTGTCACCGGACATAAGGACGTAGCCGATTGCGATCAGTGCGAGCACCAGGATGAACTTCGTCTTCCCTGACATAGGGAACCGTTGGGCCACCGATCACAAAGCGGTTTCGCCCGATCCACGGGCGTCGATGTGTTCGGCCACGTCACTCCCGCGAATGATGGTGTCACAGTACGCACATCTGACGCCGTCGTCGAGCACTTCGAACTCCGTCCGGACGGGTTCGTCGGCGTTCGTGATGCAGTGGTGGTTGGGGCAGACGAGGATGCCCCGGACGGTGTCGGTTCGCTCCACTCGGTTCTTCTCCACCACCTCGAAGTCGCGGATGATGTTGATCGTCGCCTCGGGCGCGATCAGGGAGAGCACGTCCACCTCGGACTGGCTGAGTTCGCGCCCCTCGACTTTCACCACGTCCTTCTGTCCGACCTTGCCGCTGGGAACGTTCATGCCGATACTGACGCTCTCACCGCCGCTCCCGTCGATTCCGAGGATGGCGAGGACGTTCAGCGCCTGCCCGGCAGTGACGTGGTCGATGACGGTGCCGTTTCGAATCTTGCTGACGCGGAGTTCCTTGTCGGTCATTGCTCGCCTCCGAGGAGGGTGTCGAGCAGCGCCATCCGAACGGGGACGCCGTTGTGCGCCTGGTCGAAGTACTTCGCGCGCGCCGTCTCGTCCACCTCCGGCGCGATCTCGTCGACGCGCGGGAGCGGATGCATTACGGTCAGATCGTCCGAGGCGTCGGAAAGCACCTCGTTGTCGATGCGGTACTCGCCGGCGACTTCGCGGTACTCCCGCTCCTCGGGGAACCGCTCCCGCTGGATGCGTGTCACGTAGAGCACGTCGAGTTCGGGGAGGACCGAATCCAGATCCGTGTGTTCGCGCACCTGCGCGCCCGCCTCGTGCAGGTCGTAGCGGACGTTCCGCGGCAGGCGCAGGCTCTCGGGGCTGATGAAGTGTTGGCGCGCGCCGAAGTTGGTGAGCGCGTGAGCGAGCGAGTGAACCGTCCGGCCGTACTTCAGATCGCCCATAATCCCGATGGTGAGATCGTCGAGGCCGGCGTTCTCGCGAATCGTGTAGAGGTCGAGCAGCGTCTGACTCGGGTGCTGGCCGGCACCGTCGCCGGCGTTGACGAGTGGGACGTCGACGAACTCCGAGGCGAGTTTCGCCGAACCCTCGCTCGGGTGTCGGAGGACGATGGCGTCGGCGTACCCCTCGATCACTCGGACGGTGTCGGCGAGACTCTCCCCTTTCTTCACCGACGACGACTCGACCGACCCCATATCGATCGTCTCGCCGCCGAGGCGCTTCATCGCCGACTCGAAACTCATCTTCGTACGCGTACTCGGCTCGAAGAAACACAGCGCGAGTACGCGCCCGGCGTGACGGTCGCGGACGAGGTCGGGATCGGCGTCGACCGCCGCCGCGTGGTCGAGCACCGCCTCGATGTCGTCCCGCGAGAGGTGGGCCGCGCTGATGAGGTGGTCCTGCAACATTACGTGTGTGAGCCACCCGCGGCGTCTTGAATCCCCCGGGACCGGCTCGGAGCGACGGCAACCGGACCGGACGTGACGACGCTCGACGACGCCCGCTACGGCCAGTTTCCGCTGTCGTCGAACGCGTCCGCCACGCGCTCGATAGCGACGACGTACGCCGCCGTCCGGAAGTTCGGTACGTCGTACGCCTCGAAGGTCTCGACCAGTCGGTCGAACGCCTCCGTGACGATCCGTTCGAGTTCGTCGTTGACGCGCTCCTCGGTCCACGAGAACCGCTGGCGGTTCTGGACCCACTCGAAGTAGGAGACGGTGACCCCGCCCGCGTTGGCGAGGATGTCGGGGAGGACGTACACGTCACGCTCGGTGAGCACGTCGTCGGCGTCGGGCGTCAGCGGGCCGTTCGCCGCCTCGACGATCACGTCGGCCCCCACCTCGCGGGCGATATCGGCGTCGACGGCGTTCTCCAAGGCGGCCGGCACCAGCAGGTCCACCTCGGCCGTGAGCAGTTCCTCGTTCGTCAGCTCCCGGTCCGCGCCGGGGTAGCCGACGACCGATCCCGTCTCGCGTTTGTGTGCTTTGACCGCGTCCACGTCGAGGCCGTTCGCGGCGAAGACGCCGCCCTGCGAGTCGCTGACGGCGACGACCGTCGCGCCCACGTCGGCCAGCAGTTTCGCGGCGACGGAGCCGGCGTTGCCGAAGCCCTGGACGGCGACCGTCGCGTCCTCGATGCCGCGGCCGAGATACGAGAAGGCCTCGCGCGCGGTGAGCATCGTCGACCGCCCCGTCGCCTCGACGCGCCCGGCGCTCCCGCCCGAGGACAGCGCCTTCCCCGTCACCACGCCGGGTTCGGTCGTCCGCTCCAGCGTCTCGTAGGTGTCCTTGATCCAGTTCATCTCCCGCTGGCCCGTGTTCACGTCCGGGGCCGGGATGTCACGATCCTCGCCGATGATCGGCCGGAGTTCGGCCGCGAAAGAGCGCGTGATCCGTTCGAGTTCGCTCTCGGAGTACTCTCGGGGGTCGAACGCGATGCCGCCCTTCGCGCCGCCGTAGGGGATGTCGACCACGGCGCACTTGTACACCATCCACCCCGAGAGCGCCCTCACCTCGTCGCGGGTGACGTTCGGGTGATAGCGGATGCCACCTTTGTACGGCCCCCGGTCGCCGTTGAACTGCGAGCGGTAGGCGCGGAACTGCTCGATCGATCCGTCGTCCATGTCGACCGAGAGGGTCGTCGACAGCACGCGCTCGGGGTGTTTGAGTCGCTCGATCACGTCCCCGTCCACGTCGGCGTAGGCGGCCGCGTCGTCGATCTGTTCCTGGAGACTCTCGAAGGGATTGACGTCAGCCATTTTCCGACCGATTCGCCCCAGGGGGATACAGGCCTTTCGACACCGATCACTCGCCGTCCGGCACCCGGTCGAGGATGCGCTCGGCGCGCGCGATCAGCGGCGCGTCGATCATCTCGCCGTCCACTTCGAAGACGCCGCGACCGTCGGCCGCCTCGTGGGCGTCGAGGACCCGTCGCGCCCACGCCATCTCGTCCGCGTCTGGCGCGAGGGCGTCGTGGACGACCGGCACTTGGTCGGGGTGGACGACCATCTTCCCGTCGTAACCGAGCGTCACCGCGAACCGCGTCTCGGCCCGCAGACCCTCGAGGTCGTCGAGGTCGGTGTAGACCGTGTCCACGGCGTCGACGCCCGCCGCCCGCGCCGCGAGCACGACGTGCTCCCGGGCGTACAGCACCTCCGTCCCCTCGTCGGTCCGGGTCGCCCCGAGGTCGGCCGCGAGATCCTCGGCGCCGAAACAGCACGCGTCGACGCCGGGGGTCGTCGCCACCGCGCGGGCCTCGAGGACGCCCGTCGCCGTCTCGATCAGCGCGAGTAGGGGGACGGAACGTCCACGCTCGTCGAGCAGGTCGGCCACGCGCGCGATGCGGTCGGCGTCCGCCTTCGGCACCATCACCGCGTCGAGACCGTCGGCGTCCGCCACGGCATCGAGGTCGGCGACTTCGTCGCTCGTGCCGACGCGGACGGCCACCTCGACGCCGTCGGCGTCGAGATCCGAGAGGAGGTCGGCGACGGCCGCCCGTGCCTCGGCTTTCCGGGCCGGTGCGACGGCGTCTTCGAGGTCGAAGACGACGGTGTCGGCGCCGGTCGACGGTGCTTTCCGGCACATGTCGGGACGGTCGCCAGGCGAGAACAGGACGGTGCGGCGAGCCATACCGGATACAGGGCGGCCGACGAAATGAGACTGCCGGCTGTAACCGTTTCAAGATGGACGTACAGCCGGCAGTGCGAGCGCCCCTACAGCACGAGGCCGACGGCGACGCAGTTCAGCAGGGACGCGACAACCCACGGGAGCGCGAGCCCAGCGGGAACCAGCCCCCGGTAGTCTTCGGGCATCACGAACCATCCCGCGACGGCGACGGTTAGGGCGACGCCTTTCAGGAGGGCGAGGGCAGGGAGTGCCCCCACGTCGGCGATGAGGTCCGCGGCGACGGGGTTGACTTCGGTCAGACCGAGGCGGATACCGTAGACGGTGAGGACGCCGTCGGCGACGAAGCTGGCGATAGCGATGGTCCAGAGCACCGGAGCGTGGGCCGTCGTTCGCGTCGCGACGGCGTCGAGGGTCGCCCCGCCGACGGCCGGCCCGACCGTTTCTCGCGTCCGAGACCCCGCGGTGTCGGTCGACATACACGTATCGAGAACGGCGACCCCCGTGAGTATACGCCGCGTACGCCGAGTAAATGACCGATTATCGACGTCGAGCGTCTCGGACGGCGGCGGCGCCGCCCGCCGGGACGGGTCGGCGAGCAGCACTCGACGGGGTTCCCCCGATCAGTCCAGCGCCGCTTCGAGTCGGTCGATCAGCGACTCGTTGCCGAGATACACTGGGGTTCGCTGGTGGAGCCCGTCGGGATCGATGTCGAGGATCGATTTCCGGCCGTTCGAACTCCGGCCGCCGGCGGATTCGACCACGTAGCCGACGGGGTTACACTCGAACTGGAGTCGGAGTTTGCCAACCGGCGCCGACTGGAGTGCGGGGTAGGCGAAGACGCCACCGTAGGTGAGCACCTGATTCACGTCGCCGATCATCGCGCCACCGTACCGGAGTTTGAGTTCGGATTCGATCTCGTCGGCGTAGGCCGCGAACTCGTCGGGCCAGTCGGGGACGCGTCCGCCGAAGCCGTACACCGTCGGATCGTCGGGCAGGGTCACGTCCTCCCGAAGCGTCGTGACCGAGCCGTCCTCGACCAGATACTCCGTCACCGTCCCGTCACGGGCGAACGCCATCGTGGTGATCGGGCCGTAGAGGACGTAGCCCGCGGCGACGAGGTCACGCCCCGCCGCGGGGAGCGAAGCGTCGTAGACGCCGACGATGGTCCCCATGACGTTGTTGGGTTTGAGGTTCGACGAGCCGTCCAGCGGGTCCACCGCCACCGAGTAGCCCTCGCCGGCGTCGACGACGCCCTCGCGCTCCTCGCTGGCGTATGCGCCGACGCCGTCGACGGCACCCAGCCGCGCTTCGAGCAGGTCGTCGGCGTACTCGTCGGCCGCCAACTGCCGCTCGCCGGAGGGGTTCTCGGCGCCCGACGCCTCGCGCCGACCGGGCAGACCAGCCCGGATCTCCGGCGCCGTCGCGGCGACAGCATCTCGGATCGCGTCGATAGTGTCGGCCATCAGTCCCCCGCTTCGAGGCCGGCCGTCGCGGAAAGCGCTTCCTCGACCGACGCGTCGTCGAAGATGACGGCTTCGAGCCCGTCGAGGATGGCGTCGGGGTTCTCGCGCTGGAAGACGTTCCGACCCACCGCCAGCCCGTTGGCGCCGGCGTCCATCGCCTCCCGCACCGTCGAGAGGAACGCCTCGTCGCTCGTCTTCGACCCGCCGCTCATGACGACCTTCATGTCGCCCGCGCTCTGGACCGCCCACGTCATCGCGTCCGCGGAGCCGGGGTATTTCACCTTCGCGATGTCGGCGCCGAGTTCGAGACCGAGACGGGAGGCGTAGGCGATGGTGCCCGGGCTGGTGTCGTCTTTCATGCCCTGGCCGCGCGGATAGGACCACATCACGACGCCCATGTCGTGTTCGCGGGCCGTCTCCTGTGCCCGTCGGAACTCCTCGGCCATCTCGACTTCGTGGTTCGAGCCGCCATACAGCGTGAAGCCGATGGCGTCGGCACCGAGTTCAGCGGCGTAGTCGACCGACCAGTTGACCGCGGAGTCGGGTTCGCCCATCCAGAGATTGCTCGTCCCGTTGAGCTTCGCCAGGAGCGTCACGTCGTCCTCGTAGGAGGGGTAGTACGCCTCGGCGACGCCCTTCTGGACGGCGACGGCGGTCACCGCGTCGTGGGTTCCCACGTCGAACACCGTCGCGGGATCGGTCGTCTCCGGCACCGGCTCGAAGTCGACCGGACCGTGTTCGAGACCGTGGTCGTACGCGAGGATCAGTGCCTTACCGTCACGGGTGATCGCGTCGTCAGCACCGGGGATCATGTGTGTAGACTACCGGCAAAATGCCACATAAAGCGTGTGGTCGGCGGTGATGGGCGACGTGCCGACTCGCCGCCAGGAAAAACGCGAGGACGACGGGCGAGCGGCTGGGGTCGTGAGCGGGACACCGCGAGCCGCCGACTCCGTCACCAGTCGAACTCGCGATGAATTGCTCGCCCCTCGTCGTTCAGGACGGGGCCGACAACCGCCGTCACGCCGTCCAGAATCGCCGCGGAGCGGACGGTCGGGTCGGCGCCCGTGAACTCCGTTACCTCGTCGCCGCCCACGCTGTAGACGACCCGGCCGAAACCGGCCGTCCGCATCCCACCGGCACACATCGGGCAGGGTTCGGTGCTCGTGTACATGACCATCTCGGCGCGGTCGGCGGGGTCGTACTCCCGGCACGCACGGTAGGCGAGGTGGAGTTCCGGGTGGCGGCGGATGTCGTCTTCAGTGTTGATGCGGTTCGACTCGCGCATGACGACGGCGTCGTCGCGGACGAGGACGGAGCCGAACGGTTCGTCGCCGCGAGCCGCCGCCTCACGGGCGAGGTCGACGGCCGCTCGCATGTGCGACGCGTGATCGAAGCTGTCGAAGTTGGGATCCGTCACGCTCGACCCGACGGGTCTCGGAAAAATCAGTCGTTCGGAACGGTCGCTACCCTTACAACCCTTCCACGCACAGGGAGCCATATGCGAGGATTCGACCAGATCGACACCGTCGGGGTCGTCGGCGCCGGCACGATGGGGAGCGGAATCGCACAGGTGGCCGCTACCGCCGGCTACGACGTGGTGATTCGCGACATCGAGGACGAGCTCGTCGCGGACGGCTTCGACCGCATCGACGACAGCCTCTCGCGGTTCGTCGAGAAAGAACAGCTCTCGCGCGAAGAGGCCGACGCGGCCGTCGACCGCATCTCCGGCACGACCGACCTCTCCGACCTCGCAGCCTGCGACTACGTCATCGAAGCCGCCGTGGAGAACATGGACATCAAGCAGGACATCTTCGCGGACCTCGACGAGGCCGTCGACGACGACGTGATCCTCGCGACCAACACCTCCACGCTCTCCATCACGACCATCGCGTCGGCGACGGAGCGACCCGAACTCGTCGTCGGCCTGCACTTCATGAACCCCGCTCCGATCATGGAGGGGCTCGAACTCGTCGTCGGCGAGCGCACGGCCGACGAGGCCGTCGAATGCTCGCACGCCCTCGCGGAGGACGTCGGCAAGACGACGTGGGAGTCCGACGACAAACCCGGCTTCGTCGTCAACCGCGTGCTGATGCCGTGGATCAACGAGGGAATCCGCGCCTACGACGAGGGCGTGGCGGACAAGGCCGATATGGACGCGGGGCTGAAACTCGGGACGAACGTCCCGATGGGGCCGCTCGAACTCGCGGACCACATCGGTCTCGACGTGTGTCTCGACGCCAGCCAGACGCTCGCCGAGGAACTCGGCGACCGCTACAAGCCGCCGTACCTGCTCAAGCGGAAAGTCGACGCCGGTGACCTCGGCCGGAAGACGGGGCGCGGCTTCTACGAGTACGACTGAGTCGAGCGCCCGATCACCCGCTGGTGTCGGTGTTTCCATCCCCGCCACCGTCGCCATCGGTCCCGCCAGTGGCCGCTCCGGGGCTGTCGGGCACGAACCGTGAGGCGATCAGCCCGACGGTGGCGGCGATGGCGGCCGGAACGCCCACGAACATGACCAACACGACGAAGAGTCCGCCGCGCTCCCCGAGGCCGCCGTCGACGGGAACGGCCGGGCTGAGTGCGACCACCGGCACGCTCAGCAACACGACCGCGACGGCGTAGCCGCTTTTCGCGACCGCGTCCTGGACCGTCCGTCGGCGGACCAGATAGGCGGTGGCGCCAAGCCACGCGATGAAGCCGAGGGGAACCGCCAGGCCGCTTCCCGTGAGAAACCCAAGGACGACGGTGCCGACGACGCCGACGACGAGCCCGCCGACGGCGCCGACCAGGCCGGTGAGCGTGTCGTCGACGACCCCGTCGGGAGCCAACAGCCGACCGGTTTTCCTCTTCGTCTCGGCGGTGGCCCCGGACCCGTCGACCGCGTCCCTGATCCGGCGGCCGTACGTGGCGACGGCGGCGCCGACACCGGCGCTCTCCTGTGACTCGGCGGCGCCCGCGGCCGTCCCCGTCCCAACCTCGGCCTCCGCGCCGTCCCACACGCCGTCGTCGTCCACATCGGCGGCCGCCCGCTCCTCGGTGAGGTCGGCCGAACAGTGCATACAGTAGGTCGCCGTCCGGCCGATTGGCCCGCCGCAGTTCGGACAGCGCGGATCGGTCGTGGAGTCGGTCATGCCAGAGGGCCCGTTCCGACGGGCAGCCCGTGTCGTGGTCGCTGCCGGACTGTTTGGATACGTGATACTACAATCTCTTCATCGTTACTGTGGGATCGACTGTCCTCGCGAGCGACGGATCGGTGACCGATCCAGACACCTTTTGGTCGCGGCCACTCTCGTCACGGTTGATGGAAGTCGCCATCCTCACCGTCGGCGACGAGGTGCTCGCGGGCGACACCGAGAACACGAACGCGACGTGGCTCGCGAAACGACTCACCGACGCGGGCGCGACGGTCACGCGTATCCTCACCGTTCCCGACGACCGCACGGTGATCCGCGAGACGGTCGACGAGTGGCGCGCGGCGTTCGACGCGGTGCTCGTCACCGGCGGCCTCGGCGGCACCCACGACGACGTAACCGTCGACGCCATCGCGGACGCCTTCGGCCGCGACCTCGTCGTCCACCCCGCCGTCCGCGAGGACGTGATCGAGACGGTCGCGGCCTACCGAGATCGGAATCCGGAACTCGTCGAGGCCCACGACCTCGACATCGACGTGGACGCGTGGGCGGCGTTGCCCGAGGGGAGTCGGCCGCTCGTGAATCCGGAGGGACTCTGTCCCGGCTGTGTCGTCGCGAACGTCTACGTCTTCCCCGGCGTCCCGGCGGAGATGCAGGCACTCTTTGCACTCGTAGCCGGTGAATTCGGCGGTGACGCCGTCTCGACGACGCTCTACACCCCGCAGCCGGAAGGGTCGATGGTCGAGGAACTCGCGGGCGTCCGCGAGCGCTTCGACGTGACCGTCGGGAGTTATCCGAGCACCGAGACGCGAAACCGCCTGAAACTGACCGGGACGGACGCCGACACCGTCGGCACGGCGGCCGACTGGCTCCGCGAGCGGATCGACGTGGTCGACGAACCGTAGGTCTCCGATCTATCACGAGTGATTCTGTGGGCCGTGCGTTTAACCCCCCGCCTTCCCTCGCTCCGACAGATGATCGAGGTCGAGTCCCTCCGCAAGACCTACCGCGATTTCCCCGCGGTCGTCGGCAGTTCCTTCGACGTGGACCGTGGCGAAATCTTCGGTATCGTCGGCCCCAACGGCGCGGGCAAGACGACGACGCTGAAGATGATCGCTGGCCTCGTCGAACCGACCACGGGATCGGCCACTGTCGCCGGTTTCGACGCCAGCGATCCCGAGATGCGCCGCTCCCTCGGCTTTCTGCCCGAGGAATCGCCGCTCTACGAGGATATGACCGCCCGGTCGTATCTCGACTTCTTCGCCGACCTCTACGACGTCCCCGAAGACCAGGCCACCGAGCGCATCGAGGGGACGCTCGACCGCCTCGAACTCGACCACCGCGACCGCCGACTCGGCGACGTGTCCAAGGGGATGAAACGCAAGGTCGCAATCGCTCGATCGCTGGTGAACGACCCCGACGTGCTGATCTACGACGAACCCGCAAGCGGGCTCGACCCGCTGACCACCAACTACGTGCTGGAGTTCGTCCGTGAACTCCGCGACGCGGGCAAGACCGTCCTCTTCAGCGCGCACAACCTCTACCACGTCGAGTCGGTCTGTGATCGCGTCGCCATCATGAACCGTGGCGAAATCGTCGCCCGCGGCACCGTCCCCGAGATACGCGAGGAGTACGGCACCACCGAGTACCGCGTGTTCGCATCGGTCCCCCTCGACGGGACGGAACCGGAGGGTGATCGACACGTCGTCGAAGTCGACGATATGGACGCGGTCGAGGCAGTGCGTGACCGGGCGACTGCCGCGGGTGGCGAGGTGGTCGACATCCGCACGCGCGAACCGAGCCTCGAAGAGATCTTCCTGGATCTGGCGGCCGACGCCGAACCCGATCCACGGGGTGGGTCGTGATAATGACCGTTGGAAGTCATCACCGACGGTTCGCCGGACAGTCACCGCGAACCGTCGGTAAACAGTTACAACTACCATTATGAGCGGTCCCCGCGACCGCCTCCGAGCGGCCTCCCGTGATGCCCGGGCAGGCCTGCGATCCGTCGCCCGCATCGCCCGCTGGGAGACGAGTCGGAGCGCCGGCGTCGTCGACCGCCGGACGGCGATCCTCGGCCTCGTCGCCCTCCTCATGGCCGGTGCTGTTGGCGGCGCCGCGATGGCGACCGGCGGCGTCGCCCTCGACCGCGACGTGTACCGCATCGGCGTCGCCGCCGACAGCCCGTACTCCGAGGTGGTCGATGGGAGCTCCGCCTTGGCGGCACGACCGCCCGACCTCGACCGGCTCGGACGCGACGTCGACGTCGTCGTCCGGGAGGAGCGCTTCTACGTCGCCGACTCACAGAAGGCGCGAGCCGCGCTGTCGACGTTCCGTGACGCCGTCCGCCGACACAACCTCGGGCAGATGCGCGAGGAGGGCAACCAGTCGGCCGCATTCCCGGTCGTCGTCACGCTCCGGTACGCCGAGCGCGTGCCGGACAGTGCGGTCACGGCCGGGAGCGGGAGTGGCACCGGCGCCAGCACCGGGAGTGAGAGCGACACCGACACCGGAAGCGCCGACGCCACCGACGGTGACGGCACGGGACCGGAAACCGACGACAGTGGTGCCGATACCGGTGGTGTCGGCGTCGACGGGGAATCAACCGGCGACGGCCCCCTCGGTGTTCCCGGCATCGGCGGCGTCGGCGGCCTCCTCGGTGGGGGCGGTGCGTCCGGGTCGCCGGCGGACATCTCCCCGCCCTTTCCCTTCGGCGCGCTCGTCCTCGCGTTCATCTTCTTCATCCCCATGAACTTCGTCATCCAGCCCTACGGCAGTAGCATCCTCAACGAACGGATCAACCGACGGGGCGAACTTCTGCTGGTCGCGCCCGTCTCCCCCTCGGCCATCGTCGCGGGCAAGACCCTCCCCTACCTCGGCTTGCTCGTCGGTATCACGACGCTCGTCGCCCTCGCCATCGGCGCCGGGCCGGTGGGCGTCGCGGCCGTCGTCCCCATCGCGACGCTCTATCTCGCCGCCACGTTCGTCGGCGGCATGTTCGCCCGGTCGTTCAAGGAACTCACCTTCGTCACCGTCTCCATCTCCGTCTTCCTCACCTCATACGCCTTCATTCCGGCTATCTTCACGAACGTCACACCCATCGCGCTCATCTCGCCGCTGACGCTCGTCGTCCACGACCTGCAGGGAACGGGCGTGACGGCCGCGGAGTACGTCTTCTCGACCGGTCCCTTCTACGTCGGGTCCGCCGTACTCTTCCTCCTCGGCGTCGGCGTCTACCGCGAGGAAGATATGTTCACCCAGCGCCCGGTGCCCCTGAAATTCCTCGACGCGCTGAACAGTCGGATCACGGGGCTGAAATCGGTGGCCGTCCTGAGCGCACTCGCCATCCCCTTCGTCTTCATCGCCGAACTGCTCGCCATCGCCGTCCTCTTCGTCCTCCCGGTCGAGGTGTCGGTTCCGCTCTTGCTGGTCGCCGTCGCGGCGGTCGAGGAGGTGGCCAAGAGTGTCCACCTCTACGCGGGGTTCCGTGGGCCGTTCGCCGGCCGGCGGGGGTGGCAGACGGCGCTCGCCCTCGGCGCGCTGTCGGGACTTGGCTTCTTCCTCGGCGAGAAACTCACCGCCATCGTCCAGTTGGTCGGCCTGCCGAACCTCACGCTGGGACGGGCGGCGTTCTCCTCCGCGGGAGTCGCCGCGACGCCGGCGGTCGGCCTCCTCCTCCTCCTCGCACCGCTCGTCCTCCACGCAACGACGACGAGCATCGCGTCGCTCGGGGCGGCCCGGGACCGGACGTGGTATCTGGCGGCGCTCGTGCCCGCAATCGCCGTTCACGCTGCCTACAACCTCGCGGTGGTGAGTGTCCTTGGCTGATCCGCGTCTCACCATCGCCCGGCGGGAACTGGCGACGCTGCGGTCGGAGAAGACCATCGTCCTCGCACTCCTGATCCAGCTCTTTATCGCCGCGTTCTCCTCCTTTCTCGTCGTCGGTCTCGTCTCGCTGTACGACCCCGGGAGCGTCGAGGGGTACGAGACGACGGTCGGCGTCACCGGCGACGCGACCGACGACCTCCTACGGGTCGTCGACGACCAGGCGTCGATGGAGGGCGTGGCCTACGGGTCGCAGGCGACGGCGCGGGCGGCGTTCCAGAACGGCGAGGTAGACGCCGTCCTGCTGGCGGACAGACGCGCGGGCCGGGTGTTCGTGACGGCGACGGCGCCGGACGGAAACGTGCGGACGACGATCGTCGTCGTCCAGTTGCGTGAGGCGCTGTCGACGTTCGAGCGGGTCGAGCGCGAGGACCGCTCGCCGTATCTCTCGGCGACGCCGCTAGACCTGCCGCCACGGAGCGGGGCGACCCCATACTACGGGTTCAGCTACACCGTCTTGCTCCCCTTGCTCTGCTTTCTCCCCGTCTTCATCAGCGGGTCGATCACCGTCGATTCGGTGACCGAGGAGGTCGAACGCGGCACGCTCGAACTGCTCAGGGTCGCGCCCGTCTCGACGGTCGACATCGTCGACGGCAAGGTGTGGGCGGCCGCGGCGCTGGCCCCCGTCCAGGCCGGCCTGTGGCTCGCGCTCCTCGCGTTCAACGGGACGACCGTCCGCCATCCGCTCGCACTCCTGCTGGTAGTCGCGGCGCTCGCCCTCCTAGTGGTCACGCTCGGCGCGACCATTGCCCTGGTTGCCCCCGACCGGCGCGCGGCACAGTTCCTCTATGCTGTCGGCGTCCTCGTCGCCTTCGGGGGGGCGACGCTCCTGCCGCTCAACCCGGTCAACACCGTCGCGCGCCTCGCCGTCGACAGCGTCGGCCCGACGTACCCGCTGCTCGTCGCGGGCTATCTCGTCCTCGGGATCGGTGCCTACGTCCTGTTGCGGCGAGCGGTCCCGCGGATCGGCCTGACCGACTGAGCCCGGCGTCGGTCGGTCGTCGTCGGAATCGGGTCGGGTCCCGGTCGGCGGAACACGGAACGTATAACCTCCCCGGAATCGGTACCGGATCGTAATGCGTCGCCGTGACGCCCTGTTGGCGGCTTCGGCCCTGGTGTCCGCGAATCCGGGGTGTCTCGCCCGCCTCGGCGATCGGACGAGAACCGTCCCGCTACGGGTCGTCAACGACTCCTCGCGGCGGGCGCGCCCGACGATCACCGTCACGGAGCGGGTGTCGAAGGAAACCCCCTTCGCAAGGGCGGTCGCCCTCGGCCCCGGTGACGACCGGACGTTCCACGTCGGCCCGATCGACCCACAGCGCGACTACGTCGTCTCCTACGAGATGGGCGAGCAAGGGAGTGGGGAACGCGTCTCCGGCGACGAGATCCGTGCGATCGAGTTGACGATCGGGGAACGCGGCCGTGCCGGGATGCTGATCTCGGCGTCCGACGGATCACCGTCAGCCGGCGGGTAGGGTGACAAACGACGGGCGTTTCGGCGGGGCGCCGTCGTCCGTCCGTCGCCCGGCGGGTTGCGGGGCCGACCAACCCCGAAACACACTCAAGGCCCGCCGCAAACCCACACGTATGGGTCTCGGAAGCACGGCAAAGAAAATCCAGCAGATCGCCGACATGGCCGAGGACGTGTACGCACGCCTGAACCAACTCCGCGAGCAAGTCAACGAGACGCGGAAGACGGTCGACGAGACGAAAGACCGCGTCGACGAACTCGACCGCGAACTGGCCGAACAGCGGGCGCTGATCGAGGCGCTCGCCGAAGAACGGGGGATCGACACGGACGCGATCATCGCCGAAGTCCACGTCGTCGATGCCGAGGCCGTCGCGGGCGACGACGGTGACGAGTCGGCGACCGACTAGCCAAGCCGACCGTGTTCCACCTTGAGACACCGATCCTGTACGACCGCTAGCCCGGCGTCCCGCGCCCGATCGGCCGCCGCGTCGTCGCGGATACCCTGCTGGAGCCAGATGCCCCGCACGTCGTCTCGTCGTTGTACACGCTCGAGCACCGCGTCGACGATCCGACTCACCTCCTCGCTCGGGCGGAACACGTCGACCAGGTCGACGCGCTCGGTCACGTCGGCCAGACTGTCCGCCGCCGCCCGGCCGAGAACCTCGTCGCGGTTCGGATTCACTGGAACGATCTCGTAGCCCTGTCGCTGGAGGTAGGCGGGCACGTCGTGGGCCGCCTTCCCCGGCGTGGCCGAACAGCCGACGACGGCGATGGTTTCGACGGCCAACAGATCGCGGATGGTCTCGTCGATGGCGTCGCTCATGGGGCGGCTACGGTGCCGTCCGGAATGAAAGCCACGCTCACACGCCGGGCAGGTTCGCGGTGGGCTCGCCGTCCTCGTGGGTTTCGATGACGCCGTCGAACAGCTGTTTGAGCGTGTTCATCGTCTTATCGTCGTGAGCGCTGGAGTCGATGGCGTAGAGACCGAGGCCGTCGACGCTCTGGATTCGTCCCGTGAACACGTGCAGGAAGCGGAAAACGGTCTGAAGGTCGGAGTACATCAGGAGCGTCGACAGTGAGTCCAGAAACACGCGATTACGCTCGACGCCTTGGTGTTCGTAGAACTCCTCCAGCAGTTCGGAGAACTTGATCCCCACGCCAGTCATGTCGACCGGCGACGAGGTGTACCGCACCTGCGCGTCGTCGCGAGCCTCGCTCACGCCCTGCTGACGGGTGACGCAGTCGACGACGGCGACTGGGCGTTCCGTGTAGTCGACGCGCTCTTCGAACGCCTCGAACACCCGCTTGGCGCCGTCGGTGTTGCTGACGACGATGGCTCCCTCGCCGTCGCGAACGCCCGACGCGAGGATATCGAAGGCAAGTTGTTTTTTGCCGGTGAGTGCGGGTCCGGATAGAAGAAGGTTCGACCCCTGCTCGACCTCGACATCCAGCGGAGGACCAAGGTCATACATCACGAACCCTCGCAGGGACGAACGGATGGAATTGGATCGCCCTGCGAACGACACGACTCACCGATGATCATGAGGTAGTAAGATCATATAGTGAGCCGGTAATATTCTTTTTGATTGCGTAGAATCGGAGGATGAGAGTCCGACACCGGAGAACCGTCCGTCAGATCCGATTCGTCGGATAAATTGTCGTTTTTATTATTATTTTTCGGCGGCAGACCGCCAGGGCGCTACATTTACCACCGTCGGTTACCTTGAAGATGGCGTCGAATGACGTTCGCCCCAGTCGAAGCCGAAATCAACGTCCTGGTGGTAGAACCGGCCGGGGGGAACATGCTGGAACTCGGTCCACCGTTCGCCGACGCCGACACTTCGCTGACGTTTCACTCGGTGACCGACATCGATGCCGCTCGACGGGCCCTCGACGAGGCCGTGATCGACTGTGTCGTCTGTGTGCACGATCCGCCGCGGATCGACGGCGTCGAGGCGCTCTCGGTGATCCGGGGGGACCTCCCCGTGTTGCTGGCGATGGACGCCGAGCAGTCGGCACGGAGCGTGATCGAAACCGGCGTCACCGATGTCCTGTTGCTGACCGACGGTCGGATCGACGGAGACGTCGTCACGAACTGGATCGCCAACGCCGTCGACCGAAGTCGGAACCGAGGCAAGTTCGAGCAGTTGTTCGAACAGGCCAACGACGGCATCGCGATCCACGATCCGGAGACGGGTGACGTCCTCGAAGCGAACCGTCGGCTCTCCGAGTTGCTGGGGCGGGAGCCGACGCTCGACGCGTCGCTCCAGCTCTCCCATCTCGCGACCGGCGAGGCACCGTACACGGCCGCCGACCTCCGTGAACGGGTGTGCCGTGTGTCGACCGACGGACCGACGACGTTCGAGTGGCCGATAGGCGAGGACCAAACGTGGGTCGAGATCAGCCTCAAGCCCACGACGATCGCCGGCCGGCAGCGCGTGCTGTCGTTCGTCCGGAACGTCGCGGACCGGAAAGCACAGGAACAGCTCATCCGCGACCGGCAGCGTCAGTTCGAAGCCGTTTTCGATCACCCGGCCTCGTTCACGGCCGTCCTCGACCCCGACGGGCGGATCAGACGGGCGAACCGGCCGGCGCTGGAGCTGATCGGCGCGGCCGAGAGCGACGTCGAGGGAGCGCGCTTCCCGGAGACGGACTGGTGGGGCGACGACGCGGAACGCGAGCGGATTCGGAGCGCGATCGAAACCGCGGCGGCCGGGGAGTCGACGCGACTGGAGGTCGAGGTGAGCGGGGCGCCTGACGAACACGTTGTCGACATCTCCTTCCGGCCGATCGCCGACGGGGACGACACCGCGGTCGACAGCATCATCGCCGTCGGCTACGACATCACGGCACGCAAACGGCGGGAGCGGGCGTTGCGCGAGAGCCGCGAGGCGCTGGCACGACTCCACGACATCACGGCCGACCCCGACCGATCGTTCGATCGACAGGTCGACGACCTGCTGGCGTTCGGCTGCTCGTATCTGGGCACTGATCTCGCCTTCCTCTCCCGGATCGACGAGGCCGACGGCCGGTTCGAACTCGTTCGCACGCACGGCGACCATCCGATGCTGGAGTCCGGCGCCGAGTACGACCTCGGGACCACGTACTGTCGGCACACGATCACCGGCGACGACGATCCGCTCGCAATCCGCGACGCCGTCGCGGCGGGGATGACCGACGATCCGGCGTACGTTCGGTCCGGGCTGAGCTGTTACATCGGGAGCGAGATCACCGTCGACGACGAGTTCTACGGAACGCTCTGTTTCGCCGACACCGACCCGCGCGAGACGTCCATCTCGGCGACCGAGTCGACCGTCGTCAACGTGATCCGCCAGTGGTTGCAGTACGAACTCGAACGCGACGCGTACCGCACCGAAATCGAGGAGACGCGCGACCGGCTCGAACGGATACTCGAACGCGTCGACGACGGGTTCTTCGCGCTGGACGACGAGTGGCGGATCACCTACGCCAACGAACAGGGAGCAGCCGTCCTCCGCGAGGCGATGGGGGCGGACTACGAGATGACGGAGCTGCTGGGCCGGCCGTTCTGGGACGCGATCCCCGAAGCGGTGGACACGGCGTTCTACGACCGGTATCACGAGGCCATGGAGACCCAGGAAGCGGTGGCGTTCGAGTCGTACTTCGAGCCACTCGACACGTGGTTCGGGGTGAACGTCTACCCCGACCAGAACGGCATCTCGGTGTACTTTCAAGACATTACGGGGCGCAAACGGCGCGAACGGGCGCTCGACGACCTGCTGTCGACGACCCAGGAGTTCATGCGGGCGCGGACGGAGCACGAACTCGCCGAGCAACTCGCCGAATCCACGTCCGAAATCCTCGGCTACAACGCGACCATCGTCCGCTTTCACGACGCCGAAGAAGGCACCCTGTCGCCGGCCGTGCTGTCACAGGCCGGCGCCGAACGGCTGCCCGATCCACCGGACTACGACGACGACGAAGGGATCGCCGGGCAGGTGTTCCAGTCGGGCGACCAGCTCGTCGTCGACGACCTGTTGACCGAGACGGCGTACGAGTACGGCCCCTACCGATCCGCAGTCGTCCTCCCGCTCGGCGACCACGGCACGCTCGGTATCGGCTCGGAGGCCGCGCACGAGTTCGACACCGAGGACGTGGCGCTCGCGGAACTGCTGGCGACGACAGCCCGAGTCGCGCTCGACCGTCTAGCACGAGAGGCAGAGCTTCGACGCTTCCGTCACGTCATCGAACACGTCGAAGAGATGGTCTTTCTGCTCGATCCCGACGGCGCGTTCACGTTCGTCACGGATCCGGTCGCCGACTTCCTCGGATACGACCCCGACGAACTCGACGACCGGACGCTCGGCGACTTCGTGTCCGAGGGGGACCGCGATGCCTACACGGCCACGCTATCGATGCTCGATGAGGCGGACGACGAGCGCTCGATCACCTTCGAGACGAGCGTCGTGACCGCAAGTGGTGCGGAACGGCCAGTCGAACTCGCACTTTCGACGTTTCCTCCGACGGTTGCGGAGTCCGGCGTCGTCGGAACCCTCACCGATATCCGCGAACTCACCAAGACCCGCGCGCAGCTCGAAGCGGAGCGTGATCGCTTCCGGCACCTCTTCGAGAACCTCCCGGACCCGGTGGTCGAAGTCGAAATCGGTGACGATGGGCGGGTGATACAGCATGTCAACCCCTCCTTCGCCGACGTGTTCGGCCACGACCCCGACGCGATCCAGGGGCGGGCGCTGGACGATATCCTCTCGGCACAGGGACAGTCCCTCGACGAGTTGATGGCCCCCCGAGACGAAGCCGGGCGGTCGGACGGCCGCGATACGACGGGCGAGCGCACCAGTACCGAAGCGCAGCGTGAGACCGCCGACGAGCGCCGTGACTTCCTGATCCGGAGCATTCCGTACCCGCGCGAGGATCAGCAGTACGGCTTCGGCATCTACACCGACATCACCGAACAGAAGGAGCGCGAGCGCTACCTACAGGTTCTCAACCGGGTGCTTCGGCACAACCTCCGCAACGATCTGAACGTCATCATGCTCTCGGCGGAGTGGCTGGTCGACCACGTCGACGGAGATCTGAAGGTGCGGGCCGAAATCCTCCGGGAGAACGCGAACGAACTCGCCGGCCTGAGTGAGAAAGCCAAACAGATCGAGCGGATGATCGGCCGCCGGGGGGACGAGACCGGGCCGATCGACGCTGTTCCCATCTTGCGCCGAATCGTCGCGGACCAGGGCGACGCCAACCCAGAGTCGAACCTGTCGCTCGACTTGCCCGAGGAACTGTGGGTGCAGGCGGACGACGACATCGCTCGCGTGTTCGAGGAACTCGTCGAGAACGCAATCGTCCACAACGACGACCCGCAACCGGGACTCCGGATCGAGGCGTCCGAAGACGAGGACTGGACCGAGATCCGTTTCCACGACGACGCCCACGGCATCCCGGACGACGAGTGGCAGGTCATCACGGGCGAGACGGAGATCACGCAACTGACCCACAGCAGCGGCCTCGGCCTCTGGCTCGTCCGCTGGATGATCGACTCCTACGGCGGCCAGGTCCGGCGACGCCGAACCGACGACGGGACGACGATCGAACTCCGACTCAGGCGGGTCGAAACCGACCGGGGCCGACGCGACGACGGGGCGTGATGTCGAAAACCCGCACCGTTTAACACCACACGAACCCGATAGGCCGACGATGGTAACAGCGCAGCCGACCGTGCTTCTCGTCGACGACGAGCGAGACGTCGTCGACGTCTACGCCCTCGCCTTTACCAACGGCGACTACACCGTGCTGAAAGCGTACAGCGGCGAGGAGGCACTGGAACTGGTCGCCGACGCCGATGTCGTCCTCCTCGACCGCCGGATGCCGGGGCTGTCCGGGCAGGACGTGCTCGACGAGATCAGGGAACGGGGACTGGACGTGCGGGTGGCGATGGTGACGGCTGTCGACCCCGACTTCGACATCACCGACATGGCCTTTGACAGCTATCTGACCAAGCCGGTGAGCGACGGGGAACTCCGGGAAACCGTCGACGAACTCCTCACGCTCGCGGAGTACGACCAGCAGGTCCGCGATCAGTTCGCTGTCGCGGAGAAAATCGCACTCCTCGAAGCCGAGAAGACCGAGCGGGAACTCGACGAGAGCGAGGAGTACCAGTCCCTGCAGGAGCGAGCGGCGACACTGGACGAACGGACCTCGGAGACGGTCGGCAGTATGACACAGGAGACCTTCGAACGCGTGCTGTCGGGGCTCGTCGACGACGAGGAAGAGCGGGACTGATACGGGTCGGTGTGCGTGGTCGGAACCGACTGATACGGATTCTTGTAACTGTGTCCCGGTGATCTCCCGAAACCATCCGGCGGATCACCAGTAACGACGTACAATAAACCGTATTACAGCAGTTCGTCTGAGCGGGACCGAGGGCGCTCAGGCGTACTTCGCGACGACGTTCAGAATCTCGTCGAGTTCGTCGCCGTCGAGCGAGTACCGACCGTGGGCGAACACCGAACGGAGTTCGTCCCGGTCCTGCGGGAGGAGGTCCGCGATTTTGAACGCTGCCACGTCGTCGACCTGGTCGAGTTCGAGCAGTTCTTCGACGAGGTCGCGCGACTCGTCGGCGTCGAGGACTGCGAACGTGTTGGCGTGTTCGATGGCTCGAGCCAACTCGTAGCGCATCTCGCGGTCGACGTCGGCAGCGCGTTCTGCTTCGACCTCGGCGAGGAGTTCCTTCACCTCGGAGACGGTGACGAACTCCTCGTCGAGTTTCTCCTTGAATATAGTCATCGCGCGCTACTGCTGGGCCTTGAGGTGTGCCGGGCGCGTGATGAGCGTCTTGTCCTTGCCGCCGTCGTTGATCTCGACTTTGAACGCACGACCTTGCGTGCCGACGACGGTTCCGGTGTGCCCGTTGAAGCGGGGGTGGAACCGACCCTCGGAGACGCTGGGGTCGATCTTGAGGTGAACTTTCTGACCGGTCTCGTACTCCTGAATCGCGCGCTGAGGCGGGGAGGCGCCGCGCTCTCGGGGATCGTTCGAGAGCTTACCGCGCGTCCCCTTCAGCGGTCCGTTCGAACTCGGCATTATGTGCGTGATTACTCCGGTGGTGGTTATAAATGGTGCGTTACGCGTTAGATGCGGCCGACGTTTTCGACGCCGACGCTCTCGACGCCGTCGACGCCGGAGAACGACTCCTCGACTGCCTCGGTGCCGCCCGCGTCGTCGGGGACGATCACCGTCGGCAGGAGGGCGACCAGCCCGAACGCGACTTCGTCGCGCTCGAAGCCGTTGATCTTCGCGCCCTCGGGGAGAGAGGCTTCGAGTCGCTCCTGCAGATCGTCGAGGTCAATATCCGGGCTCTGCGGCATGACCTTCATCTTGGCAGCGACCTTCCCCATCGTTACGGCCCCCGGAATCCGCAGTCGGGACACTCGTAGAGGTTGCTCTGCTTGCGGCACTTCGCACAGCGATAGATCTGCTGGCCACAGTCCGGGCACTTGAACGCCGCGGCGCTCATCCCGGCGATGTTGATGCCACAGGAGACACACTGGCGCTCCTGTTTTCCTTCCGTCTGGCTCATACCCGTACGAACCCGCCGGCGGGTTTTAATCGTTGTCTTTCGGGTTTTCGGTCGGCGGAGTTCAGCCGGGCGCCCGGAACGCCTTCAGCCGGAACCGCAGCACCACCGACTCGACGGCGTCCGGGTCCCCGGTCCACGTGATGCGGACCTCGGTGAGCCGGTACGACGGGCCGACAGGAACGACCTGCGTCGAGAGGTGGGCCGTCCAGCCGGCACCCTCGACGGTTCGGTCGTCGACCCGTTCCCCACCGAGGGCTTCCAGATACCGGATCGCCTGCTCAGGGGTGACCCCGCGGAAGCCGTGCGTGATCCGAAGTTCGCCATCGGCCTCCGTCCGATCGATCGGCGGCATCGCCGACAGCGCGGACTGTCGCTTCCGGTCGGCCCTGGAGAGTGTCATCGGATTTCACCAGTTGATAGTATGATATGTTGGGCTATCAGCGTAGTTATGCTTCTCGGTAGGTGGGAATCGGGGGTTCGTCAGGCCGAGACGACGGCGGGGACGAGGACGGCCATGAGGTGGACGCGACGCACGCAAAGCAGCGGCGGCAGGAGCCCCACGACGGCCGCGAGGGCGAACACCGCGAGGCCGAGACTGCCGGCGAACAGATACGCGAGGACGAGCAGCAGGGCACCCGTGGCGAGCGAGACGCGTGTGTGGTCGAGACGGCCGATCACCCGGAGGTAGGCGTCGCCGACGGAGACGACGAGTACGAACCCCGCGGCGGCCGCGAGACACGCCGTGGCGACGAGAACCCCCGTCGCCGCCACGGTGCCCGCCCGATCCATCGCGACCATCACCCCGGTTCGGGGTGTCCCGAAGGTGACGAGGGCGAACAGCGCGAACACCGTGTTGGCCGTGTTGGCGCCACTGGAGGCGACGAGGAAGCCCCGAGCGCCCGAGTCACCCGGGACCGCCGGGAGAACGAGGACCGTCCCGACGGCCGCGGAGACGCCGGGCAGGTAGCCGACGAGCGCGCCCGCGCCCGCCCCAGCGCTCGCCGTCCCGAGGACCGTCCGTCGGTCGAGCGTCAGCGTCGGCTCCGCTTGGGGCGGGACGCCCTCACCGTCCAGTGCCTCTACCAGCACCGGCGCCCCGAACAGGCCGGCGAAGAGCGGAGCGAGGACACCTCCCGTGGCGACCAGCCCCGTCGGATCGAGGTCGAGAACGAGCCAGCCGAGGCCGACGGCGACGGCGAGCACGACGACGGCGGCGCCCCGCCGCCGCCACGTCGGCTCGGTGACGACGAGGACGACGCCCACGACGCCCAGCAGGACGGGGAGATGCGACCGGAGCGTCGGATAGACGGCCTCGACGGCACGGGTCACCGGCACAGCGGCGAGGAGGGCAACGACGACGGCGAGACCGCTGCCGAGCGCCGAGAGGCGGAGCGCCTCCCGACCGCGCCCGTCGAGGACGAGTCGGTGCCCCGGAAGCGTGACCGCCGCAGTGGCCGGGTCGGGGACGCCGAGGGTGAGCGCCGGCACCACGTCGAGGAAGGTGTGGACGACGCCCGCGGCGAGCATCGCGGCGCCGAGCGCGACGGTCGGCCCGGGGAGGACCGAGACGGCCGAGGCCAGCAGGAGGGCGAAGTTGTTGGCGTGGAGGCCGGGCGTCAGCCCGCTACAGGTGCCGAGCGCGACGCCGACCAGGGCGTAGCCGAGCGTCGTCACCGGGAGCGATTCGGCGCCGACTGCCGGCAACGCGAGCATCACGCGGAAGTGGCCGACCAATCGGGTTTGAATCTACGCGTCGCTACGTGTTGCTGCGCGTCGGCGTCGAAAAAAGTGGATCGTACAGCGTGGCCTTAGCCGAAGAGTTCGCCGAGGCCCTCGCCGCTGGCCTCTTCGTCCTCTTCCTCTTCCTCGGCGGCTTCCTCTTCCTCGGCCTCGTCGGCGGCCTCGTCGCCGCCCTCGTCGTCATCGTCGTCGTCGCCACCGGCGGACCCGCCAGCGGCGCCGCCCGCGGCGGGCGCGGCGGCGGCCGTCTCGATGGCCTCCTCGATGTCGACGTCCTCGAGGGCCGCGACCAGCGCCTTGACGCGGGACTGCTCCACGTCGACACCGGCGGCTTCGAGGACCGCGGTCACGTTGTCTTCGTTGATCTCTTCACCGGTCTCGTTCAGGATGAGTGCTGCGTAAACGTATTCCATTGTTCTGAGTTATCCGAACATCGCTCCGAGGCCTTCGGCGCCGTCGCCACCGTCGTCTTCGTCGTCGTCGTCGTCGGTGTCGGCGTCCGTCTCCTCGTCGGCGGTGTCCGTATCCGCCTCGTCGTCTTCGTCTTCGTCGCTCGATGCCTCCGCCGCTTCCGTAGCCGCGGGCGCTTCCACGCCACGCAGTTCCTCCGGAAGCGCTTCGTCGTCGTCGATCAGTGCCGCGAGTGCGCGGACCTGACCGTCGGCCTTGGCCACGAGATCCGGCATCAGCTCGGGGTCCTCGATGGCGGCGAAGAGACCGACCGACTTGCCCTCGCCGGCCGCCTTGGCCAGCAGCGTTCCCGCCGTGTGAGCCGTCGGGTACGCCGCGTTGACCGAGAGGTTGCGCGCGGCCGCCGCAGCCGACTGGACGTCGGCGCGGTACTCGTCGACGTCGATGGCGAGTTCGTCCGGTTCGAACAGGACGCCCTCGGAGTAGACCGAGCGCAGATCCAGCCCGACTTCCTTGGGCTCGATGCCCAGTTCGCCGAGGACGTTCGCGAGTTCGTCGCTGACTTCCCCGCCAGTCTCGAGCACCGTCGAGTCCGCGGTCACTCTGATCGACCCCTCCATGATGCGGGCTTCCGCGCCCACCTGCTGGAGTTCGCCCACGAATGGGCCGGGATCGATGCCGGTGTCGCCCTCCGGGATCACGATGTCGTTGGGGGCGATTTCGCCCGCGTTGATCGGGGCGGGCGTCTTCGACGCCTCGAGCTGCTGGTAGAGCCCGAACGGGTTGTCGTTGGTCCCGATGAGCGCCACCTGGCCGGAGACGAACTCGGTGAGCTGTGCGTGGCCCTCACCGACCTCCTCCAGTGCGCGACGGGTGAGCGTGTTGCGGCTCATCCGCACTTCGGCGCTCCCGTGAAGGTCACGGCGCATGTTCTGGAGCTGTCGGCTCGGAATTCCGGCGACACCGACGATGCCGACGCTACCGTAAGACTCGATGAAGTCGACGAGTTCGTCGACCTCCTCCTGCTTCCACTGCGGAATCGTCTCGGTGCGACGGATGCTCTCGCTCTCGCTCATGCCTCGACCTCCACCGACGGCCCCATCGTCGTCTTGACGTAGATGGAGTCGATGTTGAGTGGTCCCTTCTCCAGGGCTGCCTCGAGACGGCGGACGATGACGTCGATGTTGTCCGCGATGTCCTCGGCGGACATGTCCTCCGCGCCGACGCGTGTGTGGAACGTACGTCGGTCACGGCTCCGGATCTGGACCGTGTTTTTCATCCGGTTGACCGTCTCGACGACGTCGTCGTCGGGCTGGAGCGGCGTCGGCATCTTGCCGCGCGGCCCGAGGACGGTCCCGAGATAGCGACCGATATCCTGCATCATCGCCGCCTCGGCGACGAAGAAGTCGGTCTCGTCGGCGAGGTCCTTCGCGGCGTCGTCGTCGTCCCCGAGCTCTTCGAGTTCGTCGGGGCTGAGGACGTCGTCCGCCGCCTCCTCGGCACGGAGTGCGGTCTCACCGGTTGCAAAGACGACGATCTGCGTCTCCTGGCCGGTTCCGGCCGGCAGGACGACGCTCTCGTCGACACGATTCGACGGGTCGTTGAGATCTAGATCACGCAGATTCACGGCGATGTCGACCGTCTCGCGGAAGTTCCGCGGCGGTGACTCGTCGAGTGCGCGATTGACTGCTTCCTCTATTGTATCTGCCATCTTTCACCTCCGTAGTACGCTGAACGCTCCTACGGGTCAGTGAAACAGGCGGTGGCCTGTCTCATCGGAAAGTGGAGAATGGCGGACTTAAGTCCGTCGAAGCATCGGCGGCAACGCCGCCGAAGACGGGCGTTTCGGGGTCGTCGGGTCAGACCGCCGCTGCCATCCGACAGACGTGAATGTCGCTCTCGGGGAGCGTGAGCCACACCTCGTCGCCGACGGCGGGTGCGCGCTCAACGAACGCCTCGACGGTCGCGCGGTCGACGGAGACGGTCACGCGGTTGGTCGCGTCCTCGCGGACGACGCGCTCGACGGTTCCCCGCACGTCGCCATCGTCACCGAAGATCACCGACTCGGGCCGGATCGTCACCACGTCGTCGCTCCCCACGTCGAGCGCCGAGCGGAGCGACGGTGCGTCGTCGAGGTCGATCACGTTCGACCCGGTGAAGCGAGCGACCATCGGCGACTCCGGCCGGTGGAAGATCTCCTCGGGTGTGCCACTCTGCACGACCTTCCCGTCGTTCATGATGACGATGCGGTCGGCCAGCGCACGGGCGGTCGTCCGGTTGTGCGTGACGTAGACGGCCGTCGCGTCCGCCAGCACGTCCGCCAGGTCGTCACGGAGCGACTGGCGGGTCGGCACGTCGAGCGCCGCCAGCGGCTCGTCGAGCAGCATGACCTCGGGTCGAACCGCCAGCGCCCTGGCCAGCGCGACCCGTTGTTTCTCGCCGCCCGAGAGCGTGGGCGGGTAGCGGTCGGTCAGCCCGGCCACGCCGAGTTCCGCGAGCAGGTCGTCCGGGTCGCGGGTGTCGTCGTGATACCGACTCCCGAAGTCGACGTTGTCGCGGACGGTCATGTGTGGGAAAAGCGCGTAGTCCTGGAAGACGAACCCGAAGTCCCGCTTCTCGGGCGGCGTGTCGCTCACCCGTTCCCCGTCGAGCGTGACGGGACCGTCGTGGGGATGAAAGCCCGCCACGGTTTCCAACAGAAGCGTCTTCCCGCTTCCGCTGGGGCCGAGGATGACGAGGCTCTCGCCGTGCTCGACCTCGATTTCGGCATCGACGTGGAAAGACTCCGCGCCGTCCGCGGAGAACGTCGCCGACACGTCGGCGTGGAGGCTCATACGACTCCTCCGGTCGTCGTGGTGTCGGTGGTGAGATAGCGCACGATGAGGAAGATGACCCCCGAGACGGCGAGCAGGAGGAAGGCGACGGCACCGCTCTGTTCGAGGCCGCCCTGCAGGTAGGTGTTGTAGACGAAGACGGGCGCGTGTTGAGCCGTCACTTTCTCGCCCGCGAACGGGTAGAAGAATGAGACGGAGTAGGCGACGACGGCGACGGCGCCGAACTCGGAGACGGCCCGCGCCCACGCGAGGACGCCGCCGGTGACCATGCCTCGAACCGCAAGTGGGCCGGTGATCCGGCGGAACGTCTCCCAGCGGCTCGCACCGTGGATGCGGGAGGCGTATTCGAGGCGGTCGTCGATCGACTCGAACGCTTCACGCGTCGCGTTGACCGCGTACGGTGCGCTCACGAACGCCATCGCCAACACCATGCCGATCATGGACCCGAGGACGGAGATGCTCGGGAAGGCGCCGCCGGATCCGAAGCCAAAGAGGATGATGATGCCGGCGACGCTGTGGGGGACGACCAGCGGCAGGTCGACCAGGCTCTCGACGAGGGGCTGTCCCGGGAACCCCTTCGAGAGGAGATGTGCCAGCGGCACGCCGAAGATGAGGCTCGCGACGGCGGCGAGCAGCGGACCGTAGACGCCGAGATAGAGGACACGGTGGACGCCCGAATCGAGCGCCTGCTCGACGACCAGCGACGGCACCTGTCTCGAGACGAACAGAAAGAGCGGGAGCGCGAGCGCGACCATCAACACGCTCCCCATCGTCGCCAGCGCGACGGTGAACCCGTCGCCGTCGAGGGCGTAGGCCGTGACGGCCGCACTGCCGATCATGAAGAACGCGTACCACGTCGGTCGACCGATGGTGTAGGTGCCGGCGAACACGAGCGCCTGTACGGCGACGAACGCGACGACGAGCGACCGCCGCTCGAACCCATTCAAGGAGAATCGGGTCTCTGCACTAGTTGCCATTGGTCTCGTTATTCCCTGTCAGAAATATAGCTGTGTCGGACGGAACTGCCCGTTACAGTTCGAGGGGGCCGAGGTTGCTCTGTGCCGACGCGACGTTCATGACGCGGTCCGGCACGGCGTCCTGGCCGCTCTCGGGGACGACGATGGGGTCGACCGGAACGAGGCCGAGGTCCTCGAGGACCGATCGGCCGGCGTCGGAGCCGAAGTACTCGATCCACGCGGCGCCGGCTTCGGGGTTGTTGGCGACGCTCGGAACCGTCATGCCGTACGCGATGGGCGCGCCGACGAACGTCCCGCTGTCGGTTTCGACTTCCGCCTGCGCGTAGTGCTGGGCGTACTCGCTGGTCGCCTGCGAGAGGTCGACTTCCGGCTGCAGGTCGACGTAGGGCAGCCCCGAGGAGGCGGAGATGGACTGGTAGTAGAAGACGTAGTCCAGCTCGCCGGATTCGAGCTGTCCTTCGAGATTCGTCTCGGTGCCCGTCGGGACCGTCGAGTTCTCGCGGAGCTGATTGTAGGTCTCCTCGTCGTAGAGGCTCGACCCGTCGAAGTCCATCATGCCGAGCTGCTGGGTCATGACCGCGCGGTAGCCACCGGGGTCGACCGCGGGGTCGGAGTGACCGATGGTCACGTCGTCGCGGGTCAGGATCTCCCACCAGTTGTCCGCCGAAATCTCGTCCGCACCGGGCGAATCCTCGCGGTACTGGATCGACATCGAGTTCGTCGTGAAGATGCAGTACCAGTCGCCGAAGTCGGGGAGGACACGGTCACGGATGAGCCGGAAGTCCGAGGTACCGAGCACGTCCGCCGAGCGACCCTGCTGGGTGATCTTCTGTGTCGACGCGACCGATCCCTGGGCCTCGCGGGTGACGTCGACGCCGTACTCCTCCTCGAACGCCGGTTCGGCCTCGCTGAACGGCGGGGCGAGGCTACCGGCGTGGAAGATGGTCATCGAGCCGCTGACTTCCGGCTCCGGCGTGCTGGTCTCCGTCGGCGTGTCCGTCGCCTCGCCGCCCGAATCCATCGACCCTTCCGTCTCCGTGGCCGTGGCCGTGGCCGTGGCCGTCGCGTCACTGCCATCGCCGCCACCGCCGGAACAGCCGGCGAGGCCGGTGAGGCCGGCGGCGCCGATCCCCTTCAGCACGTCGCGGCGCGACCGTCCCCGGACGGCCTGTTTCCAGTGTTCTTTCTGCTCCTGTAGCCAGCTTGGTGTCTCTTCTCGCTGTGTCATAGGTAGCAAAGCGGCGTTATTAGTTGTGGGACATAATGTCTTTGAATTCCTTCGGATATCGGTTCGGACACGTACGCGGCCGTTAGTTACTGTCGATCGGTCACACGGACGGCCATCCGTCCCGCCGGCAAGGTCTTTGACCCGGGCGTCCGTATCGCGCCGTATGGAGTTCTCGACCGAGTTCGACGCCCGCATCGGGCAGGGGGACGTGACCCTGACCGCGCGCGACGTGAAGTTACTACGGGCGATCGACGACAACGGGTCGATCAACGCCGCCGCGACGGCGCTCGGTCGGTCGTACTCGCGGGCCCAGCAGCGGATCGTCGAGCTAGAAGGGGCGTTCGGTGACCTCGTCGAACGCAAACGCGGCGGCTCGGGGGGCGGCGGGAGCCGGTTGACCGACGACGCCCGCTCGCTTCTGTCGCGATACGACCGCCTGCGCGCGGAGTTCAGCGGCGTCGCCGAGACGGCCGAGACGGTCCTCGACGGACGGATCGTCGAGCGGGAGGGGGAACTCGCGAGCGTCGAGACGCCGGCCGGAGCGGTGCGGGCGCTCGTCCCGCCGGATATCGACGAGGTGCGACTCACCCTCCGGGCGGACGCCGTCACGCTCCAATCGCCGTCGCGGTCGCCCGATGCGGACCGGACCAGCGCCCGCAACCGTCTCGAGGGAACGGTGCTCGCCATCGACGCCGGCGAGGCGGTCGCCCTCGTCACCGTCGACGTGGGTGGCAACGTCGAACTGACGGCGCTCGTCACGACCGAGAGCGTCGAGCGACTGAACCTCCACCGCGGCACACCCGTGGTCGCCTCGTTCAAAGCCACCGCGACGCGAGGCGTCCCGAGCACCTAGGGACCGACGACCAGGACGGGACTCGTCGCCGTCCGCAGGACGCGTTCGGCGACGCTTCCGAGGAGAACGCGCTCAACGCCCGTTCGACCGTGGCTCCCGAGCGTCACCAGGTCGACGCCGGCCGCCTCGACGGCGTCGAGAATCGCCTCGTGCGGACGCCCCGTTCGCACGGTCACCGTGGCGTCGACGCCGACCTCGCGGGCGCGATCCGCGAGGCGTCGGGCGGGGTCGCCGTCGTCGCCGACGGTCAGGGCGTGGAGGTGGGCGCCGGTCGCCCTCGCGAGGGCGATGGCGTGGACGCTCGCTCGCTCGGCGCCGTCGCTCCCGTCCGTCGCGGCCAGAATTCCGTCGATCGAGGAGCGATTCGCGTCGTCATCGGCCGTCCGAACCGTTAGGACGGGGACGTGCGCGGTTCGGAGGGTTCGCTCGGCGAGGCTGCCGAAGAGGTACCGGTCGACGCCCGAACGGCCGTGAGTCCCCATCGTCACGAGGTCCGCGTCGTAGTCGTCGATGGCCGACGCAAGCACCGTCTCCGGGCGCCCCTCGACGACGTGCGTGTCGACGGGGACGGGACTTTCCGCCGCGACCCGACCGACGGCGTCTCGGGCGCGGTCGTGGAGGTGTGCCTGCTGGCGGCGGATCAGGTCGTCCACGTCACCCACGGCGTCGGTCGCGACGCGGTCGGGGTCGACGGCCGAGAGGACGTGAACGGTCGCGTCGAATCGCTCGGCGAGCGTCAACCCGTAGCGGGCGGCGGTCGTCGCGACGTCGCTGTCGTCGGTCGGGATCAGGATGGTGTCGTACATGATTAGCTCCCCGCCACGTCGGCGGTGGGGGTCGTCCCACGGCGGTCGATCAGGCGGACCGTTACCAGTGCTGCCGGTAGGATGCCGAAGGCGGCGACCAGCGACAGGGCGATGGCGAAGACGGTCGTCAGCCCGAAGTTCGCGAGGACCGGGAACTGCGAGACGGTGAGGACGCCGAAGCCGAAGATGGTGGTGAAACTCGACCCGATCACCGGGCGGGAGAGCTTCGCCACCGCCGTCGTCGCGGCGTCGAGACGGGGTTGGCCCCGTTCGGCCACCTCGTACTCGAACCGCTCGAAGACGTGGACGCCGTAGTCGATACCGATACCGAGCGTCAGCGACGACATCGTGATCGTCAGGGGGTTCCAGGGGACGCCGACTAGATACATCGCGCCGGTCACCAGCAACGCGGCGCTGCCGGCGACGGCGGCGATCAGGACCGCCGAAATCTTCAGCGATCGGAAGGCGATAGCGAGGACGGCGAAGCCGAGTGCGAAGCTCAAAAGCGTCATCGGGGTCAGTCCGGCGGTGACGTTCTCGATGACGTTCCGGTTGAGGACGGGCTTGCCCGTCACCTGCACCTCGTCGGCCGTCGTCAGCGTGTAGTCGGCGTTGCCCTCGAACTCGTCGATGAGCGTCCGGACCGGTTCGCCCTCCACGTCGTCGACGTAGAAGGTGAGTAGGAGTTTGCTGGGGTGGTCCGAGGGGTCACGGATCGCCGTTGGCCCGTCGCCGCTCGCCGCCCGCAGGCTCGCATCCAAGCGATACTGTGTCTCGGGCACCGATCCCCCATTCCCCGCTTGCACGGCGGTCACCGGGCTCATCACGGCGTTCACGTTCGGATTCTCCAGCATCAGCCGCTGATAGGTGGCCACCTCGCGGAACGTCTCGGGCGTGTAGGCCCGGTCCGTCTCGACGACGACGTAGACGACTTTCGACCCCTCGACGGTGTCTTCCAGGTGCTCCAGATCCTCCTTGGCGTCGAGATTCTGGGGCCAGAAGTCCATCATCTGCTGACGGGGTTCGACCTGCGGGTAGGCGTAGGCGCCCCCCGAAACCAGCAGGAAGGCGATCAAGAGCGTCACCAGGGGTCGGCCCGCGGTCACGCGGCGAGTCAACAGTCCAGTCAGGGCTTCGAGGCGGTCCTCGCCGTCATCGTCGGCCGCGTCCGCCGCTCCGGCGTCGAACCGGACCAACAGGGCGGGCAGCAGCGTCACCGAGAGCACCATGCTCGCGAAGACGCTCACGGCGCTCGTGACGCCGAACTGCTGGACCGGCGGAACCGCCGAGACGAGCAAGGATCCCAGGCCTACGACGGTCGTGCCCATCGCGATGAGGAGCGCGCGTCCGGTCGTTCGGGTCGCCAGCCCCGCCGCCTCGACGGGCGCGCGACCGCTCGCCCGCTCGTCGAGATAGCGCGTCTGGATCTGGAGGCCGTAGTCGATGCCCAGCCCCAACGCGATGGGCATCACACCCAGCATGATCGCGTTGAAGTTGTAACCGAGGACGCCCATCGCCCCCATCATGTAGACCAGCGCCGTCATCGCCGTCCCGAGCGGCAGGAGGACGTGCCAGCCGCGCTCGACTTTCGAGCGCATGACGAGATAGACGACGCCGAAGATGAGCGCGAACGCGCCAGCGAACAGCGTGATCATCTCGGGGAGCATCAGCCCGAAGGCGGCGTTCTCGAAGACCGGCTGACCGGTGATCGTCACCGACAGGCCGGGTGGGAGCGCGGCCAGCGCCGTCTCCTGTTGGACCTGCCGGTAGACGATGTCGGAGCCGCGTTCGGGCAGCAGCCGTCCCCGATCGAAGGTGTCGACTTCGCCGTAGTCGGCGAGGATGATGGTCGTCCCGGACTCGGGGACGATCTGTGATTCCAGCCCCGCCATCTCGGTGTTTTGGGCGGTGGCGCGGTCCAGGGCTCGGCGGACGCCGCCCTCCGTCGCCGGTATCTCACCGTCGTTGCCCGCCCGGACCAGATCCGCGAGGCTGGTCACCCGGTTGGTCTCGTCGAGCGCCGTGTAGCGCCGGTCGAGGCGGTCGATGGCCCGGATAGTCTCGGGGTCGTACAACTGGTCGGATTCGACGACCACGAAGACGTTGTTGCCCGTCTCGAAGTCGTCTTTCAGGGCGTCCCACTCCGCCGCAGTCTGGGAATCGTCGTCGATGTAGAGGGTCATCCCCATGCTCATCTGGAGCGAGGTGGCGGCGACGCCCCCCGAAAGGATGAGCAGAACGACGACGACGGCCACGACGGGACGGGGGTCGCTGGCGCTCGTCCGGCCCAGCGCCTCCAGTCCGTCCCTGACGCGGGTGCCGAGGTCAGACATTTACAGACCCAGGAACTGCAGGACGGAGGCGATCAGTCCACCTCGCTTCTCGGTCACCTCGACGGCCGTCGGTTCGACGTCGGTGACGACCGTCCGTCCGAAGCTGTTGTCGTACTTGACGGTCGTGTCGACCGAGTAGGGCTTTGGCGTGGCCGCGCCGTCGACGCTCACCGTGAACGTGACCGTCTTCGACTCGCCCGGCCCGAGTTCACCGACGTAGGCCGTGTCGTCGTCCGTCTCGAACGGCGTGTTCGCGTTGATCCGGGCGACGGCGTCGGTCATCGTGGCCTCGCCGGTGTTGGTGACGGTCACGTCGATGGTTTCCGTCGATCCGGCGGCCACCGTGGGTGACCCGGACGTTTCGAACGTCGTCTCGGGACCGACCGTGACGGGGACGGTCAGCGGGTCGCTCTCGACGGTCTCACGGTAGGCGTCTTCGTAGGCGACGGTGAACTCGAGCGGGTAGTCCTGTGCGATGGCCCGGTCGGCGACTTCGAGTTTGAACTTCGCCGTCGCCGTCTCGCCGGGATCGAGCGTACCCAGACTGGCGCTCGTCGAGAGCGGCGAGAACGGCTCCATCGGTGCGAGGAGCGCGCGGGCGTTCGTCACCGGCCGGTCGCCGGTGTTCGTCACCGACAGCGTCACCGCGCCCGTCGAGTCCACGTAGAGGTCGGTGGTCGTCGCCGAGAGGTCGAACGTCGGCGCGTCCCTGATCGTCACCTGTCCCGTGCGGATCTGTGACTCGCGGACGACGCCGTTGCTGTCCTCGTAGCGCAGTCGGAACGGAACGGCGTAGGTGTCCGTCGACTCCGTCTCCGCGGCGCCGACCCGGAACGCGGCCGTCGCCGTCTCGCCCGGGGCGAGCGTCCCGAGCGACAGGCCGTTGGTCCGCGGAGTCAGTTGGTCGCTCGCTTCGATCAGCAGTTCGGCGTCGGTGGCCGTCTCGGACCCGTCGTTGCGGACGGTCACCGTGACGCGCCCGTCCTCTTTGGCGTGGAGGTTCTCGCCGTCGACGGATTCGATTCCGAGTCGAACCGCCGGTTCGATTCGGACGGTCACGTACGTCCGGTGAGTGACATCACGACGCGTGACGAACGTCTCGTCGTTGTCGACGCTGACGGCCCTGACGTACTGGTAGTCGAGGACGACGGGAACCCGGTAGGTTCCGGGCGTGGCGTTCTCGGCGACTTCGAGTTCGAGGCCCGCGGTCCGTTGGCCGTCGGGGGAGATAGTCCCGACGGACTGCCCGCCCGTCCGGAGCGTCACGGGGGCGTTCGCAGACTCGAAGGTGGCAGTCGTCGCCATCGCCGCACCTGGGGTCACGCCCGCCGTCCGGAACGCCGAGGCGAGCTCGGACACCTTCCCTTCGGTGTTCGTCACGGCGGTCCCACGATTCTGAATACCGACTTGGAGGGTCGTCGTCTCGCCGGGGACGAGAACGTTCGACCCCTGAATCGACGTCCGCAAGTCGGGCTCCTGATTCTCGCTGTATCGCGCCGCAGCGGCCGGCGTCGCGGCGGCCGACGAGACCAGCAACAGCGTCGCCAGTGCCGCGAGTACGGTCCGTGTTTCGTGATTCATTGTTGTGCCCAATATACACAATACTAACTAATAAACTCGTCGCACTTGTCGCTCTCTACGCGTCCGGTAGTGTTTGTATTTTGAACAACTGCCTCGCCGCCACGGTTCCGGTTCCGACACGCGTATCGCCCTCGATTTCCAAGTGAGAATCGTGTCAGCCGATCTGTTCACACCGCTCGAACTCCGCGGAACCGAGATTCCCAACCGCGTCATGGTTTCGCCGATGTGCCAGTACTCCTGTGAGGACCGCGACGGCCTCGCGACGGACTGGCATCACACCCACCTCGTCAGTCGGGCCGTCGGCGGGGCCGGGGTCGTCATGACCGAGGCGACGGCCGTCGAGCCACGCGGCCGCATCTCGCCGGAGGACCTCGGCATCTGGAGCGACGACCACGCCGACGCCCTCGCAGAGATCACGGATTCGATCCGCGCGCAGGGGAGTGTTCCCGGCATCCAACTCGCCCACGCGGGACGCAAGGCGTCGACGCGACGCCCGTGGGAGGGTGGCGATCCGATCACGGACGACGGGGGTTGGGAGACCATCTCCCCCTCGGCCGTTCCCTATCCCCACGACGAGGGGACCGTACCCACACGCGAGATGACGACCGACGACATTGCGGACGTGACCGATGCCTTCGTCGCTGCGGCCGAACGTGCCCGCAGCGCCGGATTCCAGGTGGCCGAGATCCACAGCGCCCACGGCTACCTCCTCCACGAGTTCCTCTCACCCGTGACGAACGACCGAACGGACGCCTACGGCGGCGACTTCGAGGGGCGGACGCGCCTCGTTCGCGAAATCGCGACCGAAGTGCGCGAGGTTTGGCCGGACGACCGCCCACTCTTCGTCCGCATCTCCGCGACCGACTGGCTCCCCGACCGCGAGTCGTGGACCGTCGAGGACTCCGTCCGCCTCGCGGACGACCTCGCCCCACTCGGCGTCGACCTGATCGACGTGAGCGGTGGCGGCATCCATCCGGACCAGCGGATCCCCTCAACCGGTCCGGGGTATCAGGAGCGCTACGCGCGGCGGATCAAACAGGAGTCCGAAGAATCGGTTTCCGTCGGCGCCGTCGGCGGGATCACCACGCCCGAACAGGCCGACGCGCTCGTCCGGAACGGCCGGGGTGACCTCGCCATCGTCGGCCGCGAACACCTCCGCGACCCCTACTTCGCGCTCCACGCCGCCCAGCAACTCGGCCGCCTCGACGACATCGAGGTGCCGGTGCAGTACCACCGCGCCTTCTAGTCCTCGTTCGCACCGTCGGGCGACGGCGCCGCGAAGTTCCCGGCGTCGTCGAACGCGAGTTCCGCCGGCTCCGCGATCACCCGCAGGTCGCTCCGCCCCCGTGCCGCCTCGATCAGCGGCTCGGAGGCGTAACACCGTTCCAACCGCATCGTGTCGGTCACGCGCAGGACGCGCGCCTCGTCGCCCGTGACCGGGCCGATGGTGCCGAGGGCGCCCAACAGTCCGGCGCGGTCGTTCTCGACGACCGGCGGCAGCCGTACGCCGCGGACGGTGCTGGCGGTGATGGCGTTGATCAGCGCCTTCGACCAGTCGAGGTCCGCTTTCACATCCTGGTGGGCGAAGTCGGCCTGCCCCATCCCCATCGCGTTGCCCTTCGTCTTCGCGGTCAGCCCGCGCAGGTAGATGCGTTTCACGTCGGGCGACTCCGGTTCGGGTTCGTTGATCGTGAAGTGGCGCCGACCGGTGACGTTCGTGTCCATTCCCTGTCCGCTGACGCCCTTCCCGATCCGGTCGACGACCAGTACGTCCATCTCGTCGAACGGCAGTTTCGGCATCCGGTCTTCGGCCATCTCCAGTAGTTCGCGCTCGCGTTTCAGGAAACCCGAGGCGGGGACGCCCTCGATCAGCGTGGTGTCGTCGTGTTCGTCCTCGACGATGGCGACGCCGCCGGCGACGGGGAGAGTCTCCAGCAACTGCGCCGCGATTTCGGGGAGCATGTTCCGGAGGCTCCAGTCGACGGCCCAGTCGTGAGCCATCTTCGCGCCCTTCTGCTTGCCCATCCCGATGACGAGCATCTTCGAGAGGCCGCTCTCCACCTCGCCACCGAAGTCCGTGTGCGGTTTGATCCGGTTGACCATCACGATGCCGTCGGCGGCGACGGCGTTCGCGTCGGCGTAGACGGGGACGCCACGTTCCGGCGTCTCGCCCACCGTCTCCACGTCCATCGTCGCCCGGATCTCACAGCCAACGGACTCCTCGCTCACGCCGAGCGTGTTCAGTTTCTCGCGCTGACCGTCGGCGGTCGCGCCGCCGTGACTCCCCATCGCCGGGAAGACGAAGGGGTCGTACCCCTGTTCGCGGACGCCGGCGACGACGCCGCGTACGATCCGCCCGAGGTTGGCGATGCCGCGACTGCCGGCACCGATGGCCACCTCGCCGCCGTCGGGGACGTGCGAGAAGTCGAGGTCGTCGGTTGCCGATGCGGCATGGGATTCGATCTCCTCGGTTGGAATCGGATCGGTCTCCCAAACCTGTTCGACGACACCCATGCGCGGCAGGGCAACGTCGCCGACGGTCGTCCGGATGGTGTCCTCTGGAACGACGAGGGAGTCGGTCATATCGGGAAGATAGCGCCGACGCGAAGAAGAAACCCGCGGATCGTGGGGACGCGGAGCCGATGCCCCGCCTTACGCCGCCGCTTCGTCCGCGAACCGGTCGTCGTACTCGCCCTCGTCGATGCGCTCTTTGAACTGTCGGGGGTCGTTGCCCTCGATCGTGACGCCGAGCGTGACGCAGGTACCGACGACTTCCTTCGCGGCGTTTTTCAGGTCGTACGCGAGCAGATCGGACTGCTTCTGCTCCGCGATCTTCTGGATCTGTTCGACGGTGAGGTCGGCGACGAAGGTCTCCTGCGGTTCGCCACTGCCCGTGTCGAAGCCAGCCTCGTCCTTGATGAGTTCGGCCGTCGGCGGGACGCCCACCTCGATGGTGAAGGAGCCGTCGTCGTCGTACTCGACGGTGATGGGGACTTCCATCCCGTCGAACGCGTCGGTCTCGTCGTTGATCTGCTGTACGACGGCCTGTACGTCGACCGGCGTCGGGCCGAGTTCCGGCCCGAGCGGCGGGCCAGGAGACGCCTCGCCGCCGGGAACGAGCACTTCGATAGTTCCAGCCATACCGAATCAAACCCGGGGCCGACTTTTAACGGTTTTCTTTCGGCTCATGGGTGTGTCTTCCGGTCACAGGGGCATATGCGGTCATACGGGTTGCCGTCACCGTGTCCCGGCGATTGTCGCGTCCGTGGCGACCGCCGGAACTCACTGCCAGCAAGCCGATCAGACGTCGACCGCGAAGGTGTCGACGTCGGCCGCGCGAACCGCTATCGCCCCCAACAGCGTTGCCACGTCGTCAAGGTCGGTCGAGTCGATGACTTCGACCGGCGTGTGCATGTAGCGGTTCGGCAGGCCGAGGTTTAGCGCGGGCGTGCCTCCGGCGGCCGTGTAGAAGGCGTCCGCGTCGGTGCCCGTCCGACTCCCCGCCGCCTGCAACTGTACGTCCACGTCGGCGTCCGCGGCCGTGTCGCGCGCCAGTTCGACCAGCACGGGGTGGTTGGCGCTCCCCCGCGTGACGACCGGTCCTTCGCCGAGTTCGACCGGACCGCGCTGCTTGTCGGGGACGCCCGGCGAGTCCGTCGCGTGGGTCACGTCCACCGCGACGACGGCATCCGGCGCGAGGTCGAAACCGACCATGCGCGCGCCCTGCAGGCCGACCTCCTCCTGAATCGTGCTGACCGCGTACACCGTCGCGTCCGCGTCGGCCTCGGCAGCGCGTCGAAGCCCCTCGGCGGCCGCCCAGACGCCGATGCGGTTGTCCATGCCCCGGGCCGCGATGCGGGAGCCGTGGAGGTCCTCGACGGTCGTCGAGAACGTGACGGGGTCGCCCACGGAGACGAGGGATTCGGCCTCGTCGCCGTCCTCGGCGCCCACGTCGACGAACTGCTCGCTCACGTCGTCGTACTCCTCGCCGCCTTCTCGCAGGTGAATCGCCGTCTGGCCCACGACGCCCGAGACGGGGTCGTCGGCGTGAATCGTCACGTGTTGGCCCTTCGAGACGGTGCGGTCGGCGCCACCGATCCCACCGATGCGGACGTAGCCGTCGTCGTCGATGCGGCGGACGATGAAGCCAACCTCGTCGGCGTGGCCGGTGAGGGCGAGTTCGGCCTCGCCGCCTTCGTGGACCGCGACCGCGTTGCCGTAGTCGTCGGTCCACACGTCGTCGGCGAACTCTGAGACGTAGTCCAGCCACACCCGCTGGCCGCGCGTCTCGAAGCCGGATGGGCTCGGGGTCTCCAGCAGCCGATCCAGGAAATCCCGGCGCTCGGGGTGGAGTGCCATACGATCGGTTACGAAAGAGTGGGCAAGAAGCCAGCGATCCGTCGTGTAGGTGCCGTAGCGAGCGATTTCGCCCCGAGTGAGCGGCGCGTCCTGGGGCACCACTCGTTCGTGCCGGAGTAACGTATAAGTCCTTCGCAGCGAGTGGTACCGGGAACGACGCCGAACGGTTCCGGGCCGATGACGGGTATCAGCGCGAACCCGTGCGTGGACGCGCCGTGCTTGCCGGCGGCTGGTGATGGAGTGTGAGATCATGCACGAGAACGACACCACCGATGTCGACGCGACCGACTCACCCACGTCCGGCGTGCCGGCCTCGCCACGACGCCGGCGATTCCTCGGGACGCTGGCGGCTCCGCCGACGATAGCGGCGCTGGCCGGCTGTTCGTTCGGTGGCGACGGCGCCACGGATCCCATCGTGGAGGATCTGGAACCGGGCGACACGGCCGGTTATCCTGGCGCCGTCCGGTTCGGGAACCGGTACGTGATGGCGGTAACACGCGCCACTGACGGAGAATCGACCCTCTCCGGTCGGTTCTATCACCGGGATCGGTTCCTTCGATTCGAGAACGACGGGAACGTGGTAGAGTCCTACCTCGTCGACGGTGACGGGTACGTCGTTACCGGGGACCAGTGCGTCGAGTATCCGGATCTGGGGGCGGGATTCGAGAGCGTCGCGGCGGTCGACGCCGACCTCGACCCCGACGCGCCGGCGGAGCCCGAGTTGGCAGTGACCGGGCGGACGACGATAGACGGCCGGACAGTGTTAGTGCTCGAACTGCCCGCCGGGGAACTCGCCGCGGACGAGGCGGGCGTCACCTACTACGTCGACGACGAGACGCGATACCTCCGCCGCATCGAGGCGGAGACCGTCGTCGTCGACTATCACTCCTGGAACGAGATTGACCCTATACAGGTGCCGGATCTGGACTGTCGACCGATCGGCTGAAAGTTCGGGATATCGAATATAACGTCCGACGGAGGCACCTGTTATCGGCGAATCGAGGACGTGAAGCGTGAATCCGTTCGGAATCCGCCGCACTTCCATCCCGAGCTTTATGTGACACGGTACCAGACTCTGGAACATGTCAGACGGTGAAAATTCGCCCGAGACGATTGGCTGGCGGTTCGAAGTCGATTCGACGGCCGGCGAGTTGCGTCTCGAACACACCGAGTCCGACACCATCTACGTACTCGACGCGGAGGGTGGTCTCCGCGTGCCGGGAGACGCCGGGAGCGAACTGGACGCACTCCAGGAGACGCTGGCCGCCGCGTTTCGTCCGGGCGAGAACGACGACGAAGCGGTGACCGACGGCGGCCAGAGTGCCGGCGGCTGTACCGTCGAGTGTGACGAGACAACGGGCGAAGTGATCATCGAGAGCGAGTCCAAAATCTCGCTGGACGCCCCGACCATCGAACTCTCCAGCGCCACGACCAGCGTCAACGCGAGCGGCGTCCTGACGCTGCAGGGCGGGATGATCAAACTGAACTGACCGTGCCGCCCGCTGCCCGCGTTCTGGACATGACCGCGCACGGCACCCCGCTCACCGGTGGTCCCGGGAGCACGGACGTCCTCATCGGTGGGCAACCGGCGTGGCGGGCGACCGTCGACACCCACACCTGTCCGCTGTGGGCCGGCGCTCAGCCCCACGTCGGCGGAACCGTGGTGACGGGGAGTTCGACGGTTCTGATCAACGGCTATCCCGCCGTCCGACAGGGGGACGTGATCGTCGAGCACGGCCCCCCGAACACCGTCGCCTTGGGTGAACCGACCGTTATGATCGGCGGCGGTGCGACGTCCGCGGAGCCGCCCTGGGCGGCCTCGCTGTACGAACGGCTGTCGTCGTACGTCGACGCCCACAACGCCGACGTCGTCGACGCCGATCTCGGAGCCGCGGCTGGACAGCTACAAAACGAGACGGTGAACCTGTACGTCAGCGCCGACGGTGGGGAGGCCGCGTTCTCGTTCCGAACCGACGGGAAAAACCGGATCGAAGAGTTTCAGCGGGGTTCCCTGGAGGACGCCACCGTTCGCATGGAGACCAATCGGGCCACTGTCGAACGGTTGACGGACGCCGACGCGCCGGTAGCGGCGTTCCGGAAAGCAATCCTCGAAGACGACATCAGGATCCGCGGCATCGGAACGGTGAACGAACTCAAATGGCGGGTGCTCGACGGGATCAAGCATCTGGCGGCATTTTTCCGCGGCGTGTGACGGCGGAGAGCGCGTCGCACGGATCCTTCGTCGCCGACCGCCGCTTGCATCCTGGCTTCCACCCGCCTAGGTCGTCCCGTGCTGACTGCGCGCCCCCTGTTCGGCACGCCGAACCGATCATTCACTCCCCGTGCCGCGTCACACACGTCGACAGCCCCGTCAACTCCACCGGCTCGGAGTTGTCCGGCGAGTAGACGACCATCTGCCCTTTCTCCATGTACGGCACCTTGTCCTCGAGCGTCGGCGGGATGTTGACGCTCTTGATCGCGTCCTCGTCGCCGAGGTTGAGGACGAGTTTCGTGTTCACCTGCTTGAACACCGAGTCCGCGATGTCCTGTGGATCCTGCGTGATGAGAAAGAGACCCAGCCGCTCTTTCCGGCCCTGTTTGGCCGCCTCGGTGAACTTCCCGATCACCTTGCGGGCCTGGACGCTCTCGGCGTCGGTGAGGAAGTTGTGTGCCTCGTCCATCCCGACGATCAGGGGCGTCTCCTCGATGCGGTCGTAGGTGGAGTCGTTCGACAGTTTCTCGTCGACCAGTAGGCTGGCGACGGCGAGGACGACCAGTTCGGTCGCCCGCGAATCGTTGACGTGGTAAGTCGGGACCACCGTCAGCCCGCCGGGGCGGACGAGTTCGTGAACAAGGTCCGTAACCGGTCGTGCGTCCCGGTCGAAGACGCGACGGAAAGCGCTCCCGAGGGCCCGCCGCCGGACGGCGTCGAAGGTGGCCTCGTGGACTCGCCCGGATTCGTCGAGTTCCTCGCGGAGCGCCGGGTCGTCGAGGTAGGTGGTGAACTGCTCGTACGTTCCCTCGGCGCCGTAGTCGTCGAAGAAGCGTCCGAGCAGGTAGTCGAGCGCCTGATACTGGTTGTCGTTGAGGCGGGCACCCGCCACCAGCCACGGCCGGCGGTGGACCATCCGGAAGGGGATGGTGAACGGCACCTGCTCGGCGCGGTGGTGGCCGCCGCCGTACGACGCGCCCTCGACGACGGGCACGAACGCGGTCGTATCGTCGTGGCCGCCGTGGGCGACCCCCTCGCGGTCGAGACGCCGGGCGACGCCGTCGTCCATATCGGGGTTGTCGTCGTGCATCTGGGCGTACTCGTCCTGCGGATCGAACTGGACGACCGCCGTCGACACCTCGCGGCCGTCGTCCATCGGATACGTGGTGTCGAGATACTGCCGGAGAACGTTCTTCGAGGCGTGGGTCTTCCCCGATCCCGTTCCCCCAGCGACGAGGGTGTGCCGGAAGACGAGGGGATCACCGTCCGCGTAGTCGTCTTTCAGGCGGTAGTCGATGGTCGGCGGCGACGCGGCCGTTCGCACCGTCTCGCCGCCGACGGAGAGGTGGCCGAGGAAGACGCCGTCACTGGGGATAGCCAGCCCCGTCTTGATCTGTTCGGCGTCGGTCGCCTCGCCGACTACCGCACCGGGCTTTGGCACCCGGTCGACCATCCGGCGCTTCAGGTCGTCGCCATCGGAGAAGAGGATCGCCACGGGGTCGAGTTCGGCGACGAACTTGTAATCCCGCTCGGCGAAGTCGTCGCGGCGCATCGCCCGGCGGGCGTGAATCTCGGTCGCGTCGTCGGCCTCGAACTCCTGGGCGTACTCCAGCGCGGTGATCCGACAGAACAGCGTCTCCCCGTCGGGGTAGGGGACGAGGAGGTATTTGCCGAGGCGGACCGAGTCGCGGTTGTCGCTGGTGACGAACGCCTTGAGCGCCGTGTCGTCGCCGTCCTCGGCGACGCGAAGCCCCTGCGAGACGGAGATGGAACCGAGCCCCCGATCCGAGCCAGCGGGCGAGACGTCGTAGGATTCGAAGCCGTCACCCTCCTCGTCGGATGCCGACTCGTCGTCGTCGGCCGACTCGTCCGGCGGGTCGTCCGCGGAGAAATCGCTGAAATCGCCGAGATCGGACATACTCCCTACCACGGAGATGGGTGTGAAACCCCTTTCGGCGCGCGGGCGGTGTGTGGCCGCCCCGTCACGCCGTCCGATCGACCGTCAGCAGGAGGCCGCCGAACAGGAGCAGGAACACCACGCCGATCGGGATCGGGACGCCCGGGAAACCACGGCTCAGGAGGAGATACGTCGCCGCGGCGAAGACGGCGCCCGTCACGAACAGGAGGGCACCGAGGAGGCGAATGGGATCGACGGGCCACGACTCCGCCCACGACTCGTTGCGGTAGTAGAGGAGGGAGACGACGATGGCGACGGCGAAAACGGTGGCACCGACCGCCCAGACCTGGTAGACGAGTTCGAGCGCCTGTCCCTGCTGGAAGGCGATAGCCGAGAGCGGATCGGCGATCCTAGTGCCGCGCGCGATCGACAGGCCGAACGTGTACCGGATCTGGAGCAGGGGAAATCGGACGAACAGCAGCGCCCCGGAACCGATGCCCGACGAGTACGTCACGTTCCACGGGAGGAGTGCGGACAACCACGTCAGGAGGACGGCCAGTTCGCCGGCGTACTCCGACCGGACCCACATATGCGTTGCCGACGGCGGGCCACGGAATAAAACCCATCGGCACGCCGGCCGAGCCCTGGGGCGTTACGTTCATACCGTCTGAACTCAAAGATAGGCGTAGGGAATGAGGCGCGACCATTTCGAGTTGGCGGCACACAACGTCGACTGGGTAGAGACCGGCGACCCGCCGGCCGAGCCCCGTGTCGTCATCGACTTCGACGGACCGGAAGAGACGCTCACGGACCGTCTGACGGATCCGGACGGGAAACTGCTGGGCGCGTCCGAGACGGACGTGACCTACCGGCTACAGGATCCGCTCGACGATCCGGACGCCATGGGAGTCGTCGGCGTGACCGACCGCATCACTGGGGATTTCCTCCTCGAACTCAACGAGGACGCCGACGACGTGTTGCGGTTCGTCCGCGCCGCACGCGAGTACGGCCAGTCGACTGACGACGACGGCGGCCGGTACAGCGTCGTCATCCGCATCGACGGTGACACCGTCGCCACCTACTCGAAGAGTACGTTCCTCGTCTACGACGCCAACGGGAGCCTCCTCCGGTCGAAGAGCCTCATTCCGTCCGGCGTCGAACTCTAACTTTCCGTGCGAAACGTCACCGACCGCGTCAGCAACCCGTTCGGTATGCGACCGCCCTGCGAGCGGTTCGTCCCGGGCTACGGCGACGCCAACGCCCACTTCCACGTGATCGGCGACCATCCCGGCGTCCACGGCGGCGCCGAGACGGGCGTCCCGTTCACGAACGACGCCGGCCGCCGCCTCCAGCGCGCCCTCCACGACGCCGGCCTCCTGCGGACGACCGGCGACGACCCCGAGGTGGAGCAAACGTATTTCTCCTACCTCCACACGTGCGTCCCGACGGGCGAGCCGACCGACGACGACTACGCCGACATGGAGCCGTTTTTCGACGCCGAACTCCGTGCCATCGCCGCGCACGTCCTCCTCCCGGTTGGCGAGCGGGCGATCCGCCACGTCCTCGAAACGTGTACGGCCCGGAAGACGGCCGACCTCGACGTCGCGGAACTCCACGCGACGGAACTGCTCGGGAGCGGATGGCTCGTGATGCCGATCCGCGAACCGAGCGCGTGGATCTCCGACGACGCGAGCGGTCTCGTCGACGCAATCCACCGTCTCCGCGAGACCGACTATCGGCGCGAGAGCGACCTCGGACGGTTCGTCGCGGGGAACGACCCCTATCTCGTCCGCTGACTGCCGAATGTGTGGATGCATTTCAAACCGCCACGAATGAATACATACGAACATCAAGCGTTCTAATTGTGGAATATATTGGTCTAGTCAACAGCTTTTTTAACACATGCGTTAATCTATGATCTGACGCGGTCGGACTACCACCGGGCGCGTCACAGTATCGATAGCACATTGCGAGTCAGGTGCTCCTCGCAGTGGCTTGGTCAGTCGGACGACCACTACGTGTGGTCCCGTACGTTCTCCGTTCGGGGGACGCCATCCCGGCGTCGCCCGTTCGTCCGGAGACACTATTCGTCTCCCGTTCGTCTGGAGACGCTACTCCTCTTCCGTTCGTCCACATACGAAACCTTGAAACGCGAACCGCCGGTACCTGAGGGTATGGAACTGCGGGTCATCGAGAAGACCGACGAGGAACTTCGCATGGAGATCGCGGGCGAGGATCACACGTTCATGAACGTCCTCAAGGGCGCGCTGCTGGAGACGGCGGGCGTCGCCGCAGCGACCTACGACATGAACCCCGAGCAGTCGGGCGGCCAGACCGATCCAATCCTCTCGGTCAAGACCGAATCCAGCACCGATCCCCTGGACGCCGTCGCCGACGCCTCTCGTCGCGTGCAGGGCCTCACCGACGACTTCATGGCCGCGTTCGACGCCGCCGCGTAACGGTTCTCGCCCAGTCCGGCAGGGCGTGGACGCCGATACCGACGCCCAGCGCTGCCACGCTCACGACGCCCAGCACCGGGAGCGTCCGGTGTGTCCCCGTCACGACGAAGATACCGATAAAGAAGACGTGAAAGAGCAGCGTCGCCGCCACCGCGGACCGTGCCGGGCGGTCGGCGAACGTGGGCGGCCACCGAACGAGCACGAGGGCGGAGAGAACGCCGAGGGCGAGCAGAATTCCCGCGCCGAGCGCCACCCCTTCGACGAACGTCGTCCAGAGTTCGAGCGCCACGAGCAGCGTCGCCAGCGCGGCGACGAGCGTCCCGCTGCCGAGTGCGAGCGGGTGGGAGAGCCGCCGCCGGAGGAGTTCGAACCAGCCGGCAAAGAGGAAGGCCACGCAGAACCACCCGAAGAAGTTGCCGAGGGGCACCCCGAACCACGGGCCGGGCGGCGTCCACGTCCAGAACGGCACCTGGATGGCGATGGCGTCCATCGACAGGTCGACGTGGAGCGCGTAGAGCGCGACGAAGCCCGGAAGCGACCGGAGCGGGACACCGTAGGCCCGCGCGGTGGTCGTCCCCGCGTAGATGATCGCCGACCACCCGAAGGCGATGGCCAACGGCACGCCCAGTACGTCGAAGAGATACGCCTCGGCGGGGTAGGTGTAGGCGCCGAAGGCGACGATGACCAACTTTTCGAGGATAAGGCCGTAGACGACGGCGGTGGCATAGAGAGTCAGTCCCTCGCGGTCGCCCCACGCGTCCCACAGACAGCCGAGCGACGCGAGCACCATCACGCCGGTAAAGAGGAGGTAGATCGGTTGCACGGGTGGCGACTGGCGGCGCCGGGGCCGTAAACCCTGTCCTACAGCCGAACCGGCACGCCGCGGTCGTCGAGGTACTCCTTCACGTCGCGGATGGAGTACTCGTCGAAGTGGAAGATGGAGGCCGCGAGCGCCGCGTCCGCCCCTGCTTCGGTGAACACCTCGTAGGTATCCTCCGGGCCACCACACCCCGAGGAGGCGATGACGGGCGTCGAGACGTTTTCACACACCGCCCGGGTCAGCGGGATGTCGTAGCCGTCCTTGGTGCCGTCGGCGTCGATGGAGTTGACGAACAGTTCGCCCGCCCCCCGGGACTCCACCTCGCGTGCCCACTCGACGACGTCGACGCCCGTCCCCTCGCGGCCGCCCTTGATCGTACACTCGAACCAGCAGGACTCGCCGTCCACCTGCGCGTAGTGCTCTCCTTTCTCGTCGTAGCGCCGGCGCGCGTCGACGCTGATGACGATGCACTGACTGCCGAAGGCCGCGGCGCCGGCGTCGACGAGGTTGGGGTTCTCGATGGCCGCCGTGTTGATCGACACCTTGTCCGCGCCGGCGCGAAGCGTCTCCTTGATGTCCTCACGGGTGCGGATGCCGCCGCCGACGGTGAGGGGGATGAACACCTCGTCGGCCACCCCCTCGACGACGTGGAGCATCGTCTCCCGGTCGGCAGCGCTGGCCG
>Ga0207757_100208_pt1 | contig 45918 bp, 45 predicted proteins | sample A23P3SouthBayCA_2_FD_187752 | JGI IMG/M metagenome (GOLD analysis project Ga0207757, IMG submission 187752) | Aerobic enrichment media microbial communities from Eden Landing Ponds, California, USA - A23 P3 (2) (SPAdes) | ecosystem: Environmental > Aquatic > Marine > Unclassified | place...
GGTCGTTCGCTGGGGGTCATCGGTCATGGCTGGTGTGGTCGCGTGGTCCGTGCCGGCCCCGGTCGGGACGGCGACGGCACGGCCGGTCGTACACGGAGTGCGAGCAGGAACCGACGTGGCGATTGCGCCGGGCAACAGGGGTTGCTTAAGACGTTCCGGACCTCCAGGCATCGAGCCCCTGGCCGTGAGTCGGGGGCTTTTGTAGTTGCACGTCTCCGGTACGGGCATGACCGACGACGCCACCGCGGACGACGAGGGGCTTGCTCCCCTTCCGGGATCCGAGGCCGAGCCGGAGCCGTTCACCTACGACGGCGGACGGGTCGACCCCGGCGAGACCCAGAACGTCCGCTACGGCGTCAGCGAGACCTATCTCGGCGAACCCATCCGCGTCCCGGTCACCATCGTCAACGGTGCGCGTGCCGGTCCGACGATGTTCCTCTCGGCGGCCGCGCACGGTGACGAACTGAACGGTATCGAGGTGGTCCGGGAGGTGGCCCACGAGTGGGACCACACCGACCTCGCGGGGACGCTGGTCTGCCTGCCCGTCCTCAACGTCCCGGGGTTCATCGCCCAGCAGCGCTACCTCCCCATCTACGACCGCGACCTGAACCGCTCGTTCCCCGGCGACCCCGAGGGCACGTCGGCCAAGCGCATCGCCCACCGCATCCACCGGAACTTCCTCGAGCCCTGTGACCTGGGGCTGGACTTCCACACCTCCACCCGTGGCCGGACGAACACCCTCCACGTCCGCGCGGACATGGAGCACCAGCGGACCGCGCGCGTCGCCAACGCCTTCGCCTCCAACGTCATCATCGCGGGCGAGGGACCGTCGGGGTCGCTCCGGCGCGAGGCGACCGAGGCCGGCGTCCCGACCATCACGGTCGAGATGGGCGAGGCCCACCGCTTCCAGCGCGGCCTCATCGACCGCGCGCTGGCGGGCACGCTGTCGGTCATGGCCGAGTTCGGCCTGCGCGACGAGGAGGCGGTCGCGTGGCCCGGCTGGCGGACCGTCGTCGACGGCTCGGCCGAGAAGACCTGGCTCCGCGCGGACGCGGGCGGACTCGTCGAGATGCACCACGAGCGCGGCTCGCTCGTCTACGAGGGCGATGCGGTCTGTACCATCACGAACCCGTTCAAGACGGACTCGACGGTCGTGGAGGCGCCGTTCACCGGACTCCTCGTCGGCGTGCTGGAGAACCCGCTCGTCTACCCGGGCAACCCGCTCTGTCACCTCGTCGAACTCGACGAACGGACCCGGCGCGCGCTCGAACGCGAGGGCGAGCGCACGTCTGGTGGGCCCGCCTGATACTCCCTGTCTGCGACGACCTCCCGCCTGACACGACCTCCAGGGGCGGTCAGTCGTAGTCGTCGAACTCGAACTCCGCGTCCTCCTCGTCCTCGTCGCTCAGGAACCGCGTCTTCACCAGGTAGGCGACGACCGCGAGGAATACCAGTCCGACGAGTGCGCCCACGACCGCCGTCTTCGAGCTGCCGCCGCTCTCCGGCGGGATGTCCTCGCCCGCGGCCTCGAACGAGACGTTCTCGGCGTCGTGCCCGTCGTCGCCCTTCGTGAAGGAGGCGTCCTGCACGTGGACCTCCAGGAACGTGATGTCGACCATGGCCGGGGTTCAGTCGGCGAGGATTTAGCGGTTGTGGGGCATTCTGGTCGGCGTGCCTGTGCGCCTGCGTCCGGCGGTACGCCGACACGCCGCGCGGACCCACTGGAGACCGGGTGTCGGTGCGTTTATCCGGTCGGCCCGCGCGCTCTGTTGTATGCCGGGGCGACCGCTCGACGTGCTCGAAGAGACGCTCGGAGACGAAGTGACGGTTCACCTGAAGGGCGGCGAGGTGTACGACGGCGTCCTCGAGGGGTACGACCAGCACATGAACCTCGTCGTGGCCGACGGGGAGAACACAACGATTATCCGCGGCGATAACGTCGTCTCGATTCAACCAGAACCATGACTGGAGCCGGCACGCCCTCTCAGGGGAAGAAGAACAAGACGACCCACGTGAAGTGCCGCCGCTGCGGCGAGAAGTCCTACCACAAGCAGAAGAAGAAGTGCGCGTCCTGTGGCTTCGGGAAGTCCGCGAAGCGACGGGACTACGAGTGGCAGGGCAAGACCGGCGACAACTGAACGCGGGCCACACGACGACCGAACCGCGACCCTTCTGTTCGCGGCTACCACCGACAGCCGTGGCTTCTCCGGCATGTACGGACCTGCCGGCAGTGCCCGGTGACGGCTGTGTCACCTGGAACGACCCAGTTGCGAATCTTTTTGCCGGTCCGGTCGCTCCCTCCGCACAATGACAGGCCGGGACCACCGGGACCTGGGCGGCCCGACGGAGAAGTGCGGTGTCGTCGGGGTGTCCCTGGACGAGCGGGCCGCCGCGCGGCCGCTCTACTACGCGCTGTACGCGCTCCAGCATCGGGGGCAGGAGTCCGCCGGAATCGTCACCCACGACGGCTTCCAGCAGCACTCGCACGTGGAGATGGGCCTCGTCGGCGACGCCTTCGACGAGGACGATATCGACCAGCTGAACGGGCCCGTCGGTATCGGACACGTCCGCTACCCGACCGCCGGGAGCGTCAACGCCTCCTGTGCGCAGCCGTTCTCCGTCTCGTTCAAGTCCGGCTCGCTGGGGCTCAGCCACAACGGCAACCTCGTCAACGCGGGCGAGATTCGCGACGAACTCGCGAATCTGGGTCACGCCTTCACCTCCGACGGCGACACGGAGGTCATCGCCCACGACCTCGCGCGCAACCTGCTGGAGGAGGACCTGGTCCGCGCGGTCAAGCGCACGATGAGCCGCATCCACGGCTCCTACTCGCTCACCATCATGCACGACGACACGGTGATGGGCGTGCGCGACCCGCAGGGCAACCGGCCGCTCTGCATCGGTGAGATCGACGACGGCTACGTGCTGGCCTCCGAGTCGGCGGCCATCGACGTGCTCGACGGGGAACTCGTCCGCGACGTGAAGCCGGGCGAACTCATCATCCTCCAGCCCGACGGCGAGGGGTTCGACGCCTACCAGCTGTTCGAGCAGGAGAACACTGCACACTGCTTCTTCGAGCACGTCTACTTCGCACGCCCGGACTCCGTCATCGACGAGAAACTCGTCTACGACGTGCGTCGGGACCTCGGACGCGCGCTCTGGGACGAGAGCGGCGTCGACACGGACGTTGTGATGCCCGTGCCGGACTCCGGGCGCGCGTTCGCCTCGGGCTACGCCGAGGCCGCTCAGGAGGAGGACGCCAGCGTCGAGTTCGCCGAGGGGCTGATGAAGAACCGCTACGTCGGGCGGACGTTCATCATGCCCACCCAGGACGCACGCGAGCGCGCCGTGCGCCTGAAGCTCAACCCCATCAAGGACGTCGTCGAGGACCGGACCGTCACCATCATCGACGACTCCATCGTCCGCGGGACCACCTCGACGCAGCTGGTCCAGCTGATGCGCGACGTGGGTGCCGACGAGGTCCACGTCCGCATCGGCGCGCCGCCCATCATCGCGCCGTGCTACATGGGCATCGACATGGCCTCGCGCGAGGAACTCATCGCGTCCGACCGGACGGTCCCGGAAATCGGCGACGAAATCGCCGCCGACTCGCTGGAGTACCTCTCCATCGACGCGGTGGCCGACGCGCTGGACCAGTCGCGTGCGGACCTCTGTCTCGGCTGTGTCACCGGCGAGTACCCCTACGACATCGAGGGCGAGACGACCGACCGCGACGTGGACCGCCCCGTCATCGGCAGCGAGCCGGCGGCGGCCGACGACTGACCCCCGGTCGATACCCGTTCTCCATCACGCCTCCCCGTCCGTCAGCCGCCGGTACTCGTGTCGCAGTGGGTCCACCAGCGTCGGTAGCAGGACGAACGCCGTCCCCAGCGCCACCAGCGCGACCCAGAAGGGCCGGGTCCCGTCGGTGACACCCTGCGGCAGGAGGACGAACGTCCCGACGAGCAGGACCGCGACGGTGGCCAGCTCGCCGAGCCCGCGGACCACCACCCGGGGGTGCTCGCGGAACTGCTCGCGGAGCTCCGCGAGTTCGGCACCGAGGTTCATGCGCGATGATGCGGCGGCACGCCTCTTAGCTCCCGGGGACCGCGTCGTCCCCGGACCCTGCCCGCTCAGTACACCAGATACAGCATCGCGTAGACGCCGATGCCCAGCGAGAACGAGACGAGCCACAGCGCCGCCGCCACGCGGCCGACGCGCGGATGGAGCGAGCCGAACACCTCGCTCGTCGGCCGCGTCCCGGCCACGAGGAGCACGTAGTACAGCAGCGGCACGCAGACGATGGCGAGCAGGATGTGGATGCCCAGCATCGGGAAGTAGACGAACCGCTCGACGGCCGCCGGCCCGGGGAACGGGGTCGGACCCAGTAGCGCGACCCGGTAGAGGTACAGCACCAGGAAGGTCGCGAACAGGCCGAAGCTCGCCACCATCAGGCGCGCGTGGCGCTGGACGTTGCCACGGCGGATGGCCCGCCATCCGGCCGAGATGGTGCCGATGGCGACGAGGCTGATGCCGGCGTTCACGGGCGGGATGGCCCTCAGCACGCTGTCGGGCGCTCGGGGGAGCAGGCCACGTGGGACGACCCCGAGCGCGGCCGCGAAGACGAGTGCCAGCGAGACGACCGTCAACAGCGCCGTGGCTTCCGGCACGCGGTCCCGGGGGAGGAGCGACCCCTGCCCCGACTCGGAGGTGGTCATGTCTGGCCGTACGGGCGGGGGGATTATCGGTGCCGTGAGACGTGTGCCAACATTTATCATGACTGGGCAGCAACGACGACACACGAGGGATGACGTACACAGACCCGCACCACGCCGACGACCCCATCTACGAGTGTATGGACTGCGGTGACCGTCCGTCGGACGTGGATGGCCGCCTCTGCCCCAAATGTGGCGGCTACCTCACGAACCTCGGCGTCGCGCGTGACCGGTGAGTCGTCGAGCAGCCGAAACAGGCGAGATACTGGCCGCTCCTGGGGCAGATAGATTCGGTCCTCCAGCTATGTCTCCAATTCTGGTATAATAATCGCCATAACTCGATAACCGATGAGCGAAACGAGAGCACTCCGTCTCGAGACGGACGAGGATATCTATCAATCCGGTGACGAAATCACGGTCGAGGTATGGGACGAGCGCGGCGTCCCCGTCGCCGGCGCCGTAGTGCGATTCCCCGATGGGGGCGAGGTGGTCACGGACGCCGATGGGACGGCCACGGTCGTGGCCGATACGACCGGAATCCTGCGGCTGCAGGCAACCAGAGAGAACGACGACGGGGTGTCGTACACGCCCGACGAGCACCTGATCCGGGTCAGGCAGGCCTGACCCCGTGCCGTAGCCGCGGCTGTCGAAGTAGCGTTCGGAGAGAGTTTGCGTGGGTGCCGTCCCAAAGGGATGGCACCTGCACTGCCTGGGGCGACGCCCCAGGTTATGGCAGTGCGTGGGACCGGATTTGAACCGGCGGACCCCTACGGGACAGCGCCCTCAACGCTGCGCCGTTGGCCTGGCTTGGCTACCCACGCACGCTGCTGCGTGCCGAAGCCAATCGGACCGACGAGAGATTTGCTGATATGGTTTTCGTTCCACGGGCGGGGCGAGGTAGTGTGACACGGTGCCGGCGGGCGGCTGGAATCGTCCGGAGAATCGGGCCGAACGCGAATTTGAAGTGTCTGGGTCGGTTCAGTGGCGCCATGGCGAAGTACTCGACCGGGGGCAGCAGCGGGGGCGCCAGCGACAGTTGCGAACTGTGCGGCGCCGAGGACCGCGACCTCCGGACGGCGACCGTGGCGGGAGCGAAACTGGATGTCTGCGGCGAGTGTGCCCGGCACGCCGAGGACGACGACGACCGCGGGCAGGACGACGACGAGCAGGAACGTCGGCGGGAGGCCGCGCGCAACACCGCGAAGCTCAACGACGCCCGGAAGGGCAACCCCGAGCACTGGGAGCAGGGCGGCACGGACTACGACGACGACCCGCTGCCGTACCTGGTCAAGAACTACGGTGACCGGCTGGAGGAGGCCCGGCAGGAGGCCGGCCTCCAGACCGCGGAACTCGCGGGCGAACTCGGCGTCGACGAGGCCGACGTGCTGGCCGTCGAACAGGGCCGCGCGACCCGCGCGGGCGTCGGTGGCGCGCTCATCACGGCGCTCGAGGAACGGCTCAACGTCCAGCTCGCCGAGGACACCTGAGGCTGCTCTGCGCGCCGCTACTCTCGCGCGCGCACACTTCCCGTCCGGCCGCGACCACTTCCGGCCCGGTGACCGAACGTTGAAGCGGCTCGCTCGCGTCCCGTGGCACGATGGACGGATCGTCGGCCCGGTTGCTCGCACTCCCCCCGGCAGTCGTCGCCGACCGCTCGCCCGACGCCGTCGCGGACGCCCGTGACTACTTCGACCCGGACGGGGTCTGGGTGCTGGCGACCGAGCGCGCACCGCGAGCGCACGCGACCGTGCGCTCGGCAACGGGCGGTGCTGGGACCGAGATGCCGGTCGTCCACACGCCGCTCGCGCGCGACGATGACCCACGCCACGACCGACTGGGGAGCGGTGACGGCGTGGATGTGGTGAGCGTCGGCGATTCCGCCGCCCTGCCGGAGGTCGGGCGACAGCTCCGGGACGGCGCCATCGGCGTCGTCCCCGATACGACGACGTTCGTCGTCTGTCCCGTGGCGGTCGAGGTGGACGCGACCCAGCTCGTCGCCACGCTCCCGGCTGCCGCTGCCCTCGCCACCCTCGCCTCGACCGCACCCGGACAGGTGGTCGTCCTGAGTGACCTGCTCCCGGCCGACTACGACCACGAGTGGACGCTGGAGGCGCCTGACGGCGATACGGTCGCGGTGCGCATCCACGGCCTCGGCGCGACGGAAGGCTACGGCAGCCGCGATGTGGCCTGTCTCACCCTCTCACCCTCTGGCGCGGTCGGCACCGAGCGCGTGGGTGCGGACCGGTTCGGCCTGCGCGCGCTGGAGGGGGTCGGTCCGCGGACCGCCGACCGCCTCCGCGAGGCGGGCGTCCGCTCGCGCGAGGACGTGCGCCGGACGCCGCTCCGGGGGCTGACCGACGTGACCGGTGTCGGGCGCGACACCGCCGAGCGCGCGACACGGCACGCGGAGGTGCTGGATTCGGGTGAACCACTCCGCCTGAGCACGAGCGCGCTGCCCGGCGAACCGGCCGCGGCGCCACCGCTCTGTCTCGATATCGAGACGGACGGGCTCTCGCCGACGGTCATCTGGCAGGTCGGCGTCTACGACCCGGCGGCCGACGAGCACCACGCGTTCACCGAGCGCGAGGACCCGGACGACCCGGGGCGCGTCATCGAGGCGTTCCTGACGTGGCTGCTCGCCGAACACCCGGACCGTGACCTCGTCACGTGGAACGGGAACCGGTTCGACTACCGCCACCTGACGAGCTTCGTCGAACGCCACTGCCCCGAGTACGCGGCCGAGTGGGACGCCTACTGGAAGCACGACCTCTACGACTGGGCCGTCCGGCAGGACAACGCACTGTTGCCGGGGCGGACGAACAAGCTCGACCACGTCGCGCGCAAGCTGGGGTACGCGGGTGCCGAGACCGGCCTCGACGGGGCCGCGACCGCCGCCGCGTACGGCCGATTCATGCGCACCGGAGAGCCGCTCGACTGGGACCGGCACGAGGCGTACTGCGAGGACGACTGCCGCGCGCTCTGGCACGTCTACGAGGCGCTTCGGGAGGCTGACCGTCGGGACGGGGTTGCCGCCGAGCGCGAGCGCACGACCGACTCCGAACAGGCCGGACTGGGTGATTTCTGATGGCCGACGAGAACGCCCTGCCGCTGACGGGTCGCGAACTCCTCGAGACCTTCCCGCGCTACGCTGACCTCGACGAGCACGTCTCGGTCCGCGAACTGGAGCCACGCGAGGCCCGCACGGTTCCGGCCGACGAGGTGCTGCGCCCCGCACTCGCCGCGAACTACCCGTACGACCCGTTCATCCACCAGGCGCGGGCGCTGGACGCGCTCGAACGGGGGGAGAACGTCTGCGTCGCCACGAGCACGTCCTCGGGGAAGACGGACGTGTACGCCCTGCAGGTCGCCCGGAACGTCCTCGACGCGCGGGCTCGGGACGCCGAGTCGACGGCGTACGTCGTCTACCCGATGAAGGCCCTCGCACAGGACCAGCAACGGGAGCTGTCGGCACTGTACGACCGCCTCGGGCTGGATATCGAGGTGGCCGTCTACGACGGCGACACGGAGCTGGGCGAGACACGGCGGCGCATCCGCGAGGAGGCCGACGTCGTCATCTCGAACTTCATGGGCGTCAACACGTACCTCCACAACCACGACGTGTGGTCGCGCTTCTTCAACGCCTGCGACCTCGTCGTGGTCGACGAGTCCCACACCTACACCGGCGTTCAGGGGATGCACGTCGCGTGGATACTCCGCCGGCTGAAGCGCGTCCTCGACTACTACGGGAGCGACCCGTCGTTCGTCTGCTCCTCGGCGACCATCGGCAACCCGGGCGAGCACAGCGAGGCGCTGCTGGGTGAGCCGGTCACCGTGGTCGACGAGGACGGGAGCCCGCGCGGGCGACGGGACCTCGTGCTCTGGAACCCGCCGCCGACCGAGCGCCGGGACGACGGGACCGCTGCCGACCGCGACGGGGACGAGGATGGGGCGGCGGACGAATCCTTCGAGCGCCAGCCCGCCTCCGTCGAAGCGCCGCGCGTCTTCTCCCATCTGACGTACCACGACGTGCGCACGCTCATGTTCGCGCCGTCGCGCAAGCTCGCGGAGCTGTCCGTCGGGCGCGCCCGCGAGCACCGCCGCGAGTACCCACGCTACTACACCGCGAGCGAGCCGAGTGCCATCGAACCGTACCACGCCGGGCAGGGCAAGCGCAAGCGCCACACGACCGAGCAGTCGCTCAAATCCGGCGCGCTCGACGGCGTGGCCGCCACGTCCGCCCTCGAACTCGGCATCAACGTCGGCGAGATCGACGCCACGCTGCTGATGGGCTATCCCGGCCAGCGCCAGTCCTTCTGGCAGCGCATCGGTCGCGCCGGGCGCGACGCGGCCGATGCGCTCTCCGTACTCGTCGCGGACTACGCGACGCTCGACCAGTACATCATCGACAACCCGGCGTACCTGCTGGAGGGCGACGTGGAGGACGCCGTCGTCGACACCACCAACGACCGCGTGTTCGCCCAGCACCTCCTCTGTGCGGCCGACGAGGTGGCCATCGACGAGACCGACGCGGGCGAGGGGCCCGACGACGCCTTCGCCGACCGCGACCGCCTCGAACGTGCGGTCGAGATGTGGCGCCGCGCCGGGAAGCTAACGGGCCACCTCGAGACGGGCGTCTCCTACGTCGGCCCGCCCCGCCCGCAGACCGACGTGAACCTCTACGCGACCGACGACGAGCAGTATCAGGTGCGCGTGACCGAGGACACGCCGGCCGAACAGGAGCCGGACCTCGAACCCCTCGCGCGCGAGCGGGCCTTCCGTGACTACCACGAGGGCGCGGTCCGGGTCCACGGCGACCAGCAGTACGAGGTCGTCGAGGTCGAGCACGGGCGCGAGGGTGGCAGTAGCCAGCCGTTCGTCCGGCTCCAGCCCGTCGACGTGGACTACTACACCCGGACGCGCTCGGAGGTGACCGTCCTCGACGCGGAGAGCGAGGAATCGCGCGAAGTGAACGGCTTCCGCGTCCACTTCGGCACCGGGAGCGTCCTCGTCCACCACGCCGAGTACGACCGCGTCCGCATCAGCGACAACGAGCGCATCGGCACGCCCATCCCCACCGAGTTGCCGCCGCTAACGATGGACACACAGCTCTGCTGGGTCGAAGTTCCCGAGCAGGTTGAGCGCGGGCTCGTCGAGCGGTACGCCGACTACCGGGTGCCCGACCTCCCCCCGGAACAGCAGTCGCCCCATCTCGGCTACATGGGTGGCCTCCACGCCGCCGAGCACGGGATGATCGGCGCGGCGCCGCTCGAGTTGATGCTCGACCCCGGCGACCTCGGGGGCCTCTCGACGCTCGTCCTCGACGGTCACCTCGCCGAGACCGAGCGCGCGGGAAGCGCCGACGAAGGTGGAGCCACAAGCGCAGCCGGTGACGGCGACGACCCCGGCAGCGTCGAGGCAGTCCGCACCGCGCTCGAGGCGCGACAGCGCGAGGGGCACCTGGAGCGCTCGGCGTCGGGCTGGTTCGTCTACGACGGCGTCGAGGGTGGACTCGGCTTCTCCCGGGCGGTGTACGAGTCGTTCGAAGCGCTCGCCCGGCGGACCCGCGAGCGAATCGATGCCTGTACCTGCGGCCGGACGGAGGGCTGCCCGGCCTGCGTGATGGACGAGAACTGCGGCAACGACAACCGGCCGCTCCACCGCGAGGCCGCCGTCGACGTGCTCGACCACCTGCTCGGCGACGCGGACGAGCGGGCGCTCGCCCCCGGGGAGACCGACGAGCGCCGGCCGCCGCTGTTCTACTCGTAGCTGGCTCGCCCGATGGCTTATGGCCACGCCGTCGCTCGTGTCCGCCATGAGCGAGAATCCGGCGGCGTCACCGCTGGAGGCAGCGGTGGGGGGCGACATGGAGCGTGCGACGGATGCGTTCGCCGTGCTCAGCAACGAGACGCGGCTGGCGATCCTGCTGGCGCTCTGGGACGCCCACGACTCCGTGAACCCCGAAGACGGCATCTCGTTCTCGGACCTCCGCGAGCGGGTCGGCACCAGCGACTCCGGCCAGTTCAACTACCACCTCGAACAGCTGGTCGGGCAGTTCGTCCGCAAGGTCGACGATGGCTACCTCCTCCGGCGAGCCGGCCAGAAGCTCGTCCGCACCGTCATCGCGGGCGCGGGCATCGAGGAGCCGACGCTGGAGCGCACGGCCATCGACGTGCCCTGTCCGTACTGCGGGGGTCAGACCGCGGTGCTGTACGACGACGAGTGGCTCTACCACGTCTGTACCGAGTGCGAGGGTGGTTTCGCGGGGACCAACGAGCAGCCGGACGGCTACCTCTCCGGCGCGGCGCTGGACCCGGCGGGGTTCGGCGACCGGTCGCCGGAGGAGCTGTGGGCGGCAGCCCTGAGCCGCGGCTACCAGGACATGAAGACGATGCTCGAGGGCGTCTGCAACGAGTGCTCCGGGCCGGTGAATCTGCGGCTCAAGGTGTGCGAGGACCACGACGAGGACGGCGTCTGCGAGACGTGTGGCCGCACGCCGGCCGCGCTGGTCATCCTGGGGTGTACGGTCTGCAAGAACTACCACGCGTCGTCGCCCCGGAGTCTCGTGCTGCACCACCCCGCGGTCGTCGCGTTCTACTACGAGCGGGGTGTCGAGGTCGGCTACAGCCACGGCGAGTTCGAGCAGATCCGCCGCCGGGACCGACTCGCCACCCGGAACGAGCAGCGCGTCGTCTCGGCAGACCCACCCCGGGTCGAGGTGACCGTCCGACACGAGGGCGACGAACTGCGGGTGACGATGGACGAGGATGCCGAGGTGGTGGCCGTCGCGGAGCACTGAGGGCCGCGCCCGCCACCGACGGAGATTTGTCGTCCGCCACCGACCCGTCGCCCGACCATGACCGACGCACGCGGTTCCCTCCGACGCGCGTTCATCGAATCGGATGCCTCGCCCGATGGCAAGTGGTGGGTGGACGTGCCCGCCGGCCTCTCGCTGGGCGATGAGGGCGACCACTACACGGTCGACGCGGTCTGTCTCACCGACCGCGAACAGGAACTCCCGGAGGTGTACACGGCCCACGCCGGCACGGAGTACGTCAATCCGGAGGCGGACGAGGCGTTCGGCGTGACGAAGGCCGACCTGTTCGAGACGCTGCGCGGGACGGAGAGGTTCGCCGAGGAGACGGTGACGCTGGTGGCGTTCGACCCCGGCGCCGCCCGCGTCGGCACCGTCGGCGACCTGCTGGCCGCTCGTGAGTTGATCCGGGCCGACTGGCCCGGCTGGACCGTCGACGAACTCGTCTACGTCAGCGACACCGACCGCGCGCACGTCACGCGAGCGGCGAAGGAACTGGACGTACGGGTCGTGCGGGTGGCGTAGCGCCGGTAGCCGGTGGTGTCGGCCTCCCCGCACAATCCACACCCGTTTTCACCCCCACCCGCGAAGTCCCGGACAACATGAACGACGACCTTCGCGAGCGGGTCGAGCGCGAGGCCGAGACGGCCGCGCTGTTCAACGCGCTCAAGCACGGCAGCGACGCGCAGGTGGGGGCCATCATGGGCCCGATGATGGGCGAGAATCCCGAGTTCCGCGAGCACGGCGACGAGATTCCGGGCATCGTCGCGCCCGTCTGCGAGCGCGTCAACGGGCTCTCGGACCAGGAGAAACGCGACCGCCTCGCGGAACTCGACCCCGACGCCGTCGCCGAGCTGGAGGCCGAGGACGAAGAAGACGACCAGCTCCTTCCGGACCTCCCGAACGCCGACGAGTACGACGAGGTGCGGATGCGGCTCGCGCCGAACCCGAACGGGCCGTGGCACCTCGGTAACGCCCGGATGCCCGCCGTCATCGGCTCCTACAAGGAGCTGTACGACGGCTGGATGCTCTGCCGGTTCGACGACACGGACCCCGAGACGAAGCGGCCGGACCTCGATGCGTACGACGGTATCCTCGACGCCATCGACTACCTCGGCTTCGAGCCCGACGAGGTCGTCCGCGCCAGCGACCGGGTGGAGACCTACTACGAGCACGCCCGCGACCTCATCGACGAGGGCGGCGCGTACGCCTGCTCGTGCCCCCAGGAGGAGTTCTCGAACCTGAAGAACAGCGGCGAGCCCTGTCCGCACCGCGACCAGGACGCCGAGACCACCCACGAGGAGTTCGACCGGATGGTCGCCGGCGAGTACGACTCGGGCGAGAAGGTCCTCCGGGTGCGGACCGACATCGAGCACAAGAATCCCGCACTGCGCGACTGGGTCGCGTTCCGGATGGTCGACACGCCACACCCGCGCGAGGAAGCCGCCGAGTACCGCTGCTGGCCGATGCTCGACTTCCAGTCCGCCATCGACGACCACCTGTTCGCCGTTACCCACATCATCCGCGGCATCGACCTGCAGGACTCCGCGAAGCGGCAGGGCTTCCTGTACGACTACTTCGGCTGGGAGTATCCCGAGGTCACCCACTGGGGCCGCATCGAGGTCGACGAGTACGACGTGCCGCTCTCGACGTCGAGCATCAAGCAGCTCATCGCCGACGGCGAACTGGACGGCTGGGACGACCCGCGCGCACCGACGCTCGCGTCGCTCCAGCGCCGGGGTATCCGCGGTGACGCGGTCGTCGAAGCGATGACGGACCTCGGGGTCTCCACCACGAACGCGGACCTGGCGATGTCTTCGGTCTACTCGGCGAACCGCGACCGCGTCGACGACGAGACCGACCGCGCGTTCCTCGTCCGGGACGGCGAGCGCCTGCCGGTCGAGGGGGGCCCCGACGAGGGGCATCCGCCGGTGCATCCGGAGCACGAGGACCGCGGCCGGCGGGACGTGCCGCTCGGGGACGCGGTGCTGCTGGAGGCCGACGACGTGCCGGCAGACGGCGAACGCGTCTGGCTGAAGGGCTGGGGCCCGGTCCGGAACGACGGCGGGACGCTCGAGTTCACCGACGAGGGTATCGACGTGGTGCGCGAGGAGGGCGTGGACGTGGTCCACTGGGTCGACGCCGACGAGAACGTGCCCGTCACGATGCGGACGATGGACGGCGACGTCGAGGGGCACGCTGAACCCGGTGTGGAGGGGTACGAGGTGGACGACCTGCTCCAGTTCGAGCGCGTGGGTTTCTGCCGGCTCGATGCGTTCGAGGATGACGATCTTGTGGTCTACTTTACGCATAAATAGAACATACGCAATATAATATTTGAATATTCAACCCTTCCACATAATAATCATAAAATTCCTATTATATCTCCCATATATAAGTTACCTTGATCAGTAGAAAGCCCCCGCCCGCTCTTGCTACGGCAGCAGCGATGGCAGCTACGACACAACCGAGGAGAAAGCCCCCGCTCGCTCGACCGTCCGGGACTCGCTGCGGTCCTCGGTCGCTGCGCTCCCTGCGGTCCTTGCGTCGTCCGGGACGGTCGAGCGGGCGGCCCCTTTCAGTCCCGCCCTGTTGCCCGTTCGGTCGAGTGTATGCACGTGGTGGTTCCGGGCTAGCAGGGTGCCCCCACACCTCCCCGCGCGAGCGCCGTGTGTTCCGACCCCCTCGCTGGCGCTCGGGGTCTCCACGGCCAGGGCGCTCGCGCGCTTCCTGGTCCCGGAACCGGCTGGCCGACCAACCACTCTCCGGCCGGGAGCGCGTGGTGAGCCCCGAAGCGGGCGAACCCGCGCGACCCGGGGAAGGGCAGGGCCACAGCGCCCGTGCCACCAGCCGCATCCCTGGTGGACTCGAAGGGCGAGCGCTCCTCGACCCGGCCCGGACGCCGCAAGCACGCGAGCGAAGCGAGCGCGCGCAGCAAGTCCTGGCCGGTCGAGAGCGCGAGGGCTTCGTAGCCGTCTCCATCGTCGCTGACACCGTGAGAGAGCGCGAGGGCTTCGTAGCTGCCTCTATCGTCGCCGAGGTCGTATTCACGCGAGAACGCGCGACCTCCACAGAGATCCCCGCGTCCACCAGCGCCGTACCCGCTGGCAAACATTAACGTGCGAACCCGCAGACACCCGTCGCATGACCGACCCCATCGACTACACCGCGCTCGACGCGGGCAAACACGTCAACTACTGGACCCACGACGTGGCCCTCCAGCGCACCGTCGAACGACGCTGCGACCCCGACGACTCCCTCCGCGACCGCCTCGCCTCGTTCGGCGAGGTGATGGGCCACGAGATCGCGCCCAACACCGAGGTCGTCGCCGATAACGACCCCGAACTCCGGACCTACGACGCCGACGGCGAGCGCGTCAACGAGGTCACCCACCACCCGGCCCACATCGAGAACGAGCAGCTCGTCTACGAGCACGGCCTGTTCGCCGACGCGTTCGAGGCGCCGCCCGGCCGCGACGAGCCGCTGGACTTCCTCCCGCACTTCGCGGAGTTCACGCTCCTGACCATCGGCGGGAACACGGGCCTCACCTGCCCGGGCGCGATGACCGGCGGCGCGGCGCTGGTACTGGAGAAGTTCGACGATGGCACGCTGGCGGACTACTACGACGGGCTGACCGCGCGCGACTACGACGACCTCGCGACGGGGGCGATGTTCCTCACGGAGAAGCAGGGCGGCTCCGACGTGGGCGCCAACGAGGTCCGCGCCGAGCCGACCGACGAGGCGGGCGTCTACCGGCTGTACGGCGAGAAGTGGTTCTGCTCGAACATCGACTCGGAGGCGGCGCTGGTCCTCGCGCGCCGGCCCGACGCGCCCGACGGGACCGAGGGCCTGTCGCTGTTCTGCCTCTCGACCGTCGACGCCGACCCCGATAACATCCTCTTCCGGCGGCTGAAGGACAAACTCGGCACGCGGAGCGTGCCGACGGGCGAGGTGGAGTTCGAGGGGGCCGAGGCCCAGCTCGTCGGCGAGCCGGAGCGCGGGTTCAAGTACATGTCCGAGATGCTGAACATGGAGCGGCTCTACAACGCGCTGGGCAGCGTCGGCGGCATCGGTCGCGCGCTGCTGGAGTCCAAGGTCCACACCGCCGAGCGCGAGGCGTTCGGCGACCGACTCGCGGACCAGCCGCTGATGCGCCGGGACCTCGTCGACATGGCCGTCGCGCACGAGGCGGCGATGGCGGTCACGTTCGAGGCCGCCGAGCAGTTCGCGCGGCGTGAGCGCGCCCGCCGCGCGAGTGACGGCGCGGCAGACACCGATTCGGAGGCGTACCGACTCATGCGCATCCTCACGCCGGTCGCGAAGTACCGCTGTGCGCGCATGACCGTCGACGCCACGACCTACGCGATGGAGATCCGCGGCGGCGACGGCTACGTCGAGGAGCAGGTCCACCCGCAGATGGTCAGGGACGCTCACGTCAGCCCCATCTGGGAGGGCCCCTCGAACGTGATGGCGCTGGACGTCCTCCGGTCGATGCTCACGGAGGGGAGCCACGACGCCCTGCTCTCGGACCTTCGCGAGCGCCTCGACGCCATCGACGACCCCCGACTCGCGGACACAGCGGCGACCGTGGCCGAGGAACTCGACGGCCTCGCTGAGGCGTTCGCAGCCATCGGCACGGCCGGGCAGGAGGGTGCCCAGCTCGCGGCGAAGGAGCTGGCCGACTACGTCTTCGACGTGACCGCGGGCGTCCTCCTGCTGGAGCGGGCGGGCCGGCGGCTCGACGAGGCCGACGACGCCCGCGAAGCGCTGGTCGCGGAGTGGTTCGTCGGCGAGCACCTCGAGACGGTCGACGCGCGCGGCATCCCCGAGGACGACCGGCTCCCGGTCGAGGCGTTCGACGCGATCGTCCGGTACGGGCGGGCCGAACCCGAGGCGGTCCAGCCGGTCGCCGACGACTGAGACCGGACAGAACTGCGGGCCGCTACTCCCAGAGTGCGCGGGGCACGACCGAGGGAATCAGCTTCGCCTGGATGCGGCGCAGGTGTTCGCCGACGGTGGCCGTCGATACGTCCAGTGCGTCGGCGATCTCCTCCTGGTTCGTCTCGCGGGGCGTCTCGAAGTAGCCCAGCTCCAGCGCCGTCAGGAGGATCTCCTGCTGGCGTTCGGTGAGCGAGGCGAACGGGTCCGAGCGGTCGGGGTCGTAGGCACCCATCGATTCCAGCGAGAGTGCCAGCGACTCGGGCATATCGTCGACGGCCTGGCTGATGGCGGCGTCGTTGCCGATGACGGTGACGCGGACGCCGCCGTCGGGCAGGCATTCGATGGGGAGGTCGAGCGCGATGGCCTGACTCCGGCCGACCGCCAGCAGGTCGCGGACGGTGTCGTTGGGTTCGAAATGTACGAGGGTAACGCCGTTGGTCTCACCGACGTAGTCGACATCGTAGATGTCGTCGCGGCCCTCCAGCAGCTGCTTCCCGCGTTCGAGGTCGCCACGCGACGCGTAGAGGACGATGCCGGTGCCGTCGTCGAGGATGTCGATCTGCCGGATGGAGAGCCGCTGGATGTTCGGCTCGGCGGCGATGGCGGCGTCCGCAGGGTGGAGTCCTCCCCGTCCGGCACTGATGACGAACGTCGCCTGGCGCATACCCCTTCCTCACGCCGGGGTATAAAGGGGCTTTCGCCGCAAGGATGAGGGCCGCCCGGTCCGCCGCCTCACTCTACGAGGACTGTCCGGTCCGCCCGGTTCGCCGCCTCACTCCACGAGGTCGTCCGGGTCGTCGTCGGCGAGGACGAACGGCCCGGCCGAGAGGGTACTGATAGCGATGGTCGACACGCGGACGACGTACGCCGTGAGGACGGCGAACGGCGCGAGCGCGAGGGTGTACGCGCCGCCGGCAAGCAGGAGGAGCCGCGAGACGCCGACGGTGGTGCCACCGACCATCTCCGCGTCGATGGCGAGGATGGCGTACGAGACCAGCACCAGCGCGGGAAGCGAGACGAACAGCAGGTCCCGCGAGAGCGTGGCGAACTCCCGCTCGAAGTAGAGCGACTTGAAGTACTCGCGGGCGGTGACGAAGAACTCCAGGGCGGCCACCACGTCCTCGAGCCGGGCATCGACCTCCTCCGTGAGTTCGGTCCCGTGACGGGAGCGAAAGCGCCGCAGCGCGTACAGCTGGCCGGCGTAGTCGTACTCCAGCCCCGCCAGCAGGATGCCGAAGGTGCCCGCACCGTCGGACAGCCGCCGGTTGACCGCCTCGACATCCGTGGCGACGCGCTCGCGGAACGCGTCCATCTCCGCCGCGGGTTCCCCCTCGGTCCCCTCGTCGAGCCCTGGGTGGCCCGGGGCCATCGCGTCGACGGCGTCCTGCAGGTCCTGGGTCCGGTCGAGGATGCCCTGCGTGATCGCCCGGAGGAACGCCGACGGCCGAGCGGGGGACACCTCGCGGTCGAGGACGTTCTCGGTTTCCTCGCGGAACTCGCGGGCGCGCTCGACACGCTCGCGCTGGCGCCCCACCGGACTGAGCTCCTGCGAGACGAACAGCGACGTGACGGAGACGACGATGGAGACCAGCAGGATGACGCCCGAGAGCAGCGTGTTCAGCAGGCTGGCGATGGTCCCGCGCGCGGCGAGCAGTTGTTCGGAGCCCAGGAAGACGAGTGCCATCGGCACCAGCGCCACGTACACCACCCCGAGCAACAGCAGCGTGACGGCCCGGCGGTTGCCGGTCAGCAGGAACCAGCGTCCGGGGGCGCCTGCAGCGCTCATTGCCCGGTCAGAGGGCCGTTGGCCGTTAAAAACCGGCGGAACGGAGCCCCGAACGGCCGCGAGACGAGCCGGGCGCGCATCCGGCGGGCGCCGACCCGGAACCGTTTAAGTTGTACGGGGGTGAACGGGGAGCTATGACGAACGACACCGAGGAGGCAGGCGGCATCGGCGGCAAGAAACTGGCCATCGGCGCGGTGCTCGTGGTCGGGGTCGTGCTTCTGGTCCGTGCGCTCCGTGGTGGCGACGGCGACGAGGACGACACGACGGGCGAAACGCCGTCGACCGACATCGACTCCGTTCCCGGGCAATCGGGCGGCGACGCGACCGACGCGCTCCCGGTCGACACGGATGTCGAGGGTCGCTTCGACGAGATCGACATCGTGGACGCGGTCTACATCCTCGTCGCGGGTCTGAAGGCCGCCCGCGAGGAGTACCAGCAGCGCACCGACGACGGGGGCGCCTGAACGGCCGGATTTTTCTCCCTGCAGTACCTCGAAGCGGGCAGCATGCGCACCACCAGTCCCCGGTGGCGGCGGGCCGTGGAGCTCCTCATCCTCCTCGTCACCGTGGCCTACGTGTCTTCGGGTCGGCGCGTCACCGACACCGGCGTCGGTGCCGACGGACCCACCGATGGAACCGATGCCCCCGAGATGGAGGTCGAGCTCGAACGGGTCACCGTCGGCGACGACCTCTCGGTGACAGGGGCTGGTCTCGACCCGACGCTCATCGCGGACGTGCTGGAGCTGAACGAGGGCGCCGCGGAGCTCGTGGACGCGGCCGAGGACGAGTTCATCCGGGAGCCCATCGAGACCGCGACGGGCGGCGCCATCGAGGTGCCCGACGTGGAGGACGAACTCGCGCGCCGGGTCCGGGAGTCGAACGTCTCCGAGACGGCCATCGACGAACTCGATGCGCTCGGCGGGCTCTTCGGTTTCGGGCGCCGTCGCCGCCGCCGTCGTGACCGGGAGGCGACCGACGAGGACGGGTCGGCGGACGACACGACCGGCGACGAGTAGGTCGCCCCTTCCGGTAGACACTTCCTCCCACCGGCCGCCGACCCGTCCATGTCACTCCACAGCGCGGAGTTCGGCGTGGAAGGGAAGCGCGCTATCGTGACCGGCGCGAGTCAGGGTATCGGCCGCACCATCGCGGAGACGCTCGCGGCCGGCGGGGCCGACGTGGCCATCTGCTCGCGCTCGCAGGACCGGGTCGACCCGGTCGCCGAGGGCATCAACGAGGACCCCGACGCGGGCGACTGCCTGGCCGTCGAATGCAACGTCCGCGAGCGCGAGGAGGTCGAGGCGTTCGTCGAGGCGACCGTCGAGGAACTCGGCGGGGTCGACATCCTCGTCAACAACGCGGGCGGCGAGTTCGTCGCCGCGTTCGACGATATCTCCCCGAACGGCTGGGAGGCCATCGTCGACCTCAACCTGCACGGTACGTTCCACTGCACGCAGGTCGCGGGCCAGGCGATGCGCGAGGACGACGAGCACCCCGGCGGCGTCGTCATCAACATGTCCAGCGTGAACGGTCAGCACGCTGCGCCCAACGAGAGCCATTACTCCGCCTCGAAGGCGGCCATCATCCGGCTCACGGAGACGCTCTCGGTCGAGTGGGCCGACCACTCGATCCGTGTCAACTGCGTCGCGCCCGGCCTCATCCAGACGCCCGGCGTCGCGGACACGCTCGGCATCGACGAGTCCGACATGCCGCCGCGCGACCAGGTGGACCGCCGCATCGGGCACACGGAGGATATCGCGGATGTGGTCCAGTTCCTCGCCTCACCGGCCGCCGCCTTCGTCAACGGCGAGACGTACACGGTGAAGGGGGTCCCGCGCGCCGGCAACTCGATGAGCGCCGACCTCGGCCTGCAGTAGTCGAGCGTTGCGCGGGTATCCGTCGAGAACCCTCTTCTCCGGGCGCATACGCCGTATCGTCGGGTCTTGTTCCGATCTGCTTCCCGGTGGTGCTCGTTCGCAGTAGCTACTGCGTCGTCGTACCGCGCGAAAGAAGCGGGGAACCGGTCGGTCGTGCGGTTCTGTGTGGTCAGCCGAGCAGGCCGCCGTCACCACCGCTGTCGCCACCGTCACCGCCGCCACCACCGATCATGCCACCACCGATCGGCGTCTGGGTCGGGGTCGGCGTGGGCTCCGGCGTCGGGGTCGGCGTGGGCGACGGGGTGGCCGTCGGCGTCGGGGTAGCCGTCGGCGTGGGCGTCGGCGTGGCCGTGGGTGTCGGCGTCGCGGTCGGCGTCGGCGACGCAGTTGGCGTCGGCGTCGGCGAGTCCGTCGCTGTCGGCGTCGGCGAGTCCGTCGCTGTCGGCGTCGGCGAGTCTGTCGCTGTTGCCGTCGCGGTCGGCGTCGCAGTCGCGTTCGCAGCACCGCCACCACCGGCCGAGCCGGGGTTCGCCTGGACGCCGCCCTGGCCGGGGGCGACGACGCCGCCGGCGCTCAGGACGGTGAACGCGACCGCCACCGCACTCGCCGCGAACAGGGCGAACGCGGCCAGCTTGATGGGCGGCATCTCGTCGCCCGTTCCGGCAGTCGGCGAGGGCTCGCCGAAGCCGGGGTCGGACGCGGTCGGGCCGCTCGCGGCCGCGCTCTCCGCGGCACCGGCGGTTGCGCCGGCCGCAGCGCCCGTCGCTGCCGCACCAGCGGGCTCGGCCTCGGCGGCCGGCGCCGGTTCGGGTTCGGGCTCGGGGGCGGTGAACTCGTTGTCACCGACCGCGAGCCAGCCATCGAAGTCGAAGCCACCGTTCTCGAACTCGAAGGTCCCGGCGGCTGCCGTGGCGCCGGCCGTTGCGGTCTCCGTGGCGGCTCCGGTCTCCGCGACCGTCTCCGTCTCTGCGGTGTCGAGCGACTCGGCGCCGAGCCAGCCATCGAAGTCGAAGCCACCGTTCTCGAACTCGAACGACTCCGCGGCGTCGGCGTGCTGTGGGTCCGTCGTGGTCGTGCTTCCCGAACTGTTCGAGGTGCCGGGGATGGCGCCGATGACGCGGCTCAGCGCCTCGACGACGATGGCACCGATGAATCCGATGACGAGCAGCGGGATGGCCTTCGGGCCGGACGGGAGCTCCGCCCGGTCGCGCCCGAAGGTGACGACACGCGGTCCCTCGCCGCCGAGCCCGACGCTGGATGGAAGCTCCGAGGGTCGGTAGATGGGGTCGGGAGCACCGTCCTCCCCTTCGCCCGCCCCCGGGCTCTCTCGCGGGTCGACGTTCTGCATCCACTGGTTGAAGTCGAACCCGTTCCCGCCGGACCCACCACTCGGACCGGCTCCGACCGGCTCACCACCGTCGCCGGCCAGGCCATCGTGGTCGGTCGGCCCGCCTGTGCCTGGTGGTGGGTTCGACTCCGGCGCATTGCCGAACTCGAACTCACCCCCGTCTCCGTCGTCCCCGTTATCGTCCCCACCGGGCGTCCCCGACGGGTTGTCGTTGTGTCCTGTCATGCGCTACGGTCGTCTCTACTGGCATGCGGTACAGGAGTCGCTTAAAGACACTGGTGGTTACTATCGGTGATTTATAACCTCTCCGGCCGTTCGGGACGTCTACCCGACCTCCGGACCGTTCCGTTCGGTCACCCGAAGTTCTCCACCTTGGCGTCGTCGGGCGCGGCGCCGACAGCGGCCATCGCGTCGGTGGCGGCGTCGAGGAACGTCTCGAAGCCGTAGACGAACAGCTGCTCGCCCGGCTCGCCCGTGACGACGGCGCTGACGGCGTCGGTCAGCGGCTCGTCGGCGCCGAGTACGTACACCGCCGCGCCAGCGGCCGCGAGCGCGGCGAGGCGCTCCTCGTGAACCGGTGCGTCGTCACGGTAGACGACGGCGGCCTCGTTGCCCTCGGCCAGCGCGCGCTCGGCGATCCCCACCGCGGGGCCGATACCGGGGCCGCCGGCGAGCACGACCGCGCGCGCCTCGTTCTCGTAGAAGTCGCTCCCGAACGGTCCGGCCATCAGCACGCGGTCGTCGGCCGCCAGGGCGAGCAGGTACTCGCTGAACGGGCCGCCTTCGTCGGGGTCGTAGCCGACCGTGATCTCGAACGTCCCCTCGACATCGGGTGAGGAGATGGTGTAGAACCGGGAGACGGCGTCGCCCTCGACCTCGGCGGTGAGTTTCACGAACTGCCCCGGCTGGGCGTCCAGTTCGGGCGGCGTCTCGAACTCGATGGCGACCGTGTCCGGGCCGCACTCGCGAACGGCGACGACACGAAGCTCGGTTTCGTCCATGGCGATGCTCGGTGCGGCACCGGCAACGACCTTTCGTTTCCCGTTCGCTCTCACGGCGGTCGGGGCCGTCATCCTCGTGGCGAGGGCGCCGGTGCTGGCCCCCCTCGTGGCGAGGGCGCCCGGCAGCCGGACCGTTCCGGCGTGCTGGCGGACCGATAGCCCCGAAGCCGGTGGTTACGGCAATATTCAGAAGGCTTAACGTGCGTCCACCGGAACCGGGTCATAGTTATGCCAGACGACCTGAACTGGGCCATCGGCGGCGAAGCCGGCGATGGGATCGACTCCACCGGGAAGATCTTCGCACAGGCACTCTCCCGGGCGGGTCGACACGTCTTCACCTCGAAGGACTTCGCGTCCAGGATCCGGGGCGGGTACACCGCGTACAAGGTCCGGACCGCCGTCGACCGTGTCGAGAGCGTCGTCGACCGACTCGACATCCTCATCGCGCTCACCGAGCGGACGGTCGATGAGAACATGGACGAACTCCACGACGACTCGGTCATCATCTTCGACGGCGAGCGCACGATGATGAAGGACTTCGAAGCGCCGGGCGAGATGACCGGCCTCGACGTGCCCCTGAAACGACTCGCGGAGGAGGCTGGTGGGGCCATCGTCCGCAACATCGTCGCGCTGGGAGCGGCCTGCGAGGTCGCGGGCTTCCCCATCGAGAACCTCGACGAGGCCCTGGAGAAGCGCTTCAGCGACAAGGGCTCGGCCATCGTCGACACGAACAAGGAAGCCGCCCGCCTGGGCCAGGAGTACGTCCAGGACGAGTACGAGCTGCCCATCGACTACGCGCTGGAGACGACCGACAACGACTACGTCCTGCTGAACGGCGACGAGGCCATCGGGATGGGCGCCATCGCCGCCGGCTGCCGGTTCTATTCGGGCTATCCCATCACGCCCGCGACGGACGTGATGGAGTACCTCACCGGGCGCGTGGACCGCTACGGCGGGAAGGTGGTGCAGGCCGAGGACGAGCTGTCGGCCATCAACATGGCGCTGGGTGCGGCCCGCGCTGGCGCACGGTCGATGACCGCCACGTCCGGGCCGGGTATCGACCTGATGACCGAGACGTTCGGCCTCATCGCCCAGACCGAGACGCCGCTGGTCATCTGTGACGTGATGCGCTCGGGTCCCTCGACGGGGATGCCGACGAAGCAGGAGCAGGGCGACCTGAACATGACCCTGTACGGCGGGCACGGGGAGATCCCGCGGTTCGTGCTGGCGCCGACCACGGTCGCGGAGTGCTTCCACAAGACCATCGAGGCGTTCAACCTCGCCGAGAAGTACCAGACGCCGGTCTTCCTGGTGAGCGACCTCGCGATGGCGGTCACCGAGCAGACCTACGAGCCCGAGCAGTTCGACATGGACGCCGTCGAGATCGAGCGCGGGCGCGTCGTCGGCGAGGACGACGTCGAGGAGTGGACCAACGAGAAGGACCAGTTCACGCCTCATGCCGCGACGGACGACGGCGTCTCGCCCCGCACCTTCCCAGGTGTCGAGGGCGGCGCCCACATGACGACCGGGCTGGAGCACGACGAGCTCGGGCGCCGGACCGAGGAGGAGGAAATCCGCGTCGAGCAGGTGGACAAGCGCCAGCGGAAGGTCGAGACGGCCCTCGAGCGCGAGGACTGGTCGCCCCGCGAGTTCGGCGACCCCGACTCGGACAGCCTCGTCATCTCCTGGGGCTCCAACGAGGGCGCCATGCTGGAGGCCATCGACATCCTCGAGGACGAGGGCGTCGACGTACGCTTCCTCTCCTGTCCCTACATCTTCCCGCGCGAGGACCTCGCCGAGGACATCCGCGACGCGGACGAGGTCATCGTCGTGGAGTGTAACGCGACCGGCCAGTGGGCGGACGTGCTCGAACACGACGCCCTCGAGCGGGTCAAGCGCATCAACAAGTACACCGGCGTGCGGTTCAAGGCCGACGAACTCGCAGAGCGGGTGAAGCAGGAACTGGCGGGCGAGACCGCCGAGGTGGAAGCAGAATGAGCTCCGATATCAGATTCACCGACTTCAAGTCCGACGCACAGCCCACCTGGTGCCCCGGTTGCGGCGACTTCGGCACCATGAACGGGATGATGAAGGCGCTGGCGAACACCGGCAACGACCCGGACAACACGTTCGTGGTCGCCGGCATCGGCTGTTCCGGCAAGATCGGGACGTACATGCACTCGTACGCGCTGCACGGCGTACACGGGCGCGCGCTCCCGGTCGGCATCGGCGTGAAGATGGCCAACCCCAACCTCGAAGTGATGGTCGCCGGCGGCGACGGCGACGGCTACTCCATCGGGGCCGGCCACTTCGTCCACGCCGTCCGCCGGAACGTCGACATGTCCTACATCGTGATGGACAACCGCATCTACGGCCTGACGAAGGGCCAGTTCTCGCCGACCTCGCGCGAGGACTTCGAGACCTCCACGTCCCCGGAGGGCACCAAGCAGCAGCCGGTCAACCCGCTCGCGCTCGCGCTCTCGGCCGGTGGGACGTTCATCGCGCAGTCGTTCTCCTCGGACGCCCAGCGCCACGCCGAGATCGTCCAGCAGGCCATCGAGCACGACGGCTTCGGCTTCGTCAACGTCTACAGCCCGTGCGTGACGTTCAACGACGTCGACACGTACGACTACTTCCGCGACACCATCGTCGACCTCGAGGACACGGACCACGACCCGACGGACTACGACGACGCCAAGGAGAAGATCCTCGACGCGGACAAGGAGTACCAGGGCGTCATCTACCAGGACGAGAGCTCCGTCGGCTTCGAGGAGCGCGAGGGCATCACCGAGTCGATGGCCGACATCCCGGACGGGGCTCCCGACGACGCGATGGACCTCGTCCGCGAGTTCTACTGACGGCGGTTCCTCGATTGTCTCGGCGGTTTCTCTCCTATTCTGCGCAGAAACGATGAGTAGCGACAGTTCGAACCGAATGCCCGGGTTCTGTGTGGTGTGTTGCCAGTGTACTCTACCGTTATCACGCGGTGAAAACGCTCGAAACGGCATTATCCTATGCCATACAAGAGATGGACGGGGTCAGAGGCTGACCCAGTGCCGGTGTCACTGGTGGTGGTGCCAGCGGGGTCTCGACGTGAGAGGGGCGGGGTGCACCCGCACGACGGGTTGTGGGCCCGTCGTTCGTACGAGCCGGTGGTGGCTGGTGGGCCGGCCGAACCCGTCTTCACGACAGTACGCTTTTGATGGCAGGGATGCTCCCCACTCGTATGTTCGGAGGAGGCGGCGGGCTCAACCCCCGCAAGATGAAGCAGATGATGGAGCAGATGGGTATCGACCTCGAGGAACTCGACGCGCAGGAGGTCATCATCCGGACCCCCGACGAGGATCTCGTCTTCACCGACGCGCAGGTCCAGAAGATGGACGCGCAGGGCCAGGCCACGTATCAGGTCGTCGGCTCGCCGGAGTCCCGCCCGCGCGGGGAGGGTGGTGCCGCGGCCGCCGTCGCGAGCGACGCCGCCGAGGCCGATACCGGGGACGCTGACGCCGGCGGGGACGATGCCGGCGGCACGGCGATTCCGGATTCCGACGTGGAGATCGTCGCCGCGCGGACGGGTGCGAGCGAGGCCGACGCCCGCGAGGCGCTCGAAGCGACGGACGGTGACCTCGCGGCCGCCGTCGAGAAGCTGGAGTGAACGACACCGACCCGACGGCGGACCCGCCGACGACCGGAGCCGACGCCACCGAGGCGGACGGCGCCGGCGATGCCGATGCCGCCGACGCCACCGAGGCCGCCCGGTCCCCGGTCCTGCTCGTCCGCGAGAACCGCGAGTACCTGCTCCAGCCGGGGGAACGGATGGAGACCGACCTCGGTATCCTCCGCGTCCCGGAGGACGTCCAGCCGGGCGACACCGTCGAGACACATCTCGAGACGGCGTTCGTCGTCCGGCGCCTGCGCGGGCCGGACCTGTTCCACCACTTCGAGCGGACGGGCGCGCCGATGGTGCCCCGTGACATCGGCCTCGTCCTCGGTGAGACGGGGGCCAGCACCGGCGACCGTGTCCTCGACGCTGGCACCGGGACGGGGGTCCTGGCGGCGTATCTCGCGCGGACCGGGGCCGAGGTGCTCACGTACGAACAGGACCCCGAGTTCGCCGATGTCGCGCGCGAGAACATGGCGATGGCCGGCATCGCCGACGCCGTCGAGGTTCGGACCGGCGACGTGACCGACGACCTCGACGCGCTGGTCGACGGGAGCGACGACGTGACCCCGGCTCGGGGGTTCGATGTCATCACACTCGATACTGCCGACGCGCCGACGGTCGCGGCGCGTGCCGACGAGCTACTCGTTCCCGGCGGCTATCTCGCGATGTACGTGCCGTTCGTCGAGGGCTCGCGCGAGGCTGCCCTCGCCGCGGAGGAGGCCGGGCTGGTCGACGTGACGACTCACGAGACCATCCAGCGGGAGTTCAGCTATGGCGAGCGCGGGTCGCGTCCGGACACCGCGCCCGTCGGCCACACGGGGTTCCTGACGGTCGCGCGGGCGCCCGACGCGCCGAACCTCGTGGACGACTCGACGGAGACGACCGACGGCGATTGAGGGTGCCGACGGGCCGTCCTCCGACCGGGTGTGCGGTTCGCCCCTGCCACCGGGTATAAGGCCGGGACGGCCCTACTCGGTGGTATGAGCGAGGCCGTCCCCGAGACCGAGGAGACCACGACGTGGCCGGAGCTGGCGATCACCATCTACGACCGGCTGACCGGGCGCGGCGCGGAGATCACCTACGAGTTCGACGACATGGAGATCGCCGTCCCGAACCGGACGGGTCCGGACGCGGAACACGCCCACTGGCGCATCGACGGGACCCTGCGGGTCTCGACGCGGGAACGTGAGTGACGCTGGTGACGCGGCGTCGCTGGTGCAGGCCATCAGACGCGTCGCGGAGATGCCACTCGGCCTCGACGTGAGTGCGGACCTCACGGTCCGGGTCGACGGTCACGAACTGTCGGTCGAGGCGTACACGGACCGCGTGTTCGTCGATTTCCCGTCGCTCCGTGTCGCTGTCGACGTGCTCCGCTCGGCTCACGGAAGCGCCGGCGGGTCCGGGCCGGGTGCGAGCGGGTCGCTCCCCGCGACGCTCGCGGCGGCGGACCTGACGGCCATCGCACGCATCGACTCGCGCGAGGTCGCCACGCTGGGGGCCGAGGCCGACGGCCCGCTGAAGCATCTCGGCTACGAGCACGTCTCGGTCGCACCGCGAGAACTCCTCTTCGCCGGCCTCGGGCTCTGAGGCCGCCCCTGGTGCTCTACCCCCGGCCAGGCCCCTCAGGTGCCGACCGACCGGATGAGGTCCAGTAGCTCCTCCCGGTAGGCGTCGGCATCCGCCTCGACGCCGCGGTCCTCGTCGAGCACTGCGTCGAGGTCCGCGGGGTAGGCGCCGCCCGCGATGACGAAGCCGTCGTCGAACCAGACCGCGAGGAACCCCTCCATGTCCAGTATCCGGCCGTTGGGGAGTTCGAAGCGGGCCTTGAACGGCGTGAACTCCGCCCGGGCGCCGCTCCGGACCCGGGCCCGTTTCCGCTCGCCCTTCGCGACCTTCTCGAAGCCACGGTCCAGCAGGTCATCGGCGAACGAGGACCGGGCCTCGCTGGTGACACGCGACTTGATGAGCGGCGCGATACCCGGAGCGAGCGACGGCGTGAACGACACCCGTGTCGCGAAGAAGAACCGCCACATGTGGTCGACGCCGGTCGCCTCCCGGACTGCGGCCCGGAGGGCGGCGTCCTCGAACACCTGCGTGTGGCCCTCCACTCGTGCCGCCGACAGGCTGAACAGGACCTCGACCTCGTCCTCGACGAGCGACCAGCCGTCGTTCTCGAGGCGGTCGCGCGGGAGCGACGGCGGTCCCACGCGCGACTGTGCACTCATGTCAGTACGCAGGGGGAGCGGACGTATATGACTGCGGCAACCGGAGGGCGTCGGGGGGTCCCCGGCCCCTCGACCGGAGCGTCGAGCGCCCCGGTCGTCCGGTCGCGCTCCTGTCCGTCGTCGAAACCCTCTTGCCCGGTCCCGGTGTCGTCGTGGCCATGACAGGCGGCTGGGGGTTGTTGCAGGCTGGTAACCAGGCCATCAACGATGGGCTCCAGCTGCTCCCGCCGTGGTTCCCGGACCCGCTCGCCCGGCTCATCGCCGCGCTGGTGGTCCTGGTGGTCTTCTACTACGCCTCGACGGTCGTCCAGCAGCTGCTCGGTCGGCGAATCGCCCGCCGGTTCCGCCGGCCGTCGCTCACCCGGACGGTGCTGCGGGGCATCCAGGGCGCGGTCATCCTGCTCGGTATCCTCATCGCGCTGCGTATCCTGCAGGTCCCTATCGGCAACCTCGCGCTGTCGGTGACCGTCTTCTCCGCGGTGGCCGGGTTCGTCCTCGCGCCCATCATCGGGAGCGTCGTCAACGGCCTGTTCGTCCTCAGCGAGCAGCCCTACGAGATCGGCGATATGATCCATCTCCCCGAGACGGACGTGTACGCGTTCGTCGAGGACGTCACGCTGCGGTACACGAAGGTGTTCACGCTGGACAACACCTTCCTCATCATCCCGAACGGCAACATCCGCGAGCGGGATGTGGTGAACTTCTCGGCGGAGGACTCCCGGACCCGGCTCTCGCTGGATATCCTGGTCACCTACGAGTCAGACATCCAGGCGGCCCGTGACCTCATCGAGGAGTCGGCCCGGCAGGTCGACAAGGTCGTCGAGGGAGGGCCGGACATCCGTATCGGGAGCGCCCGGTATCCGGCGGGCCCGACCTGTTACATCGAGAACTTCGCGGACCACGGCGTCAACCTGCGCCTGCGCTACTGGGCGACCGAGCCGTACAAGCTGCTGACGCTGCGCTCGAACGTGCAGACGCAGGTCTGGGAGCGGCTGGCGGACGCCGACGTGGAGATCGCCTACCCGCACTCGCATCTGGTCTTCGACGACACGAGCGGCGAGATGCGGGTCGCGACACGGTCGGCCGATGCCGACAGGAACGGGAACGGTGCGCCAGGCGACCTCCGGGGTGCTGCCATCGAGCACGACGCCGAGGGTGAGCAGCCGCGGGGTCGCGTGGAGTCGCGGCCGGAGGAGTCCGATTCCGCCGACGGTGGCGGGAGCCGGGAGGAGTAGGTCAGTTCGTCGCGGTCGCGGTGACGACGGTGCAGTCGAGCTTCTCGCGGAGGTAGGTCTCGATGTCCGGGTCGTCGACGAGGCTGCGGAGCATCCGCCGCCAGCGCCCGGCCTGCTTCTGCCCGATGACGACGAAGTCCGCGCGCTCGGCGGCCACCTCCTCGAGGATGGTCTCCTCGACGAGGAACCCGGACCGGACGACGAAGCGGACATCCGGGAGATCGCCGAACTCGCGGCGGACCGCCCGCTTCAGCTCCGTCCGGCTCACCCGGCCGCTGTCCTGGTAGAGGTTGACGTGGAGGACCGTCAGCTCGGCGTCGTGCTCCTCGGCCACCTCGATGGCGCGGGCGAGCGTCGCCTTCGAGTGGTCCGTCAGCGGATAGCGCACCGGCACCACGACGAGCGTCATCGTGCTGGACTGCGGTGGGGTATCGCCTGAACCTTTCCGTTCGGGAGCGCCGTCACAGTCCCCGCCGTTCGACCCGGCCCTCGATGGTCGGGTCGATGCCGCACGCCCGGGCGTAGTCGACGAGGAGCTGGTACTGCGTGTCCAGCGTCGCGACGCGCTCCAGCCCGGTCAGGGTCGGGAACTCGTCGGCGGTGTGGAGCAGGTAGGCCGCCGTCACGAGCCGGTACGTCCGGTCGTCGTCGATGGGGTCGCCGCCGACGTGCGCGTCGACGAGGTCGTGGCCGGCGTAGTCGTAGACGAGCTCGGCGCCCGCGACGTGGCCGTGCCACCAGTCGGGCGCGCCAAAGCCCACATCGGAGCCGCCGGATTCGGCCAGCACCGCCCGGAGTGCGGCCCCGTCGAGTTCGAGCACGACCGCGGGCTCCTCGAACGGGACGACACTGACGAGGTCACCGACCGTCACATCGCCCGCCAGTGGTGGGCCCGAGCGGACGCCGCCGCTGTTCTGGAGCGCGAGGTCGACGCCGTCCTCGACGGCGCGGTTCCCGGCCCAGAGGTACGCGTCGGCGACGAAGTTGCCGATACGCGACTCCCCGTGGAAGCAGGCGGCCTCCGTCCGTTCGACGGGGTCGGCGACGTGCGCGACCACCTCATCGAGGCCGGCCGCGGCCATCCGTTCGCGGAGATTGTCGGCGAGGTCGGCATGGAGCGGCCCGTCGTCGACGGCGTGGCGCCGGACCTCGCCCGTCTCGGGCAGCACCTCGAAGCAGACCGCGCCGTTGACGCCCGGTCGCGTGAGGATCGTGTCGTCGAAGCGCTCGACGGTCTCGGCGTGGAGGTGGCCCCCCAGAACCACGTCGACGTTGGTCTCGGCGGCGATGCGCTCGTCGTCCCGGCCGAGGTGTGATAGCGCGACCACGTAGTCGGGGGCGCGCTCGGCCCGGAGGTCGGCGATGGCCTCGCGGGCGGCGCGGACGGGTTCGGTGAAGCCGAGGTCCTTCGCCTCCGGGTTGATGGAGGCCGTCAGGGCGCTCGTGACGCCGACGAAGCCCACGGTCGCGCCGCCGGCCTCCCGGACGGTCCACGGGAGGGTGTGCTCGGCGGCGAAGCGCGAGCCGGCCTCCTCGACGTTGGCGGTCACCCACTGCTGTGGCGATTCGGCGACGAGCTCCCGCGTACGCTCGGGGCCGAAATCGAAATCGTGGTTGCCGAACGTCTCCACGTCGGTCCCGACGGCCTCGAAGAAGTCCAGCGCCTGCGCACCCCTCGTGGTCAGCGCCAGCACGCCGGGTGCGATGTTGTCGCCGGTTCCACAGACCAGCGCGCGCTCGGGATCAGCGGCGCGGCGCTCGCGCAGGGTGCCCGCCAGCCGCCCGATGCGCTCGGGCGTGTCGTAGGCGTTCTCGACGTCGGAGTAGTGGAGGAGCCGGGGACCTGTCATCGTCGTCTCGTCGGACGAAGCGAGGCGCCCGGTGCGTTTGACGGCTTCGGCTCGCAGGGCACACGGCCCGCACGCTCCCCGCGTGGGAAGGCTTTAGCCGCCGAGTCCGCTACCGGGGCATATGACCGATGCCGACGCCGACGCTGACGCTGAGGGGGATGCGGCCCCGGACCTCGAACCGGCGCCCGACGACCGACTGGAGGAACACGAGGGGCCGGACGGGCCGCTGTACGTCGCGCTCGACGAGGCCGAACGCGGACAGAAGGGGCCGTTCCTCGTCGCGTACGCCTCGCCGGCACGCGAGGAGCGGTGGGGCTACTACTGCACCAACTGCGAGACGTTCGACAACGCGATGGACTCGATGGGTCGGGTGCAGTGTAACGTGTGTGCGAACTACAAGAAACCGGACGAGTGGGACGCTGCGCACGAGTAATGTGGGTGAAATTCCATAATTGGGTCTTTTCAGGCCGAGAGACTGATTTAATATCTCAAATCTGGATATAGCAGTTATGCGCGCGTGGTGCTCGTCGACACCGACTGCGACTACGTAACCGGCTACGAAGCCCTCACACGCTCCGGTCGCGCGCCTCGCTGCGCGCCTCGGTCGCTCACTTCGTTCACTCACTCGGTGCTTGCGTCGGCGTGCTTCCCGGAGCGCGCTCGCCTTCCGAAAGACTTCGTCTTTCGGCGTTCGCCTCGCTTCGCTCGGCTCACCTTCGAGTCCACTAGGGCCGCGTATCCGTCAGTCGGCAGCTGTCGACCTCACGCCTCCCCAACCGCCTGCGGTGCTCGCTTCGGTCGCTACGCTCCCTCCACTGCGCTCCTCGGCCCTCGCGCGCTGGCGGCGGCTGGCCTGCGGCACAGCCGCCAGCGCGCGCCCGGTCGACTGACGAGCGGCGCGACGTGCCGGATAGAAGCAGGGCCGTCTCGCGGTGCCGCCTACCCCTCGACGGCGGCGTCCTCGTCGACGGCCGCGTCGGTGCCGTCCTCGTCCAGTACGGCCTCCTGCAGCCGGAGGCGACCCACGCACAGCAGCCCCAGCAGGACCGGGATGGCGACCGTCATCGCGGACTCGGCGACCGCGGGGATGCCGGGGATGAAGTCCGCGTTCTCGAGCACCTGCGCGCCGAGGACGGAGGCGACGGTCGCGCCGATCTGCCCGAGCGAGAGGATGACGCCGGCCATCGTCCCGACGTGGGCGTTGTCGATGTCGGCGAGCGCGCCGGGGAGGAGGTAGAACATCGCGTTGAGGCCGCCGCCGAACAGGCCGGCCACGACCATCCCGAGGACGAAGACGGGGAGCGACGGCGCGAAGCCGGTGAGCAGGATGCCCGTCGCGAGGCCGACGACGGCGACCCGGAGGACCGGGCCGCGGCCGAAGCGGTCCGACAGCACCGGGAGCGTGAGCGCACCCAGCGTCGCGAGGAACAGCGGCGTCCCGAGGATGAGTTCGGGCACGGCGTACGGCATCGCGTCGGCGAACTCCGGGAGGACCGAGAGCGAGCCGATGATGGCCCAGAACGAGAGGATAGAGAGGAGTACGACCCACGGCGTCGAGGGCGAGCGCGCCACGGCCCCCAGCGACTCGCGCAGGGGCACACCGCTGTCGGTCTGGAACGGCAGCCCCGTCTCGGGGTTCGTGGGGCGTTCGGTGTCGCGCGGTGAGCGAACCGTGAGCAACCAGAGAACGCCGGCGACGGCCGTGAGGCCGCCGTAGAGGACGAAGACGTACTGCCACGACCCGACCGCGCCGAGGATGACGCCGGCCGACAGCGAGAACGCGAGGCCGGAGGCGAGCGTGTTGCCCGACATGAGGATCCCCTGCCCGAGCCCGAGCTGCTCGGGTGGGAACCACTCCGTCACGATCTTGATGAGGTTCGGGTTGACCAGGCCCATCCCGACGGTGGCGACGAGACTCAGGACGATCTGCCCGGTCAGCGTCGGGGCGAGCGCGCGGATGGCCGTGGCGACGCCGGCGAAGACGGCCCCGGCCCCGACTACGTACCGGAGCGGATACTTGTCGCCCAGCGTGCCGCCGGGCAACTGGGTCAGCATCATCCCGAAACTGAAGGCGGCGTACACGACGACGACCGCGCCCCACTCCGTTCCGAGCGTGGGCGCCATCGCCTTCTTCAGCGGCGGGACGGCCTGCCAGATGAGTGCGATACAGGTGGCGTGGACGAGGAAGGCGACCCCGAGGACACCCCACCGGTACGATTCGGGTCGCAGGCTCGGCCGCGTGGAGAATGCCATAGTTTCACAGGCTAGCATGGGGCCCTAACTCTTTCCCCGGGTAATACTATCGATTTAAGTGCCTATACCCGCCGAACACCGGCAACCGCCGCCCTGTTCATATCCCGGCCGCTCCCGACAGCGGGGGTCGGCCCCCGAGAACCCGCCCCCACCAGTACCTATTTGCCGGCGCGGGGGGTAGCTGTTCACACGAATCGGTGCAACTTTGAACTCGCGTACAGTTGCCCGACGTATCCACCCATGGAGATAACCATCGAGGACGAGACGGACGAGGAGATCGCACAGGCCATCGCGACGGCCGTCTCCGAGCATCTCGGGGTCCCCGTCGAACTGCGGGACCGCGGCGGGGGCGACCTGGCAGCCGCGGGCGAGAACTGGGACGAGGAGGCGGCCGTCGTCACCGAGCGCGAGGAGCGCATCCGCGAGGAGATCGAGGCCATCATGTCCGGCGGCCCGGACCGCGGCTTCGACAAGATCGACGAACTGGGCAAGGTGTTCGTCCGGGACCGTCTGGAGATGATCTTCGACCGTATCGAGTACGAGGACGGCACCTTCGCGCGCCACACGGACGACGACGACCTGCCCGGCGACGGCCTCCTCACCGGCATCGGCACCATCGACGGCCGGAAGGTCGCGTTCACGGCCAACGACTACACCGTCAAGGCCGGGTCGCTCGGGCAGATGGGCGTCGAGAAGGTCATCCGCATCCAGGAGCGCGCGATGGACCTGAACATCCCGATGCTCCGGCTGGTCGACTCGACGGGCGCCCGACTCAACGCCGACGAGCGCGAGCCCGGCGACACCCACATGGACCGCTACCGGGGCGGCAAGATGTTCTACAACCAGTGCATCATGTCCGGGCAGATCCCGCAGATCGGCGTCCTCTACGGCCCGGACGTGGCGGGGTCGGCCTACACTCCGGTCTTCTGTGACTACCTCATCATGGTCGAGGACATCTCCGGGATGGCCATCGCCTCGCCGCGCATCGTCCGCGCGATGACCGGCGAGAACGTCTCCGGGATGCAGGAACTCGGCGGGCCCCACCTGCACGCCCAGCACTCCGGCTCCTGCGACATCGTCGTCCCCGACGAGGAGACGGCCGCCGAGAAGGTCAAGGACGTCCTCGGACTCATCCCGCAGAACTACGCCGAGCAGCCCCCGCGGGTGCCCGGCCAGCCGCCCAAGAAGAACCCGAAGGGACTCGACCAGGTCATCCCGGACGAGCCGAACAAGGCCTACAACGTCCACGATGTCATCGACCGTGTCGTCGACCGCGATTCCTTCCTCGAACTCAAACCCGACTTCCGTCCGGAACTGGTCACGGGTCTCGGCCGCATCGACGGCCGCACGGTCGGTATCGTCGCCAACCAGCCCAACCACGTCTCCGGCGCCATCTTCCCCGATTCGGCCGACAAGGGCGCGGGCTTCGTCTGGACCTGCGACGCCTACAACATCCCGCTCATCTACCTCTGTGACACGCCCGGCTTCATGATCGGCTCGGCGGTCGAGAAGGAGGGCGTCCTCCGGAAGGGCCGGAAGTTCATCTACGCCACCTCCAACGCGCAGGTCCCGAAGTTCTGCGTCATCACACGGAAGGCGTACGGCGCGGGTATCTACGCGATGGCCGGCCCCTCCTTCGGACCGGACGCCACCCTCGCGCTCCCGTCGGCCGAGATCAGTGTCATGGGACCCGATGCGGCTGTCAACGCCCTGTTCGCCGACACCATCGAGGATATGGAGGGCGACGCGAAGGACGCCTTCATCGAATCGGCCAAGGAGGAGTTCGACAAGTACATCGATATCCGCGCGCAGGCCAGTCAGATGGAGGTCGACGAACTCCTCCCGGCCGGGGACCTCCGCAAGCAGCTCGAACGACGACTCGACACCTACTGTGGCAACAAGCGCCGCGAGGAACGGCCGCGACACCACGGGACCGTTTTCTTCTAACGCACCTTTTTCGAGGGGTCGCCGTCGGCGACCCCCCTCGAAAAAATCTGCACCAAAAAGCCGCTCCTCGCGGCCTCCGGCCGCTCGGAGCGGTGAACCGCGCTCGCTGCGTCGTCGGACTGCGTCCGACTGCAAGCGGGACTGAATCCCGCCCTGCTCGCGCGGATGCAACCTATTGATTGTCAGTCTCTCCGGGATTTCCCTAATATGACTGCGTATTTCTGATGAAGTATCGGCATTAGACAAACAAGTCGTTGATTTGGTGTTTATGGCTTCGGCACGTAGATTCAAGTACGAACCCGCGACCAGCGCCCCCGTGACCTGACGAGCTATCGCCGGGCCGCCGGCCCGAGCGGGGAGAACGCCACTCCTCGGTCGGTTCCGCCAGCGCGGCACCACGGTCCGGCGCGCGGGAGCGGTGCCGCCTGTTCGCTAGCGACGCGACACATCGCCGCCGTCGCACGTCTTTTCGCCCGGCCGTTCGTAGCCTGCTGCATGACCGACGAGTACGCCGTTCTCGGGGACTGCGTGGCCCGCGAGCGCCGGAGTGACTGGCCCGCGCTCCGGCATCCCTCGTCCGGGCGGGCGTACGACTGGCGGCGCTGCTGCACCACATCCTGGAAGGTCGGCAACTACCTCCGGAACGAGGGCGTCCGCGAGGGCGCCACCGTCGGGCTCGCGGCGGACCCGGTTCCGGAGTCCGTGCTGACGCTGCTCGGAGCGTCGATGCTCGGCGCGACCGTGCAGTTCGCCCCGCCGCTGACTGGCGAGCAGGGGTCGCTGAAGGCTCTGGTCGTGCCGACGGCGCGGGTCGACGACTACGACTACCCCCCCGGGACCCGCTACGTCGCGTACGGTGAGGAACCGGCCGACCCCTCGTACGCTTACTTCGAGCGGGAGGTCTGGAGCGAGAACCCGACCGCGCCGCCCGATATCGTCCGTCCCGAAACGGCCCTGTTGGCCGTCAAGGGGCGGACCGTGAGCCACGGCGCCGTCATGGACGCGGCCCGCGAGGCAGTCGAGGCGCTGGGTCTCGATGCGGACGACACGGTCGCCGTCCGGGGGCCGCTGACGCACCCGGGGGTCGTCGCGGCCGGCACCGCGGCACCGCTGCTGGCCGGCGGCGAGATACTGCTCCCCGACGAGGAGGTATCGGGCGACTGTGCCGTCCTCGGGCCCGACCGGACCGCGGACGGTGTGCCCGAGGCTCGGACCCTGTCGGCCGACAGCGTGCTGTAGCCCGGCTCAGTGCTCGACGAACTCCACCAGCACGCCGCCCGTATCCCGCGGGTGGAGGAAGGCGACCTCGTGGCCCCACGCCCCCGGGCGTGGTTCCTCGTCGATACACTCGATGCCCAGGCCGCGCGCGCGGTCCAGCGCGTCCGCGGCGTCGTCGGTCCCGAATGCGAGGTGCTGGATGCCGGGGCCGTTGTTCTCGAGATAGCGCGCGATGGCACCCTCCTCTTCCAGCGGTTCCAGCAGTTCGAGGTAGCCGTTCCCGCAGTCGAGGAAGTGGACATCCATCCCGTCGAACGTCTCGCTGTGGACGTGTTCACAGTCGAGGAGGTCGGCGTACAGGTCGGCGAGTCCGGCCGCGTCGTCGGTCGCGATACCGGCGTGGTCGATATGCACACCGGCCGTTCCAGGGGTGGCCACTAATCCCTACCGTCGGCGACACCGGCGGTCCGGGAACCGTCAGACCGTCGCGCCCCGGTACTCCCCGAAGACATCGCGCATCGCGTCGCAGATCTCGCCCGTCGTCGCGTATGCCTTCACCGCCGAGACGATGTAGGGCATCACGTTCTCGTCGCCCTCGCAGGCCGCCCGGAGGTCGTCGAGCGCGTCCTCGACGGCCGCGTCGTCGCGGTCGTCACGGAGCTGCTGGACGTTCTCGCGCTGGCGCTGCTGGTCCTCCTCGGAGACCTGCTCGATGTCCTCGGATTTCTCCTCGTCCTCGACCCGGTAGTCGTTGACGCCGACGATGGTCCGCTCGCCGGCCTCGATCTCGCGCTGGCGCTCGAAGGCCGTGTCCTGGATCTGCCGCTGGACCCAGCCGGCCTCGACGGCCTGGCGCATGCCGCCACGCTCGTCGACTTCGTCGAGGATGGCGAACGCCTCCTGCTCGAGTTCGTCCGTCAGCGACTCCACGTAGTAGCTCCCGGCGAGCGGGTCGATGGTGTCGGCCGCGCCGGATTCGTGGGCGAGGATCTGCTGGGTGCGCAGCGCCGTCCGCACGGACTTCTCCGTCGGCAGCGAGAGCGCCTCGTCCTTCCCGTTCGTGTGGAGGCTCTGCGTGCCGCCGAGCACGGCCGCGAGTGCCTGGTACGCCACGCGGACGACGTTGTTCTCGATCTGCTGGGCGGTGAGTGTCGACCCGGCGGTCTGGGTGTGGAACTTGAGTTGCTTCGAGGCGTCCTTCTCGACGTCGAACCGTTCCTCCATGATCTTGTACCACATCCGGCGGGCGGCCCGGAACTTCGCGACCTCCTCGAGGATGTTGTTGTAGGAGGCGAAGAAGAAGGAGAGCTGCGGGGCGAACTCGTCGACGTCCTGCCCGGCCTCGACCGCGGCCTCGACGTACTCGATACCGTCGCCGAGCGTGAAGGCGATCTCCTGTGCAGCCGTGGAGCCGGCCTCGCGGATGTGGTACCCCGAGATGGAGATGGTGTTGAAGTTGGGCACCTCGTCGGCGCAGAACTCGAAGATATCCGTGATGAGTCGCATCGACGGCTCCGGCGGGTAGATGAAGGTGTTCCGCGCGATGTACTCCTTCAGTACGTCGTTCTGGATGGTCCCGCGGAGTTCCTCGCGCGGCACGCCCTGCTTGTCCCCGACGGCGATGTACATCGCGAGCAGGACCGATGCGGGCGCGTTGATGGTCATGCTCGTGGAAACCTCGTCGAGCGGGATGCCGTCGAAGACGGTCTCGAAGTCGTCGAGCGAGTCGATGGCGACACCCGACTTGCCGACCTCGCCCTCCGCCATCGCCGCGTCCGAATCGTACCCCATCTGGGTCGGCAGGTCGAACGCCATGGAGAGGCCGGTCTGCCCCTCGTCCATGAGGTAGTGGAACCGCTCGTTGGTCTCCCGGGCGGTCCCCATCCCGGCGTACTGGCGCATGGTCCACAGGCGCCCGCGGTACATCGTGGAGTAGACGCCGCGTGTGTAGGGTTCCTCGGCGGGATTGCCCAGGTCCTCCTCGTAGTCGAGGTCGCCCACGTCGGCGGGCGTGTACAGCGGGTCCACCTCGGTCCCGCCGGTGTCGGTGGTGAACGTCTCCTTGCGCTCCCCGAAGCGGTCGACCGTCGGGCCGTACGTCTCCTCCTTCCACTCCTCGTGGCCCTCCTGTATCGCCTCGAGGTCCTCCTCGTCGAACATGCACCGCCCTACCACGGCGGGCCGCTTGAATGGTCGGGACCGCTGCCGACTCCCATCGGCCACGGGAGCCATCGCGTCGGCGCGCCTACGGGGCCGTGAACTCGCCCAGCACGGCACCGCTGTTCCCGTCGCTGCTCTGCCAGACGACCCGGAGCGTCGCGCCCGAGGCGATGGGTCGGCTCGTGGTGAACGAGTCACCCGCGGTGACCCTGCCGTCGTCGTCCTGCCATCGTTCGACCGCCCTGCTCCCGTCGCTCTCGTAGACCACCTGCAGTTCGTTCGCCTCGACGCTGTCGCCGCCGTCGTGGGTGATGGTCACGCGCTGGGTGTCGGCGCTGTACTCGAACGAGAACGCGACCTGTGGGACCTCTCTCGCGCTACCACCCCCGCTGCTGCTGCCACTCGTACTGCTGCCCAGCCCCAGCACGAACGTCCCGACGACGGCCGCGAGGACGACCAGTAACAGCGCGAGGACGAACGGTTGCTCGTCGTCCCGGTCCGCGACGCCGGCGTACAGCGCGAGGTCGTCGCCGTCCCGGACGGCGAACGGGTCCAGCGCGGCGACCGGGAGTCCGGCCGCCGCGAGCGCGTCCAGCGCCTCCGCCCGGGCGGGTGCGCCCTCGGAGCCCGTCACCCGCGCACGGACGACGGGTCCTCGTGTGGTGAAATCGACGCCGACGGCGAGCGCGGCGACGCCGTCGATGGCCGGGGCGGCCGCCGCCGCGTGGAGGTCGGCGGCTCCGAGCGCACCGGGGTCGGCGTCTCGCGCCGCCAGTACGTCCGGCGCTGCGGGGAGTCGCCCAGCCGTGATGTCGGCCACCTCGGGTGCCTCCTCGGCGACCGTGGCGGCGGCCTCCCCGATGGGTGGCAGCGCGCGTGGCGCCACACGACCGGTCACGTCGCCGGAACCGAACGCCGCGAGCGCCGCTTCGGGGTCGGCGGTCGGACGGTCGGTGCTGGCGGTGGCGGAGCCGGGAACGGTCGCCGCGCTCAGGGCTACACAGGTCGTGATGAACTGCCGTCGGGAGGGCATGAGTGCGGCCTCTCCCGCCGGGGTGAAAACCATAACGACGAGGACGGGGAACGGAGAGCCGCGCCCGGCCTCGGATAGGGGCTGGAAGAGATCTACGACCCGCCGCGGTTGTTGTTGTCAGGACCGCCGCCGTTGTTGCCGGACCTGCCACCCTTCTTTCCGGGTGATTCACAGCGAACCTCGACCGCGCGGGTGATCTCGGCGGAGACGCCGTCGCCCTCCGCATGGACCTCGACATCGACCGTCCGGCTCTGTTCACCACCGTTCGACTTGCAGGTGACGACGGCATCGAACGCGACGGCCTCCCCGGGGTCGAGCGTGGTGACGCTGTCGCCATCGTCGTCCTCGTAGCGCAGATACGGGTACTCGCTGTCGTCGCCGATTAACGTGACGGTGAAGTCGGTCGCGAACTGGTTGGTCACCTCGGCGGCGCCCGACTGTACGCGTTCGACCTTGCCGCTGGAGCCACCGGACCCCCTCGTCCGGCCCGGGGCCGGACTGACCGTCTCGTCGTACGCGAGCCCGACGTAGGCGTCTCCATCCTCGACCACCTGCACCGACACGGTCCGGTCGGCCTCGGTCCCGGTGAACGCCGACGCTCCGATGACGAGGCTCATACAGGCCACGACGAGCACCGCCAGTCCCAACCGGACCGGGAGTCTCACGGCTCCCCCACCTCGAACTCCTCGGCCCCGATCCGGTTCCGGGCCGCGTCGTAGGTGTGCACGGCCGCCGAGACGGCGAACAGGCCGACCAGAATCGCCGCCAGTGTCAGCCCCGACAGGCCGGCGAACGGCCCCACCTCCAGCCAGGTCACGACGACCAGCGCCGCCCCGACCGCCGACAGGCCCAGGTAGAACTCGCTCCACGGGATGTCGTGTTTCGGGACCCGTTCCAGATACCACTCCACCTGCCGTGCGTTCGCCGTCAACTCCACCTCGCCGCGGTCGCGCTCGTAGGTCACGATACCCACGTCGGCGAGCTTCGGCAGGTGTGACTGCCGGAGCGCCGTGTACACCCGCTTTCGCTGGTCGCTGCCCAGCTGCGACGGGACCGTGTCGTTCTCCCAGGCTGCGACGTGCTCGACCAGCTCCCGCAGTCCGACCCGCTGGTCCGCGTGGCGCTTGAGGTAGTACAGCGCGCAGCGTCGCCGCGGGTTGCTCAGCACCTCGAAGATCTCGTCGCGAGAGATCCGGTCGTCGCTCGATTCCCCCAGCACTCCGTCGAAGAGGTGTGGCTGGTCCTGTTCCATGTTCCCCCCCTATCGTCACCTTATGCCATCCCTCGATGGGGCATAAATCCGGTGACAACGCCATCAAAACGACGTCCGACGGCGCCGGAATTGGGCTGATAACGGGCCATTAAGCGGTGTTCAGGATGGGGCTGTGTCGAATCCAGGCCGGGGCTGTGCCGAACCCAGGACACCCCTGTCACGAACACAGGCCGGGGCTGTGATTCTCACTGGCAGTGTATACAAATGGGGGTGTGGGCAGAGGGGGTGAGTGAGCGCGGACCCACCACGGCCCGGTCGAGCTGCCGGGGGGAAGGGGACGCGCGGAAACCCGGTGAACACAACAATGGAACGACGCAAATTCCTGATCGGTGCGGGCAGTGCGGCAGTCGGTGCAAGTGCAGTGATTGGCTCCGGTGCGTTCTCGCGTGTCAACGCGAAGCGTACGGTCGATGTCAGTGTTGCCGGCGACGCCGCGGCACTGCTCAGTCTCGATTCCTCCCAGGGCGAGAACAGTGCATACAGCACCCAGACCGGCTCCGGGGAGGTCAAAGTCGACATCGATCGTCGAAGCGGTGAGGACGCGTCGAGCGGTGTTAATCCGAACGCGGTAACCCGCCTGTTCCAGCTCTTCCGAATCAAGAACCAGGGGACCCAGCCCGTCGTCGTCTGGACTCCTGGCGACAGTATCACCCCGTATCCGGATTCGGAGGACACGATGTACATCGACCCCCAGATTTCGAACCGGCCCAACGGTGGATACACTCGAAGTAAGCCCGCGCAGTTCCGCGACGAGGTCAGCGGGACCGGGGTGTACAACGCAGCAAATCTCACTGAGCTGGGTGACATCTACGACGACGACACGTACAACGGGGAAGGCCTGACCGAGTTCACTCTGGATACCGGGGAGTCCTTCGACTTCGGTTTGTACGTTGACGCTGGTGCATCGGATGCAGACACGACGTACAACGTCGAACTCGTCGCTAGCTCGTCCGACGTCCCCAACGACTTCGGCGACTCCTGACCACACAACCAATGAATCGACGCACCGTAATCGCCGGGCTCGGCAGCCTGACCGCATCGGGAGGGCTAGCCATCGGCTCAGGTGCGTTCAGCAGCGTCAGGGCGGATCGTACGGTCAGCATCGAGACGGCCCGTGACAGTGACGCGCTTCTGCGGTTAGTTGAGCGTGGGAGTGGCGGGCGAAGCCAAATCGATGGAGGCCAGCTGGAGTTCGACCTCCCCAGCTTGGAGGAGTCGAACGAGGACGACACGAATCCGCAGAATCCCCAGGGACTGGGAACGGACTCGATCTATCGATTCGGCCGTGATGCCGGTGCGAGTCAGTCCGGCCTGTTCGCGGTCGAGAACCAGGGAACTCAGCCGGTCCGTGTCTGGGGAAGTCAGGCCAAGACGACGGACAAGAACGGCAATCCCATTCCGGAAGTTGGCATCTACGACATCTCCAATGGAGATGTCCTGACGGCGCAGAACCGTTCCGATGTCCTAGCTCCGGGAGACGATCCGCTGGTCTGCGGTCTCCGAGTCGATACGTTCGGTGTCGACGTTCAGGATGACGACTACGACGTTGAGATAACCATCAACGCGCTCGTCCCAGACGAGTAGCGTTGGTATCGACCCACGACGGGATAGCGTCCGGTAGTCGGCCGCAACGCGGGCTTCAGCCCGTGGACGGCGGTTCGACTCCGCCGGTGGGTCCTCCGAGCGGTCACGCGAACTGAATGAAACGAATCGTACTGGTGGTGGTGCTGGTGTCCGCGGCGACCTCCCTACTCGTCGCCACCAGCGGCGCGGATGTCGTCACCCACGACGAGACCGATGTCCTCCAACTCGAACCTGCCGGCGAGGGGACCTACACCCAGGTCGACGACGAGACCGGGGAGATACGCATCGTCCTCACGCGCGAGAACCCGAGTCTGAACGCCGGCGGCGTCAACGACGACGCCGTCACGGACATCGGCCCGGTGTTCGAGATACGCAACGTTCTCGAGGAGCAGAGCACCGCGACCGTCTGGGTCGAGGACGGCAGCGCGGCCGTCGAGTTCTACGTCCCTAGCGCGGGCACTGTCGAGGACGAGTCCAAGGGCGCGGTGCTGGAACCGGGCGAGGTCGCGACCGTCGGCCTGCGCGTGGACACGCGCGAGACGGACAGCGTATCGCTGGACGGTATCACGGTGAAGGCGACCCTGGACCCGGCAGTGGGGGAGTCGGCGCCGCCGGCGGACCCGGACCCGCCCGGCGACCCCGACCCGCCGGGTGAGCCCGAGGTGCTGGGGACCCCCGAACCGACCGCGGAGTCCGAGCCGACGGACACCGCGACGCCGTCCGAGAGCGCAGAACCGACCGCGACCACGGCAACGCCCGGGACGACGACGGCGACGCCGGACGACCCGCGGACGGCCCGACTCGTCGACGGCCGGGCCGAGTTCGACAGGGGGATGGTCACCGCGGTCCAGTTCGACGGCGCACCGGCGGGCTGGGTCTCGACCACGTACCCCGACGAGCGCCCGGCGGGCGTGCCGGCACCGCCCGGGCGCGCCGTCGGCCTCGCGGATATCGAGGTGGCCGACGGGCTGGACGACCGGCCGGCCGACGTGGAGTTCCGGCTCACCGAGTCGCAGTTGGGCGGCGCCGCCCCCGCGGACGTGGCGCTGGCCCACTACGATGACGAGGCCGGCGAGTGGGCGACCCACCCGGCGACGGCCGAGCGGGTCGGCGAGGGCGAGTACCGGTTCACCGCCCGGACGGACGGCTTCTCGCTGTTCGCGCCCACCGTGGTGAACCGGTCGGGCGGTGCCTCGCCCGTGACGGTCTCGGCAGCGGGCCGCGGGACCGGCACGGCCGACGGTGCAGGAACGGCCGCCATCCCCGAGTCAACCGGGCCGGGGCCGCTCGAGGAAGTACCGCTCCCGGTCGCCGTCCTGACCGTGGCTCTGGTGGTCGCGGCGGCGGTCCTCACGCAGCGGCTGAGTCACTGACCCACGCCCATTTATGCCACGCAACGTATTCCGGAAGTGATGGCCGCCCGACGCTTCGCCACCCGGGCACTGGAGCTGTTGTTCGTCGTCGTCGTCCTGTCGTTACTGGCGGGCGCCGCGCTCGGACAGCCCGTCCTGTTGAGCTTCGTCGAGACGGGGAGCATGGTGCCGACGATGCAGCCGGGCGACGGGTTCGTCGCCGTGCCGACGCCGCTGGCCGGCGGGATCGAGGAGGGCGACGTCATCGTCTTCGAGGCCCAGCAGCTCAACGGCGGCGGGCTGACGACCCACCGCGTCGTTGGCGAGACGGAGCGAGGCTACATCACCAGGGGCGACGCCAACCCGTTCCCCGACCAGGACGGGAGCGAACCACCCGTGACGAACGGGCAGATCGTCGCCGTGGCGCTCCAGGTGAACGGCGAGGTCGTCGTCATCCCGGAGCTGGGGACGGCCGTGGAGGGGATGAACGGCGCGGTGGGAGCGGTCCAGCGACGGCTGGCGATAACCCTCGGCAGCCGGGCGCTGCTGGGGACACAGGGGTTGGCGTTCCTCATCGCTGGTGCGGGCGCGCTCGTCCTCCTCGTCGGGGCCCTGACCGATGACGGGGGCCGGCGCCGGCGGTCCGGCGACCGCGACCGGAGCCGGGCACGGAAGGGCGTCTACGGCGGCCTTCGGCTGGCCGTCGGGATGGCTCTGGTCGTCGCGCTCGTCTCGGCCGGGACGATGGCCGCGATGTCGGGCACGCAGGAGTACGGGCTGGTGAGCGCGGAGTTCGACTCGGACTCCCCGACGACCGTCCGGACCGGCGAGAACGGGAGCCTCACCTACCCAGCGCTGAACGGCGGCCAGCTCCCCGTGGTGGCCTTCTACGAGTCGGCGAGCGACAACGTGGCCGTCGAGCCCGACCGGGTCCGGCTCGGGCGCGGCGAGCAGCGGAACGTCACCGTCACCCTCCAGGCACCTCCGGAGACGGGCTACTACCCGCAGTACGTCACCGAGAACCGGTACTTCGCGGTACTGCCCCTCGGGCTCATCACGTGGTTGTACGGGGTCCACCCGTGGCTGCCGCTGGCCGCGACCAGCGGAGTGCTGGCCACGCCGTTCCTGCTGGTGGGACTGGTCGCGCTGCGCGGGACGGTCCGAACTCGGAGTCGCTCACGGGACACGGGGTTCCTGTAGCCCGGGCACTGGGCCCGCTGTGACAACGCTTTTGCCGTCGCCGGGGAACCGGTGGAACGAACCATGCGGGACTGGGGGGCTCGTGGACGCAGCTTCGTGTCGGACAACCTCTCGTCGCTGGCCGCGGCACTGCTGCTGGTCGCCGTCGTCGGCGGCGCCGTGACGTACACGACACATGCCGACCCGGGGACGGTGACCGTGGAGGAACCCGTCGGAGAGTGGCGCACGGGTGCGACGTACACCCACTCTGCGACGGTGACGGACGGCAACCAGGTGTTCGAAGAGGGGACCGTTCTGGAGAACCGCTCGACGTACTTCACCGCGATATCGCCGGAGCTGGACGGGACGTTCAGCTACCGATTCGGTGCTCCCGGTGGGGAGGTCGATGCCACCGTCGAGACCGTCCTGGTGCTCCGGTCGGCGGACGAGGAACAGGAATACTGGCGGG
>Ga0207757_100209_pt1 | contig 45811 bp, 40 predicted proteins | sample A23P3SouthBayCA_2_FD_187752 | JGI IMG/M metagenome (GOLD analysis project Ga0207757, IMG submission 187752) | Aerobic enrichment media microbial communities from Eden Landing Ponds, California, USA - A23 P3 (2) (SPAdes) | ecosystem: Environmental > Aquatic > Marine > Unclassified | place...
GATGAGCAAGGACTACATCGAGGTTCGCGGGGCCGAGGAACACAACCTCAAGGACCTCGACGTCCGCATCCCCCGCGAGGAGTTCAGCGTCGTCACCGGTCTCTCCGGATCGGGCAAGTCGTCGCTCGCCTTCGAGACGGTGTACGCCGAGGGCCAGCGTCGCTACATCGAGTCCCTCTCGGCCTACGCCCGGAACTTCCTCGGGCAGATGGACAAACCGCAAGTCGAGAGCGTCGAAGGCTTGTCGCCCGCCATCTCCATCGACCAGAAAAACGCCGCCAACAACCCCCGGTCGACGGTCGGCACCGTCACCGAACTCCACGACTACCTCCGCCTGCTGTACGCCCGCGTCGGCACCCCCCACTGCCCCGAGTGCGGACGCGTTGTCGGCGAGCAGAGCGCGAGCCAGATGGTCAGCCGGCTCCTCGAACTCCCCGAGGGGACGAGGGCCAAACTCGGTGCACCCGTCGTCCGCGACCAGAAAGGCGCCTTCGAGGACCGCTTCGACGACCTGGTGAGCGAGGGGTACAGCCGGGTCGAGGTGGACGGCGACCCGTACGACCTCACCGTGGACCGCCCGGACCTCGACGAGAACTACGACCACACGATAGACGTGGTGGTCGACCGGGTGAAGATCGGTCCGGAGGCTCGCTCGCGGATCACGGACTCGGTGGAGACGGCACTGAAGGAAGCGGACGGCGTACTGAAGGTGATCCTCCCCGACCCGCCCGAAGGGGTCGAACTCGGCGGATCGACCGCGCGGTCGACGGGCGATCTGGCGGCCGACGCCGACCCGGCCTCCGAAGACGGCGACGGCGACGAGACCCCCGACCGCCTCGTCGTCGAGTTCTCCGAGGCCCTCGCCTGCACCCACTGCGGCATCGACATTCCCGAGATCGAAACGCGGAGCTTCTCGTTTAACAGCCCCCACGGCGCCTGTCCGGAGTGCGAGGGCATCGGGAACGCGAAGGAGGTCGACCCGGATCTGGTGGTGCAGGACGAGAGCAAGCCGTTGAAGAACGTCTTCGAGCCGTGGAGCTACAACCGGTCGTACTACCGCCGACAGCTCGACTCGATGGCCCGGCACTTCGGCGTCTCGGTCGACACGCCGTTCGAGGAGCTGGACGAGGCGGTACGGGACGCCTTCCTCTTCGGCACCGACGAGGACGTGCTCTTCGAGTGGACGACCAAGAACGGCGTCCGTCGGAAGGAACAGCCGTTCGAGGGCGTGATCGGCAACCTCGAACGCCGCCACGTCGAGACCGACTCGGACAACACCCGCGACCACATCGAGGAGTTCATGGCCGTCACGACCTGTCCCGAGTGCGACGGCACGCGCCTCAAGCCCGCCTCGCGGGCCGTGCTCGTCGACGGCACCCCGATCACCGAGGTCAACCGCATGAGCATCGCGGACGCCCTCGACCACTTCGAGGGGCTGGAGTCGGTCCTGACCGAACGCGAGCGCACCATCGCCGAGGAGATCCTGAAGGAGATCCGCGCCCGCCTCGGTTTCATGCAGGAGGTGGGGCTGGAGTATCTCACCCTCGACCGCGAGGCGTCGACCCTCTCGGGTGGAGAGTCCCAGCGCATCCGCCTCGCGACGCAGGTCGGCTCCGGTCTCGTCGGCGTCCTCTACGTGCTCGACGAGCCCTCCATCGGTCTCCACCAGCGCGACAACGACCGCCTGCTCGACACGCTCGAAGGGCTCCGTGACCTCGGCAACACTCTGCTCGTCGTCGAACACGACGAGGAGACGATGCGCCGCGCGGACTCCATCATCGACATGGGTCCCGGCCCGGGCCGGCGCGGCGGCGAGGTGGTCGCACAGGGCGACTTCGAGACCGTGATCGAGTCCGAGGACTCCGTCACCGGCGACTACCTCGCCGGCCGCCGCGAGATTCCGGTGCCCGACGAGCGCCGCGATCCGGACGACGGCGCACTGACGATCCGCGGCGCCCGCCAGCACAACCTCGCCGACGTGGACGTCTCCATCCCGCTCGGCCAGTTCGTCGCCATCACCGGCGTCTCCGGATCGGGCAAGTCCACGCTGATCCACGACGTCCTCTACAAGGGACTGGCCCGCGAGATGAACGACAACACCTCCGTCGACCCCGGCGACCACGACGCCATCGAGGGGTACGAAGACGTCGAGACGGTGCGGCTCATCGACCAGTCGCCAATCGGCCGGACGCCCCGCTCGAACCCCGCCACCTACACCGGCGTCTTCGACTACGTCCGCGAGCGCTTCGCGGAGACCAAACTCGCAAACCAGCGCGGCTACGAGAAGGGGCGCTTCTCGTTCAACGTCAAGGGCGGCCGCTGTGAGGAGTGTGGCGGACAGGGGACGGTCAAAATCGAGATGAACTTCCTCTCGGACGTCTACGTCCCCTGCGAGGAGTGTGGGGGCGCCCGCTACAACGACGAGACCCTGGACGTCACCTACAAGGGCGCGACCATCGCCGACGTGCTGGACATGGAGATCGACGAGGCGCTCGACTTCTTCGAGGCGAGTCCGGGCATCCGCCGTCGCCTCGAACTCCTGCAGGACGTCGGGCTGGGCTACATGCAGCTCGGCCAGCCCTCGACGACGCTCTCGGGCGGCGAGGCCCAGCGGGTCAAGCTCGCCGAGGAACTGGGGAAGAAAGACTCCGGCGAGACGCTCTACCTGCTGGACGAACCGACGACCGGTCTCCACCCGGAGGACGAACGCAAGCTGATCGAGGTGCTCCACCGCCTCGCCGACGCCGGCAACACGGTGGTGGTGATCGAGCACGAACTCGACCTGGTCAAGAACGCCGACCACGTGATCGACCTCGGTCCCGAGGGCGGCGAAGGTGGCGGCGAGGTGGTGGCGACGGGGACGCCCGAGGACGTCGCTCGACTCGACGACTCCCACACCGGACGCTACCTGCGAGACCTCCTCCCCGACGTCGACCTCGCGGGACCGCGGGCGGATCGGCGCAAGCCGGCGAAAGCGGCGAGCGACGACTAACGAAAGGCCCGCCGCACCGCGTCGGCCATCTCGTTCGCCCGCTGGGCGTGTTCCGTCTCGTCCCGGATGCCGTTCGTGACGTACGCCATCGCCAGTCCCGACTCGGGGTCGCCCCAGCCGACGACGCTCCCCAGTCCGCCGTGGCCGAACGTCGTCCACGGCGCCAGCGTGCCGTACTTGTCCCACGCGGTGCCCGCGCGCTCGAAGCCGAGCGCGTAGCGCCGCGGGACGTGCAGCGTCGCGTCGGTCTCCACCTCGACTTGCACGCTCGTCGCCGCTTCGACGGTGTCGGAGTCGAGCAGTCGCGTCCCGTCCAGTTCGCCCCCCGCGACGAGGCAGGCGTAGAAGCGCGCCATGTCGCGAGCGGTGCCGACGCCGGTCGCCGCCGGGACGACCGCGCGCCGGATCGACTCCCGGTTGAACAGGTCGGCCGCCTCGCCCTCCCGCCCGTCGAGACCGACGCCCGGATTCCGACAGCGTTCGCCGGGGGCAAAGCCCGACAGCGTCGCGACGTCGTCCGGGTCGTCGTCGGGGAGACCAATCGAGGTGTCCCTCATCCCCAGCGGCTCGAAGACGTGCTCGCGGGCGTAGTCGTCGACGGTTCGCCCGCTCACGCGACGGACGAGTTCGCCAACGAGGAAGCCGTAGGTGAGCGAGTGGTAGGCGGCGGTCGATCCCGGCCGGAACGTCGGATCGAGGGCCTCCACCGCGGCCACGGCCTCCCCCCAGTCGGTCCACCGCTCCGGGTCGCGGTCGAGCGGCCCGTAGGGGAGACCGGCCTGGTGGCTGAGGACGTGGCGGACCGTCGCCTCGGCCTTCTCGGTCCCCGCCTCGGCGAACGCCGGCCAGTGGTCGCGGACGGGGTCGTCGTAGTCGAGGTGGTCCCGCTCGACGAGGTGGTGGAGACAGACGCCGGCGTAGGGTTTGGTACAGGAGAAGAGGACGTGCCGCCGGTCGGGCGTCGTCTCCGGGCCGTCTGGGGCGACGGTCCCCGTCGCGCAGTCGAGGACGAGTTCGTCCCCGTCGTACACCGCCAACTGTGCGCCGTGGTGCAGGCCGACCGCCGCGTGGCGCTCGAACACCCGCCGAACCCGAACCGCCGGGTCGGCGTCGAACGTGGTCATGCCTCTCCGTGGTCGTGCGTCCGGGTAAGCCCGTTGCCACCCACCTACGCAAACCAACTTTCGTTAGACAAACTTATATTGTTCAATCGGGGAGGGTGGGTATGCACACGAAACGGTTAGTCCTCGTCGCCCTGGTCGTCGTGGCGACGCTCGGATCGCCGGGCGTCGGCGCCGCGGCCGCCGCCGAGGACTGCTCGTTCCCGATCACGCGGACGGACGCGACGGGGACGACGATGACGATTTCGGAGGACCCCGAGACGGTGGTGACGCTGAACCCGAGCGCCGCACAGACGATGTACGAGATCGACGCGTGGGACGAGGTGGTCGGCGTCTCGACGTACGCCGACTACCTCCCCGGCGCGGACGAGAAGACGACGGTCGGGACAGGCACCGACGACGCGACGGTCGAACAGACCATCGCGCTCGGTCCCGACCTCGTGCTCGCACCGAACACCATCTCGAACGAGACGGTCGAGCAACTGCGCGACGCCGGGCTGACCGTGTACAAGTTCGAGGCCGCCGAGGATCTCGACGCGGTCGTCGAGAAGACGCGCTCGACCGGTGAGCTGGTCGGCCACTGCGAGAGCGCGGACGCCACCGCCGACGAGATGGACCGCCAACTCGACCTGATCGAGGACGCCGTCGCCGACGTGGACCGACCGAGGGTGTTCTACACCTTCTTCGGCTTCACCGCGGGCGAGGACACGTTCGTCCACGAGGTGATCGAGACGGCGGGCGGCGACAACATCGCGGGCGACGACGACACCCCGTCGGACTTTTTCGCCATCAGCGCCGAGGTGGTCGTCGACGAGGACCCCGAGTGGTTCGTCCTGAACAGCGACGAGTACGACGCCGCCACGGTGCCGTCCGGACCGGACGGGGACTACGAGGGAACGACCGCCTATCGGGAGGGGAACGCGGTCGTCCTCGACGCCAACGAGATCAGCCAGCCGGCCCCGCGCCTCGTCGACGCCATCGTCGATCTCGTCCGGGTACTCCACCCCGAAGCCTACGACGAGGAGATCGAGGGCCGCATCGATCCCGGTGCGCTCGACGGGGAGCGACGGGTCGTCGCCGAACGCCTCGTGGACGGGAGTGTCAGCCTGCAGGCCGCCAACATCGGCCGGACGCGGCACGTGAGTTTCGATCTCGCCCCGCGGTCGAACGCGACGGCGGACGTGCGCCGAGTGAACGTCTCGCTCTCGACGGTCAACCCGACGTTCGAACTCGCCCTTCGCGACGCCGACACCGTCACGGCACCGAACGGAACGCGAACGCTCGACGCCGTGGCCCTCTCCGGCAACGGCATCTACGCCCGCGACGTCGATCACCTGACGCTCCGGTTCGCGGTGAACGGGAGTCGCCTCGGCGCGGCCGATCCCGAGACCGTGACGCTCTACCGCTCGACCGGGACCGACTGGACGCCGCTGCGGACGACGCGAGTGACGACGGAGAACGACACGCTCGTCTACGAGGCGCGGACGACCGGCTTCTCGGCGCTCCTGTTGGCCGTCGACGAACCGGCGGCGCCGACGAACACGACGACGGCGTCGGCGACGGCCACTGCGACGGCCACCGCCACGCCGACGCCGACGCCGACGCCCACTCCAACGTCGACGGCGACCGCACGGCCACGGACGGCCGACACGTCGACGCCCGGGAGCGCACCCGGCTTCGGTCCGCTGGTCGCGCTGGTGGCCGTCCTGCTCGCCGCCGCGGCGGGGGTGCGACGATGAACCGCCGGTTGGGGGTCGTGACCGCCACCCTCGCGCTCGTCGTCGTCCTCGCGGCGACGCCGGCGGGCGGTGCGGCGGCCGGTCTCGGCGAGACGGCCGTCTCGCCGACGACCGTCTCGACCGGCGAGACGGAGACGCTCGACCTCTCGGTGAACGCGACGGCCGTGAACACCACCGACGGGACGACCGGGGCGAACGTCACGGTGACCGTGCCCGCCGCGCTCGACCTCTCCGGGGCGACGGTGACCGCGGAGGGCGTGACGCCGAACGCGACCGGCGCGAGCGCGTCGGTCGACGACGCCGCGAACGCCGTGGTCGTCTCGTGGGACGACGACGGCGGCGCCGATTCGGAGACGGTGGCGGTGACGGTGACCGTCTCCGGCGTCGCCGTCGACCGCACGGGCGAACACGACCTCTCCGCGACGGTCGACGCCGACGGCGACGGGACGACGGACGCGACGGGAGCGGTCGGCACCGTCACCGTGTCGACGGCCGGCAGGAGCGTCACGACGCCCGGCACCGTCGTCTATCTCGGCGAGGAGGACGTCGACCTGACGGGGCTGGACGGGGCGGCCGCGGCGGGCGAGCGCCAGCGCTTCTTCGGCAACGGCGGCGAGGCCGACGGCAAAGCCGCCACCGTCGACGACAACCTCGCGGCGGAGGTGACGCGCGACAACAGCTTCGTCCCGGGGACGTACGCACTCTCCCTCGGGAGCGGCGCGTCGACGGTCGTCGTCGAGCGCCCGAGCGTGACCGACGTGGAACTCTCCCCCGGCGAGACGGCGGGCGGCGCCGACGTCGCGGGGTCGTCCGTCCCGACGAGCGTCGAGACCCTCACCGTCGACGCGCAGTTCGACTTCGCGGCGGCCGAGAACGCGACGGTGGTCGTCGAGGACGCGAACGGCTTGACCGTCACCGACGAACTCACCGCGGACCCGACGGTGACGTCCCCCGGCGAGCCGGTCCGTCTCGACGTCTCGGATCTCCGGGTCGGCACCTACACCGTTCGGGTCGAGGGGACCGACGACCTCGATCACGTGAACGAGACGGCGACGGTCCGCATCCGCGACGAGGCCCGCACCGTCTCCGTGAGTCGGACGCGCGTCGCCCGCGGCGAATCGACGGTCGCGACGGTGAGCGGCGCGCCCGGCGCGGTCTGGCAGGTCCAGGTTCCGGCCGACGCCCTCCGCGACGGCGAGAGCGTCTCCGTCCCCACCGCGAAGGGGGTGTTCGGCGCGGCCGACGGGCTCGTCGTCGTCGGCGCGGACGACGAGGCGGACGTCCTCTACGCCGTGGTCGGTCTCGACGACGACGGATTCGCCAAGGTCGAACTCGACACCGAGCGACTGGATCGAGGCACCCACGACGTCGGGGTGGCGCGGAATCTCACCGCCCCCGAGGCGGAGAGCGTGCCCGTCACCGTCACCGACCGGCGCGTCTCGGTGACGCCCGCGCGGACGAACCTCTCCGTCGGCGAGACGGTGACCGTCTCGGGGACGACCCGGGGCGCCGACGACGTGAAACTCTACGCCCGCGTCGGCGGGGAGTACGCGCCGCTGTACGCCGACGACGACGAGGCCGAACTCGCGGAGACGAGCGTCGAGACCGACGGCTCCTGGGAGGTCGACCTCGACACCCGATCCGTCGTGAACGTCGCCGGTCGGTACCACGTCGTCGCCGTCGCGAACCCCGGCGACGACTACCTCGGTTCGACCGACCGCATCGACGACGCGACCCTCCGCGACTTCGACGCCGTCGGCCGCAGCCGGATCGAGACGACCGATCCGTCGCCGTCGGCGTCCGTCTCCCCGCCGCGCATCGCCACCACCGACGAGGTGACGATCACCGGCCGCGCACCCGGTCCCGGCGAGACGGTTCGGGTCTACGTCGTCTCGCCCCGCGGCGACGTCGACCCGCTCGACGTCGCCGCCTCCGACGACGGCACCTTCGAGTTCGACTACGCCGACTTCGAGACCGTCGGTACGTATCGCGTCCTGCTCGTGACGCCCGGCCGCGACGCCACCTTCGGCTTCGACGACGGCGGGTCGGCGGCGTCGATCCGGAGCGAGCTCACGGGATCGGAGACGGCGGCCGGCGCCGTGACGAAGATCCGCGACGCCCACGGCGGTGTCGGCGTCGACGACCGAATCCTCGACCGGACCGTCGCCGCGGCCGAACCCCGCGTCGCCGTCGAGACGGTCCGGCACCGAGACGACGAACTCGTCGTCGCGGGCACCGCCAACCGCGAGAACGGAACGACCGTGCTCGTCGACCTCCGACGGGAGACGCGCGCCGTCGCCGTCGCCGACGCCGCGGTGAACGCCTCGGGACGCTGGCGGGCCACCGTCGACGTCTCGGGGGTCGACGCCGGCGAGTACGACCTCCGGGTCGCGGCGGGCGAGACGACCGACGTGCGGACGGTCCGGCTGGGCGCGGCGGCGACGGCGACCGAGACCCGCGCCGACGCGGCGGAGGCGTCGACGGCGACGGCCTCGCCGACGCCACCCAGCGAGACGGCCTCGCCGACGCCCCTCAGCGAGACGGCCGCGGCCGTCGCCGCGGACGAGACGCGGAACGCGACCGCTCGCGCGGCGCGAACGGAGACGACCGGCGATGGCTTCGGCTTCGGTGCCGTCGCCGCGCTCGTGGCGCTTCTCGTCGTCCTCGCTCGCCGCCGTCCGTAGTCGCGGCAGCTTCGTCGAAGTGAAAACCCCCGCGCGCCAAGCGGGTGTGTGATGGACGACGAACTCCCCGCCTCGACGGCGTCGGCCGGCCGACTCGCATGAACGTCCGCCTGCGCGGCATCTACACGACGGCGCTCACCCGCCGCTTCCTCGACGCCGGTCACGACGTGGTCGGCGCGTCCGATCCGATCCGCGAGCGCTTCGACGCGGACTTCGGGAGCGACCCGCACGACGTGACCGTCGAGACGACCGGCGACCGACAGGGCGTCGGCGTGGCCGGCGACGTCGACGCCGTCGAACGGGCGGTCGACGACCTGATCCACACCCGCGACACCTTCGCGTGGGCGTCGCCCGCGCCTCGCGACGCCGTCTTCGACGCACGGGTGACCGAGACGCTGGGGAGCGGCGCGGTCTGTGAACTGGGCGGCGCCGAGGGCTTTCTCCCCTTCGGCAACGTCAACGCGCACGTCGGGGTCGGTGACGAGGTGCGCGTCCAGATCACCGAGGCCGCGGCGCCCTGGATCGACCGCCGACCCGTCCTCGACGGGTCGATTCGGGCCCGCGCCGGGCCGGCGACGCTCGTCCGCGGCGGCTCGGGCGTCGCCGTCGACACCCACGACGACGAGGCCGGACGCGAACTCGCCGGGATGACCGACCTGCTCGGGATCGACCCCCCCGACGGATGGGGGCTGGTCTGGGCGGACGCGGCGACGGACGCCGACATGGGCGCGCTGGAGACCGCACTGGAGCGAGCGGTGGAGCGAGCCGAGACGCTGTCGTCGGCCCTCGATTCCCCCGTCGATCCCCCTCGCCGACTCGCTTCCCCCGCCGCGACGACGTGGGTGTGGTTCGGGCGCGAGGCCCGGTTCGCCCTCGACGAGGACCGTCGGGCCGTGACGACCACGATGCTCGGCCACCACCGCGTCAAGGCCGCCTCGTCCGAGGCCAGCCGCGCCGTCGACTTCGTCGAGGCGCTGGGGTCACACGACGGCGACTTCCACTTCGAAGCCGTCACCGACACGTTCGGCCCGGTCGCGGGCGACCGCGTCCGCCTCGACCACGGCAAGCCCGACGGTCGCCGCATCGTCCTCGGGCGTGCCGAGGTGATCGACCGCGACCCCGACGGGACGCTCACCCTCCGGCGCGAGATGACCGGTGGCGGCACCTACGACGCCCTCGGCGTCTCCCGCGAGGCCGGCGACGTGGCGATCACCAAGGTCCGCGAGGGTCGGTGGTGGTATCCGACCGTCTACCGGGGCGACGACGGCGTGCGAAAGGGGACCTACGTCAACGTCTGTACGCCGGTGGAGTGTTTCCCCGACGCCGTCCGCTACGTCGACCTGCACGTCGACGTGGTGAAAGGCCCGGACGGCGAGATCCGTCGCGTCGACGACGACGAACTCGACGACGCCGTCGCGGCCGGACAGGTGTCCGACGCGCTCGCGGAGAAGGCGCGGTCGGTCGCGACGAGTCTGGAGAACGCCCTCTAGCGGTCCGCCGGATCGCCCGTCCCGCCGGTGATCGCACTCGCCAGCGCCCCCCTGACGACCGCGTCGCCGTCGCGGTCGGTGAGGCGCACGTCGGGGACCGTCCCCACGTGGACGTGCGCCGGCAGGCGCTCCCGTATCGGCCCGAGCACCGGTTCGGGGTTGTTGCGTGCGACGCCGCCGCCGACGGCCACCGTCGTCGGTGCGTAGGCGTGGACCAGCGTCGCGACGCCGACGGCGTTCCAGCGGCCGATCCGGTCGACGACCCGCCCCGCGAAGTCGTCGCCGTCGGCGGCGGCGGCGAACACCGCCGCGGCGTCGAGGTCCGCGAGGTCGAGACTCGTCGCGTCGCCGTCGTGCAGATCGCGGGCGTATCCCGGCACGTTCGCGCCCCCGCAGTAGGCCTCCCAGTGGCCGGCGCCGCCACAGCCACAGGGCCGGCCCTCGGGATCGACGGTCACGTGTCCCACTTCGGCGGCGTTGCCCCGCCACCCCGAGAGCACGTGCCCGTCGACGACGGCGCCGGCGCCGACGCCCGTCGAGAGCGTGAGGTAGACCAGGTGATCCTCGCCGTCGCCGAAGAACCGCTCGCCGATGGCGCCGGCCGTCGCGTCGTTGTGGAGGTAGAGTCGGTCGGTCGAGACGAGGGTTTCGAGCGGGCCGACCAGCGGGATTCGGTCGACGCCGGCCGGGAGGTTCGCGGGGCGGACCGTCGCGCCCGCGTCGTGGTCCAGCGGGCCGACGGCGCCGATACCCGCGGCGACGACGGTCTCGGGATCGACACCGGCGTCGGCACACGCCTCGCGGACTGCGTCGAGGACCGCCTCGGTGATCGCGACGCCGGTCGGTCCCCGTGGTGTGGGGGTTCGATGGGTCCCCGCCACCTGCCCGGCGCGGTCGCCGACGACCGCCCGGATCGTCGTCGCGCCGAGGTCGACGCCGAGATACGCCACCATCTACGTCGTCTCGGGGCGGGCGTACGGGGACCGACACGACGCGTCGGGCGCTCTCGACCGTACGATTCCGCCGACGGGGGCCGTGCTGGCCGGCGAACGCTCCCACCCGTCACCGATCTCCTCCGTCACCATGTCCGCTGAGTTCACGAGCCGGACACAAACCGTTACCGACCACCATCCCTTTGCGCTCGCTCTGCCATGCATCCGTATGTTCACGACCGATCTCTCCGACCGGGTGGCGTTGGTGACGGGGAGCGCGAACGGGATCGGCCGCGAGTTCGCTCTCTCGATGGCCGAGGCGGGCGCCTCCGTCGCGGTCCACTACCGCACGAGCGACGAGGACGCGCGCGCGACGGCCGCCGTCGCGCGCGAGGCGAGCGGCGCGGCGACGGCCGTGCAAGGCGACGTGACCGATCCCGACGACGTGGACGCGATCTTCGACGCCGTCGAGGCGGAACTGGGACAGGTCGATCTCCTCGTCAACAACGTCGGCGACTTCGCCCCTCGCCACTGGGAGGAGCTCTCCTTCGAGACGTGGAATCGAGTGCTGGAGACGAACCTCAACGGTACATACCTCTGTTCGAAACGCGCGCTGCCGGCGATGCGCGAGGCCGGCTTCGGCCGGATCGTCAACGTCGGCTACGCGGGGACCGAGAAGGCGCTCGTCTACCCCAAGAACTTCCCCTATCTCGTCGCGAAGACGGGCGTCATCATGTTCACGCGGATGCTCGCGAACGACACGAAGTCGGACGGGGTGACCGTCAACTGCATCTCCCCGTACGTCGTCGAGAACTCCGACGAGTTCCCCGACGAGGCGCCGCGCGGCCGGTGGGCCTCCTTCACCGATCTGCGGCAGGTGCTCTTTTTCTTCCTCGATCCCGACAGCGAGTACGTGAGCGGCGAGAACGTCGAAGTCGACGGCGGGTGGATTCCGGAGGCGCTCTAGTCGCGCCGATCCCGGACGGGACGGATCGCGTCCCCCACCGTTCGACGGCGGACCTACGCGTTCGGGACGTCGTCGGGGTCGTCCTCGACGGAGCGTTTCATGGAGTCGCGTCGGGACTTGGCGTCACGCCCCGTCACTTCCAGCAGGAAGTCGTTTTTGGCGTTGACGGCGTCCTCGGCGGCGTCGGCGTTGCCCTCCTCGATCACCTGTGCCGCCGGTTTCTCCTCGAAGTGGACGGCGAGTCTGTCCTTCTTGCCGCTGTACGTCGCGGCGCCCGCGACGATGCGCTCGAAGACGGGGTTGTCGGGGTCGCCGACGACGTAGAGGTCGTTCCCCTCGTGCTCCTCCGTCCCCGTGACTGGGCCGAAGTACTCCTCGATGGTCCCCTCGAGGTCCGGCGCGTTCTCGTCTAAAGTTTCCCCACGACGCATCTTGTACTCCTTCATGGGCACCGCTTCGAAAGGCGGCGGTTTACCAGTTTCGTCCTTCCGTCACGCAGACCAGTTGCGACGCTCACCGCTCGCGCTCGGCGATGTACCCCTGGTGACAGTCCGGACAGATGTCGCCGGCGCGCATCGACGACCCGCCGGCTGCGCGGGTGTAGCCGCAGTTCGGGCAGAAGAACTCCGTCTCGCCGGCCGACTCCTCGCCGACGCGTTCGACCGCCTCGGCGGCGACGAACTGCTTGCCGGCGACCGACGTCGGTCCGTTGGTGGCCGCCGCGCCCTCGCCGGGCGCGGTCTCGTCCGCCCGTTCGGGCGCCAACCCGCCGCCGAAGGAGACGTCCGCCGGGTCGCCGTCGCTCGGCTCGGCGTCGAACCCCTCGTCTTCTCCCTCCGGCTCCGGCCAGGCGTTGTCGCCACTGACGACGGTGGTGCCGTCGTCGACGGTTTGGGCCGGCGCCTCGGTGCCGGGGTCGGCCGCCGTCTCGCCCGACCCGTCGTCGGCGTCGGGCCACTCGCCGTGGCCGCGGCCGTCGTCCCCGGCGTCCTCCTCGTCGAGGATGATCGCGTCGTCCTCGTCGTCGCGGGATTCGGGTGCCGGTTCCGCGTCCGCCGCTGTCGCTGCCTCTGCCTCTGCCTCCGCCTCCGCGTCGGCGTCGCCCTCGGGATCGGGCGGCGATTCCGCCGCCGCGTCGGGCGTCGGCGCGTCGTCCCCGTCGGCGGGTTCCTCGAGGTCGGGCGTCACGCCCCCGTCGTCGCCCAACCCCGTCGTCACGCCGTCTTCGCGGGGATTCCGTACCGGTCGGACCTCCTTGTTCTCGCTGACGATCCGGCGCTCACCACAGCGGTCGCAGGTCTCGACCGTCCGGTAGGTGACGACCACCTCGTCGCCGCGCTCCTCCCGCTCGCGCTCCACCTCTCGGTTCGCGTATTCGTGTCCCAGTAGGCACCTGAGTCCCATCGTGTAGGGGTAGCGGTGCCCGACACCAAAAGCGTCCGTCAGACGCGCGTCGGACCCGCGGTCGACGGGCGGTACAAGTAAACCGTCCGCGGTCGTTACCTCCGCGCATGAAGGCCAGACGGGAGTTCCGCGACCGCGAGGACGTGGAGGTGGCCGTCCTCGACGCGCTGGTCGACCGGGGCGGCGACGGGATGACCGTATTCGAACTCCGCGCGGCCGTCGACGTCGACATCGACACGCTCGAAGTCGCCCTCGGGGAGTTGAAGGAAGACTCGCTCATCTCGGTCGAGCGCGACGACGGCCGGACGGTGGTGCTCCCCGACGACCGGGTCGTCCCCGATCCGACCGAGACGCCGGACGACGAGGAGGGACTGTTCGACGCGATTCGGGATCGCTTCGGCCTCTGAGCCGGTTCGGACCGCGTCACTTTTTCCGCCCGCCCGCCTACGCGCTACCGATGCAACGGGAACAGGGCCGTCACGACGACTACGGCGCCGAGTTCGAGACGCGGAGCGGGCGGACGGTCGTCGCCCACTACGGTCGCCCCGAACGCACCCACCTCGCGGTCCGCAACGGCGTGGGCGTCATCGAGATGGGCTACGGCGTCGTCGTCGTCGAGGGGACGGACGCCGTCGACTTCGTCGACAACGCCGTCTCGAATCGCGTCCCCGCCGCCGACGGCGAGGGCTGTTACGCGCTCCTCCTCGACCCGCAGGGCGGCGTCGAGACCGACCTCTACGTCTACGACGCGGGCGAACGACTGCTCTGTTTCACGCCGCCCGACCGCGCCGAACCCCTCGCCGACGACTGGAGCGAGAAGGTGTTCATCCAGGACGTGTCGATCCGCGACGCCGCCGAAGAGTTCGCCGTCTTCGGCGTCCACGGCCCGTCGGCGACGGAGATGCTGGCGACGCTGCTCGCCGGCGCGGAGACCCCCGAGGACCCGCTGACGTTCGTCCGTGGCTCCGTCGCCGGCGCCGGCGTGACCGTCGTCTCCGCGGACGACCCCACCGGCGAGACGGGCTACGAGGTGATCTGTCGCGCCGACGACGCCGACGACGTCTGGGACTCCCTGCTCACCCGCGGGACGCCGACGACGCCCGTCGGCTACCGCGCGTGGAACACCCTGACCCTGGAGGCGGGGACGCCGCTGTTCGAGACGGAACTCGCCGGTCGGATTCCGAACGTCGCCGGCGTCCGCAACGCACTCGACTTCGAGAAGGGGTGTTACGTCGGACAGGAGGTGGTCTCCCGGGTCGAGAATCGGGGGCGACCCAGCCGGCGGCTGGTCGGTCTCGAACTCGACGCAGTTCCCGAGTCTGGGGCGGCCGTGATGGCGGGTGACGAACACGTCGGCGACGTGACGCGGGGGGCGGAGAGTCCGTCGCTCTCGCGGCCCATCGCGCTCGCCTACGTCGAGAGCGCGACGCTGGACGACGCCGGTTCGACCCTCGGCGTCCGCGTCGACGGCGACGACGTGGCCGCGACGGTCGTCGACCTCCCGTTCGTCGAAGGGAGCGGCCGTTCGGCCCGGTTGCCCCGTTACTCCGACTGACCGCCGTCGCCGCCCCCCGGCCGTAGTCCCGACACCAGCGCCCGCAGATGCTCGGCCGAGAAAAAGGAGGAGGGGCGGTCCATGTGCACGCCGATTTCGCCGTCGAGTGCCCACAGGCCGAGTCGCTGGATCGGTTCGGGGAGCGAGTACGCCCGGCGGATCAGCCCCCCGAGCCGTATCTCCCGGCGCAGATCCGCCCGCCACGCGCGCTCGTAGTCGGCGAGCGTCGACGGGTCGCGCGGATCGATAGCGTCGACGGCGTGGTCGGCGGCCGTCATGCCGTAGAGGATACCCCCGCCGGTGAAGGGCTTGGTCTGGGCGGCGGCGTCGCCGACGAGGAAGACCCGGTCGCTCGTCACCCGATCCGGCGGGCCGACGGGGATGGCGCCGGAACACCGCTCCGTCGTCTCGGCGCCGTAGGCGTCGGTCAGGCGGCCGAACCGCTCGGTCACGTCGGTCCCGGGCGGCGCCGCGAGACCGTACTCGACGCCCGCCTCGCCGCGGGGGATGCGCCACGCGAAAAATCGCGGGACCGTCAGGTGCACGTCGACGAAGTCGCCGGCGTCCGGCGTCTCGTCGAACGCGAGGACGCCGTGCAGGGTTTCCCCCGGCTCGGACAACCCGACTTCGCGGCGTACCCGCGAGACGGGACCGTCACAGCCGGCGACGAGCCGCGTCTCGACCGACCGAGTCTCGCCGTCGGCGCGGACGGTCACCGTCACGCCGTCGGCGCGCTCGTCGACGCCGACGACGGTGTGGCCCTCGCGCACGTCGGCACCGGCCTCGCGGGCGGCGTCGGCGAGCGTCCGGTCGAGTTCGACGCGGTCGATCACGTTCGACACCTCGGTCGACTTGTAGAACGGGTAGGCGTCCGATCCGGGGCCGCCGAGGCGGAAGTTCGCGCCGTACACCCGGTTCTGGAGGAGGTCCGGCTTCGCGTCGTCGGGGACGTAGTCCCAGACGTCCGTGCTGACGTGGCCGGAGCAGGCCAGCGGCGTGCCGACCGTCCCCTTCTCCAGGGCGAGCACGTCGTACCCGGCCTCGGCGGCCCGGCGGGCGAGACGGGCACCCGCCGGTCCGACGCCGACCACGACGAAGTCGTACATACTACACGTTCGGCCGCAACGGGACAAATACCCGACGGTCCGGGGCGACCCCCCGTCCGCTCGCCACGCGGCGTCACCGCTCGATTGCCCGCGAGGACGGCACACCCTCGCCGCGGCCGCGACCCCCCGACGCCAGCGAGCCGGACCGCCGAACACGTCGCCCCGAAGCCAAGAACTTAACCGATGGCGGCCGACGGCTCGGGCATGTCGCGTAGACGGGACCCGGTCGAGGAGCGCGCCGACGACGGCGTCGACCTCTACGGCGTGGCGACGTGGGAGCGACGCGGGCCCCTCGACGCCGTGTCGTCCGGGATCTACCGCGTGCTGGTCGCCTCGGCCCGCCTGTTCGTCGTCGGCGTCGCTCTGCTCATCCTCGTCGGTATCGGCGGGCTGAGTGCCGTGACCGACCCGCAGATCGGCTCGCTGACGCTCCTGTCCGCGCTCCCGGCGCTCGCGCTCGCCGTCTACGTCCGGCGGTCGGACGTGACGAGCGGCGAACCGCTCTCCCTGCTCGTCGCTACGTTCCTCCTCGGCGTCCTGACCGCCAACTTCGCGGCGGTGCTCAACTCCGTCACGAGACCCTTCTTCTCCGGGCTGGGCTTTCTCGGCACCATGCTCTTTTTCTTCGTCGTCGTCGGCCCGGTCGAGGAGACGGTGAAGCTTCTCGCGGTGCGACTGTACGCCTACGGCACCGACAGCTTCGAGGCCGTCGTCGACGGCGCGGTGTACGGCGCCGTCGCCGGTCTCGGCTTCGCCACCATCGAGAACGCCCTCTACATCACGCAGAACCTCGACGCGCCGACGGCGGCCGGTCTCGGGCTCATCGGCGCCGGCGGCGGCATCACGGCCATCCGCGCGCTCGCCGGACCGGGCCACGTCATCTACTCCGCGTTCGCCGGCTACTACCTAGGTCTCGCGAAGTTCAACCCGACGAACCGCGGTCCCATCGTCGTCAAGGGACTGATCATCGCCACGCTCATCCACGCCACCTACAACACCACCGTCGGGATCGGGTCGGCGCTGATCGGCTTCGCCACCGGTCTCCCGGAACTCCCCTCGTTTCTCGTCTACGTCCTGATCTACGACGGCGTGTTCGGTCTCGTCCTCTTCCGGAAGATACAGCGGTACAGCCGCACGTACCGGGAGGTCCACGAAGACGAGGAGATCGACGAGTCGGCCTTCGACGTGGCGTCCACCGAATTCGAGTCCTGACGGTCAGTCGACCAGTCGCTCGACGTACTTCGCCACCACGTCCACCTCGACGTGGACCGGATCGCCCGGCTCCTTCGCCGACAACGTCGTCAGATCGTAGGTCGTCGGGATGATCGCGACCGTGATCGTCTCCGCTCCGCGTTCGGCGACCGTGAGGCTGATCCCGTCGAGCGCGATGGAGCCTTTCGAGACGACGTACCGCCCGAGGGCCGGAGGGAGCGCGAAGGTGAACTGCCAGTCGTCGCCGACCCGCTCGACGGTCTCCACCGTGGCGACGCCGTCGACGTGTCCCTGGACGATGTGGCCGTCGAAGCGCCCGTCCGCGGGCATGGCGCGTTCGAGGTTGACGGCGTCGCCCACCGCCACCGTGCCGAGATACGTCTTGGCGACCGTCTCGCTCGCGAGGAACACCTCGAACCAGTCGTCGTCGTGGCGCTCGACGGTGAGGCAGACGCCGCTGACGCTGATCGACTGGCCGTGCTCGACCGCGTCGAACCCGTGGCGGATGCGGAGTCGACGGCCACCCGCCGTCTCGTCGACGCCGACCACCTCGCCCGTCTCCTCGACGATCCCCGTGAACATACCCGCCGGTTCGCCGGCGCCGGAGTAAGGGGTTGCGATCCCCGGTGTCGAGGGCGGCGGTACCCTCCCACCGCCAGCGCCGGCACGATCACGGCTCCTTTTTCACCGGGCACCGCGTACGGCCGCCGATGCGACTCGGTATCCTGGAGACCGTCGGTCTCGCGGCCTCGCTCGTCTTCGCCATCCCGGTCGGTCTCTACGGCATCGAGAGCCTCGTCTCCGGGAATCGAGCACTCGGCGCCGGACTCGTCGTCGTCGCCGTCCTGATGGTCGTCCTCCCGCGCCGACTCACCACGCCGGCCGACCTGCCCGGCGCCGTCGCCGAGCGAATCGTCGGCCGCGCGGTCAAAGAGGAACGGGACGACGATCAGTAGGCGCCCGGCGACAGCGACGCCGACAGTTCGTCCAGCGTCCGACAGCCGTCGTCGGTTATCGCGTACCAGCCGCCGATCCGGACCCGGCCACGATCCGCCTCCGGGTCCGGATCGCGCGCCGCCGGATCGAGGGCGAACCGCGTGCCGCGTTCGAGCGGCGCGTCCGACGAGAAGTCGATCACCGTCCCGATCCCCGTGGCGACCGGTCCTTCGCCAGCGGCGAGACCGTACGCGCCGAGTTCGGCGACCGCCTCGTCGACGATCCGACGGGCGGGGACGCCGGGTTCGGCGACCCGGCTGACGGCGTCGTGGGCCATCTCGACCGCGACGGCCGCCCGACGCGTCCACCCGCCCGTCCCGTCGACGACGAACGTACGCGAGAGGGGGACGCCGACCCCCCGCGGTTCGACCGCGACGACGACCGGGTCGTCCGGCCGGCAGGCGCCGTCGCGCGTCTCGACGGTCGTCGTGGCCGCGCCCTCGACGGCCTCGCTCGCGACGCGTTCGAGACGGGACGGGGTGAGCGGGTCGCCAGCGGCGTCCCCGGCGAGCGTCGCGTCGTCGAGACGGGTCGCGACGGCCGCGAGTCCGGTCTCGGCGGTCGACAGCGCCGCCGCCACCGCGCCGCGTGCGTCGGTCACGGCTCCGGTTCGGGGGCCGGCGTCGCCTGTGCCTCCTCCAGCATCTCGTCGACGTCCTCGTCGCGGAGTTCGTTGTGCAGGACGACGCCGATCGGGAGGGTCGGCGCGCCGCCGACGAGGTTCTCCAGCAACACCAGCCGTTCGCGGGCCCGACTCATCCCGACGTAGAACACGCGGCGCTCGTTGTCGGTGAGGAGCGGGACGGGGCTGGTGTGGGCGGTGAACTCCTCGACTCCCTCGACGGCGGTCGGGTCGTCGACGCTCGCGGCCATCTGCTCGACCACCTTCTCCGTGAGGTCGGTGCAGACGAACACGTGGTCGGCCTCGCGACCCTTCGCGGAGTGGATGGTCCCGACGCGGACGCGACTCGGGTCCATCCCCCGATACTCCCCGCCGAAGTAGGCGTCGACGGAGTTGCGCTGGAAACTCGTCACCTTCCGGAGCATGTCCCCGGCGGCGGCCGGATCGGGCATGAAGGGCACGTGGTCGGCCACCACGTCCGGCGGGATCTCGATCTCCGCGATGTCGTCGACGTCCGCCGCCTCCTCGCGGTCGTCGAGGGTGTCGTAGAGGTCGTCGCGCTCGTTCGTCCCGAACGCCGAGTCCTGGAGCATGTCGGCGAGGCGGCGCGCCTCCAGCCCCGTGACCGGATCGTCGGTCTCCAGTTTCTCGACGGCTCGGACGTACTGGGTGAGCCGGTCGGTCCACATCCGCTGGTCGGTCATCACCGAGAACGGGATTCCCTTCGGGAGGAAGTCGTCGATGAACTGGAACATCTGGTAGCGCGCCCGAAAGAGGATCATCAGCGTCTCGTCGGTCGTGTCGACGGTGTGCTGGACGTTCCGCACCACCTCGAACATCGAGGGGTTCCGTATCCCTTCGACGACGCCGCCCTCCTTGCGCGGGTTGAGGTCCTTCTCCTGACGCTTGTCGATGTGGCGGATCTCCCGGTTGACCACGTTCAGGATGCGCGACGGGAGGCGGTAGGAGTTGGGGAGGACCACGTCCTCGTTGACCGTCGCGTCGAGCAGGATGCTGGGGTCGGCTCCCTGCCAGGCGTACACCACCTGGTCGTCGTCGCCGGCGATCAGGACGCCCTCCATGTGGGGTTTCCACTCCTCGTACACCTCGTACTGGAGGGTGGTGATGTCCTGAAACTCGTCGATGACGAGGTAGTCGACGTGGGGGACGAGCGAGCGCTGGGCCACCCGTTCGAGCATGTCGGCGAAGCCGACCAGGTCGTGTTCGCCCTTGTAGGACCGCCAGGCGCGGATGACCGCCGGCACGTCGATCCGGTCGTCGTCGGTCGGCCACGTCGGCGTGTACTTGTTCCCCTCCTGGGCGTTCGGGTCGATGTCGGGCGGGAGCCGGACCGTCTCCACGTCCCACTGGAAGGGGACGTCGTACCAGTCGGCGACGTCGCGCTGGGTGCGCTGGAGCCACTGGCTGGTGGCGATGATCTTGTTGCCGAGCGTCGTCGACCGCGCGGTGCGGCGACCGGCGCCGCCGTACTCGTCCTCGTACTCGACGCCGTACTCCTCGCAGAACTCCTCTTTGTCGGACTCGCCGACCACGTCGCCACGCGAGAGATCGAGCAGTTCGTACGCCTTCGCGTGCATCGTGCAGACGTTCCCCTGCAGTGCACGCGGGGACACGTCGAGGCGCTCGGCGAGGCGCTCACGAACCTCCGCGGCCGCCGCTCGCGTGTAGGAGACGACGAGCACGTCCCGAACGCTCACGTCGTCGTCCTCTAGCAGTTCGTCCACGCGGTCGAGGAGGGCCGTCGTCTTCCCGCTACCGGGGCCACCGAAGAGACGGGTGACCGTAGCGTCGTCGCTCATCGTGGATGTACACGCCCCGAGGCAGTATAAACGGCGTGGCTCGGGGGACCGCTACGACGCCGGCTCCCAGCCGCAGACCGAGCAGTCGGTCGCGGCCTCGTCGTGCAGTGCCCCACAGTCCGGGCACTGCAGCTTGTTATAGGATCGTTCCCAGCGTACCGGTTCGGTCTCGTGGCCGTTGTCCGCGAGGAACTGGTCGAACAGTTCGTCGTCGCGTGCGCTGGGTTCGGCTGCCATACACGTCGTGGTACGATTCGGTACTACTTATGAGTATTGGTATGGGTAAGCATGCCATAGCTGGCGAATCGAGGGGTGCCGCCGTCCCCTTCGCTCGTCTCGATGCCGACGCGCGCTACTGCAGGCCGGCACGGCGACGGCGCGCAGGCGCACCGCCGGCAGGGGCGATCATCCGCGCCGAAGGGGGGTGGCTCACAGCCCGTACAGCTCGCCGTACTTCGCCGTCGCGTAGTCGACGAAGGCGTCGGCGCTCACGTCCTCGCCCGTCGCCTCCCGGACGAGGTCGTTCGTCTCGAAACGCTTGCCGTGACGGTGAATCCGGTCGGTCAGCCACTCGTGGAGCGGGTCGAACTCCCCCGCGCGGATCAGGTCGTCCACCCCCTCGACGTCGGCGTCGACGGCGTCGAACAGCTGTGCCGCGATCACGCTCCCCAGCGAGTAGGTGGGGAAGTAGCCGAAGGCGCCGTGCGACCAGTGGACGTCCTGCAGACACCCCTCGGCGTCGGTCTCGGGGCGCACGCCCAGATACGACGCCATCTTGTCGTTCCAGACCGCCGGAACCTCCGCCACGTCGAGATCGCCCCGGACGAGGTCGCGTTCGATCTCGAACCGAAGGACGATGTGGAGGTGGTAGGTGAGTTCGTCGGCCTCGACCCGGATCGTGTTCGAGGGATCGACGGCGTTGACGGCCTCGTACGCCTCGCGCACGGTCACGTCGTCGACGGCGGGGAACGCGTCTCCCACGCGGGGCAGGAACAGCTCCCAGAACGCCGTCGACCGGCCGACGTGGTTCTCCCACAGCCGCGACTGCGACTCGTGGATCGAGAGGTCGCGCGCCTCGCCCAGCGGCGTCCCGTAGGCGTCGTCGGGCAGGCCGAGCGTGTAGCTGGCGTGGCCGAACTCGTGGATCGTCGACAGGAGGGCGCCGATGGGATCGGTCTCGTCGTAGCGAGTGGTGATCCGCGCGTCGAAGGTCGTCCCCGTCGAGAAGGGGTGGGGCGCCTCGTCGAGGCGCCCGCGCTCCCACGGGTAGCCCAGCAGGTCCAGCGCGTCCCGCATCAGCGCCTCCTGTCGCTCGGCCGCGAAGGTTCCGGCGAAGGCGTCCGTCGTCAGATCGGCGTCCGAGACCCGCACGTCGTCGACCAGCGGTACCACCGCGTCCCGCAGGTCCGTCAGCACGTCTTCGGCGTGCGAGAGCGGGAGACAGGGTTCGTACTCCTCGAACAGCACTTCGTAGGGATCGCGGTCCGGATCGACGTGTGCCGCGTACCGCCGCTTCAGGTCGATCAGCTCCTCCAGGTGGGGGGCGAAGGCGTCGAAGTCGTCCGCCTCCTTGGCCTCGCGCCACGCGGTCAGCGCCTCCGAGGACGCGGCCGAGATGCGCTCGACCAGGTCGGTGGGGACGCGGACGGCGCGGTCGTGCTCCCGTCGCACCTCGCGGACGACGGCCGCCGGCTCGTCGTCGAGGTCCGTCGCGTCCAGTTCGTCGAGCAGCGTGCCGAGTTCGTCGTCGGTGAGCAGGTCGTGTTCGACCGCCGAGAGCGCCGAGAGCTGGCGCGCCCGACCGGGAGTCCCCTCGTCGGGCATCATCACCTGCTGGTCCCAGGAGAGCAGTTCCTCCGCGTGCGAGACGTTGCTGATCCGTCGTACCCGGTCGAGGAGGTCGCCGTACGCCGACGGCGTCGCGTCGCTCATGTCCGGACGTGGTCCCGCGTCGTTATCAACCCCGCGTCGCCCGCCGCCACTCGAACATACAACCGAGTGGTAACACCTATACGGGCGAGGCGTCGACCGGTGGGCATGACAGAGACAGACGTGCAGGCGCCGGGCGACTCGACTCTCACCGCGCGCATCGGCGGCTATCTCTCCGGGATGGGACCGTCGTGGGTGGCCGGCGCCATCGCCGCCGGGCCGGCGACCATCGCCAGCCTCGTGACCGCCGGCGCGCTCTTCGGCTACCAGCTGCTCTGGGTGGTCGTCCTCTCCGCCGCCGCGGGGGCGCTCGCCCAGTATCTCGCGATGCGGCTCGGTCTCCTCACCGAACGCGGCATCGTCGCCGTCGTCGAGGAGACCCTCGGCGAGTGGTGGGCGTGGCTCCTCGTCGCCGACGCGGTGATCGCCGCCGGCGTCGCCCAGCTCGTCATCATGAAGACCGTCGCGACCGTCTCGGAGACCGTCACGGGCGTCGACGCACGAATCTGGGGCGTCGTCTGGGCGCTCGTCCTCGCTGTCGGTCTCGCCGGCCGCGGCTACCGCTTCCTCGAACTCGCGGCCAAGCTGCTGGTCGCTCTCGTCGTCCTCGCGTTCGTCGCCAGCCTCTTCGTCGTCCCCATCGATCCCGGCGCGGCCCTGACCGGTCTCGTGCCGTCCGTCCCCCCGGGCGGGGCGCTGGTCGCCGCGGGTATCCTCGGCGGTGCCGTCCACATCACGCTCATCACGATGCACTCCTACACGATGCGCTCGCGGGCGTGGACCCGCGACGACTACGACCTCGCCACCTTCGACGTCGGAGCGTCGATGCTCGTCGCCTTCGGGATCTACAGCCTCGCCATCTTCCTCGTCACCGCGAGCGTCCTCACCTCGGCCGACCTCTCGACGGTCGGCGCGGCACAGGCACTCGGCCCGCTGGTCGGTCCCAGCGCCAAGTGGCTGTTCCTGCTCGGTCTCTGGGGCGCCGCCGTCTCGACGCTCGGGGGCAACACAATCGTCCCCCCGTTCCTGCTGGCCGACAAGTTCGGCTGGGGGACGACCATCGACGACTCCCGCTACCGCGGCCTGCTCGTCGCCGCCGCGCTCCTCTCCGCGCCCGGCGCGTTCATCGGCGGCGCCGTGCTCGGCCAGCTCGTCCTCGTCCTCGCGCTGGGGACGGTGGGGACCCCCTTCGCCATCGCCATCGTGCTCTACCTGCTGAACTCCGAGGCGGTCCCCGACCGCAACTCGCCGCTCGCCAACGTCGGCGGCGTGGCGCTCCTGCTCGTGACGGGCACGCTCGCCGCCAACTTCGTCCGCGAACAGGTCGCCGGCGGGCTGGCACCACTCTCGGGGGTCGTCCTCGCCTTCGCCGTCGTGCTCGGCGCCGCGACCGTCGGCCTGATCGGGAAGTACGCCCTCGAAGAGGTCGCCTAATCCGCCCGTGACCGACGCCGACCTCCCCGTCCCGCTCTCGGGCACGACCCTGATCGTCGGTCCCTCGAACGTCGGCAAGACCCGACTCACCGCCCGCGCGCTGACCGCGTGGCTGGAGCGAGACGGTCCCGACGGGGTCGTCGTCTTCGAGTTCGCGCCCGAGGTGGAGCGCGACGGCCGGGTGCTGGGCGGCCGTCTGGATCGGTTCGTCACGCCGCCCGCGGAGGCGTGGCGCGGCGTCCTCGACGCCCACGCGCCGCGGGCGACGGCCGACTCACCGGCGGAAGCGGCCGACCTCGCGGCCGACAACGCTCGCCGCGCCGGCGACCTGTTCGACGCCGCGCCCGACGACCCGCGGGCCGTCTTCGTCAACGACGCCACCATCCCGTTCCAGACGCCCGACGCCGACCCGGCGAGACTGCTCGACTACTGCACGGGCGCGGAGGTGGCGGTGTTGAACGCGCTGGAGGCCGACGCCATCGTCGGTTCGGACCCCGTCTCGCGGGCCGAACGGACGGCGCTCTCGGCGTTCCGCGAGCAGGCGGATCGGGTGGTGCGACTGGACAACGACGGGTAGTCCCCGCCTTCTATACGCCGCCGGATCGACGCTCGTCACATGGTCCCGCTCCAGATTCCCGGCCTGCCCGAGCTACTGATCGCCGTCTTCGCCTTCGGTTTCTGGCTCGTCGTGCCGGCGTTCGTCGCCCTCGTCGTCTACCAGTTCATGGACGGCCGCAACGCCTACGAGGAGCGCATCGACGAGCTCGAAACCGAGGTGGCTCGACTCCGCGAGGAGCTAAACTGATTCGGCGATCCGCCGGTAGAGCCGTTCACATCGCTCCAGCACGTCGATAGAGGCGCTCTCCTCGGCGGTGTGTGCCTCCCCCGGTTCGGCGGCGCCACAGACCACACACGTCGTCCCTGCGGCGGCCAGCCAGCCCGCGTCCGTCGCGTGGGGTTTGGCGACGTGCCGGGGGTCGCCGTCCTGCACTTCCTGGGCCGCGTCGAGGACCGTCTCGGCGAACGCCTCGTCGTCGCAGGCCATCGGGGGAAGGTCCTGATCGACGGTCCACGCCACGCCGTCGACCGCCTCGGCCCGGTCGAGGGCCGCCCGGTCGCCGGGCACCGTCCGCTCGTCGACGGTGACGGTGCACGCGTCGGGGATCACGTTCCAGGCCGATCCCCCGTCGATTTCGGTGACTGCGACGCTCCCCCGCACCTCGTGACCCAGCACCGTCGTCGCCGGCGCGTCGAGGTCCCGAACCACGTCCACGGCGTCGCAGGCGCGGTAGACGGCGTTCTCGCCCGCGTCGGGTTCGCTGGCGTGGGCGCTCTCACCCGCGACGTGGAGCGTACTCCCGCGCCGGCCCTTGTGGGCGACGGCCACGTCGGTCACCCCCGGCGCGGAGTAGCCCGTCGACCCCTCGCCGACGACGGCGTAGTTGGGGGCGAACCCCTCGTCGATGGCTGCGCGGGCGCCGACGCCGCCTTGCTCCTCGCCGACGAAGGAGGCGAAGACGAGTTCTTCGGTCGGGTCCGCGTCGCGGAAGGCGACCATCGCCGCCGCGAGGCTCCCTTTCATGTCCGCGGTGCCGCGGCCGTGGAGACGGTCCCGACGCTCCGCGACGACGTACTCGTCGCCCGCGGTCTGTTCCGCGGCGGGCGCCACGACGTCGTGGTGCCCGACGAGGGCGAGCGAGCGGTCGCCCTCGCCACGGCGGGCGATCACGTTCCCGGCGTCGTCCCGGCGGACCGCGGCGTCGGTCTCCGCACGGAGCCACGACTCGACGGCGTCGCCCGCGGCAGTCTCGTCGTCGTGGCTGGGGATCGAGACGAGTCGGCGCGTCAGGGCCAGCGTGTCGCTCATGGCACCTCCGAGGGACCGGACCCTTATATTCGGCCGTCCCTCCGCTTGAATACCCTTATCCGTCTCGCCCTCCGATTTCGAGTATGAACGTCGTACCGGACACGAGCGCGGTCATCGACGGCCGCGTGTCCGAACGCGTCGACTCCGGCGCCTACGAGGGGGCGACCGTGACCGTTCCCGAGGCCGTCGTCGGCGAACTCGAGTGGCAGGCCAACGAGGGCCACGACACCGGCTGGGAGGGGATCGAAGAACTGCAACGGCTGGTCGATCTGGCCGCCGACGGGGTGATCACCGTCGAGTACCACGGCAAACGGCCGGACGCCGGCCAGAAACGCGGCGCCGACGAGGGCGAAATCGACGCCATCGTCCGCGACGTGGCCGCCGAACTGGACGCGACGCTCCTCACGAGCGACGTGGTGCAGGCCGAGGTGAGCCGCGCGAAGGGGCTGGACGTGGAGTACGTCGAGCCTCGTGGCCGCGACACCGAGGGACTGCAGATCGAGTCCTTCTTCGACGAGACGACGATGTCCGTCCACCTCCGCGCCGGATCGAAGCCCAAAGCCAAGCGGGGCGAGATCGGCGACATGCATTACGAGGTCATCCGCGACGAGGTGACGACGGAAGCGGAGATGAAGGAGTTCGCCCACGACGTCGCGGAGACGGCGCGGGCCAGCCCCGACGGCTTCGTCGAACTCGACGAACCGGGCATGAGCATCGTCCAGTACCGCTCGTACCGGATCGCGGTCGCCCGCCCGCCCTTCGCCGACGGCTTCGAGATCACCGCCGTCCGCCCCATCGTCAAGACGGAACTGGAGGACTACGAGTTCGCCGACGAACTCAAGGATCGGCTGCTGGAGCGCCAGCGCGGCGTGCTCATCTCCGGGGCGCCGGGCGCCGGCAAGTCCACCTTCGCGCAGGCGGTCGCGGAGTTCCTCGCGAGTCACGACAACGCGGTCAAGACGATGGAGAAACCCCGAGACCTGCAGGTCGGCCCGGACATCACCCAGTACACGGCGCTCGGGGGCGACATGGCTAAGACCGCCGACTCCCTCCTCCTGGTCCGCCCGGACTACACCATCTACGACGAGGTGCGCAAGACCGACGACTTCGAGGTGTTCGCGGACATGCGGCTGGCGGGCGTCGGCATGGTGGGCGTCGTCCACGCCACCCGAGCCATCGACGCGCTCCAGCGACTGGTCGGTCGGGTCGAACTCGGCATGATCCCGCAGGTCGTGGACACCGTCGTCTACATCGAGGCGGGCCGCGTCGACACCGTCTACGACGTGCAGACGGAGGTGAAGGTGCCCGAGGGGCTGACCGCCGAGGACCTCGCCCGACCGGTCATCCAGATCACCGACTTCGAGACCGGGAAACCGGCCTACGAGATCTACACGTTCAACCGGCAGGTCGTGACCGTCCCCCTCACCGGGGACGAGGGGAGCGAGACGGGCGTCTCCCGCCTCGCGCGCAAGGAGGTCGAACGCGAGATTCGCTCCATCGCACGCGGCCACGTCGAAGTGGAGTTGAAAGGCCAGAACGAGGCCGTCGTCTACGTCGAGGAGGACGACATCTCCTACGTGATCGGGAAGGGCGGCGGCCGGATCAGCGACGTCGAGGACCGACTAGGCATCAGCATCGACGTGCGGACGCTGGACGAACGACCGTCGGGTGGCGGGAACGGCGGGAGCGGTGGCGGCGGCAGTGGCGGCGACACGGCCGCCCGCGAGGGCACCGTCGTCACGCCCGAAGTCACGTCGCGACACGTCGTCGTCGACGCGAGCGCCGCCGCCGACGTCGGCGAGACGGTCGAGGTCCGCGCCGACGGCGAATACCTCTTCACCGCGACGGTCGGCCGCGGCGGGGAGATTCAGGTGTCGCGCGGCTCGGCCATCGCGGACGAACTCGAACGCGCCATCGACGAGAAACAGCGGATCACCGTCCTGTCGACCTAGTCGCACTCGACACAGGGCGCGTCCGCGCCCTCGTTGCCCAGCGCCGACTCGTCTAGCTGGTAGAGATTCTGTCGCGCGTCGGCGAAGTAGACGTCCTCGTCGACGACGCCGATATCTTCGAGTCGTTCGAGCGCGTACCGGACGGTCCGGGCCGACAACATCGACTCCTCGACGATCCCCTTCTGGGTCAACGACCCGTTGTACTCGAGGACCTTGAAGACCAGTTTCGCGCTCGGCGGAAGGTCGTCCAGACCCTCCTCGTCAGTTCCAGCCATCGTGTGAGACGAACGGGGCCACCGGCTTAAAGGTTCACGACCCGCCCGTAGCGGCTTCGCTGCCACGCCGCCGACGGATGGGGCGACGCCGCCTCGGCGCGCCGTCGCCGTCGTGAATAGTGCCACGACAGTCACGGTTAATGATCGGTGGTGGTTGTCCGGTCAGTATGGAGACACGATTACTCGATCCGCTGTTCGAACCGTCGTCGCTAGCTATCGTGGGTGCGAGTCCGGACTCGTGGTACTCCTCGCGTATCACGGACAACCTCACGTCGTACGGCTACGACGGGGATCTGTATCTCGTCAATCCCAACCGCGAGACGGCGTGGGATCGGGACTGTTACGACGCGCTGTCTGACCTCCCCGAGGTCGTCGACCTCGCCGTCGTGGTCGTCCCCCGGGAACACGTCGTCGACGTAGTACGTGAGGCAGGTGAGATCGGGATTCCAGCGGCGCTCGTCATCACGACGGGGTTCGGCGAGGCCGACGAGCGTGGCGCCGAACTGGAGACCGAACTCGAAGCCACCGCCGAGGAGTACGCGATCAGCGTCGCGGGACCGAACTGTATCGGTCTCGCGAACGCACGCGAGGGGGTGGTGTTGACGGGGCTGTGCTCGCGCCAGCCCGAACCCGGACACATCGGCCTCGCGAGCCAGTCCGGCGCCCTCTCCTTTGCCACCTTCTTCGAGAACGCCGCCGACGAGGACACCCACTTCTCACACGTCGTCTCGACGGGCAACGAAGTCGATCAGAGTCTCGCCGACTACGTCGAGTACATGGCCGCCGACCCCGACGTCGAGGTGATCTGTACGTACATCGAGGGCGTGACGGAGCCGCGTCGGTTCATCGAGGTGGCGCGCGAGACGGTGGCGACGGGGACGCCGGTGCTGGCGGTGAAAGTCGGGAGTTCCGACGTGGCCCGCGAGGCCGCCGAGTCCCACACCGGCTCCCTGACCGGCAACGACGCGGTCTGGGACGCCGCCTTCGGGCAGGCGGGGATCGAACGCGTCCCCGACGTGCCGGACCTCACGAGTCGGGCGAGCGCGCACGCGGCGTTCGATCCGCCGGACTCCTCGCGAGTCTGTGTCGCCTCGACCAGCGGCGGGCTGGCGACGCTGCTCGCCGACCTCGCGGAGGATCGCGGTCTCGACCTGCCACAACTGACCGACGAGACCGAACGCGCCCTGCTGGAGATGGACGACCTGCTCACGTTCGGCGAACTCCGGAACCCGGTCGACATCCGCGCGGCCGGCGCCGAGGTGTTGACCGACGTGGCGGCCGAACTGTTCGACGACGACAGCTTCGACGCCTACGTCTTCGGCATCGGTCTCTCCGCGGTGGACGCGGAGGCGGACGCCATCGCCGACCGACTGCTGACCGTCGCCGAGATGACCGACGCGCCCGTGATCTTCCTGTGGACCGGGCGGCGGGAACCGGCCGATCTCGACGATCCCCAGCCCTACGAGCGCGTCCGTGCCGAGTATCCGCTGTTCTACGAGCCGTCGAAGGCGATGGACGCGCTGGCGTCGCTCGTCCGCTTCGACGAGGCGCGCGACCGGCTCGTGGGGCGCCCCCCGTTCGAACTCGACGAGCGCCCCGCCACGTCGACCCTGCCGACCGAGAGCACGATCACGTGGGCGCCGGCGACGGACCTGCTGGATAGCTACGGGATCGACCTGCCGGCGACGCGCTCGGCCTCGTCGAGCGAGGAGGCCGCGCGCTACGCCAGTCGGATCGGCACGCCGGTCGTGATGAAAGTCGACTCGCCGGACGTGGCCCACCGCAACCAGATCGGCGCCGTCCGGGTCGGCGTCGACTCCCCAACCGAGGCCCAGCGCGCCTACGAGGAGATCGTCGCCGCGGTGTTCGACCACGACGACGAGGCGACCATCGAGGGGGTGCTCGTCCAGGAGATGGTCGACAGCGGGGTGGAGGCGCTCGTGGGTGCGTCACAGGACCCCAACCTCGGCCCGGTCGTCACCGTCGGCTCCGGCGGGACGCAGGTAGAGGCACTCCAAGACACCACGCATCTGATCGCCCCGTTCGGCAAGGGCGACGCCTACGGCGCGCTCAAGCGGACCGACCTCCCGGCGCGGTTCGAACACGAGTTCGGTCCCGACGCGTCGCTCGCCAGCCTCGCCAACCTCGTCACCAAGGTCGGGAACCTCGTCGCGAAGCGGCGCGACGTGGCGGAACTCGACCTCAACCCGGTGATGGTGCGGCCGGATCGGAGCGTCTGTGTCGACGCGTTCGTCCGGACCGACTGACCGTATCGAACGCCTTTTGACGTACGCCGTCGGAAAGGCGTGTATGGCTACCGAAACGGAAACGGGGACCGGCCTCTCGGGACACGTCCGCGGGGTGACGGTCACCACGCTGGCCTGTCTCGGCGGCGTCGTGGCCGCCGTCGCCGCGGGCGCTATCGTCGGCACCGGCGCGGAGGCCGCGGCCGACACCCGAGTGCTCGCGTTCCTGGTCGCCGCCATCGCCGGGCAGTATCCCGTGCTGAAGGCGATTGGCGTCGACATCTCGGACTTCGGCGCGAAGGACCACCTCTACGTGGCGTTCATGACGTTCACGCTCTGGTTCATCGCGTTCACGATTCTCCTCACCACCGGCGCCGCCCTGTAACCATGGCCGACGACAGCATCGCCGTCGTCGACCTCGACAGATGTCAGCCCGACCGCTGTAACTACGAGTGTGCGAACTTCTGTCCCCCCAATCGGACGGGCGAGGAGTGCATCGTCACGCTGGAGGAGCGCCACGACGACCCCGACCTCTACGACGGCGGCCCGGACCAGATCAGCATCTCCGAGGAACTCTGTCTCGGCGAGACCTGCGGAATCTGCGTCGAGAAGTGTCCCTTCGACGCCATCGAGATCATCAACCTCCCGTCGGAGCTGACCGAGGACCCGGTCCACCGCTACGGCGAGAACGCCTTCTCGCTGTACGGCCTGCCGGTCCCCGAGTCGGGGACGGTGACGGGGTTACTCGGGCCGAACGGGATCGGTAAGTCGACCGCCGTCCACGCCCTCGCCGGCGAGGTGGTCCCCAACCTCGGCCGGTACGACGTCGACGCGGAGTGGGAGACGGTGCTCGACCGGTATCGCGGCACCGCGCTCCAGAGCTATCTCGAACGCCTGATGGACGACGAGATCCGCGTGGCGCGCAAGCCACAGTACATCGACCGCATCCCCGACCGGTTCGACGGGAAGACCCGCGACCTGCTGGAGGGGACGGACGAACGCGGCGTCGTCGACGACCTGGTCGACCGCCTGTCGATCCGGCCGGTGATCGACCAGCCCATCGACACGCTCTCGGGCGGCGAACTCCAGCGCGTCGCGCTCGCGGCGACGCTCGCCCGCGACGCCGACTTCTACTTCCTCGACGAGATCACCCCCTACCTCGACATCGGCCAGCGCGTCACCGCGGCCCGCCTCGTCCGCGAACTCGCCGACGAGGAGGACCGCTCGATGCTCGTGGTCGAACACGACCTCGCGGTGCTGGACCTGCTGGGCGACCGCCTCCACGTCGCCTACGGCGAACCCGGAGCGTACGGCGTGATCACCGACCCGAAGTCCGTCCGCAACGGCATCAACGAGTATCTCCGGGGCTATCTCGACAACGAGAACATGCGCATCCGTCCGAACGAGATCACCTTCGAGGAACACGCCCCCCGCGAGTCCGTGACTGGCACGCCGCTGGTCGACTATCCCGATCTCTCGAAGTCCTACGGCGAGGGTGAGTTCTCCCTGACCGTCGACGCCGGCACCATCTACCAGAGCGAGGTGCTGGGCGTGGTCGGACCGAACGGGATCGGGAAGTCGACGCTCGCGAAACTGTTCGCGGGGTCGCTCGATCCCGACGACGGGACGCTCGACTTCCAGTTGGATATCGCCTACAAGCCACAGTACGTCGAGGTCGACCAGCCCATGCGGGTCGACACGTTCCTCTCCTCGATCACGGACGACTTCGGCACCTCCTTCTGGAACACGGAGATCGCCAGCCCCCTGCAGCTGGAGCGCATCATGGAACAGCAGTTGACCGACCTCTCGGGCGGGGAGCGCCAGCGGGTCGCCATCGCGGCCTGTCTCTCGGAGGAGGCCGACCTCTACCTGCTGGACGAGCCGTCGGCCCACCTCGACGTCGAGCAACGAGTGCAGGCCACCACGGCCATCCGACGCTACGCCGAGAACCACGACGCCACGGCCATGGTCATCGACCACGACATCTACATGATCGACCTGCTGGCCGACCGGCTGATGGTGTTCGACGGCGAACCGGCCGAGCACGGCCACGCCTCGACGCCACAGGGGATGCGTTCGGGCATGAACGACTTCCTCGCGGATCTGGACATCACGTTCCGCCGCGACGAGCGGACGGGTCGCCCACGCATCAACAAACCCGAGAGCCAGCTCGACCGCGAGCAGAAACGGCAGGGCGAGTACTACTACGCGCCGTAGCGTGGCGTGGCGGAGCGGAGCGTGACGGGCGCGTGGTCGCCAGACACGCACGACCGTTTCAGGGTTAAGCCGCCAGCGACCGAATCGGTCGTATGACCACTGACACTGCCGAGACGGGGGCCGACGCCACCGACGACCGCTCGCGACCGCGGTTTCGCGGCTGCGTGTTCTGTTACAGCGCCCAGCTTCTCGCGTACGGAGTCCGGAAACTGCGCCGCTGAGCAGTCTTGCCCCACAAACGTTAACGCGTTCGCCCGTGGCAATCCGGCATGACCGAGGCCGCCGACCTCCTGTTGACGAACGCGGAGGTCCACACGCTCGCCCGCCCCGACGAGACCCACGAGGCGGTCGCCGTCCGCGACGGTCGGATCGTCCGCGTCGGCGACGCCTACGAACTCGAGTTTCTGGCCGGCGTCGACACCCGGACTGTCGACTGCGACGGCCGGGTGCTGATTCCGGGCTTCATCGACGCCCACACGCACCTCGACGTCCTCGGGCGGAAGCTCGTCCACGCCGATCTCTCGGCGGCCGGGAGCCGCGAGGCGGCGCTCGACGCGCTTCGAGCGCGGGCCGCGGCCGTCGACGCCGGCGATCCCGTCCTCGGCTTCGGCTACGACGAACACGCGTGGGACGAAACCGACTACCTGACTCGCGACGACCTGGACGCCGTCGACGCCGCGGGACCGGTCGTCGCCGTCCGCGAGGACCTCCACGTCGCCTCGCTCTCCTCGGCCGCGCTGGACCGATTCGGGGGCGTCCTGCCCGACGCGGACGTCCGCCGGGAAGCCGACGGCACCCCGACCGGCGTCGTCACCGAGGCGGCCGTCGGCGCCGTCCTCGACGCCCTCGCGCCCGACGCCGACGAGATGGCGACCGTGCTCCGGGCGGCGCAAGCACACGCCAACGAGCGCGGCGTCACGGGCGTCCACGACATGGTCCGGCGTTCGCACGCGCCGAGCGTCTACCGCGACCTCGATCACGACGGCGACCTGACGCTCCGGGTTCGGCTCAACTACTGGGCGGACCACCTCGACGCGCTCGTCGAGACGGGGCTGCGGACAAATCACGGCGCCGGCCTGGTTCGCGTGGGCGCGGTCAAGACGTACACCGACGGGAGCATCGGCGGGCGGACGGCGAGGCTCGCCGAACCCTACGCCGACGCGCCGGACGAACGGGGGACGTGGACCGTCCCGCCCGCCGAGTTCCGGGAGCTGCTCGACGCCGCCGAGACCGCGGGGTTCCAGGTGGCCGCCCACGCCATCGGCGACGAGGCGGTCGAGACGGTCGTCGACGCGTTCGCGGCGCGTGCGGGGAGCGAGAGCGCCCGCCACCGGATCGAACACGCCGAACTCGCGAGCGACGACGCCATCGACCGGATCGCGGCGAACGGCGTCGTTGCGTCGGTCCAGCCGAACTTCCACCGCTGGGCCGGCGCTGACGGTCTCTACGCCGACCGCCTCGGCGACCGCCGGACCGAGACGAACCGGCTGCGCCGGCTCGCCGACGCTGGCGTCCACCTCGCGTTCGGGAGCGACTGCATGCCCCTCGATCCCCTGGTCGGCGTCCATCACGCCGTCAACGCGCCCACGGCGGGCCAGCGCCTCGGCGTGACCGAGGCGCTCCGGGCGTACACCCTCGGAAGCGCGTACGCGGGCTTCGAGGAGGACCGGGTGGGCACGGTCGAAGCGGGGAAGTGCGCCGATCTGGTCGTCCTAGAGCGGTCGCCGTGGGAACACCCCGAGGGGATACGCGACGTCGACGTGGCGCTGACGGTCGTGGACGGGCGGATCGTCTACGACGGGCGGTGACGGCTGGGTCGCACCCTTGAAGTCCGTGCCCCGACCACTCGACCTATGACCGCGTTCTTCGACCGCCTGCGCGAGCGCATCGAGCGCGTCGACAGCGTCGTCTCCGTCGGCCTGGACGCCGATCCCGACCGAATCCCGGAGTTCCTCGCCGACCGCGACCTGCCGCGGTGGGCGTTCAACCGCCGGATCATCGACGCCACCCACGAACACGCGGCCTGCTACAAGCCCAACGCGGCGTTCTACGAGGACGCCGACGGCTGGCGCGCGCTCCGGGAGACGATAGCCTACGCGCACGGCAAGGACGTGCCCGTCCTCCTGGACGCCAAGCGCGCGGACATCGGCAACACCTCGCGCCGGTACGCCGAGCTACTCGACGACGCCGACGCCATCACCGTCAACCCCTACATGGGCCGGGACTCCCTCGACCCCTTCCTCTCCCGGGTGGAGGCGGGCGTGTTCGTCCTCTGTCGCACGTCCAATCCGGGCGGCGCGGACCTGCAGGACCTCGAACTCGCCTCGGGCGAACCGCTCTACCGGCGAGTGGCGGCGCTGGCGGCGCTGTGGAACGAGCACGGCAACGTCGGTCTCGTCGTCGGCGCGACGGCGCCCGAAGAACTCGAAGACCTGCGGGCAGCGGTGCCCGACCTCCCCTTCCTCGTGCCGGGCGTGGGCGCACAGGGCGGTGACGCCGAGGCGGCGGTGGCGTACGGACTCGCCGACGGCGTCGGGTTAGTCAACTCCTCGCGGGGGATCATCTTCGCCGGCGAGAACGCCCCGGAAGCCGACGAGGGGGCGTACTTCGGCGCCGCGGGGCAGGCGGCCAAGCGGCTCAAGCGCCGACTCAACCAGTATCGCTAACGCGTCCCCGAGGCACAGGGCGCGCACAGCCCGGTTTCGCGGTCGTAATGCTCGGCACAGACGGCGGCTCCGCAGGCGTCGCAGGTGTGGCTGGCGGTCGCCGACTCACAGACCTGACAGATGCTCGTAACGCTCATGGCCGTCGTTGACGGGCGACGGTCTTGAGTCCCCGGGCGAGACGCTTACAGTCGTGGACCACCGAGGCGACGGTGTGGACAGAGACCGGCTCGTACTCGGCCTCGCGGCGGTGTTCGCCGGCCTCACGGTCGTACTCGTAGTGCTCGCGTTCGTTCGACAGCTCTTCTTGCTCTTTCTGGCGCTCCCCTTCGCGGCGACGACGTACGTCATGTGGCACCACGCGACGGGGCGGATCGAGGCCCGCGCCCGACGGGAGGCGCAGGCGAGTCGAGCGACGGGCGGGCGTCGGGAGCGCCGCGCCCCCGGCGGGTTCGGCGCGACGGCACGGGGGGCAGCACGCGGCGCGGCGTCGGCCGGCCGGTCCCGGACTGGCCCGCCGCCACGCGAATCGGAGACGACCCGCCGGGAGGCCTACGAAACGCTGGACCTCGACCCCGGCGCGAGCGAGGAGGCGGTGCGACGGGCCTACCGGTCGAAGGTGAAGGAGGTCCACCCCGACGCCGACGGGGGCGACGAGGAGGCGTTCAAGCGGGTGAATCGCGCGTACGAACGGCTGCGGAACGACTGATTCCACGGTCCGGGATCGTCGAGCGCGTCCGGAGGCTCGCCGTCAGTTCACGTCGGCGAGCGGGCCGAAGTCGTCGACGGGAAGCACCGAGTAGTCGATGGTGAGCGTGTCCTTCGTCGCTCTGATCTTCCCGACGAACGTCGATATCTCTTCGAGCGAGCCCTCGAGGACGAACAGTTCCATACAGTGGTGGCCGCCGACGTGACTGTGGAAGTTCGACGCGACGATATCCTCGTGTTCGTGGCGGAGGTGCATCATCTTCTCCTCGACGTTCGTCGTCTCGTAGTCGAACACGACTGTCACGACGCCCATCAGCTCACGACCCTCGAGTTTCTTGTCCTCGAACTCGCCGAGGAGGTTGCGACTCGCCTCACGGAACACTTCGCTCCGACCGGTGTACCCGTGGTCCTCCGCGAACTGGTCGATCCGTTCGAGCAGCTCTTCCGGCATCGAGACGCTGACGACGCTCATATAACAACTCAGCGCCGACAAAATATTAAAGATTGGTTGTGCCCCGGAGCGTCCGTAGTACCGTCTCGTGTGAGATACGTTCCCACACGACGGAAAGCGTTTTGCCGAGTCGTTGCCTAACACGTCTCATGACCGCCGATCGGGCCCTGCTGGAACGGGCCCTGGAACGCGGCGAGGAGGAGGGTGGCCCAATCGAGTTCAAGGAACGCCTCTCTCGCGAGGTCCACCTCGTCGACGGCCGGATGGAGAGCCTGGCGGCGCAGTTGCGCCACCGCGTCCTCTCGGGCGACGGCGAGGCGACGTACGTCGTCGGCGTCACCGACGACGGCCACGTCGCCGGCATCCGACCGGACGACTTCTCGGAGTCGATGGACGTACTCTCACTGCTCGCCGAGGAGGCGGGTGCGCACATCGAGGACGTGGAGACGTGGGGAGTCGGTGGCGAGGACGAGGAGGGTCTCGTGGGCGTCGCCACCGTCCGCGAGGGGGCGATCCTCGACACCGACGACTCCCACATCGTCGTCGGCACGGCGGGGCACGTCGACCACGGCAAGAGCACGCTCGTCGGGACGCTGGTGACGGGACAGGACGACGACGGACAGGGCGGGACGCGCTCGTATCTCGACGTCCAACCCCACGAGGTCGAACGCGGTCTCTCGGCCGACCTCTCCTATGCGGTGTACGGCTTCGACGACGACGGGCCGGTTCGGATGGACAACCCCCACCGGAAGTCGGACCGCGCCCGCGTCGTCGAAGAGGCGGACCGTCTGGTCTCGTTCGTCGACACCGTCGGCCACGAGCCGTGGCTCCGGACGACGATTCGCGGTCTCGTGGGGCAGAAACTCGACTACGGCCTGCTGACCGTCGCGGCCGACGACGGGCCGACGAAGACGACGCGCGAACACCTCGGCATCCTGCTCGCGACCGAGCTGCCGACGATGGTCGCGATCACGAAGACGGATCTGGTGAGCGAGGAGCGCGTCCACGAGGTCGAGCGCGCGGTCGAGCGTCTCCTGCGGGACGCCGAGGAGACGCCGCTCCTGATCGAGCGCCACGGCGTGGCGACGGCCGCCGAGGAGATCGGCGACGTGGTGCCGATCCTGAAGACCAGCGCCGTCGCCGGCACGGGGCTGGGCGCCCTCGACGACCTGTTCGAGCGCCTGCCGAAGACCAACGGCGGCGACGGCGACTTCCGCATGTACATCGACCGGACGTACGCGGTGACGGGCGTCGGCGCCGTCGCCTCCGGCACGGTCAACTCCGGGACCGTCGAGGCGGGCGACGACCTCCTGCTCGGGCCGATGCCCGACGGGGCCTTCCGCGAGGTGGAGGTCCGCTCCATCGAGATGCACTACCACCGCGTCGACCGCGCGAAGGCGGGCCGGATCGTCGGGATCGCGCTCAAGGGCGTCGCCGAACACGAGATCGAACGGGGGATGGTGCTCCTGCCCGCGGACGCCGACCCCACACCCGTCCGCGAGTTCGAGGCCGAGGTGGTCGTGCTCAATCACCCCACCCGCATCGGGACGGGCTATGAGCCGGTCGTCCACCTCGAGACGATCAGCGAGGCGGCCGTCTTCCGCCCCGAGGGCGGTCACCTCCTGCCCGGCGACCGCGGCACGGCCACAGTCGAGTTCAAATTCCGCCCGTATCTGGTCGAGGAGGGCCAGCGGTTCGTCTTCCGAGAGGGACGGAGCAAGGGCGTCGGCACCGTCGTCGACGTGTCGTAGGGCTAAGCGTTTGGAACCGATTGCACACCTGATCGCCGGACTGCGTGCGATCAGGTGTGCGGCGACTTACAACGGCTCCGTTAGGAGTCGCCGCTCGACTCCCGAATGACCTCGCGCTCGGACGGCGACGGCGGGGTGTGGGCCGCCCGCTCCGCCTCGCTCCGGTCGAGCCAGTGACAGGCGGCCTCGTGGCCGCTCTCGCCTCCGTCGACGGACTGGAGCGTCGGGGATGCTCCGGCACACCGGCCGTCGATGAACTCGGGACAGCGCGGGTGGAACCGACAGCCGCTGGGTGAGTTCGTCGCGCTCGGCGGTTCGCCGTCGAGGGAGCGCCGCTCCGTGCGCCGACCGCTTTCGACCCGTGGGATCGCGTCGAGGAGCGCGCGGGTGTACGGATGCTGTGGGTTCTCGAAGATGTCCGCCACCGTCCCCCGTTCGACGATCTCTCCGGCGTACATGACTGCGATCCGATCACACACCTGCCGAACGACGTTGAGGTCGTGCGAGATCAGCAGGTAGGAGAGTTCGAACTCCCGCTGGAGACGGTTGACGAGGTTCAGGATCTGCGCCTGCAGGGTCACGTCGAGCGCCGAGACGGGTTCGTCGAAGACGACCAGGTCGGGTTCAGTCACGAGGGCGCGACAGAGACCGACCCGTTGGCGCTGTCCCCCCGAGAGTTCGTGGGGGTACGCGTCGAGGTGTGACGCCGACAGCCCCACCTCCTCGAACAGGTCGGCGACCCGGTCCCACATCTCCTCGCCGGCGGCGATGTCGTGGACCGAGAGGGGGCGAGCGACGCTCTCGCCCACGGTCTTCCGCGGGTTGAGCGCCGACATCGGGTCCTGAAAGACGTACTGGACCCGGCGCCGGATCGGGCGGAGCGCCCGGCCCGAGTGGGTCTCGATGTGTTCGTTGTCGAAGACTATGCTCCCGTCGGTGGGTTCGTACAGCCGCGACACCGTGCGGCCGAGCGTGCTCTTGCCGGACCCCGACTCGCCGACGAGACCGACCGTCTCGCCGGCGTGGACGGTCAGGTCGACGCCGTCGACCGCTCGGACGACCCGGCTCTCGCCGAACAGGCGGTCGAAGAGCCCCTCGTCGAGCGGGAAATGTTTCTTGACGTTCGTCGCGCGCAGGAGTTCGCGTGGCTGTGCCTCGGTCGTCGCCGTCGAACTGTCACTCTCGCTCATCCGTCGGTCACCTCGGTCGGGGTCGGTCGACCGGCCGCGTCGTCCGCCTCGCCGTCGCCGCCCGCGCTCGCGCCCCAGGCCACGTCGTGGGGACCCTCGCCCTCGGTGTAGAGGTGACAGCGGGCGACGTGGCCCTCGTCGACGGCGTGTTCGGGGAGGGGGTCGGCACAGGCGTCGAAGGCGGCGGGACAGCGGTCGCGGAAGGGACAGCCTTCGGGTCGCTCCGTCGGCTCCGGCGCCGACCCCGGAATAGTCGTCAGTTCGCCGTCCACCGGCGCCCCTTCGGGAATGCTCCGGAGCAGGCCCTTCGTGTAGGGGTGTGCCGGGTTCTCGAACAGGTCCTCGGTCTCGCCGCGTTCCATCACCGAGCCGGAGTACATGACCGTCACGCTGTCACACGTCTCGGCGACGACGCCGAGGTCGTGTGTGATCAGCAGGATCGCCACGTCGAGGTCGTCACACAGCCGACGGAGTTCGTCGAGGATACCGGCCTCGACGGTCACGTCCAGTGCCGTCGTGGGTTCGTCGGCGACGATGAGCGAGGGATCGCCCCCGAGCGCCGACGCGATCATCACGCGCTGGCGCTGGCCGCCGCTCAACTGGTGCGGGTAGGCAGTCGCCACCGCTTCGGGGTCCGGAATCCCCACGGTCTCCAGCAGGTCGACCGCGCGGCGCCACGAGGGCGCCGACGCGCTCGTCCCCGTGACGTACTTGCGCCGGAGTTCGCTCAGGAGGCCGGCCGATTCGTCGAGGTCGCCGTGGTGTCTGACCACCTCCGCGATCTGTTCGCCGACGGTCATCACGGGGTTGAGCGCCGACAGCGAGTCCTGGAACACCATGCCGATCTCGTCGCCGCGAACCTGCCGCATCTCGGTCTCCGACTTGGCGTAGAGATCCTCCCCGCGGTAGTCGAAGCGGTCCGCCCGCACCTCGGCGCCGTCGAGTAGGCGCATGATCGACCGGGCGGTGACGCTCTTGCCCGATCCCGATTCGCCGACGAGACCGTGGATCTCGCCGGCTTCGACCTGCAGGTCGACGCCGTCGACCGCGGGTACGTCCGGCCCGCCGCCGACGGGGAAAGTGACCCGAAGATCCTCGACGTCGAGGAGGCTCACTGCGATCCCCCCTCCCCCCGCACGTCGAAGGCGTCGCGGAGCGCGTCGCCGAAGAGGTTGATACCGAGGACGGTCACGACGATAGCGATACCGGGGATGATGGAGATCCACCAGGCCTGCCCGATGAGGCTCCGTCCCTGGCCGAGCAGCGCGCCCCACGTCGGCGTGGTCGGCTTGACGCCGATGCCGAGAAAGGAGAGCGTACTCTCGGCGAGCATCGCCCGCGCGACGAGGACGGTGAACTGGACGATCAGCGGCGCCACCGCGTTCGGCAGGACCTCCTCGACCATGATCCGGGTGTCGGTCAAGCCGACGTTTTTCGCCGCGAGGACGAACTCCTCCTCGCGGATCGAGAGCACCTCGCCACGCGCGAGGCGGGCGAAGTCGTCGATGTACGCGAAGGCGATGGCGGCGACGACGTTCCAGACGCCCTGGCCGAACACCGCGACGAGCATGATGGCGACCAACAGCCAGGGAAACGCCCAGAGGACGTCCACGAAGCGCATGAGCGCGTCGTCGACCCAGCCGCCGAAGTAGCCGGCGACGACGCCCAGGCTCACGCCGAAGACGGCGCCGATGGTCACGGCGACGAGGCTCACGCCGAGGCTGATCCGGGCGCCGAACATCAGCCGCGACAGCAGGTCGCGTCCGAAGGAGTCGGTGCCGAGCGGGTGGGCGCTCGACAGCGACGGCGCCTGCATGATGGCGTAGTCCTGGGCCATGGGATCGTACGGCGCGAGTTCGGGCGCGAATATCGCCGCGAGGACGAACAGGAGGACGGTCGTCAGCCCGAAGGTGGCCTTGTAGTCGCCGTCGAGCGTCTCGCGGAGGCGGTCGAACCGGTCGAGGCGGACGCCGAGGACCGTGGTCGCGTCGCCGTAGTCGGCACCCATCAGGCCTCACCTCCGTACTTGATCTTCGGGTTGATCGACATGTACAGCAGGTCGACGAAGAGGTTCATGAACACGAAGATCACCGAGATGACGATCACCGATCCCTGGACGATGGGGAAGTCCTGACGCTCGATGGACCGGATGAGCAGGCGGCCGAAGCCCTGGATGCCGAACACCATCTCGACGGCGACGATACCGCCGAGCAGGAGCGCGAAGAGGATGCCGGCGACGGTCACCACGGGCAAGAGCGCGTTCTGAAGCCCGTGTTTGAACAGGATCAGCCGCGGCGGGAGTCCTTTCGCACGGGCGGTCTGCATGTAGTCCTCGCTCAGGACCTCCAGCATCGACGACCGGGTCATCCGGGTGATGATGCCCGCGTACGGCAGGCCGACGGCCGTCGCCGGCAGGATCACGTTGGCGAGCCACGGGCCGACTCCCTCGCCGATGGGGGTGTAGCCGTACGACGGGATCGCCGGGATCGCAGTGCCGACCGTCAGCAGGAGCACGATCCCGATCCAGAACGAGGGCATGCTGATCCCGAGGAAGGCGACGCCGGTAGCGACGTAGTCCTCCCACTGGTCGCGGCGGGTCGCGCTCACGATGCCCGCCGGGATCGCGATCAGGATGGCGATGGTGATGCCGACGAGACCGATGCTCAGCGTCGGTTCGGCAGCGCCGACGATGCGCGCGGCCACCGGCTCCCCCGTGAAGATCGACTCCCCGAGGTCGCCGCCAGCGAGGTCGGCCATCCACCGACCGTACTGGACGTACATCGGCTGATCGAGACCGAGTTCCGCGCGCACGGCCGCGATGGCCTCGGCGTCGGCGTCGCCGCCGAGGACCAGCCGCGCGGGGTCACCGGGCACCGAACGGACGGCGACGAACACCGCCGTCGCGACGACGTACACGACCAGCACCGCCTGGAGCGTCCGCTTGGCGACGTACCGTTGGAGTCCCATCGCTCACTCGAGCTGTGCGGCGTGGAAGTTGCTCAGGCCCGCCTGGTTGCCGATACCCGAAAGCCCCGAGACACTCGCCTTCGGGACCAGGGGGAACGTCGTCATCGCCCAAGCGGCGTCCTCGAGGAAGACCTCCTCGGCCTGGCGCATGATCTCCGCTCGCTGGTCCGGATCGGCGGTAGCGTAGTCCTGTTCGAGGAGTTCGTCGAAGTCGGGGTTGTTGTAGAGGTTCGCCTGCCAGGCGCCGGCCGATCCCGACTCGACGGGGGTCTTGAGCTGTTTCCACATCGTCATCCAGGGGTCGATGTCGACGTAGCCGTCGTACATCACCAGCTCGTTCTCGTAGCGGTAGAGGTTGTCCCAGTACGCCGACTCCTGCTGGACGTTGAGTTCAACCTCGATCCCGACCTGTGCGAGCATCTCCTGAACGACTGTCATCCGTCGCTCGTCCGTCGGGGCGCCGAGCAGCGAGAGGCTCATCCGCGGCTCGCCGGTGTAGCCCGCCTCGTCGAGGAGCTCCTGGGCCGCCTCGGGATCGTAGTACTGCCCCGGATCGGGTTCTTCCTCGTAGAGCCACGCGATGGAGGGGTTGAACACGGAGTGGGCCGGCTCTGCGTAGCCGAAGTGAGCGCGCTCGATGAGCGCCTCGCGGTCGATAGCCATCGAGATGGCTCGCCTGACGCGGACGTCCGTGGTCGGGAGGTCCTCCCCTTCCCACTTGTCGGTCGGTTCGCCCGCGCCGCTGGCGTACTGTTGCCACTCCACCTCCGCCGGATCGTTACACAGCGGCGCGATGCAGAACCACGCACCGGGGTTCGCCCCGACGACGTCGAGGGTGCCCATCGACTCGGCCTGTCCCGCGTTCTCGGCGGGGATGTTGTTGGAGTAGTGGATCTCGCCGCCCTGCATCGCCGTCCACATCGTCGACGGCTCCGGGATGAGGTCGACGCGAACCGAATCGAGGTGGGGGAGCGCGTTGCCGTCGTCGTCGGTACCGAAGTAGTCGTCGTACGCTTCGAGCTGGAGGTATTCGCCGGACTCGCGCTCGACGAGTTCGAACGCACCGCTCCCGACGGGCATCCGGTTGTACTCGTCGGGGTTCGCCTCGGCCTCCTCGGCGTGGACGATAGTACCGGCCCGTCCCGGACCGCGCGTCATGAACGAGATGAAGGGACCGACCGTCTCTTCGAGACTGATCCGGAGGGTCGTCTCGTCGACCGCCTCGACGCTCTCGACCGACTGCACCTTCCCGAGGTGCGGGGAGTCGTCGAGGCTCATGAGCCGCTCCATCGACGCCTTCACCGCCTCGGCGTCGAGCGGGTCGCCGTTGTGGAACGTCGCCCCCTCGTGGAGGTCGAAGACGTACGTCGAGCTGTCGGGGAGCGACCAGTCGGCCGCGAGGTCGCCGACGATCCCGCCGTCGGGACCGATCTTCACCAGCCCACTGTAGATGTTCGAGTGGAGGCTGATCTCCTGTCCCTTGTCGACGTAGTGAGGATCGAGGTACTCGATCTCGTCGATGTTCCAGCCGGCAGAGATCGATCCGCCGCTCGATCCCCCGTCGCTCTCGGTGCTCCCCGCGTCCGAATCGCCACCACCAGAATCGCTACCGTCCGAATCGCCACCGCCACTACAGCCCGCGAGGCTGCTGAGACCGCCCGCTGCGAGCAGTTTCGTCGCCGTCCGCCGATCGATCCGTGGTCCCTCGAGATCCGCGTCGTCGAACATTAGTCGTCACCGAGGTCGGCTACGTCGCCGTTTGATTGAAATGTGTCCATCTTTCCACTGTTCTCCATTTTCTCCGACTGAACGTATTCAGTCACGACGATTATATCTGGATTTGTCCGGGTATATATCCCTTTACCTTGATTGTTTCATATTTCATTGCAGGCAAGGGTAGAATGATAGGTGATAATACGCGTATTAGGTCCAGATCGAGGCGTGACGGACCCGCGGTCACAAACGATATAACGTCTCTACGTTGCTGTAGCAGTATGACCGACTCAGACGGTCGCATCATGGCCGGTGACGCCGACGGACGACCGTACGGCGGCACCTGTCCGGCGTGCAAACGGGAGTATCGGCGTGCGCTCACGTTCACCGGTACCGACGGCGTGATCCGCGGCGAAATCTCGGGGGACGTCTGTATCACGCCCGAGTATCTGTTCGCTCACTCGGATATCACGATTTCGGCACCCGACGACGACTTCCCGACGCGAGAGGTCGGAGCGATGGGTAATCGAAAGGAGGTCCCGGTCGACCCGACGGACGTCTCGGGTGTGTGGTCGTCCGACGACGAGTTCCCCGACGAGTCGGCGTGATGGGGTCACCGAATCCGGTCGAGTCGGATCGCCGCCGACCGGTCGATTGTCACCCACTCCGTCGCCATCCGCCGCGTCTCCGGCGAGAAGATAGTCAGCTCCGACGGGCTCGACGGATCGTCGTAGAGACACTCCAGTTCGAACTCCGGCGTCTCCCGTAACTCTGCGTTCGACGGCGCCGCATCGACGGTATCCATCGATCAGCGTCCGCGCCGACAGCGGGTACACAGTCGCCGCTCACTCCGCTCCTCGGCCGGGACACGCATCCCGCACCCGACACACTGTACCCGGGTCCGAACGTACTCCGTGTGCGATGCGACGGTCGACCGTTCCACGCGCTTCGACATAGGTGAACATTCGGACATGTAGTTAAATATTTTTCGGACGTTCAGTCAAATGCGAGCGTTTTTCTTAGTATATCTAATCTTATATGGCGCACATTGTGTACGTTCCAGTTTCCCGTTTGGCTCGCTCGTTCGAATGAACGTGCGTTTACTCCGGGGAGCCGCTCGGGGCGTCGGGACCCGCGTCAGTGCGCTACTGGTGGGGGCGGCGCGCCCGGCCGCTTTTGACGCTCCGGTCCTACCCCTCAGTATGGCCGACATCGACCCCGGTACGCTGCTCCCGAACGACCGCATGCGCCAGCAAGCACTCGACGGCGAGGTCACGCAGATCCACCGTGGCCAGCAGTACGCCGACGAGGGCGACCGGTTCAGCATCGACGGCACGACCTTCGAAGTCGTCGAGGTAGCCGAACGGACCCTCGGCGACATGACCGACGCCGACGCACAGGCGGAGGGCGCTCGCGACCTCGATCACTACAAGCAGATCCTGGAGCGAGCACACGATCACTTCGAGTGGGACGATAGCTCGGAGATCGTGAAACACCGATTCGAACGGCTGGATTGATCGGCGCCCGCCACGCGAGGACGCGTCAGATGACAACTCGGAGAGAGACATCGTGGGCTTCTCCCAGCAGGCCCGCTGGTACAGAGGGAACCAGCGCCCGCGCTACGTAGCAATTGGTCCCGTGAACTCCTCGACAATCGAGGACTGATCCAGCGCCCGTCGAACACGTAGCGACGGTCGTCACTGATCGGTGTAGCGTCGATAAAAGAATCCGCACGGGGTGACCGCTTCCGGCGGTCAGTCGTGAGTAGCTTAGTTGTCGCGCCGGGCGGCCAGCAGCGCAGCCGCGAT
>Ga0207757_100211_pt1 | contig 45483 bp, 49 predicted proteins | sample A23P3SouthBayCA_2_FD_187752 | JGI IMG/M metagenome (GOLD analysis project Ga0207757, IMG submission 187752) | Aerobic enrichment media microbial communities from Eden Landing Ponds, California, USA - A23 P3 (2) (SPAdes) | ecosystem: Environmental > Aquatic > Marine > Unclassified | place...
CCACGTCCTGCAGGCGAAGGGTCGCTCCCGCAGCATCGAACAGCAGCTCGCGGACGACTTCATCCAGCGCCGCAAGGACTACGAACTGCAGGTCAGCGAGGGCTACGTCACCGGCCGCGTCAACGGGCTGGCCGTCATGGGCGAGGACTCCGGCATCGTCCTGCCCGTCATGGCCGAGGTGACGCCCTCGCAGGGGCCGGGCGAAGTCATCGCCACGGGGCAGCTGAAGGAGATGGCCCAAGAGGCGGTGTCGAACGTCTCGGCCATCATCAAGAAGTTCTCCGACGAGGACATCACCCAGAAGGACATCCACATCCAGTTCGTGCAGGCGGGTGAGGGCGGCGTCGACGGCGACTCCGCCTCCATCACCGTCGCGACGGCGGTCATCAGCGCGCTCGAAGGCGTCGGCGTCGACCAGAGCCTCGCCATGACCGGCTCGCTCTCGGTCCGTGGGGACGTGCTTCCCGTCGGCGGCGTCACGCACAAGATCGAAGCTGCCGCCAAGACCGGCTGTGACCGGGTCATCATCCCCGAGGCCAACGTTCAGGACGTGATGATCGAGGACGAGTACGAGGAGATGATCGAGATCATCCCCGTCAGCCACATCAGCGAAGTCCTCGACGTGGCGCTCGAAGGCGAGCCCGAGAAGGACTCGCTGGTCGACCGCCTCAAGCAGATTACGGGCTCCGCGCTCGATCAGCAGAGCGTCTGCAAGGGCCCGAGCAGTCCCAGCCCGCAGTAAGGTGCCCGAGTGGGCGGCGTTCGCCGGCTTCGTCGGCGTCGTCCTCGTGGGACTCCTCTTTCTCGCACGCGCGTCGACGCAGGCCGTGAGGCCGTCGTCCGCGCCGTCACCCTCGCCCGACACGCAGACCGCGGAGTTTCCGTCCTCCCTCACCGACCGCGTCGTCGACACGCCGGAGCGCGACGGTCGACGCGTCGAAGCGGCCGGCTCCGGTGTGGAGCGACACCTCTCGACGACCGCCCTGCTCGTCAACGTCGTCGTCTCGCAGGGTCTCTTCGCCACCCTCCTCGTCGTCGGGATGTGGATTGCCGCCATCCCCGTCTCGTCGCTCGGGCTCACCCCCGACGCGCTCGGTCTCGTCCCGCTCGGGGTCGGCGTCGGCCTCGGCGTCGCGCTTCACGCGGTCAACACGCTCGGCTCTCGTCTCGGCGAGCGGTTCGGCTTCGGCGACACGACGACGCTTCGCGAGGCGATGGCACCCGACTCCGTGGGGGGCTGGGCGGCGTTACTCCTCGTGGTCCTCCCGCTGGTCGCCGGCTTCGAGGAACTCCTCTTCCGGGGCGTGCTGATCGGTACGTTCGCTACGGGTTTCGGCGTCTCGCCGTGGCTACTGGCCGCCGTCTCCTCCGTCGCCTTCGCCCTCGGACACGGCGCGCAGGGGCGGGCCGGCATCGTCGTCACCGGGACGCTGGGATTCGTCCTCGCGGCGACGTTCGTCCTCACGGACAGTCTGGCCACGGTGGTGATCGCGCACTACCTCGTGAACGCGCTGGAGTTCGTGGTGAACGAGCGGTAGGTCAGGATTCGAGGTCGCGCAGCCGCTCGGCCACCGCCGACGGCGTCGCCCCCGGCCCCGCGACCCGGTGATCGGGGATGAAGAGGGGAACGGGGTTGGACCGGAGCGCCTCGCGGACGGTTTCCAGATCCGCCTCGTCCTCGTCGTCGAGGCCGGCGAGTCGCGCCACCCGCGCCACGTCCACCGTCTCGCCGTAGGGGACGTTCCGGACGGCCTCCAGCACCGTTCGCTGGTCGGTCGGCACCGTGAGGCCGACGGTCACGTCGTCGAAGTGGTCCTCGGCCCCGTCGAGATAGTCGAAGACCCGATCCAGCAGGGGGTGGTCGGGATGGGCGTCGGCGGGCGGCTCCTCGGGGAAGGAGACGCTGATGACCCGGTCGGCCACGACGCCCATCTGGACGGCCCGCCCGAGCGTCGGCGCGTCGCGTGCGTAGATGCCTTCCATGCGTGGCCGGTGGAGCGGTCTACCCAAAAGTGGGACGCAAGGCTTATGTGCAAATCAGTTCGTTAGTGTACAATGATGGACGCTAATGGTGAAGAACTGGCGCCCGCGGTACGCTCGATTCTGGCGGCCGCTCGGGAGCGAGCGGGTGGCGAGGAGCGCCTGTCGGTCGACGCCCGGTCGTTCCCGGCCGCCGTCGCGGACGCGGCGGCGGACGGGCGGGTGCCGGTGATCGCGGAGGTGAAGCCGACCAGTCCCACGACCGAGGGAAGTCGCGACGACGACCCCGTCGACCTCGCGCGGGCGATGGTCGCAGGTGGTGCGACGGCGATTTCGGTGCTGACCGAACCCGACCATTTCGGGGGGACACCCGAGTCGCTGGCGCGGGTTCGGGACGCCGTCGACGTGCCCGTCCTGCGCAAGGACTTTATCGTACAGGAGTCCCAACTCGACCTCGTGGCGTCGGATCTGATCCTACTGATCGCGCGGTTCGTGGACGACCTTCCCGGCCTCGTCACCGCGGCCGAAGAGCGTGGTTTCCAACCACTGGTCGAGGTCCACACGCGCGAGGAACTCGACCGGGCACTCGACGCCGGTGCGGACCTGATCGGCGTCAACAACCGCGATTTGGCGCAACTGGCGGTCGACCTCGACACCTTCGAGGCCATCGCCCCCCACGTCCCCGACGACGTGACGCTGATCGCGGAGAGCGGGATCGGATCGGCCGCGGACGTGCGGCGGATGCGCGAGGCGGGCGCCGACGCCCTCCTCGTCGGCAGTGCGATCATGGACGGCGACGTAACCGAGAACGTGCGGCGATTTACGACAGCATGAGCTCCGACACAGGCAAGTTCGGCGAGTACGGTGGACAGTACGTTCCCGAGGCGTTGATGCCCGCCATCGAGGAACTGGAGGACGCCTATCAGCGGTACGTCCTGAACAACGAGGACGGCTTCATGGACGACTTCCGGGAACGGCTGGCGGATTTCGGCGGGCGACCGACGCCCCTCCAGCACGCCAAACGGCTCTCGGATCGCTACGACTGTGACGTGTACCTCAAACGGGAGGACCTCCTCCACGGCGGCGCGCACAAGCTGAACAACGCGCTCGGGCAGGTCCTGCTGGCGAAGTACATGGGCAAAGAGCGCATCATCGCGGAGACGGGCGCCGGCCAGCACGGCACCGCGACGGCGATGGCGTGTGCCCACCTCGGCATGCCCTGTGAGGTGTACATGGGTCGGCGGGACATCAACCGCCAGCGCCCCAACGTGTTCCGGATGCGCCTCAACGGCGCCGAGGTGAACCCCGTGACCGTGGGTCGCGGGACGCTGAAGGAGGCCATCAGCGAGACGATGCGCGACTGGGCGACCAACGTCGAGGACACCCACTACGTCATCGGGAGCGTCGTCGGTCCCCACCCGTTCCCGGCGATGGTTCGTGACTTCCAGCGCGTCATCTCCGAGGAGGCACGCGAACAGATTCGGGAGAAGGCGGGCCAGCTGCCCGACTCGGTCGTCACCTGCGCCGGCGGCGGGTCGAACACCATGGGCGTCTTCGCGGAGTTCGTCGACGACGAAGACGTGGGTCTCTACGCCGTCGAGGCCGGCGGGAGCAGTCTGGAGGTAGACGAGGAGGAGGGCGTCGCGCCCAACTCCGCGACGCTGTCGACGGGGACGGAGGGCGTCCTCCACGGGTCGCGGACGCGCGTCCTGCAGGACCGCGACGGGCAGATCATGGAGTCCCACAGCGTCTCGGCCGGCCTCGACTACGCCGGCGTCGGCCCCGAACTCGCCGACTTGACCGACCGCGGGCGCGTCACGGCGGTCAACGTCGACGACGACGGGGCGCTCGAAGGGTTCCACCGCCTCTCCCAACTGGAGGGCGTGATCCCCGCGCTCGAATCCGCCCACGCCGTCGCCTACGTCGAGGAACACCACGACGAACTCGGCGACGTGGTCCTCCTCAACGTCTCCGGGCGCGGCGACAAGGACCTCGAAACGGTCCTCGAAGAGACCCACGACCGCGACATCGAGAACGCCCCCGACATCGACACCTTCGCGACGACGGGGGGATTCCAGTGAGCCGCATCTCCGAGGCGTTCGAAGACGGCCCCGCGTTCATCCCTTACCTCGCTGCCGGCGACCCCAACTACGAGGCGTCGCTGTCCTACGTCGAGGCGCTCGAACGCGGCGGCGCGGACGTGATCGAACTCGGCCTCCCCTTCTCGGAACCCATCGCGGAGGGACCGACCATCCAGAGCGCCATCGTCCGCGCGCTGGAAGGGGGGATGACGCCCACCCGATTCTTCGAGTTCGTCGAGGACCTCGACGTGGACGTGCCGCTCGTCTGCATGACCTACTACAACCTCATCTACCAGTTCGGCGAGGGCGAGGAGCGGGGTCCGGAGGCGTTCGTCCGCCGGGCCGCGGAAGTCGGGATCGACGGCTTCGTCGTCCCCGACTTGCCCGCCGAGGAGGCCGCCCCCCTGCGCGAGGCGTGTGACGCCCACGACTGCGAACTCGTCTTCATCGTCGCGCCGACGACGCGAGGGGAGCGTCTGGAGCGCATCATGTCACAGGTGTCGGGGTACGTCTACGTGCAGGCGCGACTCGGGACGACCGGCGCGCGGACCGACCTCTCGGATCAGACCGAGGAGAGCCTCGACCGCATCGCCGAGTGGGACGTGCCCAAGGCGGTCGGCTTCGGTATCTCGTCGGGCGACCACGCTCAGCGGGTGATCGAGGCGGGGGCCGACGGCGTCATCGTCGGGTCCGCGCTGGTCGACATCGTCGCGCAGGGCGTCGAGCGCGGCGATCCGCCGGTGACGGTCGCGAACAAACTGGAAGCGAAAGCGCGCGAACTCAAGCAGGGCGCGCTCCGGGGGGCGACGGCGTCCGACGAACAGCCGCATCCGGAACGTACATAAGCGCCACTGGTACAGGGTAACACATGAATACGGGAACACGCGCGCGCCTGCGACGGATCTCCACAGACGACCGCTTCCTCATCGTCCCGATGGACCACGGCGTCACCATGGGGCCGGTGAAGGGGCTGGTCGACATCGAAGCCACCATCGACGCCATCACGGACGCCGGTGCGGACGCCGTCCTCACGCAGAAGGGCATCGCCCCGCGCGTCCACGACAACAAGAACGGCTCGGGCTACATCGTCCACCTCAACGGTTCGACGAACATCGGCCCGGACGAGGACGACAAAAGGCGGACGGGAACGGTCGAGGCCGCGCTCCGTGCCGGCGCCGACGCCGTCTCCTTCCACATCAACGTCGGCTCGGAGTACGAACCCAAGCAGATGACCGACCTCGCTCGCGTCACCGAACGCGCCGACGAACTCGGCGTACCGACGCTGGCGATGGCCTACGCCCGTGGCCCGGGCATCGACGAGGACGACCCCGAAGCACTCGGCCACGCCGTCCGTCTCGCGGAGGAACTCGGCGCGGACGTGGTGAAGACGGGCTACAGCGGCGACGGCGAGAGCTTCGAACCCGTCTGTGCGGGGACGCGCCTCCCCGTCGTCATCGCGGGTGGCAGTCGCGGCACCGACCGCCAGACGGTGCGGATGGTTCGCGGTGCGATGGACGGCGGCGCCGCCGGCGTCTCCATGGGTCGCTCCATCTTCCAGCACGACGACCCCGGCGCCATCACGCGTGCCATCGCCGCCATCATCCACGACGACGCGGGCGTCGACGAGGCACTGCGGCGCGGCGGCCTGCTCGAAGCCTGACACTATCGGCTGTGAGTCCGGGACGATTCGGCGTCTCGACGTGCCGAATCACGCCATGCAGTTACGCAGACAGTACGACCATCCGCCACGTTGAAGCCACGGCGTCACGAGTTCCCGGTAATGACACGGAGCGTGTGGCTGAAGGCCGACGGAGATGTCGGCGACTGGGAGACACGGAAAGAGCGGATCACGGCCGGCCTCGAAGCCGGCGTCGACTGGGTGCTCGTCGACGAAGCCGACGTGGCACAGGTGCGCGAACTCGGTGACGTGAACGTGGCGGCGTTCCGGACCGACGCGGACCTCGTCGAGGACGCCGAACCCGAGCGACCCGAGGCCGATGCCTACATCGTCGGCAAAAACGGGGAGGGTGACGGCACCGTCGACCTCCCGCCCGACTTCTCCGGCTCTGCCGACCTCTCGACGCTCCGCCGCGACGACGACCGGGCGCAGGGCGCCTACGTCCGCATCTTCAGCGAGGACTACGAGGCGTTCGCGGAGGAGGCGGCGAAAGAAGCCGACTACACCATCGTCGTCGGCGAGGACTGGACGATCATCCCGCTCGAAAATCTCATCGCGCGCATCGGCGAGGAGACGGATCTGATCGCCGGCGTGACGAGCGCCGAGGAGGCCCAGACCGCCTTCGAGACGCTGGAACTCGGCGCAGACGGCGTCCTGCTCGACGCCGGCGACCCCGACGAGATTCGCTCGACCTGCGAGGTGCGTGACGCCGCCGAGCGCGAACACCTCGACCTCCAGTACGCCGAAGTGACGAAAGTGGAGCGGACGGGCATGGCCGACCGGGTCTGTGTCGACACCGGATCGCTCATGGAACACGACGAGGGGATGCTCGTCGGGTCGATGTCGCGGGGCCTCTTTTTCGTCCACGCGGAGACGGCGGAGTCGCCCTATGTCGCCTCCCGGCCGTTCCGGGTGAACGCGGGCGCCGTCCACGCCTACGCCCGGACGCCCGGCGGCGGCACGACGTACCTCTCGGAGCTCCAGAGCGGCGACGAGGTGCAGGTGGTCGACACCGAGGGCAACACCCGCGAGACGGTCGTCGGGCGCGTCAAAATCGAGAAACGGCCCATGTTCCGCGTGCAGGCCGAAGTGGAGACCGAGGCGGGCGTCGACCGCATCGAGACGCTCCTCCAGAACGCCGAGACGATCAAGGTCCACACCCGCGAGGGCCGGACCGCCGTCACGGATCTGGAAGCCGGCGACGAGATTCTCGTCTACTACGAGGACGTGGCCCGACACTTCGGCGAAGCGGTCGAGGAGAGCATCATCGAGAAGTAGACGTGAAACGGGTTCCCGTCCCGACCGACACGACCGCCGGCGGAGCGACGAACGCCTACCTCGTCGGCTCGACGCTCGTCGACCCCGCGGCCCGCACCGACGCCCTCGACGCCATCGTCGCGGAGCGAGGGGTCACGGACATCGTCGTCACCCACGCCCACCCGGACCACGTCGACGAGGTCGCTCACTACGCCACCGAGACGGGAGCGACCGTCCACGCGCGTCGCGGCCGCGAGGCGCGATTCGAGGCCGCCACCGGCTACGCCCCCGACCGCACCTTCGCGGAGGGGGACCGGGTGGGCGACCTGACCGCCCTCGACACGCCCGGTCACGCGCCCGACCACGTCGCGTTCGAGACGGCCGAGGGCATCGTCTCGGGTGACCTCGCCCGCGCGTCGGGGAGCGTCGCCGTCGCCGCGCCGGAGGGCGACGTGCGCGCGTACCTCGTCGCCCTCCGCCGTCTCCTCGCCCGCGACCCGCCGCGTCTGTTCCCGGGCCACGGGCCGCCAATCGACGACCCGCGGGCGACCCTGCGCCGCCTCTACGAACACCGACTCGACCGGGAGCGACGGATCGAACGCGCCGTCCGCGAGGGCGCCGACTCGGTCGGCGCCGTCCTCGACGCCGCGTACGACCGCGACCTCTCGGGCGTGCGTGACCTCGCGAGGGGGACGGTGCGCGCCCACCTCGACAAACTCGCCGTCGAGGGGCGGGTCCGGTTCGACCGGGAGACGGGCCGGGTCGGACCGGCGTAGCCGACGGTCTTTTCCACCGCCACCGCCCAGCGACGGTATGGAGTCGCTCGAAGCCGAACTCGACCGGGCGAGGGAGTTGGAGGTGAGCGCCCTCGCCGACGCCATCGAGTCCATCGGCTTCGAGTGTACGCGATGCGGTGCGTGCTGTAAAGCGAGCGAGGGCTCTCCAAGCCCTCGCCGAGACGGCGACGCCGTCGACGACGCCGACGACCCGCACACGGCGACGGTGTTCCCCGACGAGGTGCGGGCGTTGCAGGCGGCGACCGACGACGAGTACGACTGGCGGGACGTGGCCCGCCCGATGCCCTACGGGCTCTCCGAGGGACCGGATGGGCCGGAGGGCGAGACGTTCGAGTGGGCGCTGCAGACCGACTCCTGCGGCGACTGCACGTTCTACGAGGAATCGGAGGGGGAGGGCCGGTGTACCGTCCACGAGGACCGCCCGCTGATCTGTGAGACCTACCCGTTCAGCGTCGCGCTCGGGGGAACGAGCCAGCCGATGGGCGAGGCGGTGGACGAGGCGGGGATGGTCCGCGCCCACGAGTGCGAGGGACTCGGCCGCGACATCTCGCGGGCGGACGCGGAGGACTTAGCCCGCGCGCTCAAGGAACGAGCGATCACGGAGCTGGAGGAGGCCATCGGCGTCCGCGAGTCGTACACCCCCGTCGACCGCGAGGCTGGTGAGGTGGTCGTCTACGACTCCGAAGGCTCGAAAACCCGCGACGGACGCCCGCGCTGAGGCGGCGACGACGCGCCGTACGACGGCGATACACCTTTAACAGTTCCGACACAGGTTGACATGGAGGTTTACACTGTGGAGATCTCAGATAACCTGTTGTGTCTGTTCAGCGCGCGTGTGCGGTCGGAGGACGGATCGTACGTGATCGAGGTTCCCCAGCGGGAGATCGAGACGGGCTCGGTCGACCCCGACGAAACCTACCGGGTCGCGCTCATCTCCCGGGAGCGGGCGGAGACGGAGGAGTCGGCCGAGACGGAGACGCCCACCTCGGAGCCCCAGCCACCAGTCGAGGTCGGCGAGATCCGGTACGTCGAAATCGAAGACATCGGCAAACAGGGCGACGGCATCGCTCGCGTCGAGCGTGGTTACGTCATCATCGTCCCCGGCGCCGAAATCGGCGAGCGTGTCAAAATCGAGATCACCGAGGTCAAATCCAACTTCGCGGTCGGCGAGATCATCGACGAAGACTTCTGACCGACGCTGCGCGCCGCCGACCACCCAAGGCCTATACCACCGGCTGTGTGAACACCCGCTATGCGCCGCCGTGCCCTCCTCTCCCTCGGCCTGACGGCCGCGACGGCCGGCTGTCTCGGTCCCGCGTTCGGTTTCGGTAGTGACTGTCCTCGCGGGACGGATCTCCGTTTACGTCCCACGACGGATGCCGACACTGCCGACGGTGCCAGCGACCCCGTCGACGGGCTCTCCCCGCCCGAACGCGACGCCATCACCGCCGCCATCGACGGCGGCGAGCCGACGATGTGGCTGCCCGAGTCGTCCTCCGGACCGTTCTCCAGTTCGTCGTTCTTCGCGGACGGGGAGACGTACTACGCCGTCGAGACGCCGCTCGTCACGACCGTCGACCGCCCCGGCTACGGCGTCAAACTCGACGCCGGCCCCGATGTCGACACGAGTGGGCGAACCGTCGCTTTCGACGACCTTCGAGAGATCGACCGGCTGGCCCTGTTCGCGCTCCTCGGCTACCCGAACAGCCGCGAGATGCAGCGATTCGAACGTGCCCGTGCCATCAGCATGGGCGGCACGCTCGCCTACCCCGACGACGAGGCCGAGGCCCGCTCCGAACTCGCTCCCGAGCCAGCCTACGACGTGATCCGAATCGGCGGGCAGGACTTCCGATTCCAGCTGGTCGAGACGCGGGACGCGGTGGTCGAGACCCGGCGGGTCGAGGTCGAGACCGTCGCCGACTCGGCGAGCGAACTCGCGTCCCTCGTCTACGACCGCTACGGCGTCGACCTCGACGAGCGCGACCTCCCCGCCGAGCAACGCGACATCGTCGAGGCGGCCATCGAAGACGGGTACGACGAGTGTGCGCCGTACTCCGACGCCTACGCGGAGTTGCAGACGATGCTGGGCGGAACCGGACAGAGCGAGCCACGAGAGCGCCGGATCGACTACGCCAACTACGAGAACGGGTGGTACTTCGTCCAGCTCTCGGAGTACGTGGTTTAGTCGGCTGTACCCGTCGACCCGACCGCCGCGAACCGGGACAGGTCGGCGTCGACGCCAACCTCGCTCAGCGAGGCGTACGGCCGATTCACCACGATGTCGCCCGCTGTCGACCGTCCCACGCCCGGCAGGGCGGTGAGTTCGTCCATCGACGCCGCGTTCAGGTCGAGCGGGTGGGGGACGCCCGTCACCGACCGGTAGCCGTGATCCACTATCGCCACGTCCATCGTCGTCCCCAGCTCCCGTTCGCCGGGGACCGCGACCAGCAGGGGGTACGTTCCGAGCTGTCGGCCGAAGGTCTTCCCGCCCTCGTGGTACTCCAGATGCACGTCGGGGAGGACGGTCCCCGGCGGGGCGACCCGTCGGAGCATCGGCTGGTCGATCTCCTCGCGCACCTCGCGTTTGTACTGCTTGAACTGCTTCTTGTGGTCGCGGGCGATGTCGGCGCCGGTGTCGCTCATCTCAGTCCCCGCGAAGGCCATCACCTGCCGGATGTTGATCCGGCGGAGCATCAGCCCCTCGTCGTACACGTCCTGCAGGAAGCGCCGGTTGTGTTCGAACGTCTCCTCCCGCTCGCCGGCGAGGCCGTGAACGAGGTTGATGCCGGGGAGGAGTTTCGGGAGACGGTTCGCGGCGCCGCCGCCGGTCGTCGGCGCGTCTGCGGGGTCGTCGCCCGGTCGCCACCCTCCTTCCTCGTTGACGACGCGCACCGCTTCGAGACACTCGTCGGCGGTGACGAGCAGGTTGTTCTCCTCCTGTACGACGGGGTCGGCGGATTCGAGGCCGAAGGCAGCCGTGTCGCCCGCCGTGTTGTGTTCGGCGATGATCCGGATCGCCTCGCGGGACTGCTCCGGATAGTCGACGATGGTGACGGGGTTCATGTTGTCGAGGTGGAGCGTGCCCAGATCGGGCGCCACCTCCCGAATGCCGCCGTAGAGTCGGCGGATGGCGTCGGGATTGGGTGCCTCGCCGTCGCCGCCGAACGCGAGGATGTCGGCCTGTCGGCCCAGCCGGAAGTGGCGGACGCCCCGGTCGTAGAGCGCCTCGACTTCGCGGACGACCGACTCGGCCGACCGGAAGGCCGGGTTGCCGTAGAGCGGTTCGGTGCAGAACGAACACCGGTACGCACAGCCCCGCGAGGTTTCGAGTTCGGCGATCAGGTAGTCGGGGTGGTTGGGGTGGTCCTCGACGATAAAGGCGCCCAGCGCCGCCCAGCGGTCGAGTTCCTCGTTGTCGCGCATGCGGTCGCTGAAGCCTTCCAGTCCACTCGCCACGAGGTCGCGGGCCGCTGCCTCCACGTCCCCTTTGGCGACGAAGTCGTAGTCGAGGTCCTTGCGCTCCATGTCCTGCGCGCCGGCGTTCTCCTCGCCGACGCCGAAGCGGACGGGGCCGCCCATGAGCGTCGTGCCGTCGGCAGCCCACGCGAGTTCTCGCACCTCGTCGGGTTCGGCTGGCGTGCCGCCGACGTACTTCCCGGGGACGGTCATGCCGCCGAGGTAGATCAGGAGGTCGGCGTCGGCCACGTCGCGCCACTTCGACCGGTCGTCGCGGAGTTCGTCGATGGTGTGGTACGCGACCTGTCCCTCGGGCACGCCGGCGTCGACGAGGGCGCCGGCGGTGAAGCGGGGGTACGTCGAGACGTACGGCGGGACCCCGAAGTGTGCGGGTTCGTCGACGTAGCCGTCGACGATGGTGACGGTGAGGTCGGCGGGGTCGGTCATGAGCGCCGCTTGGCGGTCGACGCGTAAAACCGTGTCCGTGCGCCCTCACCGCCTCCACGCCACTTATGCCGGTCGCAACACTACCTCCGACCATGCCCGCGACGAAGGAGATCAAGTGTACGAGCGCCGACTGCGAACTCGATATGTTCGAGAACCACTACACGTACGACATCGCCGACGACCACACGGTCGCCGACCTCTCCTGTCCGCTCTGTGGTGGGACCGACTGTCTCGAAGAGATCGAACTATGACCGGGTTCAAGGAGTTCGGCAAGTCGGCGGCCAATGCCGTCTTGGAGCGGGTCGGCCGCGGCGTCGGCAAGGTTCAGGAGCGCAAGCCCCTGCCCTACGACGTACTGGAGTCCGAGGACGCGTATCTCGTCGTCTTCGACGCCCCGGGCGTCACCCGGAGCGACGTGCAGGTGCGCTACGTCGAGGGTGAGGTGCAGGTGCGCCTCGACCGCTTCCGCGACTTCCACGAGGGCTTCGAGATGCGGTTCCCGGGTCGCGGGCTCTCGCTCGACGGCCGGGCGCGCCTCCCGCCGGACGCCGACGTGAACGCCGGCGAGGCGTCGGCCACGCTGAGCGACAACGGGACGCTCCGAATCGAGGTGCCGAAACGGGCCGACGGGACCGACGTGGAAGTGCGGGAAGAGGCGGACGTCGAGGACGACACGAATTCGGAAAGCGACGCCGAGTGATCACACGGGGAAGTCGGCGTCCGGATCGACCACCCGATCAACTTCTGGCGGCATCTCCCAGTCGGTCGTGAGTTCCAGTAACTGGACGAGCATCCGCCCGGTCGCCCCCCAGACGGTGTAGCCGCCGACGCGGAAGAAGTGGAGTCTGATCTCGCCGTAGTAGGGGTGGTCTCGGCGTTCGGATTCGTAGTTGTCGAGGTCGGTCAACGCCGCGACCGGGAGGAAGGCGATTTCGGCCACCTCGCGCTCGTCGGGGACGTACTCGCGGTTTGGGACCCGCGAGACGAACGGGCGGACGCTGTAGTCGCTGACCGTCGGGATGTCGTCGAGGCGGCCGACGATGTCGATCTCCTCGGGTCGCAGGCCGATCTCCTCGTCGGCCTCGCGCCGCGCCGTCGCCTCCAAATCCTCGTCGCTGGGTTCGCGCCCGCCGCCCGGGAAGCTCATCTGGCCCGGATGCTGACCGAGGTGGTCCGCGCGCTTCGTAAAGAGGAGGGCGTCGCCGTCGTCACGGTCGACGACGGGCGCGACGACCGCCGCTTCGCGCTCGGCGTCGTCGATGCTCCGTGGCGTGTGGCGTGCGAGCGCGGACAGATCCATGCGCATGTGTGGTCGGTCACTCCCGGTACTCGGGGAGCCGTTGTCTCGCCTACGGCCCGGGGGGTGGTTTCAGTTGCGGTTTTCGAGTGCGGCGTCGAGTCGACTCCGAACGTCGCTCACGTCCGTCGCTCCCCACGTTTCGAGGTCGTAGCTCACGTCGAGCAGTCGCTCGATCCGGTCGGCGTCGTCGGCGTCGACGGCTCGGGCGGCGTCGGCGCGCAGTCGACGCTCTGTCGCCTCGACGACGCCCTCCTCGTCGATATCGCGGTCGGGGGCGTCCATGATGTGCGGGAGGTCGGCGGCGCCGTCGGGCAGCGTCGGAAACGCCACCGGTCCCGGCGCGAGCAGCGTCTCGCCGTCGCGCTCGACGGCGACGAGGTAGTAGTTCTCGATGGCGGCGCCGACGGCGTCGTCGATGGCGTCGTCGTCGACCGCCTCGCCCCGTTTGAACGCGAGTTCGCCGAGCGCCGACTCGAGTTCGGCGCGGGTCAGCGCGCCGAAGAGGTCGACGACTCCCGCGAGTTCGTCGCCCGTGGCAGTGGAGATGCTCATCGCGCCGCCTCCAGATCCGCTGCGGCGGCCTCGGCGATTCGCGCCGGCGAGAGCGGGGCGTCGGTCCACGGCGGCAGCCGTCGGTCCGTTCCCGGCGGTTCGATGGCGTCGACGTAGGCCTCGATCTGGTCGAGTTCGTCCCTCCGCTCGTACGTGAGGTCGTTGAACGCGGCGTCGAGTTCGTAGCTCTGGACGAGCGAGCGCGCCGCCTCCCGGTATCGGTCGGGGAGCGTGTCGTAGTCGGGGTCGGCGCCACCCTCCTCGGCGACCCGGAACAGCGCCGAGCCGACGTGTCGGCTCATATCCGAGAGCCCGGTCGGCCCGCTCACCGACCGGTGGTCGTGTTCGTACGTCCCGAGGTCGACCTGTGCGCTCCCATCGAATCCGGCGTAGCCGAAGGCGTCGCCGAGGGTGCCGACCTCCAACCCCCAGGACCGCTGTGGGCGGAACCGCTCGGCCAGCGTCGTCGTCGCCGCGAACTCGCCAGCGAGCGCGTAGCGAAACGACTCCAAATAGCGGAGGATGGGGGCGTCTCCTCGGTCACCGAGCGCGCGCAGCAGGGGAACGTAGAACAGGCGAAACAGGCGGCCGTAGAGGCGGTCGTTTTCCACGCGGGCGTAGTAGCCCTTCGAGAAGTCGTAGCCGTGGGCGAGCGGGAAGAGCAGTCGCGGCACGTCGGCGTGGGAGTAGGTCTTGGTGTCGGCGTCGTGGACGACGACGTACTCTTGGTCGAGCGCCTGCCCAATGCCGAGCCACACGTCGCGGCCCTTTCCGAACTCGCCGTCGAGGCCGTGGTCGTCGAGGAGGGTCTCCAGTCGGGGGCCGTTACACCAGAGGACCGTCAGCGACAGGTCGAAATCATCGAGCCAGTCGTAGAAGGGACCGACCCGGTCGGGGGCTGCCCGGAGCGGGACGACGACTTCCCCCGGGTCGACGCGTTCGAGCTCCGAGAGGACGCGATCCGTGGCCAACCCGGCGTACTCCCGTTCGGTCATGGGAACGACCACCGCCGCTCGGTCGGTCGGCGCCGTCGGGGTCGGGTCGGTCAGGTCGTGGAGCGTCGTCACACGTTCTTGGACGTACTCCATCACGCACCCTTGAGAACGGGGAGGACAAAAGCCCGCGGATGCCGAGGTTGTCTACGGATCGTCGTCACTGTTTCCCGGCGGTCGCCGCTCCCGTGGTCGGCGACCACCGGAACTGTCTTACGACGGTCCGTATCGGCCGGTCCGTTTTTTAAACACGGACGTACAACGTTGGGGTATGAAATCGACGCGGAAGGGGCTCCGTGATGGCGAACTCTTCAAGGACACCTACGAACGACTCACCTGCGCGGAGTGCGAGAAGGTGTTGAAAAAGCGGGACGACCCAGACGAAGTCTTCTCGCTCCGAATCTGTCCCGAGTGCGGCCGGGAGTGGAAGGACCTCCGCTAGAGCGTACGACCGGCGGGCAGGACGACGGCGGGGGACACGGCGGCTCGGCGATGCTCCAGTTCGACGGATATCGGTCCAGCCGATGCTGCTGCCCGTCTCTTCTCACGACGGATGACCGTCACTCGTGGACCCGCCCGCTCTCGTTCCGATTCCACAGCCACTATTATTAGACGCATCTAATCTATATCCGAGATATGTCGAATAAACTCGCGACGCTCCGAGAACTCGCTACTTATCTCGGTCCCGGGTTTCTCATCTCCGTCGCCTACATGGACCCCGGCAACTGGGCAACCAACATCGCCGGTGGGGCGAAGTTCGGGACGGCGCTCCTCTGGGTCATCGTCCTCGCTTCGACCATGGCGATGGGGATTCAGGTGATCGCCGCGAAACTCGGCATCGCCACGGGGAAAGGAATCGCACAGCTCTGCCGCGAGCGCCTCCCGCATCCGGTCGTCGTCGTTCTCTGGGCGGCGGCCGAACTCGCCATGATCGCCACGGACATGGCCGAAATCATCGGTGCCGCCATCGGCTTCAGCCTCATCTTCAGCTTCCCGCTCTGGGCGGGCGCGATTCTCGCCGGCGTCGCCAGTTTCGCCCTCCTCGGCGTCCGCACCGCCTACCAGCGCGGGTACCGTGCCATCGAGTTCACCATCATGGCGCTCGTCGGCATCATCGCGCTCGCGTTCGTCTTCGAACTCGTCCTCGCAGACCCGAACGCGGGCGAGGTCGCCGCCGGCCTCGCGCCGAGCATCCCCAACGCGGGTGCGCTCTACGTCGCTATCGGCATCCTCGGTGCGACGGTGATGCCCCACTCCGTCTACCTCCACCCCTACATCGTGCAGGACCGCCGCCAGCGCCTCGTCGCCGCATCCGGCGACACCGAGGAGACCCACCGCCGTCACTTCCGGTTCGAGTCCGCCGATACCGTCCTCGCGCTCTTCGGCGCGATGTTCGTCAACGCCGCAATGCTCGTCGTCGCCGCCGCCGCGCTCACCGGCACCGGCATCGACACCGTCGAGGAGGCGTACGTCACCGTCAACGACGTCTTCGGCGGGCACGCCAGTCTCGCGTTCGGCGTCGCGCTCATCGCCGCCGGACTCTCCTCCTCGCTCGTCGCGACGATGGCTGGTCAGACCGTCATGGACGGTTTCCTCGACTGGAACGTGAAGGTCTGGATTCGGCGTTCGGTTACCCTGATTCCGAGCCTCGCCGTCGTCGTGGCGGGCTTCGACCCGACGAGCGTCCTCGTCGCCAGTCAGGTCGCCCTCTCGTTCGAGTTACCGTTCGTCCTCCTCCCGCTCCTCTATTTCACCCGCGAGGAGAGCCTCATGGGCTCGTTCGTCAACCGGTCGAGCACGACGGGCGTGCTCGGCGTCGTGGTGAGTCTGATCGTCGTCCTGAACGTCTGGCTGCTGTACTCGACGCTTCTCGGGTGACCGACACACCGGCGACGGCTCGTCACCCCTCGAAGACGGCGTCGAACGCGCGGGCGCCCAGCGGGTCGAACGTCCCCGCCGCCACGTCCTCCGCGACGTGGTCGGGATCGCTCGCCCCGACCAGTGTGCACGTGACCGCTGGCGCGCTCCGCGCGAAGTTGATCGCCCGCTGGGCCGGCGTATCTCCCGACAGTTCGGCGTCGACGGCCGCCGGCAGACCGGTCAGCAGGTCGCCTTGCGCGAGGCTGGCACTCGTGAACACGTCCAGATCGAGCGCTTGTGCGACCGACAGCGCCGACCGGCGCTCGCCCTCGAACTCGTGAACCTGCGCGGTGAACGCGTCGGCCATGTGGACGTTGAAGGGGAGCTGAATCGCCTCGAACCCCGTCTCCGCGCGCCCGACCGTTGCCGCCGCCGACCGCGCGCGCTCGACGATTTCGGGCAGCGACAGGTGTGCGTCGGCGTCGGGCGGGACGCGGAACGCCTGCCACGTCGCCACGCCGTACCGGCCGATGTCGCCGGCGGCGACCCGTCGCTCTAGGTGCTCGAACGTCGACTCGAGCTGGTCGTACACGTCCTCTCGTGACCTGACGCGAAGCTGCGTCTCGGGGTTGTGGACGTAGTAGCAGTCGATGGCGTCCAGTCCGAGCCTGTCGAGTGACCGGTCGAGCAGCGCCTCGATGGCGTCGGGCGCGATGCAGTGGTAGCCGGCCGCGAGGTCCGACGGATCGACGGGGCCACCGTCGACGAACTGCTCGCGGACGGAGTCGGCTGGATCGGCCGGGCGCTCGCCGTCGAACGGCAGGAAGCCACCTTTGGTGGCGACGACGACGGCCTCGCGCTCCACGTCCGCCCGCTCGATTGCCCGGCCGACGACTCGCTCGCTCCGCCCGCAGCGGTAGTTGACCGCGGTGTCGACGACGTTACAGCCCCCCTCCAGTCCGGCGACGAGTGCGCGTTCGTAGTCGGTGTCGACGGCGTCCGTCGGCTCGCCGAGGTAGGTCCCGAGGCCGATACTGGAGACGACGCCGGGGCCGAACCGCCGGAAGTAGGTGCGCCCGAAGCCGTCGCCGAAGCGGTCCCGGTACGCCCACGTGGCGCGAGTGGTCGCCATAGGCCGGCTACGTCGGTCGGCGGTATAGGGCTTTGACTTTCCGCGGCCGCTACAGGTCGCCTTCGAGCGCCCGCCAGAGTCGGTCGGTGAGGGAGGTCTGTCGCGCGGGCCAGACGAAGTCGTCGTCGTCGATGGGGATCTGCCCGCCGCCCATGTGGGCGTGGCCGCCGCCGCTCGCGCCCGGCACGTCCTCCAGTGCGGATTCGATTGCGCGGCCCATGTGGACCCGGTCGTCGCGGGAGCGGCCGGAGAGATAGAGCATCCCGTCACGGGTGCCGTAGACGACAGCGGCGGTGACTCCTTCGAGCAGGATGAGTTCGTCGACCGCCTGTGGAATCGCGTCCACGTTCGACACCTTGCCCACGTCGCTGATCGCGAAGGCGCCCTCGATCTGCCGCTCGCGGATGGCGGTCGCTTTGATCTCCAGCGTCTCGGCGCTCACCTGTGGGTTGGCGATCCGGTCCAGAAGTCCCTCGTCGACACCGGACGAGAGGTAGCCGCTCGCGGCGAAGTCCGCCGGATCGATCCCCACCGTGAGTCGGTCCGTGTCGGTGAGGATGCCGAAAAAGAGTCCCGTCGCGACTCTCGAAGGAACGACGTACGTCGACTCGATTTCGCTCTCGTGGCTCTCCGGGGGCACCGGTGTGGCGTCGAGGTCCTCGAAGTACTCCGCGATCACGCTCGAACAGGCACCGTACTCGGTCCGTACGTCGGTGAACTCCTCGCCGCGGCCCTCGCCGGGGTGGTGATCGACGACGGCCACCGGACGGACGGTCTCGGAGCCCGAAAATCCCCGCGGCTCGTTGTGATCGACCAGAATCACCTGCCGCGATTTCAGATCGTCGGCTCGCTCTATCGGATCGAGGTCGACTTCGAGGACGTTTCGGAAAGCCCGATTCTCTTGGTGGCGTATCTGGCCCGGGAACTGAATGTTCGCCTTCGTGTCTACCTGCTCGGCCAGCGAGGCGACGCCCATCGCGGCCGCCATTGCGTCCGGATCGGGGTTCGGATGAGTCAGGATCGATACGTGATCGTGTTCGGCCAGCACCGACGCGAATCGGACACCGGCCGGGCGCGTGAACTGGTGGAGGACGTACCCGCCTCCGACCAGCACGACCAGACTGACGAGCAGCGCTGCCAGTAACTCCGGATGCGACTGGGCGAACGTCACCGCCCGCTGGACGAACTGCTCGGCGGCGACCGACATACCCACCCCGACTCGGTCGAAGGGCAAGAGTATTCTCCTATTGAGTCGTCGCCAATCCGACGGGATCGGCGGCGTCAGTCGGCCCGGAACGCGTCGATAGCGGGGCGGTAGCCCTCCCACACGGTCGGGAATCGGAGGTCGTAGCCGAGTTCGTGGAGGTAATCGTTCGAACACCGCTTGTTCGCGCGGACCCGTCGGCTCACCTCACCGTCGGCGGCTCGCTCTTCGACCGTCTGCTTTGGCGGGTGGGGAACGCCACACTCGTCCGCGAGCCAGTCCGCGAACGCCCACTTCGAGACGGGTTCGTCGTCGACGGCGAGGACGGTTTCGCCGCGCACGCGGTCCGTTTCCAGTAGATACGCCACGACGCCGGCCGCGTCGTCGCGGTGGACCGAGTTGAGATACCCCTCCGTCACCGGGCCGTCGAGGTAGTACTCCAGCCGGTACCGATTCGGGCCGTAGAGGCCGCCGAACCGGACGACCGTCCCGTCGATACTCCCCGCTTCCAGCGCGACTCGTTCCGCCTCTAACAGGACACGCTGGCGGTCGGTCGCGGGATCGGGCGTCGTCGACTCGTCGACCCAGTCGCCGCCGTGGTCGCCGTAGACGCCCGTACTCGACGTGTAGACGAGCCGATCCGGCGACGACGGCCGCGCGTCGAACGCCTCGACGGCGGTGCGCAGGCCGTCGACGTACGCCACCCGTGCCGCCTCGACGCTCCGGCCGCCGGCGCTGGCCGCGTACACGAGCCACTCTACGTCGGGGACGGCCGATAGCGATTCGGCGTCGGTCGCATCGGCGCGGACGGCGTCGAAGCCCGCGGCCTCGATGGCGTCGAGCCCTTCGTCCGACCGACGGACACCGATCACGTCGTGGCCGGCCGCCGTCAACTGCCGGCCGAGTTCGAGGCCGACGTAGCCACAGCCGAGAATGGCGACGCGCACGGTCGATCAGCGGGTGTTCCGCCCGGCGACGTAGGTGTGGATGGCGGCGAGTTCCGCGAGCGTCATCCGGTTGCGGCCCTCGATGGCCTGCTGGACCTCCTGTCCCGAGAGGTCGAGGTCGACGTTCGAAGCGATGGTGTCGACGTCGAGGACGCCCGTCGTCATTCCCATCAGGAGGTGGTCGCGTACCTCCTGTACGATCCCCTCGGCGTCGAGGTTGGAGTCGACCGCGAGAATCGACGCCGCCTCCGTCAGCGTCAGCGTCGGCGACTCCCCGTCGGCCAGTGCGGCGACCGTCTCGACCGACAGTCCAGTCTCGTCCGCGACGGCCTCGGCTCCGTGGGCGTCGACCACCGCTCGCAGTTCGGCTTCGTACGCGTCGTGGAGTTGTCGTGGCGAGAGCGTCTCCGGCTTCTCCGCAGCGTCGTAGAGCATACGTTCGATGGACGCCCCGCCGACAAAAGTCTCACTCCATATCGCGACACGCCTCCCGGTCCCACGACGTGCAACTGGGTCGGGGCCACGTGCCCGAGCGCTCGTCGGCGTCGCCGTCAACGTCGCCGACGCCGCTCCGATACGGGGGAACGGCGACCGCTACGACCGTCCGTGTCCGGAACGAGACGCGTTCGTCGCGTCCGAGTCGCTCCGGCCTCCCGTCGCCGTCGCCGTCCAGCCGAACCGTCGAGCCGTCCCGAACGTACCGGATCGACGCCCCCGGTGTCGAAACCGGTGCGCCCCGCTTCGTCCGGAGAGTGAAACGGGCGTACGCGCCGCGAACCTGCACCTCCCAGACGTTCACCGTCGTGTACCAGTACCCCGGCACCGGCGCCACGGGGAGCCCAGCCGGTATCGTGCCGAGTCTCTTCGCCACTCGACTCCGATTGAGTCGGTCTTTCGCTGTCGAGACGGCTCGGTCGACCGCTCGGTCACGAACCTGCGTCAGCGCCTCCTGCACCAACCCCTCTCCGACAGTCGCCGCCGGCGTCCGGCGCACGTCGACGACAGCGGCGTCGAGTGCCGTCTCCAGTCGGTCGGTTCGCTCGGGATCACGTTCGGACGCGCGCACGTCCGCTGCGACTGCGATGGCCTCGGCGAGCGACCCGTTACCGGCCGCGAGCGCGCGCCGACCCGGCCCCTCCCATCGCGCGAACCCCTCGGCGACCGCGGCCCGCGCTTCGGACCGCGTCAGCGCCGTCTCGTTTCGGACGACGCGGCGCGTGCGCGTCCGGATCAGATCGACCGATTCGGACACCGACTCCCGAAGGGGACGCCGCGCCGCCCGAACCGACGCGTTCGACATCGACTCCGAGGCCACTAAGACCTGCGCCGCCGTCCGAAGGCGGACACCCGACGTGCTGTCGATCCCCGAATTCGTGACGGTGTCGGCCGCGTCGCCGTACGGGACCGCGAACAGGTTGACGTTCTTCGCCGACAGTGGATGGTACGAGCGCGACGGCGGCACACCCGGGGCCCGGTCGTGGCTCACCGACGCAACCGTGAGATACGCGGGCGAACCATCGGGCACGACGCCGACGGCACCGCCCGGGGGTGAGCCGGGGAGCGTGGCCCGTCGTGACGGCATCGGTGTCTGCCGCTGTTCGAGGAGTTCGTGGAGCCGCCGAGACGAGCCGACTCCGACCCCTCTGAGCACCCTATCGAACGACTCTCGTGTCGCGTTGTGACTCGCTGCGCGACGCTCCAGCCGCCTGATCGTCGCGTCGAGCAGTGCCACTCGCGCGCCGACCCGTGCCCGGGCTGCAGCGCCCCGGTATCGCTCCGGTGCGTCGATCAGTCTCGTCCGGTGACGGCGGAGTTCGGTCGCCAGTTGCTCCGGTGGGTTCACCGTGTACGTCGCAATGTCTCCTGCTTGGACCGAGGTGGTGACGTTCGACAGTCGATTCCGGAGCGTGGCTAGATCGGCGTTCGTCCACGTTCGGAGTTCGTCCGGACGATCTCCGTAGACGACGCAGTCGGTGACGCCGAGATTCGCTTCCGCGACGGCGACAGCGACTGCCTCCGTCCCGCCCTGTCGTTCGACGAGTCGACGCTCGGCTTTCTCGGCGACGTCGGCGAGGTTCGGGCCGTCCAGCGGACCGCCGCGCTCGAACTGCGGGCGTGTCGGGCGGTCCGGAGCCGTCCCGTTCGGTGCGTACGTCCCGACTATCGTCACTCCGACGTGGTAGCGCTCGGTCCACTCGCCGGTCGTTGTCAGGGTTTCGTTGCCACGCCGCCACGTCCACGTCACCACCCGTTCGAGCGCCACGCGTCTGGCGAATCCGCCGAGCCGACGTTCCCCGGGGTCGACGCTCGGCGTCGGTCCGACGCCCGGAGCGGCCTCCGCGGTCGTCGTCACGTCCGACCCTTGGAGCAACCACTCCTCGCCCGGCGAATCGGGCTCCGGCCGGGGCTCGTCGTACGTCTGTACCCGCGTCGTTCGGAGTTCGGTCTCGGTCCGATAGGCTGCCCGGAGGACGCCGCCGAGCGAGCGATTCTGTCGCCCGGTGTCGCTCCGAAGGCCGACCAGTGCCCGACCGGAGAGTGAGCCGACGTCGACCGCTATCGACCGGTTCGGGGACGGACCCTCGACCCCGCGCCGGTCGAGTGACAGGTCGGCCGACGCGCTCGTGTCCGGATTCGGGCGCGGAAGGACGCGCGCCACTCGGCTTCCGTCGACGGGCGTCCCGGCGGCGAACTCGCGCACGCCGAGCTCCCGATACGCGCGTTGCATCGCCCACCGACCGGCAGGGTCGCTTCGGCCGAACACCGCCCGTTGTGTCTCGAAGACGGCGCCGTTCGTCGACGTTTCCACGTGTCGGTTCGCGACGACGTTGGCGATGGGGACGCCGTAATACTGCCCCCAGCCCCGCGCCCACGCGATTGGGTAGAGCCGCGCGGTCAACCGTCGGCCCAGTCCCGGCCCCTCCAGTGGTCCGCGGTTCAGCCGCGTCTCGAACGCCGTCGCGCGGTCGTGGAGCGCGAGCACCGGCGTCGAGACGGTCACCGTCCAATCTCGTCGCTCGCGAGCGACGACCCGCCCATCCTCCCGCGCGGCCACGGTCACGTTCCGGACCGTCACTCGGAGCGCCGTCCCGTTCTCGACGCCCCGGATCTCGATCCGCTCCATTCCCCGTCGGAGTTCGGCCGGTGTCGTCGCTCCGGGGAGCGACGCGCTGGCCGTCACGTCGCCACGGCGATACTGCGTCACCGACAGGCGCTCGCGGGCGGCCAGATAGATACGCAGGCGTAACGCGTCCCGAAACGGCCGGTCGTCGCTCAGCAGCCGGCCGTACGGCGTCTCGGCCGGCGCCGTGACCGGCTCCGCCGCGGCGTCCCGCGCGGCTTCGCCGACGACCGACCGCAGGGCGGCAGTCGTCTCGGCGGACGCCCGTTCCATCGCCACGTCCGCGTCGCGGTCGACCCGATCCGGCCCGCGCGTCGAGATAGCTGCGCCGAACGTCGACGCCCCGACCAGCAACAGGACGCCGACGAGGGCGAACGGCACTCGCGCCCGTCGATCCTCGGCGAACCGGGTCACGGCCACGTCCTCACGACGATGCGGACCCGGCCGAGGTGGACTTCGTCGGCCGACGTGTTCGTCTCGCGCAGGTCCCGGCGCACCCGCTTCGAGAGCGCCGATGCGAGACGGTCGTTGGCGGCGTCGACGCCACCGTCGCCGAGTTCCGTCGACGCGGACGCACCGACTCGGTTCGCAGCCCGGTGATATCGGTGGCGGACCAGCGCCGCCGACGGGGACGCACTACTCGCCGCGATGCGCGTGCGATCCGACGGGAACAGCCCCGCCACGATTCCGTCGGCCGTGGCGTTCGCGACGCCGTCGACGCCGCGATTCCGCGCGGCGTCTCGGATCGCTCGCTTCCGCGTCGGGAAGCCGCTCGATACCTCGACCGTCGCCGCGTGAACCGGCCGGTCGGGCGGCGGACGACTCCCGACGACGAGACGCCCCGCAATCGACGACTCCGGATACGGCCGCCAGACGGCGGTGATCCGCGTGTGATTCGCCCGAACAGCGCCCTTGACTGCCCGGACCACTGCCCGTCCCAAATCGTCCCGTGCGTGAGAGAGGCGCTCGTCACCGATAGTGATCCGAGCGACGGTGGCGCGGGCCAAGAGCTCCGCCAACGTCCCGTGCGCTGTTCGGTCGAAGGCGCCGTCCGTCTGCGGCGCGTCGACGCGCGTCGTCCCGAACCGTGGCGTGAGGGTGTAGTTCACCGCCGCCGTCGTCGTCGTCAGCGTCTCAGCCACCGCCGGTGCGTCCCCCGACTCTGCTGGCTCCTGTGGCGTCGCAGCGGTGGCCGTCACCACCGCGGTGCTGACCAGCAGGAGACAGAGCAGGCCGTCGAGGACGGTACTGGTCACGCCCACACCTCCACCCGGACGCGACCGGGTCGGATCCGTCCCGGTGCTAGTCGAATACCGAGGGTGCGGACTGCAGTATCGGTATCGGCGCTGGGTCCCGGCGCCGTCGGTCCCGCGTACCAGTGTTGCCCCGCCGCCGCCAGTGTGACGTTGAGGCGATAGCCCGTGGGTCCTGCGCGCTGTGCCCGCCGCCGTCGGGTCGGGTCGGCGACACCACCGACGGCGAGTCGGTCGACGACCCGGTCCAGCGTCGGCGCCGCGACGTTCCGTTCCGCCTCGTACCCGGCTCCGTTCAGGACCGTCGCGTGCGTGGAGACGGCCGCACACACCGCCAGAAGGACCACGAGCGCGGCCGTCGGCTCCACCTGTCCCCTATCCGACGAGCGTGACATCACATCCCTCCCAGACGATGTGGCGGACGATCAGCGGGCCATCGACGGGGCGCCAGCGCGGCGTCCGATTGCGGGCGTCGGTGCCAGCGGCACAGAGCGCCGATCCAGCGTCGAAGCGGGAGTTCGGTGGGGCGCCGCGAAGGATGGCTCGGAGCGCGCGCGACCCCGTCACCGGCGTCACCGGGCCGAACGCGAACGCCGCGTGTGTCGTCCCGGCGTCGTTCCGGAGTCCGAGCCGTCGCGGGCCGATTCGCACCTTCTCCGCGTCGAGCGGGTGTTCGGCCGTCGCGGGATGGGCCGTCGCCGCCGTTCGGTCGACCGTGTCGGCCGCGTCGGCTGCGGCGGGCGGCGGTGCCGTCGGCAGCGTCGCGCCGACACCGAGCAGTGCGATGCTCGCGAGCGAGAGACCGAGCCAGACGTACCACGCGTCGACTGGAACGCCGATCATGGCAAGGGGTGGTCCCCTTACCGCACTTGAACCTCGGGTTACAGAAACAGCCCGGCACCCACGTACGACGCGAGATAGCAGACGGTAGCGAGACACAGCGCCACCCCGACGCGGTGGCCGACGAGCGTCCGGTCCAGCCCTCGGGTCAGCCCCGTCGAGAGGGTGGTGAGCGCGACGGCGAGCCAGAGGACGTACGCGCCGACGGCGAGACCGAGTCCGGCCGTCGGGAGTGACCCACCTCCGAACTGGGCCGTCGTCCCGGTGCTGGCCACGCGGGCCGACAGCGCGACCGTCGCCCCACCGACTATCGGCCCGAACATCGCCGCCGTGTTCGTCAGCGTGTCGGTGACTTTCGACAGTTCTCGACGGGCCTCCCGTTCGACGCGTCGGAGTTCCTCGACGTGTTCGGCCGTCGCGATCAGTGCCTCCCCTGCCGGTCTGCCTTCGGTTGCCGCGAGGTCGAACAGCGTCGCCACCTCTCGGGCTCGGCGGCTCGGCAACGTCGCGAGCGCACCATGTTCGCCGTCGAACGCCTCACCGACGGTGACGCCGAGCCGACGCTGTCGTCGCGCCGCGTCGGCGAGCATCGCTCCGGTCTCCCCCGCGACCCGGTCCGCCGCATCGGCGAGCGCCGTCTCGACCGCCTCGCCCGCCGCGACCCGTCGACCGACGAGATAGCAGGCGTCGTGGAGGTCTGCCTCGACGGCGCGGACGCGTTCGTGAACGCGTTTCGCGGCACGGGCGTCGACCACGAGCGCGCTTCCGACGCCGAGACCGACCGCAGCAATCGGCGCCGCCCACGGTTCGACCAGTGCCGTCGCGCCCGCCGTACCGACCGCGCCGCCGACGAGGCCGCCGGCCACGACGTGCAGGCGTCCGTCCGGCGTGTCGGGATGCTCGCGCCCGACGCGCGGCGGCGGGAAGGCGACTGGTCGACGGACGAGGAGCCACGCGCCCGCCGTCACCACGGCGATGGGGAGAAGCACGTCGTACAGCGCGACGATCACCGGCAGCGACAGACGGGCGCCCGCGGCGTTCGCCGCCGGCAGGACGCCAATCAGCGCGAGCGGCAGGAGAATCCCGAACGCGTAGAGACCCGTGACCGCTCCCCTGATCTCGCTCGTGAACGACGCCAGCTCCTCCTGCACACCGTCGAGTGCCGCTTCGACCGCTCGGTCGAGCTGTTGGACACGTTCGTCCGCCGGAGCCGACGCGGCGGCGTCCAGCCGAGCGACGGCACGCGACAGCGCCGGGAACCGCTCGCCCCACTCCCGTACGAATCCGTCGAACCCGTTCCGCGGCGTGCCAGCCGCCCGCTCGACGTGCGCGCCGAGGCTCCGCGCGAGGGCGCCGGTTCCCGTCTCTGCCGCGAAGGCCGCCGCGCGTTCGACCGTCGGATCGACGCGCAGACGGAGGGCTGCCCGCCCGACGAGTCCTGCAGCCGACCCGAGCGCCCGCGTCCGAACCATCGTCGCCAGCCATCGCGGGCCGCGATCAACGACCAGTGGCACGGCGACGCCGACGGCCGCGACAGCCGAGGCGACGGCGATGCTCGTGGTCGCCGACGTGACGGGCCCGAGTACTGCGCCGATTCCGACCGCGACGGCGACGACGACCACGGCCACGACGCGTGCCGCGCGTTCGAGCGCCGCGGCGTCGGCGCCGCACCCGAGGTACGCGAGCGCGCGGCCGAGTTCCGGGTCCGGATCGACGGCCCACGGCCACCACGACGCCACGTCGTCGACGACCGTCCGGACGTTCATTCCATCACCCGCCGACGGTAGGCCGCGTCGACTTCGTCGGGCGCCGTCCGTTCGGCCGACGCGAGGTCGGTCAGCAGCGTTTCGCGTTCGTCGAGTTCGGTGAGTACGTCCGCGTACGACTCTCCGGGTCGAGCGAGCGACGCCACGAGTCGACTGTTTCCACGGTCGACGACGCCCGTCGATTCGGCGCCGTCGACACCGGGTTCGAACAGCGATTCGAACGTCACCTCGCCGTCGACGTGACGCACTTCCTCGATACCGGCGAGCCGCCGCTCGTCATCGAGCGTGACGAGCAGGTCCGTCGCCGCGAACGACGACGCGGGCACGCCCAGATCGGTCACGACGCGTTCGAGGACCGACGCGGCGCTGTCGCCGTGAATCGTCCCGAGGACGGCGCTCGACGCCGCGCCGACCCGCATCGCCTCGTAGAGCGTCGACGCTTCCTCGCCCCGAACTTCGCCGACGACCAGCGCGCCGTCACCGAGGCGGAGCGCGGTGCGGAGCGCCTCCGGTGCCGACAGCGCCGGGCCGTCGTCGGCTTCGATGCGGACCGGCTGTACGTCGCGGCCGGCGTCGCGGAGCGCCGGCACCGGGAGCTCCGGCGTGTCCTCGACGGCGACGGTTCGAACTGTCGGCGGGAGTTCCCACAGGAGCGCCGAGAGGAGCGTCGTCTTCCCCGCGCCGCGCGGTCCGGCGATCAATCCGGCGGCGGCGCGTTCGACGGCGACCGAGCAGAGCGCCGCCGCGTCGGCCGTGAGCGTGCCGTTGGCGACGAGTGCCGGGAGCGTCCACGCCGCCCCGTCGTGGGATCGGAAGACGAACCCGTAGCCCTCGCTGGCCGGGTCGGTGACGCCAGCGACGCGGACGCGGCCGCCGAACGGTCCCTCCGTCGTCGCGTCGAGAGTCGGGTTCGCACGGGAGAATCCCCGCCCGCTCTCCTGCCGGAAGCGGGACGCGAGCGCCGCGACGCCCGCCCGCGTCAGGTGGACGTTCGTCGGCAGGCGCTCGCCGTCGACGGCGACCCGGACAGGCCCGTCGGTCACCGGTGCGGTGACGACCACCTCCGACACGCGTGGGTCCGCGAGGAGGTCGTCGATGATCCCGTGGCCACGGGTGTGCTTCCGGATGACGCGTTCGACCGCCTCGACCGACGCGTCGTCGACGCTGTCGACGGCGCGGACGGCGTGGCTGACGGCTCGTTCCGATCCGTCGTCTCCGACGCCCGCGGCCAGCTGCTCGTACGCGGCCGACAGCGCGCGCAGATCAGCGTCGTCGAGTCGCGAGTCGAGCGGTTCGAGCAGGTAGTAGTCCCCGCGCTCCGTGCGATACCGCCGGACGGTCGCGCCGGTGTCGAGGTCCCGCCGACTCACCAGCGACGCCTCGTCCGGTGGTCGCGCGACCAGCCGCGCGTTCGACATCGTCGGGCCGACCGTCGCGGGGAGTGCCTGCTCGTACCCCTCGCCATCGAGCCGGTCGGCTCCCGCGGCTAGCCCCGAGGTAACTGCCAGCCTCGCGACCGGTCCGGCTCGCCCCGTTGCAGCGTGGGCGGCGCCCAGCGGGTCGCGTCGCGCCCGCGCGGCCAGCGTCTCGTCGTGGACGGCGACCCGAGCGGCGAACCGCCCAGCGGCGACGAGCAGGCCGACGGCGCCGTCGTCGTAGACGCGTTCGCGGCCGTCACACTGGACGCGGACGGCGTCGGCGTCACGGTCCGCGAGCGCGTCGATCACCGTCGCCCGACAGTTCGGCTCGGCCGCGAGGTCACCATCGCCGGGACAGTCGCCGGCCTCGACGATCAGCGCCGCGTCGCCCTCCGGATCGGTACGGGTCGGTGCGCGAAACGACGGCTCACACCGACACGACGTGTCGTCGTTCGCGCCCGCCTCCGTCGCTCCGGCCGCCCGCTCGCCGCGCCACAGTCGATCCAAGAGTTCCATGGGGCGGGTGGCCGCGGCATCGCTTTTGAACCTCATCCCCGGGTGATCGTGATCCCGACCCCGTCCGACCGGACGAGCGAGAGGCCGAGCCGATACCGCGCCGATCCCTCGAAGACGAGCGGTCCGTCCGGCGTTCGGAGGTCCAGACCGGGGAGCGTCGTTCGGTGGGGGCGCCCGCCGTCGAGGCGGTAGCCGATCAGGTCGCGCTCGCCGTCGATCCACAGGCGCGCGCCGACGGCCGTCCACGAGCGGCTCGGGAGCCGGAAGCTGACGATCCGTCGCGCGCCGGCGACGCCCGGTCGCGTGGGATCCTCTTGTGCTCGGAGCGACCGCGCCGCGCGTTCGATCCGGTCGGTGACGCCGTCGAGGTGGATCGCCGTCCGCGCCGTTCGCCCCTCGTCGATGGCCGGTGTGACCGCCGCCAGGAGCGCGACGGTCAGGAGAACCGCGAGGACGACACGGATCACAGCAGTCGACGGAGGCGGTCGGCGAGCGAGCGGTCCTCGGTCTCGTCTTCGCCCGGCCCATCACCGGATTGCCCACCTCTCGCGGCCGCCGCCGCGAGGGCTGCGTCACTCCGGGCCGTCACCGTTCCGTGCAACGTCTCGTCACGGTCGTGACTTGGCTCGGTGACGACAGCGTCGTGCTCGACCGGGCCCCGACTGGTCGTCGCAGTGGCGTCGTGGTCGGAATCGGGAGCGGTCGCCCTCTCGCCGTCCGTCGGCGCGACTCGCGTCTCGGCTCCCTCGCCGTCGTGTGGGTCGGGAGCCGTGGAGTGGCGCTTCGCCCCGCCGTCCCGGCGGTCGTCTGCTGCCGCCCCGTCTCTCTCCACCCGTCCGTCGTCGGTCGGCGCCTCCGCCGTCTTCTGGAGTTCGGCTTCGAGCCGCTCGACCCGTGCGATGGCGGCGTTCGCCCGCTGTTCGACCGACTCGTCGACTGCCCGGATGCCGCCGGCGAAGCCTCGGAGCGCCTGTACCGCCGCGTCCAGTTCCGCGACCCGGTCGCCGATGTCGTCGACGGTCGCTTCGAGGTCGGCCACCCGTGCCTCCAAACTCGCGGCGTCGGGGAGGCCGTCGGCGGCGTGACCGTCGGTGACCGCGCGTTCGAGTGCGTCGACGCGTTCGTGGAGTCGTCCGTCGTCCATGCCGCGCGGTGGCCCCGCTATCGTACGTAAAATCTCGGTCGCACGCAACGGTGCGTTGAAGGGGACGCACGACACACGTCTGACGCATGAAGTCCGTCCTGATTGGTGTCGGGCAGGCTGGCGGCAAGGTGACCGCCGAGCTGTCCGAGTTCGACTCGCGAAACGGCTTCGGTGCTATCGTCGGCTCGCTCGCCGTCAACAGCGCTCGTTCGGACCTCCAGTCCCTCCCGCTCGACACCGTCCTCATCGGCGGGGCCAAGGTGAACGGCCACGGCGTCGGCGGCGACAACGAACTCGGCACGAAGGTGATGCAGGAGGACATTCAGGAGGTACTGGGCGCAATCGACGGCCGGACGACCGCCGAAGCCGAGGCGATATTCGTCGTCGCGGGGCTCGGCGGCGGCACCGGCAGCGGCGGCGCCCCGTTCCTCGTCCGAGAACTCCAGCAGATTTACGACGTGCCCATCTACGGCCTCGGCATCCTCCCCGGCCGCGACGAGGGCTCGCTCTACCAAGTGAACGCCGGGCGCTCGCTGAAGACGCTGATTCGGGAGGCGGACGCCACGTTGCTCGTCGACAACGACGCGTGGCGTTCCTCCGGCGAGAGCCTCGAATCCGGCTACGAGGCGATCAACGAGCGCATCGCGCAGCGAGTCGGCCTCCTACTCGCTTCGGGCGAAGCCGTCGACGGCGTCGGCGAGTCCGTCGTCGACAGCTCCGAGGTGATCAACACGCTCCGCGGCGGCGGCGTGGCGACGCTCGGCTACGCCGCCGCCGAGGCGTCGTCGGACGCCGCGATGAACGTCAACGTCGTCACGAGTACGACCCGTCGGGCGGTGCGCTCGGGGATGAGCCTGCCGGACACGACGAGCGCGGAACGCGGACTGCTGGTCGCCGCCGGCCGTCCCGAGGCCATCTCCCGCAAGGGCGTCGAACGTGCTCGCTCGTGGCTGGAGACGGAGATCGACACCATGGAGGTGCGCGGCGGCGACTTCCCGATGCGCGAGGATCGCCTCGCCGCGCTCGTCCTCCTCGGCGGCGTGGCCCACTCCGACCGTCTGGAGGGGTTCCTCGAACGCGCGCGCCAGGCGGCGCGCGAGGAGAAAGAGCAGGAGGCGGAGCAGGAGGACGACCGCTCGCTCACGGACGACCGGATCGACGGCCTGCTCTGATCGTCACGGCGACGCTCGACCGTCGTCGAACGCCGACCGACGCGTTCGGCGGCGGTCGCTCGACTGGCTCGACAGCCGCCGTTACTTCGACGTGACCAGACTACCGCCGTCGAAGTCGGTGCGGCCGTAGTCGACCTCCATCAGGTCGAGGATGGTCGGCGCGATGTCGAAGAGGTCCGCCTCGGTAATCGAGACGGCGGGGTCGTCGACGAACAGCGTCGCGTTGTCGAAGCTGTGCATCCCGTTGCGCGGCCCCACGTCGAACACGTCCTCGTGACCCTTGAATCCCGATTTGAGGTCGAAGCCGTGGTTCGGGATGGCGACGAGGTCGGGTGCGATGTCGTCGTGGGCGCCCCGGAAGGCGTCCTCTTTCTCGACGACGCGGGCACACACCTTCTTCCCGTCCGGTCCCTCCAGCGCTTCGAGTTCCGCTTTCAGTTCCGCGCGCGTCTCCTCGTACTCGTCTTCGGGGACGGAACCACGCGGTTCGCGGCCTTCGAGGTTGATGTAGAAGCGGCCGGGGATGAGCGAGTAGGCACGGGACTCCTCGGCGATGTCGGTCAGGTCGTCGTGGTCGTCGTCTTCGAAGGAGAGCCAGCCCTCCTCCTGTAGCCACGCGTTGCAGTGGACCTCGTAGTCGAGCGACGTGAACCCGTGGTCGCTGGCGACGACGAGCGTCACGTCGTCGGCGAGCATGTCCCGAATCCGGCCGACGTAGTCGTCGACCTTGCGGTAGAAGTCCATGAACGCGTCCTTGTTCTCGCCGTCGCGCTCGTAGTCCTTGAACAGGAAGTGGTTGACCCGGTCGGTCGTCATGAAGACGCCGAAAAACAGGTCCCAGTCGTCCTGTTGGAGGTAATGCGAGAAGGCCTCGAAACGGGTGTCGAGCGTCTCGTGGGCGTCCTCGACGAAGTCGCTCTTGTCCTCCTTGTGCCCGAGTTTCGCGTTCACGTCGATGGCGTAGTCAATCGACTGCAGGTAGTCTCGGAGTTCGTCGGGGTGGGCGGCCTTGTCGACGCCGGGCGAGAGGAAGCCCGACACCATCCGCTGGACGTTGCGCTGCGGTGGGAACGTGACGGGGACGTTCATCACCGTCGCGGTCCGGTCGGCCTCCTCCAGACGGTCCCACAGCCGTGGCGCCTGCACGTCCTGCCCCATCGGAACGTAGGTGTCGTAGGAGCCGACTTCGCGATCCTGAAAGCCGTAGACCCCGGTCTCGCCGGGATTGACGCCGGTCGTGAGCGCCGGCCAGCACGCGCTCGACTCCGGCGGGACGATGCTGTCGATGGCACCCGCACTCCCTTCCTCGGCGAGCGCCGCGAAGTTCGGAAACTCCTCGGGATGGTCCGCGAGGAGACTGAACGGCACCCCGTCGATGCCGACGAACGCGACGCGCGGGTGGTCCTCTCCGCGCAGCCGATCGAACAGACCCATACCCCCGCATACCCGGGACGCCAATAAGTATCTTCGTTTCCCGACGGATACGGACGATTTCGACGACGCGTGTTTCCGGTGTTAGGCGACCGTACCTCGCGGTCCGCCTTCGGGGGTCGTTTGCCTCGTTCGATCCGCAAAAATCGGCCGACGGGAGCGTGTTAACCGCGCGTACCAAACCCCCTATTACCGATTCGGCCTACCTCTCTCCTATGAGCACGAGTGCCGCGAGCAACGATCTCAACGAGAAACAGCGTCGAATCCTCGGCTATCTCCGCGAACACGCCACGACGCAGACGTACTTCAAGTCCCGACTCATCGCGCAGGAACTCGGTATGACCGCCAAAGAGGTAGGGGCAAACATGACCGCGATCCGAACGGGAGAGTTCGACGTGGACGTGGAGAAGTGGGGCTACTCGTCGGGGACGACGTGGAAAGTCGATATCGACGCTCAGGGGTCGTAGCTGACGAGCGACGCCGCGTCCGCCGCGAACGCTCGCGTTTCGGCGTCGAAGGAGTCGGCGTAGCGCACGAGGAGCGTGATAATCGTCTCGGGGCGGGAGACGGCGTAGCCGTCCGTCCGGTCGAGCAGTCCCGCCTCCTCCAGCTGGGAGGCGTACGAACTCACCGTCGCCCGCGACACGTCGAGCGCGCTCGCGATGTCGCTCCCCGTCGCGGCCGGGTGGCGCAGGAGCGTCGTGAGCATCCCTCGCGGCGTCTCTCGGCGCAGGTAGCCGAGCGCCACCTGCTCGAACGTCGAGAAACGGTCGGCGACGAAGAATCGGCGGTAGTCGCCGTCGCGGCGCGACACGAGCGCACCGTCGTCCAGCAGGCGTCGGAGGTGGTGTTGGGTCTCGCCGGTGCCGAGCTTCAGGTCGTCGCGGAGCTTCGAGAAGTGAGCGCCGGGCGTCGTGCTCACGTAGCCGAGGATGGCGTCACGGGTGTCGCTGCGGTCCGTCGCGGCCCGTGCCTCGCCGGCGCTCAGCCCGGCGAGCGGCGTCGCCGCTCCCAGTGCGGCGAAGCGTCGTAACGTCGCCCGCTTCTCGGCGTCGACCCCCCGGTCCCCATCCGGCATTTACGTCCCTATTGTCGCGTCGCCCCGGCAAAAGCGTGTCGCCGACCCTCGGCCTACTCGGATTCCGTTTCCGACTCCGGTTCGCCCGCCGATTCGGGGCTCATCGTTCGGTCCGCATCGGCGTCCTGAACGACTTCGTCGGCACTCTTGATGCTGGTTCCCGACCCCGACTTGATCGCTTCCGCCTCCTGTTCGAGTTCCTCGATGTCCATCTCGGCGGCTTCGTCGATCTGACCGATGATCTCCTCGATGTCGTCGAGGCCGATCAACTCGCGGGTCTCGTCGTCGAACCCGAGCGAGTCGAGCCCTTCCATGTCCTGCACGTCGCTCCCGGTCAACTGCTTGCCGTACCGGCCGACGAGCGACGTGAGTTCCTGCGGGAGGACGAACGTCGTCGACTCGCCCTGTCCGATGCGTTCGAGCGTCTCCATCCCCTTGTCGATGATGGCTCGTTCGCCCATCGACTCCGCGGACTTCGCGCGCAGGACCGTCGAGATGGCGTCACCCTGCGCTTCGAGGATCTGGCTCTGCTTTTCACCCTGTGCGCGGATGATGTTCGACTGCTTCTCACCCTGTGCCTTCTCGACGGCGCTCCGCCGTTCACCCTGCGCTTCGAGGATCATCGCCCGGCGGCGACGCTCCGCGGAGGTCTGTTGCTCCATCGCCTGCTGCACGTCTTGGGAGGGGTTGACCTCGCGCACCTCGACGGATTCGACCCGGACGCCCCACTCGTCGGTCGGTTCGTCGAGTTCCTTCCGGATGCGGGCGTTGATCTCCTGTCGCTTGTTCAGGGTGTCGTCGAGTTCCATGTCGCCGAGGACGGCCCGCAGGGTGGTTTGGGCGAGGTTCGACACCGCCATCTTGTAGTTGTCGACTTCGAGGAACGCCTTCCGGGCGTCCATCACCTTGATGTAGACGACGGCGTCGGCGGTGACCGGCGAGTTGTCGCGCGTGATCGCCTCCTGTCGCGGCACGTCGAGTGTCTGTGTCCGCATGTCGAAGGCGTACGTCCGCGAGACGAACGGGGGGATGAACGTGATGCCCGGTTCGAGCAGGCGGCGGTACTCCCCGAAGACCGTCAGCGCCTTCTTCTCGTAGGCGTCCACGATCTCGACCATCTGGTACACCGTCACGATGGCGAGGATGAGGACGAGGATGCCGACGATCAGCGGTCCGAGGCCGAGGCCGAGTTGGAGAACGGGGGCCATAGCGGGGGTTAGGGAGTGGTTGGCAAAAGGGTTCGCCCGCCGACGAACAATCCCCTACTCGTCGACTTCCTCGACCCGCTTGCCCGTCGCCTGCGGAATCACCCGGCGCTCCGCGTTCTCCCACTCCCGGTCGAGTTCGGCGCCCGCGAACAGGCGGTCGAGAAACACCGCCAGCGCCGCCACCTCGGAGTGGGGCTGGTTCGTCACGCCCACGTTCCAGTCGGCACGGTCGTACACCTCGAAGTCGACTTTCCCGGCGCCGACGACGAGGAGGAGCGGCTCGGACCGGTGGCGCTCCCGAATCGTCGGCGTCACGTCCTCGACCGGCTCGCCGTACATCGTGAGGTGGACGACGGCGCCCTCCCAGTCGTGCAGGAGGGGGCGGTACGAGTCGGTGACGGTCACGTCGAACGGCCCGCCGAAGCGGTCGGTGATGTCGTCGACCGTCTCTCGGGCCTGCGTGGCCTCGCCGACGAGGACCGCCCGGTCGGCGCCGAGCGCCCGCGCCGTCAGGGCGACGTGGGTCGTCATGCGGTCGTCGCGGCCGGGTCGATGCCCGAGTCGCAACACGACGACCTCCGGAGTGTCTTGCATGGGCGGGGAGAGACGGCCGAGGAGGTAACGGCTTTCGGAACCGACCGGAAGGCACTTGCGCGGGCCGGTGGACGGGTGGATATGAACCTCACCGACCGGCGAGTGGTGATAACCGGCGGCGCGGGCCTCATCGGCTCGCATCTCGCGGCGCAGCTCCTCCCCGACAACGAGGTGGTCGTCGCCGACGACCTCTCGAAGGGCGAGGCCGACCGCATCCCCGACGGCGCCGAACTCGTCGTCGCGGACGTGACCGATCCCGACGACGTGGCCGACGTGGTGACGCCCGAGACGGACCTCGTCTGCCACCTCGCCGCCTACACCGACACCAACTACGCCGACCCCCGGCAGTTGTTCGAGGAGAACACCGAGATGACCTACAACCTCCTCGAACGCGCCGACGAGGTGGGCGTCGACGGGTTCGTCTTCACCTCCTCCTCGACCGTCTACGGCGAGGCGCCGCGCCCGACGCCCGAAGACTACGCACCTCTCGAACCCATCAGCGAGTACGGTGCGAGCAAACTCGCCGACGAGGGGCTGGTGTCGACCTACGCCCACTCCTACGGGCTGCAGGCGTGGACGTTCCGCTTCGCCAACATCGTCGGCCCTTACCAGCGCGGCAACGTCGTCCCCGACTTCATCGAGAAACTGTGCGACGATCCGGAGACGCTCACCATCCTCGGTGACGGCCGGCAGGAGAAGTCCTACCTCCACGTCGAGGACTGCGTCGACGCCATCTGTCACGCGGTCGAACACGCCGACGCGAGGCTGAACACGTACAACCTCGGATCGCGGACGACCACCTCCGTCAACCGCATCGCCGACATCGTGAGCGAGGAGATGGGGCTCGATCCGGACTACGAGTACACGGGCGGCGACCGCGGGTGGACGGGCGACGTGCCGAAGATGCGCCTCTCCATCGAGAAACTGTCGGCGCTGGGGTGGGAGCCGCCGGAGTCGAGCGACGACGCCGTCCGCCGGGCGACTCGGCAGCTGATCGACGAACTCGTATAGGTATCCCTTTACTCGGCGCCCCCGTTGCATCGGGCGTGCAGATCGTCGGCTACGACGCGGGTGGTGCGGACGGCGACGCGGCCGGTCTCCTCGTGAGCGACGGGCAGGCGACCGACACGGACGCCCGGCGAGCCACCCGCACCGTCGAGTACGTCGCACTCGATCCGGGCACGGACCTCGCCTACCGCCTCGGCGACCGCCACTGCGCGGGCGTCATTACCGACGAGGGCCACCGCCCCTGCGACGCCGACGCCGCCCCGCACTGCGTGGACCACACCTCGACGTGGGTCTGTGCCCGCTGTACGGGCACCTGCCTCAAAGACGAGAAAGACTGCTTCGACGACCACGCCATCTATCTGGCGGCGTTCGCGCCGGATACGTTCAAGGTCGGAGTCACGAAGGCGTGGCGGCTAGAGACGCGCCTCCGCGAACAGGGTGCGGACCGCGGCGCCCACGTCCGCACCGTCGACGACGGCGAGATTGCTCGCGACATCGAGGCCGAACTGGCGACGGAGATTCCGGACCGAGTGCGCGTCCCCGAGAAACTGGCGGGGCTCGGCCGGTCGGTCGACGACGCGGCGTGGACGGCCTTGCTCGACGACTTCGATCCCATCGAGACGTTCGCGTTCGACTACGGTCTCGACCTCTCGGAGCGGCCGGTGGCGGAGACGCTGGCGACCGGAACGGTCCGCGGGACGAAGGGTCGGCTGCTCGTCCTCGATCACGCCGGGAGCACCTACGCCGTCGATATGCGGGACCTCGTGGGCTACGAGGTGATCGACGGCGGGACCGACCGGCGCCTCCAGTCGAGTCTGGGCGCGTTCGGGTAGTCGCTTTCAGGCGCGCTCCCACGACGGCGCGTCGTCGAGCGCGGGCCGCACGTCGTGCAGATCCATCAGTGCGGCACCGTAGAATCGCTCGCGGCCGACGGGCGTCCGGAGGCGAATCACGACCGTCTCGCCCGTCACCCGAAAGAGGGAGAGGGACCGCGCGGACGCCACGTGCTCCCACCGACCGAGCCGCGCCGACTCCGCGTCGTCGACGACGCGGGAGCCGAGTTCCCAGCTCAACCGGCTCAGGGGGGAGAGATCGAACGGCACGACGCCGGGGAGCGTCGTCCCGCTGTCGCAAGGGTCACGGGTAGCCATACCACACCTCGCTATCCGTCGGTAAAAAACGTCTCCGATTCGACTGCACTCCGGAGACGACAACCCTTTTCGGCGTGGGTTGCGAACCCGCACCCATGGCAGACGACGACACCGGCGACGACGCTCCGGCAGAGGGTGGCGAGGAAGCCGAAGGCGAGAGCGGCGGCGAGGAGAAATCCTTCCGCGAGCGCGTGGAGGAGATTCGCGAGCGCCGCGCCGAGGAGCGCGAGGAGGGCGAGCGCCCCGACCCCGAGGAGATGATGGGCGGCGAGGGCGGCAACCCCTTCGCGCAGATGATGAGCGGCATGATGGGCGGCGGCCCCGGCGGCATGGGTGGCGGCCCGCCGGGCATGGGCGGTGGCGGCCCGCCGGGCATGGGCGGCGGCCCCGGTGGCCGCGGCGAGGAGGAGTCGGTCGGCAACGAAGAACTCGTCCGCGAGGTGCGACAGCTCCGCGACGAGGTGCGCGACGTGACCCGACAGCTCCAGCGGATCGCGCAGGCGCTCGAAGACGATTAATTAGCTCACTCGCTCGTACACGTTCGCGAGCCGGTCGACCGCCCGGTCGACGCCGTGTCGCTCCCGGCGGTCGAGACACGACGTTCTGAGTTCGTCACGTTCGTCTAGCGTCCGCCGTATCGCCCCTCGGAGCGACGCGATGTCCCCCGTCTCGAAGTGATAGCCCGTGACGCCGTCCTCGACGGTGTCGGCGAGGGCGCCGTCGTTCGCGCCCACGACGGGCGTGCCGCAGGCGTTGGCTTCGAGGGCGACGAGGCCCTGCGTCTCGACTGGACTCGGGAAGACGAAGGCGTCGAGCGCGCTGTAGAAGGCGGGCAGTTCCTCGCGGTCGAGGAAGCCGAGGAAGCGGGCGTCGACGCCGCGCTCGCTCGCCCGTCGTTCCAGTTCCTCGCGAGCGGGGCCGTCGCCGCCGAAGACGACGGTCGCGTCGAGGTCGGCGGCGGCGTCGACGAGGTCACGGAGGCGCTTCTCGTAGCCGTGGCGCCCGGTGTAGCCGACGAGCGTGTCGGCGTCGTCGAGGCCGTGGCGCGCGCGGAACGACGCGGCGTCGACGGGGCGGAACCGCTCCGTGTCGATGCCGTTCGGGATGACGGTCACGGGCGTCGAGACGCCCACCTCGTCGGTGAGGTGGGCGGCGGTGGCTTCGCTCGGCGCGAGGACGGCGTCAGCGTGGTCGAGGAACCACCGCTCGTAGCCCTCGCTCACGCGTTCGACGACGGCTTCGACGCCCTCGCCGGGTGCCACGTAGTCGGCGTACTCCGCGGTCGGCGTGTGGTAGGAGGCGACGAAGGGACAGTCGCGCTGGCGGGCCAGCCGCAGCCCCGCGAGCCCGACGGCGAAGGGCGTGTGCGCGTGAACGATATCCGCGTTTCGGACGCGGCGTGGAATCCACGGGATGCCGAGCCGGAAGCCGGGGTAGAAGGGAAACGGGAGGCTCCGGACCGGGTACTCGCCGGCACGGGCGGCGTAGCCGTCGGTCCGGGGGTAGACTACGTCCATCCGGCCGCCGCGGTCGGCCCAACAGTCGCGCCAGGCTTTGACCGTGTAGGTGACCCCGTTGACGGTGGGGAGATAGGTGTCGGTGAAGGCGGCGACCGAACGCATTGCCGGCGATTCGGCGAGGAGGGGTTAATCGCTTGTGACTTCGCTCGGGAGGACGCGCCGGTACGCGTCGACGAGTTTCTCCCCCACCCGCTCCAGCGAGTGGTCGCTCGCCGTCTCCTTCGCGTTCTCGCCGAGCCGGTGGCGTAAGTCGGGGTCGGCGGCCAGTCGGTCCAGCGCCTCGCGGAACTCCGCCCGCGTCTCACACTTCAGGCAGTCGTGGCCGTCGGTGTAGAACTCCTCGAAGACCGGGATGTCACGGAGTACGACGGGTTTCCCGCAGGCCATCGCCTCCAGCACGGCGATGCCCTGATTCTCCGCCTTGGTGGGGAAACAGTACACGTCGCCAGCGGCGAAGGCGCCACGCTTGTCGTCGACCCAGCCGGTGAAGGTGACGTTCTCGGGGGGATCCTGTGTCCAGCGACGAACCGTCTCGGAGGCCTGTGGCCCCGAGTCGTAGGGGCCGAACCACGCGAACTCGTAGTCCGTCTCCTCGGCGAGTCGACAGAACGTGGTGAGGCCCTTCCGCTCGAAGACGTTGCCGACGGAGAACACTACCAATCCACTGAGGTCGAACCGGTCGCGGTACGCCTCGCGCAGGTCCTCGAAGCCCGCCAGCGAGGCGGTGTCGACGCCGTTGGTGATGGGCTGGATCGGCGCGTCGACCGGGTAGGATTCGAGGGTGCGCTTCGTGTACGCGCTCGGACAGAGGACGAGGTCGGCCTGCGAGTAGAACCAGCGCAGATACCGGCGGAGCGGCCCGGCGAGGTGCGTCGAGCCCCGGAAGCTCTCGGCGAAGTCTTCCGCCGTGACGTGTGCGTGGAGGATCAGGGGCGTCTCCGTCCGCATGGCGTGGCGAGCCACCGCGACGGTCCCCGGTCCGATCATGTTGCAGTGGGCCACGTCGTACTCGCGGAAAGCGCCGCGGCCCCGGAGCGTGGTGGTGGCCGCACGGCCCAGCGAACCCCCTCGCCACGGCGACGTACAGACGGACACGTTGGTCGTCGCCAGCGCGGCGCGTTGCTGGTCGGCGGCGGTGCCGATACCGCTCCGGTCGAGCCGACTCTCCAGTTCGAGGTAGTTCAACACCCGCACGGGCGGCGATTGACCGGTGACGCTCTTGACGCTACCGATACCGTGTCCCCCACTCGCCGCGACGCGGTGTCGGAAGGCCTTTGCCACCCGCCGATCCGGTTCCACCATGGGCATCCCCGCGGAGCGCATCGACCGACTGGCGGCGCTCGCACGCGCCGCCGTCGACGAGGGTGACGAGGACCGGGCCCGGGAGTACGTCCGCCTCGCCCGCCGGATCGCCGAGCGCAATCGGCTCACGCTCCCCCGCACCTTCCGGCGGTTCACCTGCGACGCCTGTGACGCTTACCTCCGCCCGGGGCGGAACGCCCGTGTCCGGCTGCAGGACGGCCACGTCGTCGTCCGCTGTGACTGCGGCGAGACGGCGCGCTATCCGTACGAGTGATCGTCGGCCGATGCCTCGCTCTGCCGCTTCGCGACGCTTATTATAAACTTTCAAACCGATTCGGTGCAAGGAACACCTATGGATACGCAAGCGCTGCGCAAGCGGGCCCACGACCTCGACGTGACGGTCTGGGTCGGCAAGAGCGGGGTGGACGCGGTCGTCGGCGAGTGTGACGACCAGCTGAAGGATCGGGAGCTTGTGAAGGTGAAGTTCCTGCGCTCGGCCCGTGGCGGGACGGACGTGGCGTCGCTGGCGGCCGATCTGGCCGAGCGGGTGGACGCGCAGGTGGTCGAAACCCGCGGCAACACGGCTGTTCTCTACCGATGAGCGGCGTTCTACTCCAGACTGGAGAGGCGGGGAGCGAAGCCCAGGCACAGGGCGGCGCACTCGCACGCTTTCTCGCGAACAACGGCGTCCCGTACGCCGACGCCATCGGCTCGGCCATCTCCTTCGTCGTCGCGCTGCTGGCCGTCTACGTCGTCGGTCGGGCGGTCGTCATCCCGCTCGTCGACCGCGTACTCGACGCCCGCGGGCTGGAGGTGCACGCCCGCAAACCCCTGCGGAAGCTCACGCTGGCCATCGTGGTCTTCGTCGGTATCGCCGTCGCGTTCGGCTTCGCTGGCTACGGCAACTTCTTGCAGTCGCTCGCCACCGTCGCCGCGGCGGCGACGCTCGCCATCGGCTTCGCGATGCAGAACGTCATCGCCAACTTCGTCGCCGGCATCTTCATCTTCACCGACAAGCCCTTTCGCATCGGCGACTGGATCGAGTGGGACGGCAACTCGGGCATCGTCGAGGACATCAGCTTCCGCGTGACGCGGGTCCGTACCTTCGACAACGAACTGCTGACCGTCCCCAACTCCGAACTCACCGACGGCGTGATCAAGAACCCGGTCGCGAAGAAACAGCTCCGACTGCAAGTTCCGTTCGGCATCGGCTACGACGACGACATCGAGCGGGCGAACGAGATCATTCTGGAGGAGGCCCACGCCCACCCGGAGATTCTCGACGACCCCGAACCCTCGGTCCGCTTGACCGAACTCGGTGACTCGTCGGTCGTGCTCAAATCCCGCGTCTGGATCGACGATCCGAGTCGGTCGGACTTCGTCAAGACGCGTGGGGAGTACGTCACTGCAGTGAAAGAGCGGTTCGACGAGGAGGGAATCGACATCCCGTACCCGAACCGGACACTCGAAGGCTCGCTGGAGATCAGCGGCGTCACGGCCGAGGACGTCGTGGGCGACTAGAGTTCGATCCGTTCGACCAGCCCGCTCTCCTCTTTCGTGTTGATCGCGACGATGCGGACGTACTCTTCCAGCGTCGAATCCTCCAGTTTCGCCTTCAGCAGGTTGTCGACCTGATAGACGCCGGCGGCGTTCACCATCTCGATTTCGACGAGCACCGGCGCGTCCTCGCCTTCCTCTAACGTGACATCGCGGATCGCCTGACTCGACAGGGTGTTGATGCCGCGGCCTCCCTTCTCGTAGGGGATGCGAGAGCGCCCCCGCTCCATGTCGAGGGCGTCGGCGACGCGGATGACGCCCGCCTCGCGAGTCAGCGGGTCCTCCTCCGTGTGGTGACAGAGGATAGCGTGGAGCGTCTCGGCTTTCACCCGGACTGCGTCGGGCGTGTCGTACCACTCGGTGAGGAGACGGTCGAGGATGTCCGACGCCAGCGGGATGGAGTAGTAGGCGTGGTGGTCGCGGTGGACGACGTGGCCCACGTCGTGGAGGGTGGCGGCGAGGGCGACGATGACCGGTTCGTCCGCCTCGTCGAGGCCCTGATCTGTGGCGCCGTTGAACGTCACGTCGGCACGTTTCAGCAGTTCGTACAGGCGAAGCGCGCGGTTGCGAACGATGCCGATGTGTTTCGGGCCGTGGTCGTTGTACCCCTTGCGCGTGACAGCGTTGACGTTCTGGGCTTCGAGGTACGTCTGCACCTCGGGATCCTCGGTCAGCGTCGACAACACCCGGTTCAGCTTCTCGTCGGGGAAGGCGTGGGGGGCGTCGGGGTCGTACACGCGGCCGTCGGCGGCGTCGTCAGTGCTCATACGAATCGTTGGCCGCCGGCGGAAAAAAGCCCGCTGGCTTGCGTTCAGGTCGATACGTCGGTCGCCGCCTCGCGTACCGCGTCGTAATCCGGCTCCCGTTTCGGGTTGTCGGCGATCCACCGGTAGGTGATACGCCCGTCGCCGTCGACGACGAACACGGCGCGTTTGGCCACGCGGATTCCTTGGGGTTCCCACGACTCGCCGACCCCGTAGGCGTCGATCAGTTCCCGTCGCTCGTCGCTGATGAGTCCGAAGTTCAGGTCGTTCTGTCGGCGGAACTCGTTGAGCGTGTAGGGGAGGTCGACGCTGACGCCGTACACCGTACCGCCGACGTCCTCGAAGTTCGCCAGACGGTCGCGGAACGTGCACATCTCGGTCGTGCAGGTGGTCGTGAACGCTGCCGGGAAGAAGGCGAGGACGATGGGTGCCTCGTCGAGGTGGTCCGACAGCGTAAACGCCTCGACGTCGCCGTTCGCGAGCGGAGCGGTGAAGTCGGGTGCCTCGTCGCCGATGTCGACCATACTCGCCGTTCGGCCGACGGCGGTATACGCTTGTGGGTTCCGGTCGATCCGTCGGTGAACCGTCTACCGGTGGGGCCGACCGGTAGTCGAGAACAGCAAAAAGCCTATAATTGCGAACAGGCTAGCGAGAGGTAGTGATGCAAAACGCAATCGTGCCACTGTTCCCCGGGCTGCCCGGCGGGCCGGAGCTGCTCATCGTGCTCTTCGTCCTCGTCCTGCTGTTCGGGGCGAACAAGATCCCCAAGCTGGCCCGCTCGACCGGCCAGGCCATGGGTGAGTTCAAACGCGGCCGCGAGGAGATCGAGGAGGAACTGAAGGAGGGCGCCGAGGAGTCGAGTTCGAATGCTGAGACGACCGACACCTCGACGACGGACACGTCGACTGCCGACACCTCGACGACGGACACGTCGACTGCCGAAACCGAAAAGACCAGCTGATTCTCCCTTCCTCCCGCTTTTCCCCCCGGCGAGCGGCGGCGCCACCCGCCAACACGCCGTCCCGGCCGCGCGACGCGGATGCGCCGCCGGCACCCGGCGTCACGGACGTGTGCACTGCCTCGGGGAGACGCGCGGCTCCGTGGATGCCGTCTTGAAGGGGCCACGTTCGCGCTCGGTGCCCGAGAAGCCGCGCCGCTGCTGTGGATGCGGAGTCGGTAAAACTGATCTCGTCAGTTCACTGCGGCTCGCAGGGCAGCATGTCCTGCGAGTAGTCCTGATCGCCCACGACGACGGCCGCACAGCCGCCGATGTGGCCGAAGTCGTAGTCACACTTGTACTCGTAGACGCCCGGTTCGGGGAAGTAATGCGTCACCGGCTCGCCGCCGAGGTCCTCGTCCATCTCCCAGTCCGAGGCGATTTCCGGGTTCCACGCCTGCCGACCGCTCTCGGAGGCCGAGGGATACATCGACGTGACGCTGTGTGAACTGAGGCTCTCCGTGGTCCACTTGACGACGGTCCCCGGCTCCACCTCCGCGACCATCGGGATGAACGTCTTGTTCTCGTTGGTGACCGTGAACTCCGGCGCGTCCTCCGGCGGCCCGGACGGCGTCGGCGTCTCCGTCGCCGTCGGTTCCGGCGTCGCCGTCGGCGTGGCCGTCGCCGTCTCGGTCGCCGTCGCCTCGCCACCACCGTTCTCGTCACCCCCGCCACCGGAGCCGCCTGCACAGCCCGCAAGTGAGCCAACGAGTCCAGCAGCGGCCGCGACAATCTTCCTGCGACTGAATGTCATGGTTCGGTCGTGCAAGCGGGTTAGCGATACCCCTTCAAAAAACGTTCGAGATTGGCCCGACCGATTCGTCCAATTATCATCCGTCTAGATCGGCCAACAGAATTTATATTCGTGAACTCCCTGATCCGGTCAATGGCTATCGACGACGCCGAGGGCTCCGATTCCGAGGGGTTCGACGGCGCGACCGCTGTCGGGCTGGATCACGACGCGGTCGACCGTTCGGAGCTCCCCGCGTTGCTCGCGGCCGGCGAGGCGGCGGCGACCCGACTCGACGCGGCCGTCCGGCGGGCGCAGGACGGCACGGCGCCCGTCGTCAAGGATCTCTGGACTTGGGAGGACTACAAGACGGAGTTCTACTACGACGAGGGTGGCAACCCGCCGACCGACGGGCAAGGCGAGCCGGTCCCGTTCGATCCCAGCGACGCTCTCGGCTTCGACCCCGAGAAGACCGAGAACGTGCTCTCCTTTGCCGCCGATCTCGGCGAGGAACTCGACGATGTGGTCGACGAGCGAACGGTCGACGTCGATTCGGATCTGGACGAGGACGCCTTCTTTCGCACCGAGTTCGGCACCACTACGGTCACCAACCGCTACGATCTGGAGAAGACGGTGCCGCTGGAGAAGAAGACACATTTCGAGGAAATCGACCGCTACTGGGTGAACAAACCGTACGCCTACGTCGTCATCTTCCAGTCGCGAAAGGAAAACGAGAAGAAATACTACGTGGTCCAGCCCCACACGACGCCCATCGAGGACGACCTGCTCGACTTCCTGCAGGCCAAACTCCAGAACGCGATCAAATACGCGGACGTGGAGGTGGCGGGTGGCCTCGACGAGCGCGAACGGGTGATACAGGACGAGACGTACGCGTTGCTCGAACGGTACGACCTCTACTCGAAGACTTCGGGGAGCGGGTTGCTCGACACCATCGCCAGTCGCGTCGGCGTCGAGGACGCCGATCAGGGCGTCGGCCGCCTCCTCTCGCGACTCGGCTGGCGGCCGGCCCCCGACATCGACGAGAATCTGTCGGGACTCAGCGTCCGCCCCGAACCCGCGCTGATCGAGGAGGACGCCGACCACCTCTCGGAGTATCAGGTCGAGAAGCTGCTCTACTACCTCAAACGCGACTTCATCGGCTACGAGCGCATCGACGGCATCAAACACGACATCAACGTCGAGGACATCTCGTGTGACGGCTACCACTCG
>Ga0207757_100215_pt1 | contig 45229 bp, 50 predicted proteins | sample A23P3SouthBayCA_2_FD_187752 | JGI IMG/M metagenome (GOLD analysis project Ga0207757, IMG submission 187752) | Aerobic enrichment media microbial communities from Eden Landing Ponds, California, USA - A23 P3 (2) (SPAdes) | ecosystem: Environmental > Aquatic > Marine > Unclassified | place...
CGTCGTCGTCGTAGCGCTGCCACAGATCGGATACGTCGGATTCCAGTGTCATATCGTGTCCTCGAAGTCGTACTCGCCGGCCGGGCGGCCGACGAGCCACTCGGCGGCATCGAGCGCCCCGGCAGCGAAGACGCCGCGGGACTCCGCGCGATGCGTGAGCGTCAGTACCTCGTGGTTCCCCGCAAGTAGTAGTTCGTGTTCGCCGGTGATGTCGCCGGCCCGTCGGGCGTGGACGCCCACCTCACCCGCTTCGCGGGGCTGGTCGCCCTCGCGGCCGTGGACGCGGTCGGCGTCGCCGGACGTCGTCCGGTGCTCCTCGCGGACGCCGTCGATGTCGTCCAGAATCGTCAGCGCCGTGCCCGACGGGGCGTCGCGCTTGCGGTTGTGGTGGGTCTCCGTGAGTTCGGCGTCGTAGTCGGGCACCGCGTCGACGGCCTCGCGGATCGCGCGCCGGAGCGCCATCACGCCCCTGGCGAAGTTCGAGGCGCGGAGGACGGGGACCGACTCCGCGGCGGAAGCGAGGACGTCGAGCTGTGCGTCGGCAAAGCCGGTCGTCCCGACGACGGCGGCGACGCCCGCGTCGGCGCAGGCCTCGACGTACCGCGTGCTCGGATCGGGGAGGGTGAAATCGACGAGCACGTCGGGGTCACGCTCCGAGAGCAGGCGGGGGAGGTCGGTCTCGTCCTCGACGTCGTGGCCGGCCACGGGACCGACGGCGGTGCGGTTGACCGCGAGGACGACGTCCATCCCCTCGCGGTCGGTGGCGGCTTCGATCACTTCTCGTCCCATGTGACCGCCGGCGCCCGTGACGGCGACCGCTATCACGGCTCGGCCTCCAGCGGATCGAGGTCGGCGAGGACGGCTTCGAGGTCGGGACGGAGGTCCTCGGAGAGGCGGGTGAGCGGGAGGCGGACGTGGCCGGGACCGTAGCCGCGGATCGCCATCGCCTCGTTGACCGGGATCGGGTTGGTCTCCCAGAACAGGGCGCGCATCAGCGGCCCGAGTTCGTGGTGGCGCTCGCGGGCGTGCTCGAAGTCGCCGTCGAGCGCCGAGTGGACGAGATCGACCGTCCGCTCGGGTTCGATATTGGCGACGACGCTGATCGTGCCGCGCCCGCCCACTGAGAGGATGGGGAGCGTGAGACCGTCGTCGCCCGCGAGGACGGCGAACTCCTCGTCACGGGTGCGCTCGACGATCTCCGAGACCTGATTGAGGTCGCCGCTCGCGGCCTTGTAGCCCACGATGTTGGGATGGGCGGCGAGGTCGACGGTCGTGTCGACGGTGATGTTCTGCCCCGTTCGCCCGGGGACGTTGTAGACGATCTGCGGGAGGTCGATCTCGTCGGCGATGGTCCGGTAGTGTTCGTACATCCCCGCGGGTTCGGGCTTGTTGTAGTACGGCGAGATGAGGAGGAGACCGTCGGCGCCGGCGTCCGCGGAGCGGCGGGACAGCGAGAGGGCCTCGCTGGTGTTGTTCGAGCCGGAGCCGGCGATCACGGGCACGTCGACGGCGTCGACGACTGCCTCGACCACCTCGATGTGTTCGTCGTGGCTGAGCGTCGCGCTCTCGCCGGTGGAGCCGACGGGCACGAGACCGTCGACGCCGGCGTCGGCGAGTCGCCGGGCGTCGGCTCGGAGCGTTTCGAAGTCGATACTGCCGTCCTCGTGGAACGGCGTAGTCATGGCGGGGTAGACCCCGCGGAACTCGGATAGCGTCATTTGGTTCGGATGGGGTATCGGCGCTGTTAGTCGTGTCGGAACGGTTCGGCCGAAAAACGCCCGGGACGGGGTCGCTACGCCCGCCGCGAGCGAGACTACCGGCCGCGTTTCGTCAGAAGGGTCGCGATGCCACGCGCCGCTGGCGAGGGGCGGCCGCCGGCGACGACGCGAGGCGCGTTCACACCGGAAAACGGGGGCGCGTGTCGCTTATACCTTGCGCTCCGTCACACTGCGTGTTCGGGTGGGCCGGCGAGGTTCGACGACGGGTCAGTCCGTCCGGTCGACGGTCAACAGGACGCCCCCGAACAGGAGCAGGAAGGCCACGCCGACCGGGATCGGGACCCCCGGAAATCCGCGAGTGAGGAGCAGATACGTCGCGCCGGCGAACACGGCGCCCGTCCCGAACAGGAGACCGCCGAGGAGGCGAACGGGATCGACGGGCCACGACTCGGCCCACGCTTCGTCGCGGTAGTAGAGCAGCGAGACGACGACGGCCGCCGCGAAGAGGGCGGCGCCGACCGCCCAGACCTGGTAGGCGAGTTCGATGGCCTGTCCACGCTGGAAGGCGATAGCGGAGAGCGGATCGGCGACCGAGACGCCGCGGGCGAGTGACACGCCGAAACTGTACCGGATCTGCAGGAGCGGAAAGCGAACGAACAGCAGCGATCCGCCGCCGACGCCCGGCGAGTACGTCACGTTCCACGGGAGCAGTGCGGACAGCCACGTCAGGAGGACGGCCAATTCGCCGGCGTACTCCGACCGGACCCACATACGCGTGCCGACGCGGGCCAGGAAATAAAACCCACCGGGAGAGCGATTTCCGGGGCGTTACGTTCATACCGTCTGAACGCAAAAGCCCTCGTAGGGAATGAGGCGCGACCACTTCGAGTTGGACGTACACAACGTCGACTGGGTGGAAACCGGGGACCCCCCGGTCGAACCCCAGGTCGTCATCGACTTCAACGGACCGAGAGAGACGCTGACCGAGCGACTGACCGACACGGAGGGTGACCTGCTGGAGGCCTCGGAGACGGACGTCACCTTCCGGCTGCAGAACCCGCTCGACGACCCGAACGCGACGGGTGTCGTCGGCGTCACCGACCGCATCACGGGCGATTTCCTCCTCGAACTCAACGAGGACGCCGACGACGTGTTGCGGTTCGTCCGCGCCGCACGCGAGTACGGTCAGGCCACCGACGACGGCGGTCGCTACAGCGTCGTCATCCGGATCGACGGTGACACCGTCGCCACGTACTCGAAGAGCACGTTCCTCGTCTACGACGCCAACGGGAGCCTCCTGCGCTCGAAGAGCCTCATCCCGTCGGGCGTCGAACTCTAACTTTACGTTCGTCGACGCGTAGGTGGGGGTGTGCGAAACGTCACCGACCGCATCAGTAATCCGTTCGGTATGCAGCCACCCTGCGAGCGGTTCGTCCCCGGATACGGCGACGCCAACGCTCACTTCCACGTGATCGGCGACCATCCCGGCGTCCACGGCGGCATCGAGACGGGCGTTCCATTCACCGACTCGGACGCCGGCCGGCGTCTGCAGCGCACGCTACTCGACGCCGACCTCCTGCGGACGACCGGCGACGAACCCGAGGTGGACAGGACCTACCTCTCCTACCTGCATACCTGCGTCCCGACGGGCGACCCGACCGACGACGACTACGCCGAGATGGAACCCTTCTTCGACGCCGAACTCCGCGCCATCGCCGCGCACGTCCTCCTCCCGGTCGGCGAGCGGCCGATCCGACACGTGCTCGAGACGTGCACGGCCCACGAGACGACCGACCTGGACCCCGGGAGCCTGCACGCGACGGAGTTGCTCGGGAGCGGCTGGCTCGTCATGCCGATCCGCGATCCGACCGCGTGGTCGTCGGACGACGCGAGCACCCTCGTCGACGCCATCGACCGCCTCCGCGAGACCGACTACCGCCGCGAGAGCGACCTCGGACGCTTCGTCGCGGGCAACGATCCCTACCTCGTCCGGTAAACGGTGGCCGTGCGTCCGGCCGACCACACCGAACCACACAGTCACCGCTGACGCCGCTTTAGGAAGACATACAGTCAGTATACGAGTAGATTGTAGAAGATATTGGCTCTATCAACAGATTTTTCAATACATACGTAAATCTAGGAAGCGACGCGGTCGGTCTTCCACCGAACGCGTCACGCATCGCACAGGCATTGCGAGCCAGGTGCTCCTCGCAGTGGCTTGGTCAGTCGAACGGCCACCTCGTGTGGCCCCGTACGTTCTCCGTTCGGGGGACGCCGGTCGCGGCGTCTCCCGTTCGTCCGGAGACCCCATCGGTGTCTCCCGTTCGTCCGGAGACCCCATCGGTGTCTCCCGTTCGTCCGGAGACCCCATCGGCGTCTCCCGTTCGTCCGGAGACCTCGACGAAGACGCATACGAAACCTTGAAACGCGAACCGCCGGTACTGGAAGGTATGGAACTGCGGGTCATCGAGAAGACCGACGAGGAACTCCGCATGGAGGTCGCGGGCGAGGATCACACGTTCATGAACGTACTCAAGGGAGCGCTGCTGGAGACGGCTGGCGTCGCGGCGGCGACCTACGACATGAACCCCGAGCAGTCGGGCGGTCAGACCGACCCCATCCTCTCGGTCAAGACCGAAGCCGGCACCGATCCGCTGGACGCCGTGGGCGACGCCTCCCGTCGCGTGCAGGATCTCACCGACGACTTCATGGCTGCGTTCGACGCCGCCGCGTAGCGTTCTCCGTCACGACCGGCAGGGCGTGGACTCCGATCCCGACGCCCAGCGCCGCGACGCCCACGATCCCCAGCACCGGCAGCGTGCGGTAGGTCCCCGTCACGAGGAAGACGCCGAGGAAGAAGAGATGAAAGAGCAGCGTCGCGGCCACCGCGGTCCGCGCCGGTCGGTCGGCGAACGTGGGCGACCACCCGACGAGCGCGAGCGCCGAGAGGGCGCCGAGACCGATCAGGATGGCGGCACCCAGCGCGACCGACTCGACGTACGTGGTCCAGAGTTCGAGCGCGACGAGCAGGGTCGCGAGCGCGCCGACGAGCGTGCCCCCTCCGAGCGCGACGGGGTTCGCGACGCGACGCCGGAGCAGTTCGAACCACCCGGCAAAGAGAAAGGCCACCGCGAACCACCCGAAGAAGTTGCCGAGCGGGACGCCGAACCACGGTCCCGGCGGTGTCCACGTCCAGAACGGCACCCGGATGGCGATGGCGTCCATCGACAGGTCGACGTGGAGGGCATACAGCGCGACGAAACCCGGGAGCGACGGGAGCGGCACCCCGTAGGCCCGTGCGGTGGTCGTCCCGGCGTAGATAACCGCGGACCAGCCGAAGGCGATAGCCAGCGGCACGCCCAGCACGTCGAGGAGGTACGACTCGGCGGGGTAGGTGTAGGCGCCGAAGGCGACGATGACCAGTTTCTCCAAGATCAGGCCGTAGACGACCGCGGTGGCGTACAGGGTCAGTCCCTCGCGGTCGCCGAGCGCGTCCCACAGGCAGCCGAGCGACGCGAGCACCATCGCGCCGGTAAAGCAGAGGTAGATCGGTTGCACGGATTCGACTGACACCGTCGGTATCAGAGACGAACCGGCACGCCCCGCTCGTCGAGGTACTCTTTCACGTCGCGGATGGAGTACTCGTCGAAGTGGAAAATGGAGGCCGCGAGCGCGGCATCCGCGCCGGCCTCGGTGAACACCTCGTAGGCGTCCTCGGGACCGCCACAGCCCGAAGAGGCGATGACGGGCGTCGAGACGTTCTCACACACCGCGCGGGTGAGCGGGATGTCGTAGCCGTCCTTCGTGCCGTCGGCGTCGATGGAGTTGACGAACAGTTCGCCCGCCCCGCGGGATTCGACCTCGCGGGCCCACTCCACCACGTCGACGCCGGTCCCCTCGCGCCCGCCCTTGATCGTACACTCGAACCAGCAGGATTCGCCGTCCACCTGCTCGTAGTGTTCTCCCCGTTCGTCGAAGCGCCGGCGCGCGTCGACGCTGATGACGATGCACTGACTTCCGAACGCGGTCGCGCCGGCGTCGACGAGGTCGGGGTTCTCGATGGCCGCCGTGTTGATCGACACCTTGTCCGCGCCTGCCCGGAGCGTCTCCTTGATGTCGTCGCGGGTGCGGATGCCACCACCGACGGTCAGGGGGATGAACACCTCGTCGGCCACCTGTTCGACCACGTGGAGCATCGTCTCGCGGCCCTCGGCACTGGCCGTGATGTCGAGGAAGACGAACTCGTCGGCGCCCGCCTCGTTGTACTCGCGGGCCATCTCGACGGGGTCGCCGGTGTACTCCAGGTTCTCGAAGTTGACGCCCGTGTACACCGCTGCGTTACCGTCCTCGTCGACGTCGACGTCGATACAGGGAATGATTCGCTTGGTTACGGCCATCCGTATCGCGGGCTACGCCGGGGGCGGTCAAAAGCCGCCCGGTGTCGGCGATGAGGTGTATTTTTGTACGGCGACGCCCGAGAGCGGATATGGACGACGCACACGCGGACCACGAGCACCACCCCCACGGCGACGAGGAACCGGGACGTGTCACCTCGCCCATGCAGGAGTTCACGACCGGACAGGTCGGCGTCGGCTTCGTCGTCCTGCTCGTCGGTCTCGCCGTCACGTTCGGCCTGCCGCTCCTTCTCTAGCAGGCGGTCTCCCGACGGCGCCTACAACTCCCGGTCGATCACGGCCCGCAGGTCGCGGATCGCTTCGGCGTCGCGCGTGAGTCGCTCGTCGCCGACCGAGAGCTCCAGCCCGGTGTCGGCGGTCGACGCTCCCAGTTCCCGAACGGGGACGTCGCCGGCGGCCGCCCGCACCGCCTCGGGATCGGTCGTCTCGACGACGATCCGTCCCGGCGTCTCGTCGAACAGCGTCGCGACGCTCTCGACGGCCGCGCGAACGCCGGCCTCGCCGACCATCTCCGCGAGCGTCACCGCGAGACCACCGTGGCTCACGTCGTGGGTCGCGAGCGTCGAGTCGAGATCCGCCACCGCCCGGACGGCGTCGATCCCAGCCGCCGGATCGGCGGGCAGGTCGGGGAAGCGGTCGCTGCCGCCCTGCGTCGCGAGATACGTCGACCCGCCGAGCGCGTCGCCGTGCGCGCCGACCTCCAGGAGCGTCCCCTCGCCCGTCACGCCCATCGGCGGCGCGTCGTAGCCCTCGCGGACGCCGATCATCGCCACCGTCGGCGTCGGCGGGATGGGACCGGTCACGGAGTCGTTGTACAGCGAGACGTTGCCGCCGACGACGGGAACCGAGAGGTCCCGACACATCTCCGCGAGCCCGTCGACGATGGCCGAGAAGCCGCCGTAGACGTCCGGATTCTCTGGATTGCCGCCGTTGAGGCAGTCCACCGCGGCGTGGGGGGTCGCCCCCTTCGCCGCGAGGTTGGTCGCGTTCTCCAGCGCGACGGCACGGGCGCCGTCGTAGGGATTCGCGTCCGTCCACGCCGGGATGGCGCCCGCCGAGAGCGCAAGGCCCGTCCCCGCTTCGCGGATCGCCATGATCGCGGCGTCGTCTCCGGGACGGCGCGCCGTCCGCGCCCCGACCTCGTGGTCGTACTGACGGTAGACCCACTCCTTGCTCGCCGTGTTCGGACTGCCGACGACGGCGTCGAACGACGAGTCGAGGTCGGCGTCGGGCAGATCACGACTCGCCTCGGCCGGTTCCTCCTTCGGCAGGTCGTTCATCGGCGCGCCCTCGGCGAGGAAGTGTGCAGGAACGTCCACGACCGTCTCGCGGCCGCCCGCCTCGCCGTCCTCGAACGTGCAGACGTAGTTGCCCTCGGTCACCTCGCCGATGACCGAACAGCCGAGATCGTAGCGGTCGGCGATCTCCTCGACGCGCTGGACGTCGTCGGGGCGCACCTCGTAACACATCCGCTCCTGTGACTCCGCGAGCAGGATCTCCAGTGCCGACATGTTCGGTTCGCGCTGGTGGACGGCGTCGAGTTCGATCCGGGCGCCCAGGCCGCCCTTGGCGACGAGTTCGCTGGACGCGCCACCCAGGCCGGCGGCGCCGAGGTCGCGGGCCGCGCGGATCAGATCCTCGTCGACGAGCGTCTCGTTGGCCTCGATCAGGAGCTTCTCCGTGTAGGGATCGCCCACCTGCACCGCGGGACGGTCCTCCGTCTCGGCGTCCTCGCTCAGGTCCTCGCTGGCGAAGGAGGCCCCGCCGAGACCGTCGCGACCGGTGGCGTTGCCGACGAGGACGAGTTTGTTGCCCGGCGTCTTGGCCTCGGCGGTGACGAGCCGATCCGGCGTGACGAGACCGACGCAGGCGACGTTCACCAGCGGGTTGCCGTCGTAGCCGTCGTGGAACTCGACGCTCCCCCCCACCGTCGGGACGCCGATGGCGTTGCCGTAGTCGGCGATGCCCTCGACGACCCCCTCGAAGAGGTAGCGAGAGTGTTCGCGTTCGAAGCCGCCGAAGTAGAGGGAGTCGGTCAACGCTATCGGGTACGCACCCATCGAGAGGATGTCGCGGACGATGCCGCCGACGCCCGTCGCCGCTCCGTCGTACGGGTCGACGTAGGAGGGGTGGTTGTGGCTCTCGATTCCCATGGCGACGTACGTCTCCTCGCCGTCCGCGTAACTGGGGAGCGAGACGACGGCGGCGTCGTCGCCGGGACCGACGACCACCTGGTCGGCCTCGCTGTCGAACGCCGACAGCAGGGGGCGCGACGACCGGTAGGCGCAGTGTTCGCTCCAGAGGTTCTCGAAGAGCGCCGCCTCGGCGGGCGTGGGGTCCCGCCCGAGTTCGGCGGCGACGAGGTCGTAGTCCGGATCGGACAGGCTCATTCGTTCCCGTCTTTCGCGCTGTGGAGGTAATGTCTTTCCATGTGCCGCCCTCGCGACGGTGCGCGCGACGCTTCGCCGGATCGGCGCGCTTTTCACCGACCGTGCCGACGCTACGCGTGTGTTATCGGTCGAGTTGCACACGCACTCGTCGCTGTCTCACGACGGGCGGGACCCGGTCGATCACCTGCTCGAACAGGCGGAGTCGGTCGGTCTCGACGCCATCGCCGTCACCGACCACGACGAGATCGATGCCAGCCTCGACGCCGTCGAGCAGGCGCCCGACTACGGCCTGATCGGCATCCCCGGTATGGAGATCACCACCAGCGTCGGCCACGTCCTCGCGCTCGGCGTCCGCGAGCGGATTCCCGCCGGCCTCTCCTTCGAGACCACGCTCGACCGCATCCACGCCCAGGGCGGCATCGCCGTCGTCCCCCATCCGTTCCAGGCCTCGCGTCACGGCGTCGCCCCCCACATCTCGGTCGAGACGCTCGCGAGCGCCGACGCCATCGAGGTGTACAACTCCCGCCTCCTCACGGGGCGCTCCAACCGGAAGGCCGAGCGGTTCGCCGCCTTCCACGACCTCCCGATGACCGCCGGGAGCGACGCCCACATCGCCGAGATGGTCGGGCAGGCGATCACCGAGGTCGACGCCGACGAACCCACGGCCGAGGGTATCCTCGACGCCGTCGCCGCGGGGCGGACGAGCGTCGTCGGCCGCCGCACGCCGTGGCGGATCAGCTTCCGACAGGCCGCCGGCGGGGCGAAACGCCGACTCATCCGCGCCCTCGGCGACCTGCTGTGATCCGCGGCGCCGACGCCGAGACGGTCCGACGCGCGCTGGCGTCCGGGGACCCCCTGCCCGGAACGACCGGCTTCGCCGGCGAACTCGACGGGCGACTCGTCCGGGACGTGCTCGGCCGCCAGCCACTCTTCGGCGCGCCCGACGACTGGGGGGTCTCGCCGGGCGACGTCGCGGGCGATCCGGCGCCCGTCCCGGCGGGACACGTCCGCGACGGCGACACGGACCGCCGCGTCTGGTCGCTCCCCGATCCGCCCGTCGCGAGCGACGACGCGGCCGCCGTCGACGCGGTTCGCCGGGCCGTCCGGACGGCCGTCGAGCGCGTCGACGACGCCGCCGTCGCGTTCTCCGGCGGCGTCGACTCCGCGCTCGTCGCCGCGGGCGTCCCCGACGCCCCCTGCTACGTCGTCGGCTTCCCCGACGCACACGACGTGGCCGCGGCGCGAGACGCGGCGGGGGCGATGGACCGGGACCTGGAGGTCGTCGAACTCGACCACGCCGACCTGGAGCGCGCCGTCCCGGAGGTGGTCGCCGCCACCGGCCGGACCAACGCGATGGACGTGAGCATCGCCCTCCCGCTCTACCTGGTCGCGGAGCGGGCCGCCGCGGACGGCTACGACCGCCTCGCGCTGGGACAGGGCGCCGACGAACTGTTCGGCGGCTACGCGAAGGTGGTCGACCCGGCCGACGACGACCGGGTCAGGGCGTCGACGGTCCGCGGCGCCACCCGGGAGGTGACCCGGAGCCTCCCCGACCAGCTGGAACGCGACACGCTGACGCTCCGAGCCGCGGGCGTCGATCCGGTGACGCCGCTGCTCGCGGATCGGGTGATCGAGGCGGCGCTCCCCCTCCCCGGCCACCTCCTCGCCACCGACGACGAGCGGAAGGTCGCCCTCCGGCGCGCGGCCGACGGCTGGCTCCCCGAGTCGGTCGTCGCGGCCGGCAAGAAAGCCGTACAGTACGGCAGTCTGGTGTCGCGGGAACTCGACCGCCTCGCCCGACGGGCGGGATTCAAACGGCGGATGGACCGCCACGTCGACCGCTACGTCGAGTCCCTCGTCGACAGCGACTATCGCGACGGGCGGTGAGTCCCCGCCGCGGCCGTCTCGATGGCCTCGATGCCCAGTTCCCGGACGTCGGGGTCCACGTCGCTCCGGCGAAGCGCCGACTGATCGTACCACGACCACGCCTCGGGTCCCGGTTCGCCCGGCTCGGGATCGATATCGCGGCGCTCGACCGCCGCGTAGTAGACGTGGTCGACGTGCTGGTGGCCCACCTCGTCGCCACAGACGTTCACGTCCGCGAGCATCAGGTGCCGGGGGCGGGGGATGGCCCGCGCGGTGTCGGAGCGCACGTCGTCGTGGTCGGTCAGGAGCGTCGGCTCCAGTCCCGTCTCCTCGCGGGCCTCGCGGAGTGCCGTCTCGTGGGGGAGTTCGCCCCGGTCGACGTGCCCACCCGGCGGGAGACGGATGCCGAGACCGGGATGCTCGTGGAGCGCCGTCGCGCCGTCAGCGACGAGATAGACCGTCGCGGTGAAGTGTCGCGTCGTCTCCATAGGTGGTGTGGGTAGCCGGGGAGTATCGGTTTTCCGACGCGCACCTTTTTGACGGCCGGGGTGGACGTTCTCCTCGGTGCCCTCCACCGTGAGTCACGTACGCATCAGAGACGGTCGAATGGACCGCACCGTCCCCGTCGAGTCGGCCATCGGAACGATAGAGATCGATCTCTCGGGCGAGGAAGCAACGGTCGTCCTTCCGGCGGACGCGTCGGTTCGGATCGAACGGGAGTAGCGACGGTTACGGAACCTGGATCTGCTCTTCGGCTTCGAGCAGTTCGTGGTAGCGGTTGCGGATCGTCACTTCGCTGATGTTGGCGACCTCGCTCACCTCGCTCTGGGTCACCTTCTCGTTGGTGAGGAGGGCGGCGGCGTAGATGGCCGCGGCGGCGAGACCGACGGGGCTCTTGCCGCTGTGGACGCCCTGTTCTTTGGCCGTCTTCAGCAGGTCTCGCGCGCGCCGTTCGGACTCGTCGGAGAGGTCGAGTTCGGAGGCGAAGCGGGGGACGTACTGCTCGGGGTCGGCGGGCTGGATCTCCAGACCGAGTTCGCGGACCACGTAGCGGTACGTCCGGGCGATCTCGTCCTTGTCGACGCGGGAGACGATGGCGATCTCGTCGAGCGAGCGGGGGGTGCCGGCCTGCCGGGCGGCCGCGTAGAGCGCACTCGTGGCGACGCCCTCGATGGAGCGGCCGGGGAGGAGGTCGTCGGCGAGCGCGCGCCGGTAGATGACGGAGGCGGTCTCGCGGACGTTCTCTGGGAGACCGAGCGCGGAGGCCATGCGGTCGATCTCGCCGAGCGCCTGCTTCAGGTTGCGTTCCTTCGAGTCTCGGGTGCGGAAGCGCTCGTTCCAGGTGCGCAGGCGCTGCATCTTCTCGCGCTGTCGCGAGGAGAGCGTCTTCCCGTAGGCGTCCTTGTCCTGCCAGCCGATGTTGGTCGACAGCCCCTTGTCGTGCATCATCTGGGTCGTCGGCGCGCCGACCCGCGACTTCTGGTCTTTCTCCTTGGAGTCGAAGGCGCGCCACTCGGGACCGTGGTCGATCTCGTCTTCCTCGACGACGAGCCCGCAGTCGGCACACACCGTCTCGCCGTGTTCCGTGTCCGTGGCGAGCTGTCCCCCACACTCCGGACAGCGCAACTGCTCGCCTTCCTCCTCGGTACTCTCCGTCTCGTCCTCGCTCTCGCGCGCGCGTGAGCGCTCGGTCGTGTAGCCGCGTACGCTATCGGTCATTGGTGTATCGTGAGCAAAACGGCTCTATACAGTAGATAGCCGAGCGAAGACATTTAAATGTGGCGGACTCCGTTCCACGCCCCCTTCGGACCCGCGGCGACGGCCGACTGTGGGGGGGGTTGATTACGCTGCCCCGCCTCGTCGAAGACGTGAGTGACGATGTTCCGATGACGGTCATCAGCGGTCCGCTGGGCGCCGGGAAGACCACCCTGGTCAACCGGTTGCTGAACGACCCCGGGGACCGACGTATCGCCGTCGTCGTCAACGACATGGGAGCGGTGAACGTCGACGCCGAACTGCTGGACGAGTCCGCGGACGACGGCGTGATCGACCTCTCGAACGGGTGCATCTGCTGTCGGCTACGGGACGACCTCGTGACCGAGGTGACCCGACTGGCCGCGGAACGGTCCTTCGACTACCTCGTCGTCGAAGCCTCGGGAATCAGCGAACCGATTCCCATCGCGCGGACGCTGACGGTCGGAACGGACGAGAACAGGCTTCCGGACCGCTTCCGTCTCGACACGACCGTTTCGGTCGTCGACGCCTACGGGTTCTGGAAGGCGTTCGATCCGGCGGCCTCGCTCCCGGACGCGGCGCCGTCCCCCGAGCGTCCGCTGACGGAGGTGCTCGTCGATCAGATCGAGTTCTGTGACGTACTCCTGTTGAACAAGTGTGATCTGGTCCCGGACGACGAACTCGACGCCGTCGAGGAGGCGGTCCGGGAACTCCAGCCGAGAGCGCACGTCCACCGGACGACCGACTGCGCGGTCGATCCGTCGACGGTGCTCGGGACCGGTCTGTTCGATTTCGAGGCTGCACGGCACGAGCAGGGCTGGAAGCGGACGCTGGCCGCGTCGGAAGCGGGCCACGACCACGACGACCGACCCGCGGCCGCCGCCCACGGCGTCGAGTCGTTCGTCTATCGTCGAGAGCGCCCGTTCGATCCCGGCCGCTTCGACGGCTGGCTCGACGAGTGGGTGGGCGACATCGTCCGCCTGAAGGGGTTCGCGTGGGTGACGAGTCGCCCCGAGACGGTTCTCGGGGTGAGTCAGGCGGGACCGGCCGTTCGGGCCGGACCAATCGGCGAGTGGGGGGCGGACGACCCCGTGACGCGACTCGTGATCATCGGGCGCGATTTGGACGTCGACGCGATAACGGCCGCCCTCGACGGCTGTCTGGCCGACGAGTCGGAGCGGGGCGAATCCGCCGGGACCGACCCCTTCCCCCGGGAGTCCTAGGCGCCGAGACCCACGTCGTCGCGGAGGTCGTCCCACGACTCGTGGAAGCCGTAGGTCGACTCCGACTCGGCGGTCGCGGTCCGGTAGGTCTCGTCGTAGGACAGCAGTTGCGTCCAGCCGTCGTGGAGGCGATAGCTACAGTACTGACACATCGAGTCGAGTAGTCGCGGTGTCCTGATAGGCCTGTCGTCCGACGCCGCGGGAGCCGTTACGGCTCCAGCAGCACCTTCGTCACGCCTTCCTCGCGGTTGTCGAAGGCCTCGTACATCTCGGGGGCCTCGTCGAGCCCGACTCGATGGGAGACCAGCCAACTCGGGTCGGCCCGACCCTCGATGATCAGGTCGCGAAGCTGCCGGTTGTACTCCTTGACGTTACACTGGCCGGTACCGAGAGCCTGGCCCTTCTCGAACAGGAGCCCGAAGTCGATGCCGATTCGGCCTTGCGCGGCCATGTCGTCCGGTGCCCCGGGGTCCTCCGGGACGTAGAGTCCCGGGATGCCGAGTTCGCCGGTTGGTTTGACCGTCCGGATCAAGTTGTTGATGACCACGGCGGGGTTCTCGCGGGCCGGGTCGTACGCGGACCCGCCGTCCTTCCCCGCGTCGACGGCCTGGTAGCCGACCGCGTCGACGCCACAGTCGACGCCGCCGCCGTGGGCGTCCTTGATCTGTTCGACGGGATCGCCCTCCTCGAAGTTGATGGTCGTCGCGTCGCAGTGTTCCTCCGCGAGCGCCAGCCGACTCGGAACCCGGTCGACGACGTAGATGTCGGCGGCGCCCCTGATCTTCGCGCTGTACGCGGCCATCAGGCCGACCGGACCGGCCCCGTAGACCGCCACGGAGTCGCCGGGCTCGAAGTTCGCGAGTTCGATCCCGTGCCACCCGGTGGGGAAGACGTCCGCGAGGAGTGCGAACGCGTCCTCGTGTTCGTCGCCTTTCGGCAACTGGAGCGCGTTGAAGTCGGCGTAGGGAATCCGGAGTTTCTCGGCCTGGCCGCCCATGTACGGTCCCATCGCGACGTAGCCGTAGGCGCCCCCGGCGAATCCGGGGTTGACGTTCGTACAGAATCCGGTCTTCCCGTTCTCGCAGTTCTCGCAGAATCCACAGGCGACGTTGAACGGCGCGACGACCCGGTCACCCACGTCGAGGCTCGAAACCGCGTCGCCGATTTCCGTGACGACGCCGACGTTCTCGTGGCCGAAGACGATGCCCGGTTCCGCGGCCGTCCGTCCCTCGTACATGTGGAGGTCGGAGCCGCAGATACACGACGTCGTGATGTCGATGAGGACGTCGTTGGGATGTTCGATCTCGGGTTCGTCGACCTCGTCGACGGCGACCTCGTGTGGTCCCTTGTAGACCACCGCGTTCATCGACATCGCTAGATCCCTCTGAACTCGTTCCACCGGTCGACGCCGGCTTCCGCGACGTCCATGTCCTGTTCGACGGCGCCGCCGGAGACGCCGAACGCACCGACGACTTCCTCCGACTCGTCGAGCAGCGGATAGCCCCCACCGAAGATGACGATCCGACCTTCGTCGGTCGACTGGAGCCCGTACAGGGAGTTGCCGGGTTCGGAGGGTTCGGCGAGTTCGTGCGTCGGCATATCCAGCGCAGCGGCCGTGTAGGCCTTGTTCCGCGAGATCGAGACGGACGCGAGCCACGCGCCGTCCATCCGATGCTGCGCGACGAGGTTGCCCTCGTCGTTCGCGACGGCTATCACCATCGGGTTGTCGATCTCCTCGGCCCGCTTCTCGGCCGCATCGATCAGTAACTTGGCCGTATCGAGTGTAACAGAATGATTCATTACGATAAGTAATCTCTTCTCCGATTCTATAAGCATTTGCATTTACGTTCCGAGATGCGTCGTTCCGCCAAATTGGGGGAGAACGGCGACCACACATTTTGAGCCAATTACTCACAGAGGCACCCGTGAGCCATTTTCGTGGCGTTTCGCCGTCGCCGATCCCCCGGTCACGTCCGCTCGATGGGCGGCGCCGGGGAGTAAATGAAATTCATTACTATCCGCGTTTATTTCGGATGGGCGGTTATCGCCGGGCGAACCCACGGGTCCGTCGGTAGCTGGGCGCTATTTTTCGGGGTTCCGGCGGCCGGTCGCTCGACGCCCCGAGTCGCCGCTATCGGGAGAAAAGAAGCCCGCGAGAAACCGCGGTCACCCGGTTCCTCACACGAGGCCCGTCGGCGGCGTCGCGCTAGAGATCGAAGTGTTCCGCGGCCGTCTCCATGTCCTTGTCGCCGCGCCCGGAGAGGTTCACGAGGATGCTGTCGTGGTCGCCCGCCTCGGCGAGCTGGATCGCCAGTGCCACCCCGTGACTCGATTCGAGGGCCGGGATGATCCCTTCGGTCTCCGCGAGTTCGCGGAAGGCGGCGAGCGCCTCGTCGTCGGTAATGGCCGTGTACTCGGCCCGTCCGGCCGCCCGGAACATGGCGTGTTCGGGACCGACGCCCGGATAGTCCAGCCCCGCCGACACCGAGTGGACTTCGGTCTCCTCGCCGATCACGCGGGTCTTCATCCCGTGGAGAATCTCGTCTTCGCCCTCGGCGAGCGGGGCGGCGTGTCGGCCGGAGCCTTCGCCCTCGCCGCCACCCTCGGCACCGTAGAAGGCGACGTCGTCGTCGCGGAAGGCGTGAAACAGACCGATTGCGTTCGATCCGCCGCCGACGCACGCCACCGCCGCGTCGGGCAGGGAGCCGGTTCGGTCGAGCATCTGCTGGCGTGCTTCCTCGCCGATGACGGCCTGGAAGTCCCGGACCATCCGGGGGAACGGATCGGGACCGACGACGCTCCCGACGAGGTAGTGGGTATCCTCGATGTTCGCGGCCATGTCTTCGAGGGCGGCGTCGACGGCGTCGGCGAGGCCCGCGCCGCCGCGGGTCACCTCGTTGACCGTCGCCCCCATCAGTCGCATCCGGAAGACGTTCATCTTCTGGCGCTCGACGTCCTTTTTGCCCATGTAGATCTCGGTGTCGAGTCCGAGGAGGGCGCCGGCCATCGCCGTCGCGGTTCCGTGCTGACCGGCGCCGGTCTCCGCGATGAGGCGGGACTTGCCCGCCCGCTTCGCGAGGAGTGCCTGCCCGAGCGTGTTGTTGATCTTGTGCGCGCCGCCGTGGAGCAAGTCCTCTCGCTTGAGGTAGATGTCGGCGCCGTACCGGTCGCTGAGATTGCGGGCGTAGTACACCGGCGTCGGACGCCCGGCGAACGTCTCCAGCAGGTCACGGAGATCGGTCCGGAACGACTCCGTTTTCGCCACGTCGTCGTACGCGTTCGCGAGGTGTTCGAGGGGTTCTTCGAGCGCTTCGGGGACGTGACGACCGCCGTAGTCGTCGAAGGTACCGTCGGCCATAGGATCGGTTGCTCGCCCGGGCCACATAAACGCTACTGGCTGGCGTCGAACGGTGGGATTCGGCGAGCGTGCGGACCGAAACCCTTAGTGCCGGCCCAGAGTTCAACTGGACCATGAGCGAGACGCCGGTCGATCCCGACGAGGTTCGTCACGTCGCCGACCTCGCCCGGATCGACCTCGACGAGGACGAGGTGGACCGGTTCACCGTACAGTTCGCCGACATCCTCTCCTACTTCGACGCCCTCGACGACGTACCCGAGGTCGAGACCGAGGCCGACCTGGTGAACGTCATGCGCGAAGACGAAGTGCGCGAGGGGCTGACACAGGAGGAGGCGCTGCAGAACGCTCCGGCGACCGAGGACGGCTACTTCGAGGGTCCGAGCGTCTCATGAGCCACGACGCGTTCATCACCGAGACGACCATCGAGGGCGCCGACCACGGGCCGCTCGCGGGCCGCACCGTCGCCGTCAAGGACAACATCTCCACCGAGGGCGTCCGGACCACCTGTGGCTCCGCGATGCTCGAAGACTACGTGCCGCCGTACGACGCGACGGTCGTCGAGCGGCTCAAGGCGGCCGGCGCGACGGTCGTCGGCAAGACCAACATGGACGAGTTCGGGATGGGGACGACGACGGAGACGTCGGCGTTCGGCCCGACGAAGAACCCGGTCGACGAGTCGCGGGTGCCCGGCGGATCGTCCGGCGGGAGCGCCGCGGCCGTCGCCGCCGGCGACGCCGATCTGGCCCTCGGGAGCGACACCGGCGGGTCGGTCCGCTGTCCGGCGGCGTTCTGCGGCGTCGTCGGCATCAAGCCCACCTACGGACTGGTCTCCCGGTACGGTCTCGTCGCCTACGCCAACTCGCTGGAACAGATCGGCCCGCTGGCGCCGACCGTCGAGGACGCCGCCGAGTTGCTCGAAGCCATCGCCGGCCCGGACGAGCGCGACGCCACCACGCGCGACGAGGGCGCCGACGCCGACTACGCCGACGCGGCGGACGGCGACGTGGACGGTCTCACCGTCGGCGTCCCGACCGAACTGGTCGAGGGCGCCGACGAGCGCGTCGTCGAGACGTTCGAGGACGCGCTCGCGGACCTCGAAGCGCAGGGCGCCGAGATACGCGAGGTGAGCCTTCCCTCCGTCGAACGCGCCGTCCAGGCGTACTACGTCATCGCCATGTCCGAGGCGTCCTCGAATCTCGCACGCTTCGACGGCGTGCGCTACGGTCCCGACACCGACGGCGAGGGCAACTGGAACGAGGCGTTCGCCCGGGTCCGCGAGGAAGGCTTCGGCGCCGAGGTGAAGCGTCGCATCCTCCTCGGCACCTACGCGCTCTCCGCCGGCTACCACGACAAGTACTACGCGAAGGCCCAGGACGCCCGGGCGTGGCTCAAGCGGGACTTCGACGAGGCGCTCTCGGAGGCGGACGTGCTGGCGTCGCCGACGATGCCGGTCCTCCCGTTCGAACTCGGTGAGAGCCTCGACGACCCCCTCCAGATGTATCTCGCGGACGCCAACACGGTCCCGGTCAACCTCACGAACCTCCCCGCCATCTCCGTCCCCGCGGGACGGGCCGACGGTCTCCCCGTCGGCCTGCAGGTGATCGGCGGCGCGTTCGACGAGCGGACGATCATCCGCGCCGCGAGCGCCGTCGAGTAGTCCGCGGTCCGAGACACCGATCATCGCACAGCGGGGGCGCTCCCGAAGTGACGGACGACTTTGGAACGTATTTTAGACGAAAACAGTGACCGGACCGTCGATAGGGGGTGTGAGGGTCACACGCGAGAGGCGTCCCGATTCGACCGGCGGCGCGTTCCCCCCGGAACCGCGCCGTATCAACTTCCCGAAACGACGCAACGTCGTACCGGTGCCGAATCGAGTCGCCCGTCTCCAACCGGGGGAAGCGATAACATAACGTTACGCCCCGAGTTCTCAACAGTGATATTCGAAGACGACGGGGGAATCACCTCGGCTCAGACCCCGCCGGCAACCCCCTTCCGAATCTTCGCCGCGCGCTTGCGTACCCGGTCGACGTACCGTTCGGCTCGCTCCGGCTTGATACCGTAGTAGGACGCGATCCAGTTGATGTCGCCGTACGACTGGGTGTGGAAGTAGGCACAGAGCGTGTCCCGACCGGCCTGGATGATCGCCGGCGGGACGCCGTCCGCGCCGACTCGCTCCTCGTCGAACCCGTTCACGTCCGGCGTCGGAGACCGACGACCGCCAGCAGACCGACGGCGATCAGCGCGAGGACCGTCGAGAGCGGTCCGGAAGCGGACGTGGCTTCGGCGTCGGCGTCGTCTCCGGTCACCGTCACCGACCCGGACTGCGCAGCCGGGGTGACGGCGCTCCCGTCGTCGGCGTCGAACTGTCGCGGCGAGACGTCGAGGTCGACCGTCGCGGTCAGCGAGACGCGGGGTGTGCGTAGTTCTCCTCGGAGGAAATCATCGTCCCCCAGGGGCTGAGGTCTCCGTAGCAGTCGATTCGCGTCCCGCCGAGGTCGCGGAACGCCTCGGTGTTCGTGAGGTTCATCGCGTCCTCGGTGTCGGCGTGCCACTCGCCGTCCTCGTCCTGGCTGACGAAGACCCGCGAGACGCAGCCGGGGCTGTTCTCCCAGTTGGTGAACAGGTGGCCCTCGGTGCCCCCCTCGTCGGTCGGGACGAACTGGTTGCAGTCGGGGTTGGTTCCGGCGCCGCCGTACTGCGTCCCCGCGAAGTTGTCCTGGGTGATGTCGACTCCGTCGGGCGTCCGCGTCACGCCCAGGCGCTCCTCGCCGCCGTTGCTCGGTTCACGGCCCCGAACGAGGATTTCGTAGTCGCCAGCCGCCGAACGGACCTGCCGCCGTTTCTCCTCGGTGTCCGGAATCCCGCCCTCCTGGAAGTCGTCGTTGTTCCCGTCGAACTCGAACTGGAACCCACTGAAGTAGCCGACCGCCGCGCGACCCCACTTCCCCGGATGTCCTGGTTTGGGTGCTGGAGGCTGTACAGCAGCGATCCGTCCTCGAAGACGAACGGGCCGGTCACCTCGGCGCCGAACGCCGTCGTGGAGAACCGCTTCAGTTCGCCCTCGACGCTCGGCGCGCCAGGGGTGTCGGATTCGGATACGTCGTCGGCACGCGCGACACCCGCCACGCTGGCACCGAGTGCGGCGGCCGTCGACGTCGCCATCAACCGTCGTCGGGGCAGATCGGCCATGCAGGCGAACCGCCGGACGGTCCGATAAAAGACGTTTATATATTGATAAATTAAAGAAATAATATCCGGATCGGCGGGTGTGGTGTGTCACTCACAGTACGACGTCCGAACGGACCACGTCTCCGGAGACCGGCTACTCCCCAGCTAACGACGAAATCGGCGGCGGCGCGAGCCGCCCTACGACCGGTCGTCGCACTCGTCGGTAGCGCGATTCGACATATAAATTCGATCCTCCGATTTTCAGCAGTGATGTTCGTGGGTGCCTGTCGCCGGGACTTCGTCGCCCTCTCGGCGTAGGGATGACCGCCCCGCCGGCTACAGTTTCGGCGTCACTTCGTCGACGACGTTCGCGTCGACGAAGACGACGACGTGGTCGTCGGGTTGGATCACGGTCTCCCCGCGTGGCGTGATGAAGGACTCGCCGCGCGTGACGGCGCCGACGACGACGCCCGCCGGGAGGTCGGGGATCGACTCGTGGATCGGTCGGTTCGCGAGGACGCTCTCGGCGTCGATCTCCACCTCCAGCACTTCGGCGCGGTCGCTCTCGATGATGGCGACGTTCTCCGCGCCGCCGTCGAGGGTGAACCGCGTGATCTCTTCGGCCACCACCTCCCGCGGATTGACGCCCACGTCGACGCCCACGGTCTCGAACAGGTCGACGTACGCGGCGGAGTCGATGATTGCCACGGTCCGGTCGACGCCGAGATGTCGCGCCAGCAGCGAGACGAGAAGGTTCTTCTCGTCGGAGTCGAGGGCGGAGACCACGAAGTCGGCGTCGCCGACGTGTTCACGGTCCAGGAATTCGAGATCGGTGGCGTCGCTCTGCATGACGACCGTCTCCGGGAGCTCCTCGGCGAGATAGCGGGCGCGGTCCGTGTCCTGCTCGATCAGCCGCGGCCGGAAGCCGCGCTCGCCGAGCAGGCGGGCGACCTGGTAGCCGATCTCGCCCCCGCCGACGATGACGACTTCCTCCGCCGTCCCCGGCGGTTCGTCCGGGGCGATGGTGGTCGCGAACTCGCGAACGGCTCCCGGGTTGCCGATCACCACCACCCGGTCACCCTCGGCGAGTATCGAGTCCCCCCGGGCGATCTCGAAGCCGTCGTCCCGGAAGATGGCGGCGAAGGTGAGTTCGTCGAACTGATCCGCTTCGGCGACGGTCTGGTTCGCGACCGGGCTTCCCGGCGGGACTTCGAACTCGGCCGTCTGGACGCGCCCGCCCGAGAAGGAGTCCACGTCGCGAGCGGCCGGGATGCCGACGATTCGGACGATCGATTCGGCGGCTAGCAGGTTCGTACACACCATGAAGTCGACGCCGAACGCGCGTTCGGAGTTCTCCCACGTCCGGAGATACTCCGTGTTCTTCACCCGTGCGATGGTGAAGGCGTCGCACGTGGCACGCGCCGTCCCACAGATGACGATGTTCGTCTCGTCGTCGTCGGTGCTGGCGACGACCATGTCGGCCTCCTCGATGCCCGCCTCTTCGAGCGTCGCCAGCGACGTGCCGTCGCCCTGGACCGGCAGGACGTCGTACGAGTAGGTCAACTCCTCGACCCGGTCGCCGTCCCGATCGACCACGACGATGTCGTGTTCGTCGGCGAGGTCTTCCGCGATGCTCGATCCGACCTGTCCCGCTCCGACGACGATTACGCGCATGCCGGATCGCTCCCGCTACTCATACGCTCCACTCCGAGTGCCCGCCGTTTCACGATTTCGCTTCGGTCGGCCGCGCGTCGGGGTCAGATGCCATCCGGTACCTCGTGGACGACGAGGTCGACCTCCCGGTGCCGTCCCTCGATATCCGCGACGATCCGTCCGACCACCCGTTCGGCCTCCTCGACCAGGATCGGTTTGATCTTGCGGATCACCCAGTCGAAGGAGACGAACCGCGGCAGGTCGAGAATACCCCCACCCACGGAGTCGGGATCGAACTCGACTTCGAGGTGGACGCGAGACGCGGAGTCCGCGTCGTCGGGCAGATGCGGTGGCACGGCGTCGAGCGGATCGACTCGCCAGTCGCCCCGCGCGTCGAAGTCTCGTCTCACCCGCCAGTCGATCCGCGTCGGTGGGTCGACGTCCGTCACTTCGGTGTGGGCGGTGTAGGAGAGCTTCCACCACGCGAAACGCAGGCTGTACCGCGTCCCCGGCGAGCCGTCGCCGTCCACGGTCACGCCGGTCAGGTGCTTCGAGTAGCGGGCGTACCGCGGGAAGTCGACGAGGAAGTCGTACACCTCCGCCGGGGGGAGGCAGACGACCGTGCTGACGTGGATGCGGTCCACGGACGCCCGTAGGACCGGATCGGGGTAAGGGTTCGGGGGTCGGATCGTGACTGCCGATGGTCCCTATTAATATCCTCGCCGCGGAAGGGGGGACGAATGCTGTCCGACACCAACGTCGCCCTCGGCGTCACCGGGAGCATCGCGGCGGTGAAGACGGTGGAACTCGCACACGAACTCCGGCGACGGGGGGCGAGCGTCCGCGCCGTCACGACGCCGAGCGCGGCGGGCATCGTCCATCCCTGGGCGCTCCAGTTCGCGACCGGCCACGCTACAGTGTCGGAGATAACGGGCGCGGTGGAACACGTCGACCTGTGCGGGCGCGAGGGGTGGGCCGACGTCCTCCTGATCGCGCCCGCGACGGCGAACACGGTGGGCAAGGTCGCCGCCGCCGTCGACGATACCCCGGTGACGACGTGTGCGACGACGGCGCTCGGGACCGGCGTGCCGGTCGTGATCGCGCCCGCGATGCACGAACCCATGTACGATCACCCCGGCGTCCTCGACGCTATCGAGCGCGTCGAGTCGTGGGGCGTCGACTTCGTCGACCCGCGGATCGAGGAGGGGAAGGCCAAAATCGCGAGCGAGGAGACCATCGTCACCGCGACCGCGCGGGCGACGACGCCCGCGACGCTCGCCGACCGGCACGTCGTCGTCACCAGCGGCGCGACGACGGAGTCCATCGACCCCGTCCGGGCGCTCTCGAACCGCGCCTCGGGACGCACCGGACGCGCCGTCGCCCGGGCCTGTTACGTCCGCGGCGCGACGGTGACGCTCGTCCACGACGGCCCGGAGGTTCCGTACGCCGACGTCCGGCGGGTCGAGAGCGCCGCGGAGATGCTCGACGCCGCGCGATCCGCGGTCGCGGGCGACGACGGGCGACCCGCGGACGCACTCGTCTCCGCCGCCGCCATCAGCGACTTCACGGTCGAGACGGCCGCCGACAAGATTCGATCAGGCGAGTCGCTCACGCTCGAACTGGTGCCCACGTCGAAGCTCCTCGACACGATCAGGGACGCCCGGCCGGACCTCACGATGGTCGGCTTCAAGGTGGAGACCAGCGGCGACGACGACGCGATGGTCGAGCGTGCGCGTGACCTGCAGGAGCGGGTCGGTCTCGCGTTCGTCGTCGCCAACGACGCCACCGCGATGGGGGGAAGCGAGACGCGCGCGATCCTCGTCCACGAGGAGGACACCGAGACGTACGCGGGGTCGAAAGCCGGGCTGGGCGGCCGAGTCGCGGCCGAACTCGCGACGGCGCTCGACTGATCTCGCGGGGCACGAATTCGTCCGCCGCCGGAGGTGTCACGGGAGCGATGGCTGACGTATAGCAATAGTTATCAGACCAGAACCGAACGCTACGAGTGACAAGAATGAACGGGGGAGCCACCGCTCGGATCGTCGGAGGGAGACCACCGGATGGTGGCTGACCGCGACCACGACGTACTCGTCCCGGTCGGCGACTCGGAGACGCTCCGACGGACGGTCACGTACGCGGTCGAACAGGCCCACGAGACGGCCACCGAGACCGGCACGCCGACGACCGTGCATTTCGTGTTTCCCGCCCGCTGGCGCGTCTTCGAGACGGATCGGTCGGACGTCGAATCGGCGGGATCGCTGCTCGATCGGGTCGTCGTCTGGGCCGAGGAAGATCTGGACGAACTGACCGCCGAGGGCGACCCGACGACCGTCACCTTCGAGTCGGCGACCGTCGGCGGGAGCGAGTACGTCTTCAGCCCCGGCGACTTCGCGGACGTGATCGGCCAGTACGCCGACGCGAACGGCGTCGAACGGATCGTCGTCGATCCGTCCTTTCGCCCCGGCGGGAGCGCGCCGATCCTCCGCTCGTTCGAGGAGGAACTCGCTCGCCGGGGATTCGACGTCCTGGAGGCGCCGGTTACGCGCCGCACCCGGCGTCGACTACCCTTCACCGACATCGGTCTCTCCGAGTTCGCCCTCGTGTTCGCCACCTCGTTCCTGTTCTACCTCGCGCTCGGCGGATGGCACGTCACCGACCCGTACGAACTGGTCACGGGCGTCGCCACGGCCGGCGTCGTCACCCTCACGCTCGCTCGCGTGACGCTCAAAAGCGAACTGCCGGCTCTCCGGCGCGTCGGCTACGCGCTCGGCCGACTGGCGCTGTACACGCCGATCCTGCTGTGGGAGATCGCCAAGGCGAACGTCGCGCTCGCGTACGTGGTGTTGCACCCCAGCCTCCCCATCGACCCGCGGACCGTCGAGTTCGACGCCGCGGTGTGGGGTGACATGCCCGTCACCACGCTCGCCAACTCGATCACGCTGACCCCGGGGACGCTGACCGTCGACGTAGCTCGACAGCACTTCATCGTCCACGCGCTGATTCCGGACGCGGAGACCGACCTCCTCGACGGGAAGCTCGAACGGCTGGTCCGGTTCGTCTTCTACGGCCGGGAGTCGGCACGCATCGCGTCGCCGCGGGAACGACTCGAAGACGAGGAGGGGAGCCAATGACGGCCGGGTCGCTCCTGCTCGCCGCCGCGTCCGGCGGGCCGGACGTGACCGTCTCGCCGACGCTCTCGGCCATCCTGCTCGCCGCCGCCGGCGCCTTCGCCCTCTTCGCGGTCGCCCTGCTCTACCGGGTGGTCCGCGGCCCGACCACGCAGGACCGCATCGTCGCCATCAACGTCGTCGGGACGAACACCGTCATCGTCATCGCCTTGGTGAGCGTCGCCTTCGGCGAGTACGGCTACCTCGACGTCGCGCTGGTGTACGGCCTGCTCAACTTCGTCATGAGCATCGCCGTCTCGAAGTTCACCGTCGAGTGGGGTGGCGTCATATGACGCCGCTCGAACTCCTCGCGGCCGCGCTCGTCGTCGTCGGGACGTTCTTCGGGTTCGTCGCGACCGTCGGGCTGATTCGCCTGCCCGACCTCTACTCCCGTCTCCACGCGGCGTCGAAAAGCGACACGCTCGGCTCGGTGCTGTCGCTCGCGGGCATCGCCGTCGTCCTCGGAGTGAGCACCGAGTCGCTGAAACTGGTCTTCCTGCTCGTCTTCCTGTTCCTGACGAGTCCGACCGCCGCACACGCCATCGCCCGCGCCGCCAAGGAACAGGGCATCGAACCGGTCGGCGAGGGCGACGCCGAGGAGGGCGAGCCGTGAGCCTCTCGCTGCCCGTCGCGGCCGTCCTCCTGTTCATGCTCGGGAGCGCGCTCGCCGCCGCCGCCCTGCGCGACGTCGTCGGGAGCATCGTCGCCTTCGCCGGCTACAGCTTCGGCGTCGCCGCCCTCTGGTCGCTCCTCCGGGCGCCCGACGTGGCCCTCACCGAGGCGGCCGTGGGCGCCGGCATCACGACCGTCCTCTTCTTGCTCACCATCGCCCGCACCAGCGTCTCCCGATCCGAGGCGTTCGAGGGAGTCAGCCTCCGCTCCGCGCTGGCGGTCGTCGCCATCGTCGTCACCGTCGGCGCGACGGTGCCGGCGCTCCCGGCGGTCGGTGATCCCTCGGCGCCGATCGTCCAGGGCGAGGTGAGCCAGTACTACCTCGACAACGCCTACGAACAGACCGGCGTGACGAACGTCGTGACGGCCGTCCTGGTCGGCTACCGCGGGTTCGACACCCTCGGCGAGGCGGCCGTCGTCTTCGCTGCCGGCATCGCGATGTTGCTCGTGCTCCGGCGGGAGGAGTTCGTATGAGCGACCGACCGACCGACGTCGACGAGACCAGCCCCGCCGACGAGACCAGCCCTGCCGACGAGACCAGCCCCGCCGACGAGGGCGACGGCCGACTCTCCCGCCCCGCCGACGAACGCCCGCCGTACGTCGAGAGCACGATCATCATGACGACCGTCCGGGTGATCGCTCCCTTCGTCCTGACGCTGGGCATCTTCGTGATGTTCCACGGCGCGAGTTCGGCCGGCGGGGGCTTCCAGGGCGGCGTCATCGCCGCGACTACCGTCGTCATGCTCGGGTTCGCCTTCGGCATCGAGCCCGTCGCGGCCCACCTGCGGAACGAGCACCTCGCGCTCCTGGTCCTCTCCGGTCTCGGCGCCTTCCTCGCCGTCGGCTTCGGCGCCTACGCCTTCGGGGGCAGTTTCCTCCAGTTCACGCTCTATCCCATCGACCATGGTAGCAAGTACAGCATCGAACTCGTCGAACTCGGCATCGGCGTCGTCGTCTCGGGCGTCATCACTGGTCTCTTTTTCCTGCTCGGCGCCGGCGTCGACGTCGACGTCACCGACTCCGACACGGAGGAGGATCGATAGATGATCGAACTGATCGCCACGAAGTACACGTATCTCGTGGTGGTGGCCCTGCTCGCCATCGGCGCGTACGTCATGATCGAGAGCGACAACTTCGTGAAGAAGATCATCGGCCTGAACGTGTTCCAGACGGGCATCTTCGTCTTCTTCATCTCGGCCGCCTTCCACACGGCCGGCGAGTCGCCGGTCGTCCAGAGCGGCGGCGGTGGCGGTCCCTTCGTCTCTCCCCTGCCGCACGTGCTCATCCTGACGGCCATCGTCGTCGGCGTGAGCCTGACGGCCGTGGCGCTGGGACTCGTCGTCCGCATCTACGAGAGCTACGGCACGATCAACGAGGACACGCTGAAGGAGGTGCTGGCGAATGACTGAGACGCTCGTCGCCTCGCTCGTCGCGATCCCACTCCTCGGCGCCCTGCTCGTCGTCGCGTCCGGACTGGTGTCGGAACGCGGGCCGCCGGTCGTCGCCGCGGCCGTCCTCGCCGTCCAGACGGCGCTCGCGGGGTGGGTCGGCTCCCGCGCGATAGTCGATGGCTCGCTGTCCAACGAAGTCGGCGGGTTCGTCGCCCCCTACGGGATCGAACTCGTCGTCGACGGCCTGTCGGCGGTCGTGGTCGCCCTCGTCGCTGCGGTCTCGCTCGCCGTCCTCGCCTACGCGGTCCGCGACGACCCCGGCGGCACCGCCTTCTACACCGAATACCTCCTGCTCGTCACCGGTCTCTCCGGGATGTGTGTGACCGCCGACGTCTTCAATCTGTACGTGTTCCTCGAAATCTCCGGGCTGGCGACCTACGCGCTGGTCGCGAGCGCCGGGACGGGGCGGTCGGCGGTGGCGGCGCTCAAGTACCTCCTCTTCGGCACCGTCGCCGCCTCGCTGTACCTGCTCGGCGTCGGCTACGCGTTGGTGGCGACGGGGACGCTCAACATGGCCCACCTCGCGGTCGAACTGGCGCGGGTCGGCTACGACTCGCCGCTCGTGCTCGCCTCCTTCGGCTTCATCGTCGTCGGTCTCGCGACCAAGACGGCGTTGTTCCCGCTGCACACCTGGCAGCCGGACGCGTACGACGACTCCCCGGACAGCGTGAGCGCGCTCATCGCCGCGCTCGTCTCGACGGTGGCGGCGTACGCCCTGTTGCGCATCCTGTATACGGTCTACACGCCGGCCTTCTTCGAGGCCGTCCCCGTCGCCCGCGACGCCCTCGTCGCCTTCGCGTGTGTGAGCATCGTCGTCGGGAGCGTCCTCGCCGTGGCCCAGTCCGAGGTCAAGCGGATGCTCGCGTACTCCTCGGTCTCGCAGTACGGACTCGTGGTCGTCGGGCTTGCCATCGGCACCCGGGCCGCGGTGTTCGGCGCAATCGTCCACCTCGTCGGGCACGCGATCATGAAAGGCGGGCTGTTCGTCGCCGCGGGCACGATAGACGATCTGACCGGCGCGACGACCGTCGACGAGTACGCCGGTCTCGCCGACCGCTTCCCCGTCGTCGGCGGCGCGAGCGCCGTCCTCATGCTCGCGATGGTCGGCGTCCCGCCCGCAGTGGGCTTCGCCGGCAAGTGGTACATCGCGCTCGGCGCCGTCCGCGCGGGCACCTGGCCCGTCGCGGTCGTCGTCTTCGCGTCGACGCTCCTGACGCTCGCGTACTTCGCCATCCTCGTCGAACGGATGTTCGTCGCGCCGGCGTCGGCGAGCGTTCAGGCGACGACGGACGGCGGCACCGACGCCGAGGGTGACCGCCCCTCGCGACCGGCGCCCGCACTCGTGGCGCTGATCGTCGGCGCCGCCGTCGTCGCCCTCGTCCTCGGCGTCGCCGTGACCGACCTCCAGACTGCCCTCGAACCGACTCTCGACACGCTCCTCTCATGACCGACATCGCCTCACTCAGACCGGCTCTGGCCGTCGCCGTCGCGGCGGTCGCCGTGGTACCGATCCTCGCCTCCGGCCGTCGGCCGAACGTCCGCGAAGGGTGGACCGTCATCGCGGCGGCGAGCGCGTTCGCCCTCGTCGCCTCGATGCTCCCCGGCGCCCTCGACGGAACGGTCCTCGTCTCCTCGCTCGGGACGCTCGTCGATGGCGTCGAACTCACCCTGCGGGCCGACCCGCTCGGTCTCCTCTTCGGCACCGTCGCCAGTCTGCTGTGGCTCGTCACCAGCTTCTACAGCATCGGCTACATGCGCGGTCTCGACGAACACGCCCAGACCCGCTACTTCGCGGCCTTCGCCGCGAGCGTCGCCGCCGCCCTCGGCGTCGCCTTCGCCGCCAACCTCGTCACCCTCTTCGTCTTCTACGAACTGTTGACGGTGGCGACGTACCCGCTCGTCACCCACGACGAGACGGCGGAAGCGCGGGCCGCCGGCCGCAAGTACCTGGCCTACACCTTCGGCGGCGGCGTCGCCGTCCTCGCCGGGACCGTGCTGGTCGCGACGATGACGGGGACGACGGCGTTCACCGCCGGCGGCATCGCCGGTCTCGCGGGCGCAGATCCCGTCCTCGCACGGGCGGCGTTCGTCCTCCTGATCGGCGGATTCGGCGTGAAGGCGGCGCTCATGCCGCTTCACTCCTGGCTCCCCGACGCGATGGTGGCGCCGACGCCCGTCTCCGGCCTGCTCCACGCCGTCGCCGTCGTCAAGAGCGGAGTGTTCGGCATCGCGCGCGTCGTCCTCGACGTGTTCGGCGTCGACCTCACCGGATCGTTGGGTCTCGGTCTCCCCCTCGCCGTCGTCGCCGCCGCGACCCTCCTGCTCGCGAGCGTCATCGCGCTCCGACAGGACAACCTCAAGCGTCGGCTGGCGTTCTCGACGGTGAGTCAACTGTCGTACATCGTCCTCGGCATCGCGATCCTCGATCCCACCTCCATCGTCGGCGGGCTGCTCCACATCCCCGCCCACGCGTTCATGAAGCTCACCCTCTTCTTTACCGCGGGCGCCATCCACGTCGAGACCCACACCGACGACATCAGCGACATGGCGGGTATCGGCAAGCGGATGCCGCTGACCATGCTCGCGTTCGGCGTCGCCGCGGCGGGCATGGCCGGCATCCCGCTGGTCGCCGGCTTCGTCAGCAAGTGGTATCTCCTCCTCGGGAGCGTCAGCGCCGAACAGAGCATCTTCGCCGTCGTCCTCCTGCTCTCCGGCGTGCTCAACATCGCGTACTTCTGGCCCGTCTTCTACCAAGCCTTCTTCGAGAGCGAGGACGCCGCCGACGCCAAGCCACTAGTCGAGTTCCCGCTCGGCGGCGAGGAGCGGTCGATCCGCTCCGATTCGGGACCCGATCCCGACCCGGTGACCGACGGGGGACACGCGGACGAGCGGAACGAACACGCGGACGACGACCACGCTACCCACGACCACGCTACCCACGACCACCACGGCGGTCCGCCCGCCGACGGCTGGGAACGGCGCGGCTGGCGCGGCCGCGAGAGCACGTGGTTCATGCTCGGTCCCATCCTCGCGGCGATGACGGGCGCCGTCGTCCTCGGCGTCGTGCCGGGGACCGCCGTCTTCCTCCGACTCGTGAAGGTCATCGTCGCCGCGGCGACGGGGGTGAGCGTCTGATGGTCTCGGCGCTGACCGCCGTCCCGCCGGTCGTCGTCGTCCTCGCCGCAGCGCTCGTGACGGGGCTGGCCGGTAGCCGTCGCCGCCTCGGCCACCTCGTCGGCGGCCTCACGACGGCGCTCGTCACCGGCTGGATCTGGGTCGTCCCCGCGGGGGTCCACATCCCCGGGGAACTGTTCGGCTTCGACGCCGTCTTCTTCGCCGTCGATCCCTTCTCCCGCGTCGTCGGCCTCGTCTTCGCGTTCATCGCTACCGTCGCCGTCGCCTACTCGTGGGCGACGGGCGCCGAGTGCAAGCAGACCGCCTACGCGCTCACGTACGTCGGCTCCAGCCTCGGCGCCGTCTTCGCCGGCGACTGGCTGACGATGGTCGTCTGGTGGGAGCTGATGGCGGTCACCAGTACGATCCTCGTCTGGGACTACGGCGGGAAGGCCGTGCGGGCGGGCTTCCGATACGCCATCCTGCACGGCATCGGGGGCAGCCTCGTCCTCGCCGCCGTCGCGTGGCACTACGTCGACGTCGGCTCGTTCCTCTTTACCGCCGCCGACGGGATGGTCGGGACGGTGCCGCAGGTGCTCGCTGCTATCGGCATCGGCGTCAACGTCGGCTTCATCGGCCTGCACGCGTGGCTCCCCGACACCTACCCGCGCCCCCACATCGCGGCCAGCGTCTTCCTCTGTGTCTACACCACCAAGACCGGCGTCTACGCCATGTACCGCGCGTTCCCCGACGGACACCTCATGATCGCCTACATGGGCGGAGCGATGGCCGTCTTCGGCGCCGGCGCCGCCCTCCTCCAGAACGACATGCGGCGACTGCTCTCCTACCACATCCAGTCGCAGGTGGGCTACATGGTCGCCGGCGTCGGCATCGGCTCCGCGCTGGCGCAGGCGGGCGCGTTCGGCCACGTCTTCAACCACATCCTCTACAAGAGCCTCCTGTTCATGACCGCCGGCGCGGTGGTGTACCGGACGGGCGAGGAGAACCTGAAGTACCTCGGCGGCCTCGCGCGGGAGATGCCCGTCACCGCCGCGGCCTTCACCGTCGCCGCGCTCTCCATCGCCGGCTTCCCCGGGTTCAACGGCTTCGTCAGCAAGGGTATCGTCATCTCCGCCAGCCACTACACGTTCGTGAAGGGACCGCTCGTCGTCGGCGAGTTCTACACGCTCGAGTTGTTGCTCCTCGTCGGCGGCGTCGGAACGTTCCTGTCGTTCATCAAGTTCGGCTACTACGCCTTCCTCCACGGGCCGTACGAGGGCGTCCCGGTGTCGCCGGCGCCGCGGACACAGCAGGTCGCGATGACCCTCGTCGCGTCGCTGTGTGTGTTCTACGGCGTCTTCGACGGTGCGCTGTTCGGTCTGCTCCCCTTCGACGTGACGGACGAAACCGTCGTCGCCCACGTCTACCACACCTACACCGTCCCCCACGTGGTCGAAGGTCTCGCGCTCGCGGCGGCGGGCGTCGTCGGCTTCGCCGTGCTGAAAAAGCCCCTCTCGAAGGTGGGTCGCGTCCCCGACGTCGACGCCGGGTACAACCCGCTCGCCCTCTACGGGACGCGAGCGGTCGTCCACGGCGTGACGGAGACGTACGCCGCCGTGGACCGGGTCGCCGTCGCCGCGGCGGATCGTGGCGCCGATATCCGGGCCGACCCGACGATGCTCTCGCGCTACCGCGCGGACATCGGGGGGAGCATCTTCATCCTGATGGTCGTCCTCGGCGGGGTGCTGGCGTGGCTAGGGATCGTGTAGCGCGACCGACGACCGCCATACCGCCAGCTTTTATTCTCGACGCTCGGTACGGTCGACATGGACCAGTTGCGGCAGTCGCTTCTCGACGCGCCGATCATCGTGAAAGGAGACTACGAGTACTTCGTCCACCCCGTCAGCGACGGGGTGCCGATGCTCCGTCCCGAACTCCTGCGAGAGATCGTCATCAAGATCATCCGGAAGGCGGATCTCGAAAACGTCGACAAGATCGTCACGCCGGCGGCGATGGGCATCCACATCTCCACCGCCGTCTCGCTGATGACCGACATCCCGCTCGTGGTCATCCGCAAGCGCCAGTACGGTCTCGACGGCGAGGTGTCGCTGGCCGCCCAGACCGGCTACTCCGAGAGCGAGATGTACATCAACGACGTGGAGGAGGGCGACCGGGTGCTCGTCCTCGACGACGTGCTGTCGACCGGCGGGACGATGAAGGCCATCCTCGACGCCCTCGAACACATCGGCGCGGAGGTGATCGACGTGGTCGCGGTCATCAAGAAGGCGGGACCGAACGAACTCGACGACGCGGGCTACAGCGTCAAGACGCTCATCAACGTCACCGTCGAGGACGGGGAAGTCGTCGTCACGGACCCACACGGCGACGGATAGGCGGCGACGTCTTGCGGTTTGACCTGACCGATGGGTATTAGTGCGCACCGCCGTTTTGCAAACGTATGCCGTCTGGTAACGACCGCCGAAGCGACTCGAGTACGGCGGGTCGTCGGAGACGACGCGACGTGCTGAAACTCGTCGCTGCGACGGGGGTCGCCGGACTCGCGGGTTGTTCGGGGAACGGGAGCGGCGGGAGCGAGGACGCCGAACCGGACGTGCAGGGGACGTACGTCTCGGCGTCCAGCGTCGACGCGCAGTCGCTCAACTGGCTGACCATCGCCGACTCGACCTCCGGATCGTACGTCACGGCCACCCTCGACGGGACGTGGGCGATCACGCCCGACCGGGAGATCTTTCCGCTGTGGGCCGACTACTCGACCGACGACGGTCGCGTCTACGAAATCGAACTGCGGGAGGGGCTGGAGTGGGGTGCCGGCTACGGGGAGATGACCGCCGAGGACTGGGTGTACATGATCGAGACCGTCTTCCAGGCCGAGGACAACTGGAGCGGCTACCCCAACGCCGACGACTGGTTCCGGACGAACCCCGACTCCGGCCAGCGGGAACCCATCCCCGTCGAGCAGACGGGCACTCGGACGTTCGAGATCAGCCTGTTCGAGGTCGATCCCTCGTTCCCGTTCAAGCCCATCCTCTGGCGCCAGCAGTGCATCCCGAAGGGAATTCTCGAAAAGTACGCCGAGGACCGCGACACCGAAGGACTTCAGCAGGACGAGGAACTCAACACGCTGGCCTACACCGGCAACCTCGGTCCGTACACCTACGAGAACTGGGAACGGTCCGCCAGCTACACCGTCACCCGCAACGACGACTACTACCTGCGGGACGTAGCGGACGTTCCGGATCGGTTCCGCGAAGCACCCTACTTCGACCAGGAGATTATCCGAGTCATCAGCGAGGAGAGCACCCGTCTCGGCGCGCTGGAGTCGGGCGAAGTCGATTCGGCGGGCATCCCGCCGGACAAGGCCACGCGCTTCGAGAATCTGCCGAACGTCGACGTCAACGTCACGCCCCAACCGTACGCACGCGTCCTGATCTACAACATGCGGGCGAACGGCTGGGAGCCGTTCCGCTCGAAGGCGGTACGGCGGGCGCTCGCCTTCGCCGTCGACAAGGAGTCGGTCGTGGAGAACATCCTCCGTGGCTACGGGCAGGTCGCCCAGACCATGCAGCCGAAGTGGTCGGAGTGGTACGACGACAGCCGCGTCGAGGCGTTCGGCGTCGGCGACCGCTACGGGCCGGAGGCGACCCGGTCGCGGCTCGAATCGGCGCTCTCCGGCACCGAGTACGCCTACGACGGCGACCGGCTCGTCGACGGATCGGGCGACGGGGTGACCCTCACCATCTACTACGACTCCGGTCAGCCCACCGAGGGCACCATCGCCGAGTTCGTCGCCCAGGAGTTCTCGGAGAACGCGGGGATCGAGGTCCAGCCCGAGGCCGTCTCGTCGTCGACGTTCCAGAGCAACTACGTCCGGACGTCGGCGCCGGAGGGGTCGGAGCCGGAGTGGACGGCGGGGATATTCAACGGCGGCCCGCGCGACGTTGCCACCAGCGCCGAACCGTGGGACATGTGTATCAACCTCCAGTTCAACACGTATCCCTTCACGCCCGCCTCCAGCAAAGGCTTCTTCGAGCGGCGGGGCGGCATCAACTTCTACGGCTACTACCCCGAGGAGGACATCGGGGAGCTGTACGAACGGGCGTCGTCGACGACGGACGACGCGCGGCGGCGGGAGCTGTTCGGGGAAGCCTTCGGCCTCATCAGCGAGGAACAGCCCTTCGGCTTCCTCGCGATGCCGTCGAGCGTGAGCGGCTACGCGGAGGACGTCCGCGGCTACGACGAAGAGTTCAACACGGGCTGGGACTCCCAGACATGGTACTTCGCGTGATCGGAGGTCGAGCCAACCGGTGAGCATGCGCTGGTACGTGGTTCGGCGGGTGCTGTGGGCGGTCGTCGCCACGTTTCTCATCCTCTCGATCACGTGGGGACTGCTCGCGATCACGCCGAACCCGGCGGCCGAACAGATGCAGTTCCAGGCGGCCGCGAGCGGCGGCTCCGCGGAGGCCGCCGAGGAGGCGTTCGAGGCACGGCGGGGACTGGATCGCTCGCCGTGGGTCCGCTACCGCGAGTACATGCTCAACATGGCGACGCTCAACTGGGGGTGGTCACAGAGCCGGTCCCAGCCCGTGACCGACGCCATCGCCAACGCGGTGCCCTACACCGCCATCTACTCCGTCCCGACGACGATCCTCTCCATCCTCGTCGGGCTCTCCATCGGGCTCTACTCCGCGACTCACCAGTACACGCGGACCGACTACGCGGCGACGTTCTTCGCCTTCTTCGGCTACGCCATCCCCAACTTCTGGTTCGGGATCATCCTCCTGCTCGTGTTCGGCGTGCAGCTCGGCTGGTTCCCGGTCGTCTTCGACTCCGACGCCCCCTTCCTGAGCCTCGCGATGGGGCGACAGCTCGTCCTCCCCGTGGTCGTGTTGGTGACGGGCACCATCGCGGGCATCATGCGCTACTCGCGGGCGGAGGCGCTGGAGTACGTCGAAGCCGAGTTCGTCAAGACGGCCAAAGCCAAGGGCGCCGACGGCTACCGCATCCTCACTCGCCACATTCTGCGGCCGGCGGCCGTGCCGCTGATGACCATCCTCGTCGGCGACATCCTCGGCATCTTCCTCGCGGCGTCGTATCTCGTCGAAGTCGTCTTCGGCATCCCCGGGCTGGGCCAACTCTCGTACAACGCCATCCTCGCCCAGGACACGTCGCTGGTGCTGGGGACGACGCTCATCTTCACGTTCGTCTCCGTGATCGGCAACCTGGTACAGGACGTGGCGTACACGGTGCTGGACCCGCGGATCGACTACGGTGATCGCTGATGGCGGGGGACCGCGACACCTTCGAATCGGTCGACTGGACGGAGACGCGGAGTCGACTGTCGACGCTCTCCCGGCGCGACTGGGGGGCGCTCCTGACCGGACTCGCGCTCGTCGCCGCCTTCGTCTACGACTACGTCGTCCTTCCCGCGAGCCGCCCGACGATCACGGTCCCCGTCGAGTGGAACGTCACGCAGCTCGACTGGCTGTTCGTGTCGACGCTGCTCGCGCTCCTCTTGTACGTCGTCGTGCCGCTCTACGGCAACCGCCGGCTGACCGCCTACTACTGGCGGGAGTTCCGCAAGAACCGGATGGCCGTCGCGAGCCTCGTCTACCTCGTCGTCGTCTTCTGTATCGGCGTCGTCGGCCCGCTCGTCCTGGAGCAGCCGGCGCTCGCGCTGGATCGGGCCTACCAGCCGCCGGTCTACCTCAGCGTCGATTCGACGGTGCCAGTGAACTGTCTCGGGGGCGTCGTCGACGGCCGCTGTCAGGGGACGATGGCCCACCCGCTCGGCACCACCGGCGACGGCAAAGACATCCTCGTCCTCGTCGTCTACGGGATGCAGGTGAGCATGAAAGTCGGTCTCATCTCGACCCTGCTGGTCGTGACCATCGGGACGACCGTCGGCACCGTCGCCGCCTACGGGGGCGGTCTCGTCGACGAACTCCTGATGCGCTACGTCGACATCCAGCTCGTCTTCCCCGCCTTTTTCCTCTATCTCCTGCTCACCTACCTCTTCGGCGGGAGCCTGTTCATGTTCATCCTCATCTTCGGGCTGACGGGGTGGGGGTCCATCGCGCGACTCGTCCGCTCCGAAGCACTCCAGCGCGCCGAGGAAGAGTACATCACCGCCGCCCGGAGCGCCGGCGCAGGTACGCTCTACGTCATCCGCCGTCACCTCGTTCCCAACGTCTCGAACAGCGTCATCACCGCAGCGACGCTGCTGATCCCCGGATTCATCCTCTTCGAGGCGTCGCTCTCGTTCCTCTCGCTCGGCGATCCGACCGTCCCCTCGTGGGGACAGGTCATCGCTACCGGGCGGAGCGACCTCTCGACGGCGTGGTGGATCTCCACGTTCCCCGGCGTGTTCCTCTTTACGACCATCCTCGCGTTCAACTTCATGGGCGACGCGCTCCGGGACGCGTTGGACCCGCGACAGGAGACATGACAGACCCACTACTCTCGATCCGCGACCTGCGCACCGTCTTCCACACCGACGAGGGACTCGTCCGCGCCGTCGACGGCGTCAGCTTCGACGTGGACCGGGGCGAGACGGTCTGTCTCGTCGGCGAGTCCGGCAGCGGCAAGACCGTCACCGGCGAGTCGATCACCCGACTCGTTCGGACGCCGCCCGGCGAGATCGCCGGGGGCCAGATCGTCTTCGACGGGGTCGACCTGACGACGCTCCCCGACGGGGAGCTGCGCGACCTCCGCGGCGACCGCATCGCCCACGTCTTCCAGAACCCACAGGGGGCGCTCAACCCCGTCTACACCGTCGGGTGGCAGATCGTGGAGGCGATTCAGCTGCACGAGGACGTGGATCGGGAGACCGCGCGCCACCGCGCAATCGACCTGCTCGACCGGGTCGGCATCCCCGAGGCCACCCGCCGGTTCGACGACTACCCCCACGAGTTCTCCGGCGGCATGAAACAGCGGGTCTCGCTCGCGATGGCGCTCGCGACCAACCCCGACCTGCTGATCGCGGACGAACCCACGACGGCGCTCGACGTGACGATCCAGAACCAGATCCTCTCCCTGCTCGGGGAGATACAGGCGGAGTTCGACATGAGCGTCCTGCTGATCACGCACGATCTCGGCGTCGTCGCGGAGGTGGCCGACCGCGTCGTCGTCATGTACGCGGGGAAGGTGATGGAACGTGGCGGCGTCTTCGACGTGTTCGAGCGACCTTCCCACCCGTACACCCGCGCGCTCCTCGACTGCCTGCCGGGGCGAGGTACCGGCGCCCGCTCCATTGGCGGGACGCTCCCGTCGCCGATAGATCCGCCCGACGGCTGCCGGTTCCACCCGCGCTGTGGGGACGCCGTCGACGCCTGTTCGGAGGGCGAGCAACCCCCCTACTGTCCGGCCGACGACGACGACGACCACGTCGTCTCGTGTGTCCACTACGAACCCGGTGGCGACCCGTCGGTGGTACGCGGTGACGGGGCGACGGTGGACGGCGGGCGGCGAGACGACTCCGAGGGGGACCGGGCGTGACTCGACCCCTGCTCGACGTAGAGGGACTCGCCAAACACTACCCGATCACGGAGGGCGTCCTCCGGGACGAGGTCGGTCGCGTCCGCGCCGTCGACGGGATCAGTTTCACCGTCGACCGGGGCGAGACGCTGGGGCTGGTCGGGGAGTCCGGCTGTGGGAAGTCGACGGCGGCGACGACGACCCTCCGCCTGGAGGAGCCGACCGACGGCCGGATCGTCTTCGACGGTGAGGACGTGACGACCTACGACGACGCGGCGCTCAAACGCTTCCGCCGGCGCGCGCAGATGGTGTTCCAGGACCCCACGTCGAGTTTCGACCCGCGCATGAGCATCGGCGAGTCGGTGGCCGAGCCACTGCGGGTCCACGGGATGCGCGACCGGGAGCGTCGCCGGCGTATCGTCGGCGACCTGCTCGAACGCGTCGGGCTGGACGCCGCCGACGTGGACCGCTACCCCCACGAGTTCTCCGGCGGGCAGAAACAGCGCATCGGGCTGGCACGGGCGCTCGTCATCAACCCCGACCTGATCGTCGCCGACGAACCCGTGAGCGCACTCGACGTGAGCGTGCAGGCGGACATCCTCGATCTGATCGACCGCATACAGACGGCGTTCGGTCTCGCCATCGTCGTCATCAGTCACGACATGGGCGTCGTCCGCGAGGTGTGTGACCGGGTGGCCGTGATGTACCTCGGCGAGATCGTCGAAACGGCGCCGACCGAGGCGCTGTTCGAGGACCCGCAGCACCCGTACACCCGAGCACTACTGGAATCGACCCCGATAGCGGACCCTCGCCGTCGGGGACGGGGCACGAGCCTCACCGGCGACGTGCCGAGTCCCTCCGACCCGCCGCCGGGCTGTCGGTTCCACACGCGCTGTCCCGAGGCGATCCCCGACGAGGAGTACGGTCTCGATCCCGAGACGTGGCGGGGCGTGTTGAACCTCCGCCTCCGGGCGGAGTCGCGGGGGATCGACGTCGAGGCGGTCCGGACGTACGCCGCCGAGGGCGACGATCCCGACGCGGCCGGCCCGGACGCGGTGCGGGCGGCGATCCGCGAGGAGTTCGACCTGCCGTCGACGCTGCCCGACGCGCGAGCCGAGGCGGCGCTGGCCGGCGCCCTGGACCGGATCGTCGCCAGCGACGTCGACGGGGCCGCCGACCGCCTCGAAGACGCCTTTCCCACCGTCTGCCGGCGCGAGCGTCCCGGTCTCGTCCCCGAAGAGACCGACCTCTCGGCGGACGAGTGGACGGCGATCAAGGGCTTCCGGGTGTGGGTCGCGACGCTCGTCGACGCCGACGAGGAAGCGGTGATCGACCGACTGGCGGAGCGGTGTGCCGGCGAGACGGACCGCGAGGGTGGGGTCGACCGCCTCGCGATCCGGGCGTCCTTCCGCCTGCCCGAGCCGCTGTCGGACGCCGACGCCGAGCGGGCGGTCGGGGCGGCCGTCGACGCCCTCCTCACGGGACGCGCCGACGCCGCCGCCGACGAACTCTACGGCGCCTTCGGCCCGCTCCGCGAGAGCGCGTGTCACCTGAATCGTCGCGAGTGACTCCCGTCAGTCGATACGGAACGCGGGTTCGGCCACGTCCTCGCTCCGACACTCCGGACAGGTCGAGGGATGGTTGATCGGGTCGTCGAAGCCGTCGAAGCCACAGTCCCGGCAGGTCGGTGGCGAGACGAGGACCTGTTCGTCGCCCTCGCTCCCCCGGAGCGACCGGGCGACGTGTCGCAGATGGTCGTAGACGGCCGCGCGGGAGGTCCCGACGCGAGCCGAGAGTTCGCTCGCCGTCGCCGGGGACTCGCGAAGCGCCGCGGCGATCCGTTCTCGTGTCGTCGACTCCATGGCGGTCGTCGGCGGGGCGCGGACAAATCGCTTGCGACGATGGATACAAAAAGAACTTGTCGCTGTGGTCGGTCGAGTTGGGTATGAAGGCCATCGTCCTGGCTGGGGGGTACGCGACGCGGCTCTGGCCGATCACCAAGCATCGGCCGAAGATGTTTCTCCCGGTCGGCGACTCGACGGTCATCGACACCGTCTTTCAGGATCTGGAGGCTGACGACCGGATCTCCGAGGTGTACGTCAGCACCAACGAACGGTTCGCCGACGAGTTCGCGTCGTATCTCGACCGGAGCGAGTTCGAGAAGCCGACCCTCTCGGTCGAGGACACGACAGACGAGGACGAGAAGTTCGGCGTCGTCGGCGCGCTCGCCCAACTCATCGACCGCGAGGGCGTCGAGGAGGACTTGATCGTCGTCGCCGGCGACAACCTCATCAGCTTCGACGTGGCGGAGTTCGTCGACTTCTTCGAGACCAAGGGGACGCCCGCCATCGCCGCCTACGACGTGGGATCGAAAGAACGGGCGAAGTCGTACGGGCTGGTCGAACTCGACGGCGACCGAGTCGTCGACTTTCAGGAGAAACCCGCCGACCCGAAGAGCACGCTCGTCTCCATCGCGTGTTACGCCTTCCCCGCCGACACGCTCCCGCTGTTCGAGGAGTATCTCGACGCCGGCGAGAACCCCGACGAACCGGGGTGGTTCGTCCAGTGGATGCAGTCACGGCGGCCGGTCCACGCCTTCACCTTCGACGGCGCGTGGTTCGACATCGGGACGCCCGAGAGCTACCTCGACGCGGTCGCCTGGCATCTCGACGGGGACGTGTGCGTCCACCCGACGGCGACCGTCGAGAACGCCGAACTGCGGCAGAACGTCCACGTCATGGCCGGCGCCGAAGTCGTCGACTCGACGCTCGAACGGAGCGTCGTCTTCCCGAACGCGATCATCCGCGACGCCGACGTGCGCGGGTCGATCATCGACGAGGAGACCCGGATCGAGAACCTCGACCTCGCGGACGCGCTCATCGGTGCCCACTCGACGATGACGAACGGCGACTAGCAGTGGGCGGCCGCCGGCCCGACCGCCGGCCGGTCGACGCTGATCGTCGCCAACACGGCGCTTTCCCCGTCGCCGGGGCGGTGGATGAATCGGTACACTTCCCCCTCGCAGGCCGGGTTCAGGGCGGCGTCACTTCCGTAGCCGTCGATGTGGGCGTAGTCGCCGGCGGTCAACGGGCCGTCGGTCGTCCACACCGCGTCCCACCGGACCTCGTTGCCGTCGCCGTCGACGATGTAGAAGTTCTCCCCGACCTCGATCTGCCCGCCTTCGAGCGTGAGCGTCACGTACGGGCGGTCGTTCGTGTTGCCCTCGCCGTCGGCGTGGTACTCGGTCCCGTACCCGTACTGGGGCGTCGGATCGGCCGGCAGTTCCATGCCCAACAGGAGTCCTCCCAGCACCGCCGCCAACAAGACGACGATGGCGAGCATGAGCACGACGCCGACGACGGGCGACACCGCGCGTCGGTCGGAGTGGAGGGCCGGCATACGGCTCCATTCGAACCGTATCCACATAACGTCATCCCAGCCGTGCGTCCGTGACCCGCACGTGACCGCGCGACCCGTCCCACACCCGCTCCCACTCCAGTTCGATGGGGCGTGTCATGTGCGGGCCGTCGGTCACCAGCGTCTCGAACTCGCCGCCCTCGCCGAGGGGATGGACGCCGTACGTCTCGTTGAGGGCGACGAGTTCGTCGAGGGCGTCGGCGTCGAGGCGGCGGCCGAGCCACGACTCGTCGAGTCCCGCGGCCGCGACCTGGACGATCATGATCTCGAAGCCGGCGTCGAGCATCGCCTCGGCGAGATCGACCGGATCGCGCTGCCACAGCGGGGCGTACAGGTCGATGCCCAGCCGGTCACACATCGCCTCGATCCGGCTCGTCTGGAACTCGCTCTCGACGGCACCGGCGATGACGCCGGTCAAGGGCGACAGTTCGCCGAGCGCCGCCTCCAGCGGTTCGAGTTCGGCGTCGCCCTGGGCGCCCGAGTCCGTCGCCGACTCGGCACCGAGGTCGCCGGGCTCGACGTCGATCAGGTCGATGCCGAGGCTCTCGGCGGCGAGGGACGCAAGCTCCGTCGCCGGGACGTGGTACATGTAGGAGTCGTCGCCGGGGTGGACGGTCACCAGTCGCGTCACGTTCAGGCCGTCTTCGAGCGCGCGGTACAGCGCCCACGAGGAGTCCTTGCCGCCGGAGAAGAGACTCACCCACTGATCGGTCATCGGTGTCGATACGAGGGGCGAGGGGTTAGGGACTGTGGTTCGTGGGTCGAGATCGATCCGTCGCGTTCGCGCCGCGCGGGGGCGACGACGCCCGCTACATGTAGCCCAGGTCGCGGAGGCGTTCCATCAGATCCTCCTTGTCCTGGGCGCGGCCGGCGCGCTCGGTCGTGTTCTCGATATCCTGAAGCCACGCAGGCTCCTCGTCGGACTTCTCGGTGCTGACCTCGCTGCCGAGCGACCGGAAGCCGGCGAAGTACTTCGGACTGACGGGGATGTCGTCCTGCGTGAGACCGTTGGGCAGGTCGTCGGCGCCCTGGGGGACGTAGCCCTCCTCCGGGAACCCCTCCACGGTGTCGGGCACGACGTAGTTCCAGAAGGCGTCCCAGACGTCGCGCTCGGCGAACTGCAGGATCGGCTGGATGCGGTCGTGGGGCGGGTAGATGTCGGGATCGTGACGCGGGCTGAAGAACGTCTCGTCGGCGCGGGCCTCCTGTTCGTCCCAGCGGACGCCGGAGATGACGCCGTCGATGCCGTACTCCTCCAGCGCGTCGTTGAGCGCGACGGTCTTCAGGAGGTGGTTGCCGACGTACGTGTCCAGCAGGAACGGGAAGTCGTCCTCCTCGTACTCCAGAATCGACCGGACGTGGTGCTGGTTGTGCTCGGAGAGCGCCGAGACGGGGATGTCGTCGCCCGGCTCCAGCCCCTCGGCGTCGACGTAGTCGCCCACGTCCTCGTTGCGGGCGTAGATGACGTCGAGATCCCACTCGTCGGCCCAGTGGTCGACGAAGTCGTGGATGGCGTCGAAATGCTGGAAGTGGTCGATGAACACCGCGGGCGGCGTCTCGAGGTCGAACTGCTCGGCGACCTCCTTGATGAAGTAGAGCGTGAGCGTCGAGTCCTTGCCACCGGTCCACATCACGGCCGGGGTCTCGTACTGTTCGAGGCCCGTGCGGGTGACCTCGATGGCCTTCTCGATCTTGTCTTCGAGCGTCGGATAGTCGTCCGGCGTCTCGCCCTCGCCGTCCGTGTAGTCGACGTCGAGGTAGTCGGGGAACTCGCTCATCGTATAATAATATGTAATTACCGCTGGTAAAGTGTTTTTTGACTCGGGCCGCGATTGCGTCGGGGACACGTCGGTCGGACGCGAACTGCGAAACGGTGGTGGGTCGTGGAGAAACCGGGCCTACTCGTCGTCGTCGCCGTCTTTCATCTCGCCGAGCTGGTCGAGGAGGTCGTCGGTCGACGCGTCCGTCTCGAAACTGACCGTGCCCTCGTGGTCGTTCTCGTGGACGTTGACACCCTCGCTGTCGTCGTCGGCGTTGACCTCCTGGTTCTGCTGTTCGGATTCATCGTAGCTCCCAAATCCCATACACCCGCTTCGGCGGGTGGCGGATTAAAGCGTCCGGTACGTCCCGGTCGGCGAGCGTCGGGCCGACCCGGCCGATCCCGCGGCGCGAGCAGGCAGGACTACGCGGACGGTCGCCCGACTGCAGGGGTAGACTCGATCAGCTGATGAACTGGTTTCCAAGGTACAGGTACATGACCGTTATGCACCAAGAGGTAACTCGATCGGGACATGATCTGAAGCCGGGACAGCAACTCCATGAAGAAAAGTCACACCGCCAAGCCGACCATAAACAGGAGGACTGAGAACAATACTATCGTTCGACGAAGTCGGTTTTCTGGAGCGGAATTGCGGAGATGCCGCAGTGCGTGTGCAGTGTCCCTGTAATATAGAGAACGACTTGTGCCCCCTCGTCGAACCCTCGGTATAAGTTCGCAAACTCTTCTTGCGGGATGTTCTTGGAGGAACTTCGACCAACGGAATCATCTCCGAGTCCCGTATCGTCGTAATCGACCCAGTCGGTCGATGCGTGGCCGTTCATGATGAGTTCATAGACTACAACGCCTGCGTCGGCGTCGACGTATCGTTTGGCGGAGAATCTCCCTACCGAGATTCGTTTCTTATGGATGTTGGTTTCCGAGCCGTTACTATCCTCCTTCCATGATCCGAACAGATTGCTGAGAAAGCCCATAGACACTCCTCTCCATGTGTCGAATTAACAGTTTCCGAGACTTTCGTGAAATTCGACCGGCCAGCTGGTACCTAACGCTTAGGCACCTCTACTACGAGATGAACTGATTGTCGCGCCAGTTCACGCCGTTTTTCTCCGCCTGAGACTGGCTGGGGTTCTCGACGACTTCGACCGACGCGGGGCGGTCCTCGCCCTCGACGATTCGGGTCGCCTTGAGTTCGTCGTCCTCCTCCACGATGGCGGTGAGCGTTCCCTTCTCGGACATCCGGGCGATGTCCCGGAGCACGAGGAACATGGGGTACTGGAGCGCGGTGTTCTGGAGCACCGTCTCGCGGTCGCCCTTGAAGCAGGCGAACTCGACGAGTTCCGAGGGGATCTCCTCCTCCTCTTCCTGCCACGGGCCGCCGGCCCGGGGGGGTTCCTCCTCGTACACCCGCGTCTCGGTGACGCTGGCTTTCAGCTGGGCCGTCGGGGTGTACTTGCTCAGGTTCTCGTCTTCCGAGACGGCCTTGAGGATGAGCGTGTTGTTACGTCGAGTGAGGTTGACGTCGGCGATTTCGGGAGGGAGGTCGGGGTCCCCCTCGAAGTAGTCCTGGACGTCTTCGAGTGGCAGTTCGAGCGTCGAATGGAGTCGATATACGCGGCCTGACATAGTTTGTTCTCGGCGAAGGTGGCACCACTACGCCCGTCTACCTACCTGTAGGGGGCGTATGCTTATATGACCTGCTGTTCTCATTGGTCGGCGAACACGTCCGGGCTACTCGCCCGCGAGCGTCGCCTCGAGTTCGCCCCGCTCGTCGAGTTCCGCGAGGACGTCGCTCCCGCCGACGAACTCCCCCTCGACGTACGTCTGGGGCGTCGTCTCCCACCCGCTGTGGGCTTCGAGCGCCTCGCGGAACTCCGGCAGCGCCGGCAACACGTCTACCGTCTCGAAGTCGTCGACGTACTGGTCGACGAGTTCGAGCGCTCGCTGGGAGTAGCCACACTGGGGCATGAGTCGGTTCCCCTTCATGAAGAGTACCACGTCGTTCTCCTCGATGGCGGCGTCGACTCGTTCCTGCACGGTTTCTGCGTCGAGGTCGCTCCCCGGTTGGAACGTCATGACGCCACGTACGGTACCGCGGGTAAAAGGGATTGCGCACCACTCACTCCTCCGCCGCGTCCACGAGCGACGACGCGCGCCCGGTGTATCCGGCCGGGGTCAGCGCCCGAAGCTCCGCCCGCACCGACTCGTCGACGTCCAGGTCGTCGAACAGCGCCCGAAAGTCCGCGAGCGTCACCTGTTCGCCGCGCGTGAGTTCCTTCACGCGCTCGTAGGCCGCCGTGTCGCCCTCGCGTCGGAGGATGGTCTGGACCGCCTCGCCGATGACCGCCGGCGTCGCCTCCAGATCCTCGCGCATCACCCGCTCGTTCGGGACGACTTTCCCCAGCCCCGCCTCGGTCTTGCGGTAGGCGATGAGACAGTGACCGAGCGCCGCGCCCACGTTCCGCTTGACCGTCGAATCCGACAGGTCGCGCTGGAGGCGCGAGGTCGTCACGTAGTCCGCGAGGAAGGTCAGATCGGAGTTGGCCTTCGAGAGGTTGCCCTCGCTGTTCTCGAAGTCGATGGGGTTGACCTTGTGGGGCATCGTCGAC